>Ga0224512_10001968_pt1 | contig 19224 bp, 17 predicted proteins | sample SF_May12_sed_USG_4_FD_169103 | JGI IMG/M metagenome (GOLD analysis project Ga0224512, IMG submission 169103) | Sediment microbial communities from San Francisco Bay, California, United States - SF_May12_sed_USGS_13 | ecosystem: Environmental > Aquatic > Marine > Sediment | place: USA... | reverse complement strand
GACAATACCGCCCGGGTGCTGGTCGCGACCGACATCGCGGCCCGCGGCATCGACGTGGACGGGGTCACCCATGTGATCAATTTCGACCTGCCGATGGAGGCCGAAAGCTATATCCACCGTATCGGCCGCACCGCGCGGGCCGGCGCGTCGGGCATCGCGATCTCGTTCTGCGATCCGTCCGAGCGCAAGTACCTGCGCGACATCGAGCGGCTGATCCGGCGTCCGCTGGAACCCGCCAATAGCCAGGATTCGGCTGTTGCGGTGGCCCGCGAGCCGGCACCGGAGCAGGACCGGCGCAACGGGCCGAAGCCATATGGCAAGCAGGTCGAAAATGGCCGCCCAGGGCAGCCCGGGAAGAAGAAATTCCGCCGCAACCGCAACCGCCGCAAGGCCGCGTAAGGCCGCGACGAAGCACGGCGACGGCCCGCGGCCGGGCGCACGGCCCGGCCGAACGCCCGTGGCGGCAGCGAATCGCTATGATATGCGTGCATATTTAATAAATATGCGCGCATATTTTTTGTGAGTCGTCCTTTTTTATGCGCGGGCTTTCCGTCGCGGTGTGAAGATCCATCCCTCTGAAAGCCGCAGAAATCGCCTTTGCATGGGGTCGTTCCGAACCTTCAGGGCCAAGCGCCGGGTGTTGGACGCTCAGAACACGCCGGCCTCCAGGCCGGCGGCCATCGCTGCGCCCAGCTCCTCGCACCGGGCGGCGAACGCCTCGTCCCAGTCGCCGCGGCAGATCAGCGGTTCCTGCACCAGGCGCCAGCGCAGGCCGGTGAGGATCGATTCGACGCCGCGCCGCGTCCCGGTGCCGTCGTGGCCGGCGCGGATGTAGAGCGCACATGGCAGGCCCTGCGTCTCGTCCAGGCAGGGATAATAGATGCGGTCGAAGAAATCCTTCAGCGCCCCGCTCATGTAGCCGAGATTCTCGGTGGTACCGAGGATCACGGCGTCGGCCGCCTTGACGTCGTCCGGCTGCGCCGCGAAGGGCGTGAGCACGCGCACCGCGACCCCATCGATGTCGGGGCTGCGCGCGCCCCTGGCCACGGCGTCGCGCAGCCGCACCGTGTTCGGCGAGGGCGCATGTGCGACGATGAGGAGGGTCTTGCCGGTCATGGCGTAACCGTTGCCGCATAGGTTTTCCTGGGTGGCCATCATAGCGGGCCTGCCCCCGCCGCGACAGGGCCGGCGGTCATCCCATGCGTCAACATCGTGCAGGACAGGACCGCAGGACTTCGCGCAATATGGGATCGCAAGGCGATGAACGAGGGGACGGTCGCATGCCGGCAGACGATGGCCGCGCGGACGCGGTGCGGGACGGTGCGTGGCGCGGCGAAACGGCGGCGGCGCTACGCGTGGTGGTCCCGGCGGCCGTCAGCATGGTGCCGTTCGCCCTGCTGATCGGATTCCTTGCGCGGCAGAACGGGCTGTCGACGGCCGAAGCCTTGCTGATGAGCGCCATGGTCTTTGCCGGCAGCGCCCAGTTCGTGGCGCTCGATCTGTGGTCTTGGCCGGTGCCGGTCGCAAGCCTCGCGCTCACCGCCTTCATCATCAATGCCCGCCATATCCTGATGGGCGCCGCGTTGATGCCGCATATCGCCGGGTGGCCGAAGCGCCTGGCCTATCCGGCCCTGTTCTTCCTTGCCGACGAGATCTGGGCCCTGTCGATGGCCCGCGCCGGCGGCAAGCCGCTGCGTCTGTCCTATTATGCGGCGCTCGCGGCGCCGTTCTACCTGACCTGGATCTCGATGACGACGCTCGGCCACCTGATGGGCGCGGCGATCCGCGATCCCGCGCGCTACGGCTTCGACTTCGCTTTCACGGCGATCTTCCTGGTGATCCTGTCCGGGTTGTGGCGCGGGCGCAGCACGTTGCGGCCCTGGATCGCCAGCGCCGCCACCGCGGTTGCCGTGTGGTATCTGGTCGCCGGGCCCTGGTACATCCTGGCCGGCGGCATCGCTGGCGCGTTCGTCGGCGGGCTGCAGGGAGTGCATGCCGATGACGATTGATCCCATGGTTCTGGCCGCCATCGCGGCGATGGCCGGAGCCACCTATTTCACGCGCATCGCCGGTTTCTGGCTGGTCCGCAGGGTCCGCCTGGGCGGCCCACTGTCCGGCGCGCTCGCCGCCATGCCGGGGTCGATCCTGGTGGCGCTGATCGCACCGACGGTGCTGTCCACCGGTCCGGCCGAAACCGGCGCGGCGCTGGTCACCATCGCGCTCGCCTGGCGCCTACCGCCGCTCGTTGCGATCGCCGGCGGCGTCGCCACCGTGGTCGCACTCCGGGCGCTGACCGGATGACGGGCGGCGTTTCACCGCACCGGCCACGGCTGGACAAGGGCCGGGAGGCGCGGATAGGCTTGCCGGTCCCCCCGTATCCCTCACTCGCCCGGAGACGCTCATGACCCGCGGTTTTCTGTTCCGCAACGGCACACCCGGCTCACATCCCGATTCCTATTATGCGGCCACCGCCAACAAGCTGGCGCCGTTTCCCGTCCTCGAGGGCGATGCCGATTGCGACGTCTGCATCATCGGCGGCGGGTTTACCGGCCTGTCGGCTGCGCTCGAACTCGCGGAACGCGGGTTGCGCGTGGTGCTGCTGGAGGCGCACCGGGCCGGCTGGGGTGCTTCGGGGCGAAACGGCGGGCAGGCGGGGTCCGGCCAGCGGCGCGACCAGGACTGGCTGGAGCGTGCCGCCGGCCGCGAGGACGCGCGCCGCCTGTGGGATATCGCCCAGCAGGCCAAGGCGCTGCTGAAGGAGCGCGTCGCCCGGCACGCCATCGCCTGCGACCTCAAACCCGGCATCCTGCACGTGAACCACAAGCGCGGCCTCGTCGTCGAAGACCACGCCTATGTCGAAAAGCTGCGGTCGGAATACGGCTATGAAGATATCCGCGCGGTCAGCGATGCCGAGGCGCGCGAGATGCTGGGCAGCACGATGTATTTCGGCGGTTCGCTCGACATGGGGGCGGCGCACCTGCATCCGCTGAACTTCGCCCTCGGGCTCGCCGAGGCGGCGCGCGCCGCCGGTGCCCGGATCTTCGAGCGCAGCCCGGCCGCAAGTTTCAAGGCCGGCGACCCGGCCGCTGTCCGGACCGCTCAAGGCAGCGTGCGGGCGCGCTTCGTCATCCTGGCCTGCAACGGCTATCTCGACGGGCTGTCGCCGCGTATCGCCGCCCGGGTGATGCCGATCAACAATTTCGTCATCGCGACGGAACCGCTGGGGGACGAGCGCGCACGGCAGATCATCCGCGAAGACGTCGCCGTCGCCGACTCGAAGTTCGTGATCAATTATTTCCGGCTGTCCGCCGACCGGCGCCTGCTGTTCGGCGGCGGCGAGACCTACTCCTACGAATTTCCCGAAGACATCAAAGCCTTCGTCCGACCCTACATGCTGCGCGTCTACCCGCAGCTGGCCGATGCGCGGATCGATTACGGCTGGGGCGGGACTCTCGGCATCACCATGAGCCGCATGCCCTGTTTCGCCCGGCTGGGCCCGAACGTCCTCAACGCCAGCGGCTATTCGGGGCACGGCGTCGCGCTGGCAACGCTGGCCGGGCAGATCCTGGCCGAGGCTGTCGAAGGCACGTTCGGGCGGTTCGACGTCATGGCCCGCATCCCGGCCCGCGCGTTTCCTGGCGGCACCCGGCTGCGCTTCCCGCTGCTGGTGCTGGCGATGCTGTGGTACGGGCTGCGGGACCGGCTCTAGAACCGGATCACACCGTCCGCAGGTACCATTCGTAGTCGAGCGGCTGGATGCGCGCCTTGAATGCTTCGCATTCGTAGCGCCGGCAGGTCTCGTAGACGCGGTGATATTTCTCGCCCAGATAGGCGGGCAGGATCGTGCCGTCGCGGAACCGGTCGAGGGCGGTGTGCCAGTCGAGCGGCAATTCGGGGAGTCCTTCCGGGTCCCGGTCGCCGTCGCTGGCCGGCGGCGGATCGATCTTCGCGGTCAGCCCATGGTGAATGCCGGCGAGGATGGCCGCGGTGGCGAGGTACGGATTGGTATCGGCGCCCGCGTTGCGGTGCTCGATGCGCAGCGCCTGGTCATCGGACGGCGGAATGCGGATGCCAGCCGACCGGTTGTTGACGCCCCAGGACGGCGAGACCGGGACGAACAGGCCGGGCCGAAAGCGGCGATAGGAGTTCGCGTTCGGCGCGAAGATCGCCATGCTTTCGGTCATGCAGGCGATCAGCCCGCCGACGGCATGAAGCAGCGGCGCGCCCACCTGCATGCCGTTAATCTCCTGCCGTGCGCCCTTGGCGAACGCATTGGCGCCGTCGTTGTCGTACAGGCTGACGTGGACGTGCGTGCCGCTGCCGGCGCACTCCTCGAACGGTTTGGCCATGAAGCTCGCGACCAGGCCTTGCCGCCGCCCCACCGCCTTGATCACGCGCTTCAGCATGACAGCATGGTCGCAGGCGGTCAGCGCGTCGGCGACGTAGTGCAGGTTGATCTCGTACTGCCCGGGCGCGTACTCCTTTGAGGCCGCCTCCGCCGGGAGTCCCTGAATCTCGCAGCAGCGCGCCACCTCGGCGAGGAAGGTTTCGAAATCGTACAGCTCCTCCATGCCGGCCACCTGGGTGGTCGACTGGCGGTAGCCGCTGTCCTCCGAAAATGCCGGCTGCGGCGTGCCGCCCGGCCCGCGCTTGCGATCGAGAAGATAGAATTCCTGTTCGATCGCAACACTCGGCCTCAGACTCAACTCGCCGAGTCGCGCCACGGTGGAGGCGAGGATCGCCCTTGGATCCGAATACAGCGGCGCGCCGTCGTCCTCGGTCATCGATGCCAGCACCTGGCCGAGCGGCTGTTCGGCCCAGGGAACCGGCTTCAGCGTTCCCGGCGCCGGCCGGCAGAACTTGTCCGGGTCGCCATCCGCGATGCCCAAGCGCATGGTCGGGACGTCCTGCCCGGTGACGTCGAGAACATACAGCGATCCCGGGGTCCGCACGCTGCCCGAATAGAGCTTCTTGAAACTGTTTCGCGTCAACCGCTTGCCGCGCAGTATGCCGCACATGTCGGGCATCAGAAGCTCGACCGTCTTGACGCCCGGATTTGCCTCAAGGAAGGCCTCGGCTTCCGACATCGCTGAGTCTTTGGGCATTGCCTGCGCTCCGGTCCTTGTATTATTTCGCAATCCGAAGCATCGTGCCCATTCGCGGCGCGGCGTCAAGAGCGTGCTGGAGGTCCCGTACGCTCTTCGCCGGGCCGCGTCGTCGCAACTGCAAAAAGGTACAGTATGTCTTCCCTCGAAGAGTGGATCAGATCACGACAGGTCGAAGAGGTCGAATGCCTGGTGCCCGACATGTCGGGCGTCGCGCGCGGCAAGATCCTGCCATCTGATAAATTCCTGAAAGGCGCGGCGGAGGATGGCCTTCGCCTGCCGGAAACCGTGTTCGTGCAGTGCGTGACCGGCGACAGCATGTCGGTCTCCGACGTCGCCGACCCCGCCAATTCGGACATCTGGCTGCGGCCGGATCAAACCACGATTCGGCGCGTTCCTTGGTACGACGATCCGACCGCGCAGGTGATCTGCGATGCATTCTATCCCGACGGCAAGCCGGTTGATATCGCGTCGCGCGATGTGTTGCGGCGGATCATGGCGCTCTACGAGAAGAAGGGCTGGATGGCGGTGGTGGCGCCGGAGCTGGAATTCTACCTGGTCAAGATCAACACCGACCCCGACTATCCGCTCGAACCGCCGGTCGGGCGGTCGGGGCGGCAGGAGTCGGGCCGCCAGGCGTTCGGCATCGACGCCGCCAACGAATTCGATCCGCTCATGGAGGACGTTTACGATTTCTGCGAGGCGCAGGAGATCGACATCGATACCCTGGCGCACGAGGCCGGCGCCGCGCAGTTCGAGATCAACTTCAATCATGGCGACCCAATGGCGCTCGCCGACCAGGTCTTCCTGTTCAAGCGCACCGTCCGCCAGGCGGCGCTACGGCACGACGTCTACGCTACATTCATGGCAAAGCCGCATCAGAACGAGCCCGGCTCGGCGATGCATATCCACCAATCGGTGATCGACCGGTCGTCGGGGGAAAACCTGTTTTCGACGCGGGCGGGAAAGGATTCGAAGCTGTTTCTCCACCATGTCGGCGGCCTGCAGCGGTATCTGCCGGCGGCGATGCCGCTGCTGGCGCCGAACGTCAATTCCTACCGCCGCCTGATGCCATACAGCGACGCGCCGATCAACGTGCACTGGGGGCATGACAACCGCACCGTCGGGTTGCGCGTGCCCCATTCCGACCGCGCCAACCGGCGGGTCGAGAACCGGGTCGCCGGGGTCGATGCGAATCCCTATCTCGCGATCGCGGCCTCGCTGGCCTGCGGCTGGCTTGGCATGACCGAGCGGATCGAGCCCAGCAACCCGGTCGAGGGCAATGCCTACCGTTATGCGTTCAGCCTGTCACGGCACCTCACGGATGCGCTGAGCAAGCTGAACCATTCGCGCCCGCTCAAGGACGTGCTGGGAGACCGGTTCGTCGCCGCGCTCAACGAGGTAAAGATGCTGGAATACAATGCCTACCAAAAGGTGATCAGCTCGTGGGAGCGCGAGAATCTGCTGCTGAACGTGTAAGCGGTTGGCGCGACTTCACCCTTCGAGACGCGGCTCCGCCGGTCCTCAGGATGAGGACACTTACGCCGGAGCCTCATCCAGAGGAGGCTGCGTCAGCAGCTGTCTCGAAGGATGATGTCGCACCGCCGCCTTAGAAGAATATTGGGAAATGTACCGAATCGAAAACCCGAACAAAATGATGGTGCGACCGGTTGTATGGCGGTATAGTGCGAGCCACACAGATACCTGCAGGCGCCGGTTCGGCCGGCCCACCCCAATTCCTGGCGGAGATCCCGATCATGAGTGAAAACCCGGACATCCGGACGGGCCGGAACTACGATGCTGAAGCCCTTATTGAAGAGGATCTGGCGCATCATTTGCACCCCTTCACCGACTACAAGGCGCTGGCCGCAGAAGGCGGCGGGCGCGTCATCACCCATGCCGACGGCGTCTACCTGTGGGACGCGGACGGCCGCCGGTACCTCGACGGGATGGCCGGGCTGTGGTGCGTCAATGTCGGCTACGGGCGGCGCGAGCTGGTCGCCGCGGCGGCCGAGCAGATGGCGGAGCTGCCTTACTACAACACCTTCTTCAAGACCACCAACGCGCCGGCGGCGGAGTTGTCGGCGCTGCTGTCCGATCTGGCGCCCGACAATTTCAACCATGTCTTTTTCGCCAATTCGGGATCGGAGGCGAACGATACCATCCTGCGCATGGCGCGCCACTTCTGGCATCTCGAGGGCAAGCCGGAGAAGCAGACCATCATCAGCCGCCACAACGCCTATCACGGCAGCACGACGGCGGCGCTCAGCCTCGGCGGCATGGAGGCGATGCACCGCCAGGGCGGCATCATTCCGGGCATCGTCCATGTGGCACAGCCCTACTGGTACGGCGAGGGCGGAGACTCCGACCCGGAGGCGTTCGGCCTCGAGGCTGCGCGGGCGATCGAAGCGAAGATCCTGGAACTGGGCGCAGACAAGGTCGCCGCCTTCATCGGCGAGCCGATCCAGGGCGCGGGCGGTGTGATCATCCCGCCAAACAGCTACTGGCCCGAAGTGCAGCGCATCTGCAAAAAGCATGACGTGCTGCTGATCTGCGACGAGGTGATCTGCGGCTTCGGGCGCACCGGCGCGTGGTTCGGGCTGGACAGCTTCGGCATCGAGGCCGATTTCATCACCCTGGCCAAGGGTCTGTCGTCCGGCTACCTGCCGATCTCGGCCGTGATGGTCGGCGGTCGGGTGGCCCGCACCTTCATCGACAAGGGCGGCGAGTTCTTCCACGGCTTCACCTATTCCGGCCATCCGGCGGCCTGCGCCGTGGCCCTGAAGAACATCGAGATCATCCGCCGCGAGGGGCTGGTCGAGCGCGTGCGCGATGAGACCGGCCCGTATCTGGCGAAGGCGCTGAAGAGTCTGGACGACCACCCGCTGGTCGGCGAGACGCGCTCGATGGGCCTGATCGGCGCCATCGAACTGGTCGAGGACAAGGCCGCCCGCAAGCATTTCGACGAGCCCGGCAAGGTCGGCACGATGTGCCGCGATCACTGCATCGCGAACGGCCTGATCATGCGCGCCGTGCGCGACATCATGGTGATGTCGCCGCCGCTGATTATCACCAAACAGCAGATCGACGAGCTGGTCGCCCTCGCGCGAAAGGCGATCGACGCGACGGCGCGGGATATCGGGGTGATGTAAGGGGGGCGCTGGCGCGCAGCCCTCCCGGAGCAAAGAGCGTGGCGGTATCCCGCCGAGAAGCATGACAGGGAGACTCTGCATGGGAATCGTTCACGTACTGGCGATCATCACGGTGAAACCGGGTATGCGCGACCGGGTTCTGGAGGCGTTGCGCGCCAACGTGCCCGCGGTGCGCGCCGAGGCGGGATGCATCGAATACGGGGCGACCGTCGATGCCGAGGGCGCCGGTGCCATTCAGACCAGGCTCGGCGCCGATACCTTCGTCGTCGTCGAGAAATGGGAGAGCCTGGAGGCGCTGAAGGCCCATGCCGCGGCGCCGCACATGGCCGCCTACGCCGCCAGGGTGAAGGGCATGCTCGCCAGCCGGGTCATTCACGTCCTGTCGGCGGTCTAATCCGGGCGGTTCTCCGGCAAGACCCCTGCGGCTCATCAACTGCCCTGCTCCCCACTATCCCCCTCACCCAATCCTCTCCCACTGTATAGACCGGGGACATGGTGGACACCCGTTCGGGGACATGGTGGACAGGTTTGTTTAGGCATGCGCGACGCGCCAGCCCCACACCCGGCGAAGCCTAATCCCCCGCCGTCTGACCGGGATGTGCCGCATGGGGCTTCCCGTTTGACGGAGATTTTAGCACGCCCGCCGCAATACCGCGACGGTCTCGACATGGGCCGAATGTTTGAACTGGTCGACCGGGGTGATGCGCTCGATGCGGTAGCCGCCTTCGACCAGGATCGCCGCGTCGCGGGCGAAGCTTGGCGGATCGCAGGACACCGCGACGACGGTCGGCACTGTCGACTGCGCCAGCTCCGTGGCCTGGGTCTCGGCGCCGGCGCGCGGCGGGTCGAAGACGACCGCGTCGAAGCGGTTCAGTTCCCGCGCCGTCAGCGGCTGGCGGAACAGGTCGCGTCGTTCGGCGTGCACGGGTTTCAGGCCTGGTGCTGACCGTGCCGCGTGGGACAGCGCATCGAGCGCCCGCGCATCGCTGTCGAAGGCGACGACCGTGACGCGTTCCGCAAGCCGCAGCGCGAACGGGCCGACGCCGCAGAACAGGTCGGCGACGCGATCCGCGTCTCCGATTCCGGCGCCCGCCAGCCGCGCCAGCGCCTCTTCGCCGGCGGCCGTCGCCTGCAGGAAGCCGCCCGGCGGCAGCTTGACCATCGCCGGCCCCATGCGGAGCGCCGGTGGCCGCCGCTCGATCACAAGGTCGCGGTTGACGGTGAGCCGCGCGAGATCGCGTTCCGCCGCCGCCCCGCTCAACGCCAGCTGGCTGTCGCCGTGCACCGCGACCGCCCCCCTTATGTCGCAGTCGAGGCCGGTTTCGGTCGCGGTCAGCAGCACATCGAGCGCCTTCACCCGCCCGTCGAGCGGCGCCGCGAGGGCGCGTGCGACGTTGGCAGCGTCGGCGAGCGCGGGGACGACGATCGGGCATTGGTCGAGGTCGAGCAGCCGGTGGCTGCGCCTCTCCATGAAGCCGGCGAGCACGCGTCTCTTGGCGAAGCGGACATGCATCGTCGCCCGCCGCCGGCCGTCGCCATGGGCGTCGATCAGCGCGTCGACCGGTGCCTCGATATGGCGGTGTCTGAGCGCCGTTTCGAGCAGCCCGCGCTTCCAGCCGCGGTAGCCATCGTCCTGCCAGTGCTGCACGGCGCAGCCGCCGCACCTCCCGAAATGCGGGCAGAACGGCGCGATGCGGTCCGCCGCCGGCGCGACGACCTCGATGAGCCGGCCCCGGTTGCCGTCGACCGCCGCGCATACGATCTCGTCTGGCAGCGCAAAAGGCACGTAGACGGGCCCGTCCGCCGTCTGCGCGATGCCCTCGCCATGCCGTCCCATGGCGGCGATCTGCAGTGTCATTTCACCTGCCACGCCAAGCTCCTTGCGCGGGCATGCTTAGCGCGGCGGCAGCGCGAAGGCCATATCGAAAACGGCCGGCCGCGTGGCAACGCGGTGCCCTCTAAACCGGTCAGGCCAAAATCGCTTCGAAATCGAGCCCCTGTTCCTGCATGGCATCGTACACCGCCCAGCAGGTGAACGTCGTCCACAGCCCGTTATCGACCTGGCCGTAATCCTGCTGGAACCGGTTGAAGGCATCGTCGCTGACGCGGCCCCAGTCGCCGTCCGCGCCGTCCCCGTCCGGCCCCAAGGTGCCGAGATCGTAGCCGAGCGCAATCAGCGCCTTCTGCCGCTTGACGGGCAGCCACAGCCTGCCCCAGACGTCGGGGATGGTGCCGTCGTCGTAGATACCACGCAAGACGGTGGCGAACGGCAAGCCGGCGACGTCCTCCTTGAAGCCGGGGCAGACGTCGTGATGGCCGTGATGGTCGCGCACCCCGATATCAGGCCAATGCGCAACGATCTCCTTGCCGACCTGGACCATCATCACAACCTGTTCCTCGGTCCAGGGCTGGATCCGCCGGGTATGGCGGCTGTTCGGCGTCGCTGCCTCGATCCAGTCGTCCCCGGCCACGACGCCCGGGCGGGCATAGCCGATATTGACCGTCTCGATGCCGATCGTCGCCCGCACGCCCTTGGTATCGTTGCTGGAGCGCCGCCCGTCCCAGCGCAGCGTCTGGCCCCGTCCGGCATGCCAGGACCGGTTGTCGAGCGAGACTTACCGGTCGATGCCTTCATCGTCGCTGCGTCCGATGCCGTAATGCGCCGATGCGATACCCTTGCGCGTCGCGTTCGCGCCGCCCAAGACCCGCCGGCACAGCGCAAGGTCCCAGGTCGCCGTCCAGTGCCAGGTGACGCCCATCGGCCGGCCCCCGGTGGGTGCGAGCCAGCCGCGGCCGACCGCTTGTCCCGGCGCGACCGGGATCATGTGGTCCTCGTTGATATCGACGGCCATGGATGTCCTCCCTTCCCGTTGCCGCAGCCGGTGCGGCAGGATCGGGACATTATAGAAAGGAAATTCCATCCATCAATTTTAGCGAGAACGCTATGCCGGCTCTTCCGCCGCCGCGCGCATCGCGTGGCGCAGCACGTCCATGTCGCCGATGTGGTTGGCGAGCAGCAAAATCAGTCGCGCGTTGACCTGGCGGCTTTGTTCCTCGGTGAGGTCCCGGTGCAGGTCGATGAGGTCCTGGTAGAAGTCGTCGGGGCGCTCGATATTGGGTTCGGTGTTCAGCTTCATGCCAACCTCCCTCAGCGGGCGAGCGCGCGGTCAAACGCCGCCCTGACCTTGTAACTGTCATAGATGCGCCAGCGGGCGGCGACGTGCTGGTCGGGGCGGATCAGGTAGACGGTACCGGGCTTGCCGTCGTAACGCTTTGCGACGAGCCCTTCGGTATCGTTGAAATCCGTGTCCACTGTCAGCGGTTCGACCGCGACGCCGTCCACCTGAGGCGGCGCGTCGATCGGCGCAGCGGCGAAACACAGCAGCTGAAACCGGCCGCCCAGCAGGTTCAGCAGCCAGCCCGGGTTGCCGTTCCGCGTTATCGGAGCATCGGCGCAGGGGTGGCCCGGCGCCATGCCGCCGTCAAAGGCATCTTCGTCGGGCGTGTTCAGGGGAGAGTCCGTGTAGGTCGCCGGTACCGACAGGCGACCGCTGTTGACCAGCCTGCGGGCAAACGGGTGATGCTCAGCAAGGTCCAGCACCGCGTCGCGGAAGGCCCGGCTCATATCGCTCTTGGGCGTGATGAAATCGGTCGAGCGGGTCGAATTCAGCAGGTTCTCCCGTGCCGCATGGACGCGTTCCGAATCGTAGCTGTCCAGCAGCGCCTCGGGGGCACTGCCGTCCATCACCAGCTTCAGCTTCCAGACGAGGTTGTCCGCGTCCTGTACGCCGGAATTGGCGCCGCGCGCGCCGAAGGGGGAGACCTGGTGCGCCGCATCGCCCACGAAAAGCACGCGGCCGTGGCGGAACCTGTCCAGCTGCCGGCACTGGAACGTGTAGACCGAGATCCACTCCAGCTCGAACGTCGTATCCTCACCCAGCATGGCCTTGAGACGAGGGATCACGTGTTCCGGCTTCTTCTCCTCCTCCGGGTCGGCATCCGGCCCTAGCTGGAAGTCGATGCGCCAGACATTGTCCGCCTGCATGTGCAGCAGCGTGGACTGCCGGCGGTGGAAGGGTGGGTCGAACCAGAACCAGCGTTCCGGCGGAAAGTCCGCCTTCATCTTCACATCGGCGATCAGGAAGCGGTCGTTGAAGGCCTGGCCCTTGAATTCCAGGCCGAGTTCACGGCGGACAAGGCTGCGCGCGCCATCCGCGGCAATTAGCCAATCTGCGTGCAGCGTGTAGTCGCCCTGTGGCGTGTCGATGGCAAGCCGCACATGGTCATTCGCAGCCTTCACACTGGTCACCTTCTCGTGCCAGCGGATTTCGACGCCGAGCTCCCCGGCCCGGCGAACCAGGAATTCTTCCAGATAATATTGCTGCAGATTGATGAAGGCGGGCATCTTGTGCCCGTCTTCGGGCAGCAGGTCGAACCGGTAGATCTGACGGTCGCGGCGATAGACCTTGCCGACCTTCCAGACGACGCCCTTGCCGACCATCGGTGCGGCGCAGCCCAGCCGGTCCCAGATTTCCAGCGCCCGCTTTGCGTAACACACGGCGCGGCTGCCGACGCTGACCGTGTTGTCCTCGTCCAGCACCACCACGGCTGTGCCCTGCACCGCAAGGTCGATCGCCGCGGTCAGGCCGACCGGCCCCGCGCCGACGATGATGACGGGATGGCGCGCGGTCCGTCCGCTCTCCTGGTCGGCCGACGGGCGGTAGGCAAATTCCGGGTAGTCGTAGGTCTTCAGCATGGGCGCGATACTTCCGCGTTCGCTCATGAAAGGGAACAATACTGTGTCAGTGGTGCGGTTTGTATGCCCTTACATGCTGATCGATGGCTCCGAAGATCGACTTGCCGTCGCTGTCGAACATCTCGATCCGCACATGGTCGCCAAAGCGCATGAACGGTGTTCGCGGCGCACCATGTTCGATGGCCTCCAGCACCCGCTTCTCGGCGATGCAGCTCGATCCTTTGCTGCGGTCGTAGTTGGAGACCGTGCCCGACCCGATGATCGTGCCGGCGCTGAGCGCGCGTGTCTTCGCCGCATGGGCGATCAGTGCCGGGAAGTCGAAGGTCATGTCGACATGACAGTCGACGCGGCCGAACTCGGTTCCGTTCAAATGTGTCACCAGAGGCAGACGGATCATCGCGCCATCCCATGCGTCGCCTAGTTCATCGGGCGTGACGGCGACCGGTGAAAAGGCGCCGGCCGGCTTGCTCTGAAAGAACCCGAAACCCTTGGCCAGTTCGCCGGGAATCAGGTTTCGCAGACTCACATCGTTGGCCAGCATGATCAGTTTAATGTTCGCGCCTGCGGTGTCTGCTGAGGTCCCCATCGGCACATCATCGGTAACGATGGCGATTTCAGCTTCGAAGTCGATGCCCCAGTCTTCCATTTGCAGGCGGATGTCGTCGCGCGGCCCGAGGAACCCGTCCGACCCGCCCTGATACATCAGCGGTTCGGTCCAGAAGCTTTCCGGCAGGTCCGCGCCGCGCGCCTTGCGCAACAGTTCCACATGGTTGACATACGCCGACGCGTCCGCCCATTGATAGGCGCGGGGCAGGGGCGACATGGCCCGGGCCTGGTCGAAGGGCTCGGCATCCCGGATCGCCCGGGAGTTCAGGTTGTGATAGACGTCGCGCAGTGGCGCGGCCATCGAGTCCCAGCGGTCCAGAGCCTCTTGCATGGATGCGACAGTATCCGGCACTTTAACGAAGCGGGACAGGTCGCGGGAGACGACGACCAATTCGCCGCTGCGGGTGCCATCCCTCAGTGTCGCGAGCTTCATATCGACACTCTAGCTCTTCCAGGAATCCGCGTAACCCTCCCATTCGACGCCGGCCGGCAGATCGCCCGCCTCCATCGGATCGCGGGTATCCACCATGACCGCGACCTCATCGGTGTCCTTGCGCTCGTGTTTCATGGCGGTTTCGTAAGCCTTGGGGTGCGGGCCGTGCGGGAAGCCGGACGGGTGCCAAGTGGTCATGCCCGGACGGATGTTGTCGCGGCTGAAAAACTGTCCTTTATGGTAAAAAATGAACTCATCGTAGTCGTCATTGGAATGATAGAACGGCAGCTTCAGCGCGCCGGGGTCGGACTCGATCGGCCGTGGCGCGAAGGTACAGACCACCAGCCGGTTTGCAACGAACGTTGAGTGTGCGGAGGGCGGCAGGTGATAGCGCGCCGACATCAGCGGCCTGATGTCGCGCCAGTTGATCCGCACCGGCGCGAGGTCCCCGTGCCAGCCGATCGCGTCCAACGGGTTGAACGGGTAGGTCACGGTGGTGATTTCGTTCCGGCGCTTGATCGCGACCCGCCATTCATTCTCGTCCTGCTGGGCCAGGAATGCGTCGTCGATCTCCGGCACGTCCAGCATCGCGGGATCGAAGATCGCGTGATTGCCCACGATGCCCTTGCCCGGCAGCTTGAAAGCGTCGTTCGTCGCCTCGATCATCAGCACCATGGCCGGCGCCTCGCATTCCAGCCGCCAGGCCGTGCCGCGCGGCATCATGACGTAATCGCCGTCGCGGAATTCCAGGTGCCCGTGGTCACAGTAAAGGTGCCCGCTTCCGGTATGGAAGAACAGCACGTCGTCGCCATCGGCGTTGCGCACCAGGTGATCCATGCTGCCCTCGCAGCGCCACACCCGGATCGCCATCGCGGCGTTGCCAAGCACGCGCTGCGCGTCCCATGGCGGGGTGCTGCCGCCGATCCTGTTCAGATCGAAGGCGCGCGGCCGCAGCGGGCCTTCCCACTTGACCCAGCCGGTCGGCGGGTGCTTGTGGTGAAAGTGCGTCGCCGGCCCGAAGAAGCCCTCCCGCCCGGCTTCGCGCTCGTAGGTTCCCTCGGGCAGATCGCAGTGGGCCTGGCGGCTCGCCGTCCCCATCGACCTGGGGAACGAAATCCAGTCCTTCATTGCTCGGTCCTTCTGCTGGAGCCCATCATCCTGTATGTCAAAATAGTTGCATATGTAACCAATAGCAAGTAGGATTCAGACGCGGCTGGCCGGAAGGGAGTGGGTGCATGCGCACAAGAAAAGGTGGTGACGGCCTGGAACACCGGCTGGAGCTCGATTCTTTTGTCCCGTATCGCCTGTCGGTCCTCCAGCAGGAGGTCAGCCGCTTGATCGCCACCGCCTACGCCGAAGAATACGGCCTGATGCGTCATGACTGGCGCGTCATGGCGGCGCTCGGCAACGATCAGCCGCTTTCGGCCAACGAGGTGTGCGATCGCACGAATATGGACAAGGTCCAGGTGAGCCGCGCGATTTCGCGTCTGCTGGGCCGTGGGCTGGTGGCCCGCGTGCAGGACGGCAAAGACCGGCGGCGATGGATCCTGCGCCTGACGGCAAGCGGTGAGGAGATGTATCGCAATATCGTGCCGGCGGCGCGGGCCCGCGAGGCGGAGCTCCTTGCCGCTCTCAGCGAGTCCGAACTCGGGCAGCTCGACGCGCTGATCGACAAGTTGTACCGCAGGGCCAGTCATCTGTTGCGGCGTGGCGGCTGATCCCCGCCCCCGCCAGAGCCTCGGTTTCCAATCTCACGATCGCGGTGAAGTTTGCATTGCCATTGCCGCGGCCGCACCCCAGACTCGATCCGGCGGTCGCCATGCTCCCAGGCGCATCACGCCGCCGCATGATGTAATCGTAAGTCGACCGGTGCCGCACGGCCATGAAGATCCGAAGCCTCGAGACGTTCAGCAACGACTTCGTCGGCTTCGTGCGGGTGCGCACGGATGACGGCGCCGAGGGCTGGGGCCAGGTGTCGACCTATAACGCCGACATCACGTCGCTGGTCTTCCACCGGCAGGTCGCGCCCTGGGCGCTGGGCGCCGACGCGCTCGACATCGAGGCGCTGGTCGATGCGATCCCCGAGCGGGAGCACAAGTTCCCCGGCTCTTATCTGCGCCGGGCGCTGGCGGGGCTGGATACCGCGCTCTGGGACCTGCGCGGCAGGCTGGAGGGCAAACCGGTCTGCGCGCTGCTCGGCGGAACGCCGCGTCCGATCCGCGTCTATGCTTCCAGCATGCGGCGCGACATCACGCCCGAAGACGAGGCCACGCGACTGGCGCGGCTGCGCGACCGATGGGGGTACGACGCCTTCAAATTCCGGGTCGGCCGCGAATGCGGGCACGATATCGACGAATGGCCGGGCCGCACCGAGGCGATCGTCCCGGCGGTGCGCAGGGCGCTGGGCGACGGCGTCGCGCTGCTGGTCGATGCCAATGGCGGCTATTCGCCGGCGCGCGCCATCGAGGTGGGCCGGCTGCTCGAAGACCACGCTGTCTGTCACTTCGAAGAGCCGTGCCCGTATTGGGAACTGGGGCAGACCAGGCAGGTAACCGATGCCCTTGCTCTCGATGTGACCGGCGGCGAGCAGGACTGCGACCTGACCGTCTGGCGGCGCATCATGGAAATGCGCGCGGTCGACGTGGTGCAGCCGGATATCTGCTATCTCGGCGGGCTCTGCCGCACGCTCCGCGTGGCCGCCATGGCGGCCGAGGCAGGGCTGCCGTGCACGCCGCACAGCGCCAATCTGTCGATGGTGACGCTGTTCACCATGCATCTGCTGGGTGCGATCCCCAACGCAGGACCCTATCTGGAATTCTCGATCGAAGGCGCGGACTACTACCCGTGGCAGGAGGACCTTTTTCGCGGCTCTCCCTACCGCGTCGACGACGGCAAGGTGACGATCCCCGATACGCCCGGCTGGGGCGTCGAGATCAGCCCCGACTGGCTCGCCGGCGCCCGCCATCAGATCAGCGAGCTGGAATAATGTGCGCCGACCGCAGGGACTCGGTTGCGCAAGGAGGTACGGTCCATTGAAAATCACCGATGTCAGGACGTTCGTTGTCGGCAACCCGCCACCGCATTTCGGCGGGCGGTATTTCATCTTCGTGAAGCTCGTCGCCGACAACGGGATCGAGGGGATCGGCGAGGTCTATGCCGCGACCTTCGGTCCGCACGTCGTCGCGCGCATGATCGAGGACGTCTGCGCACGCCACGTCATCGGCGCCGATCCGTTCCGAATCGAGGCGCTCTGGCGCAACGTCTACGGGGCCGGCTACACGCTACGGCCCGATGCATCGCTGGTCGGCGTGCTCAGCGGCATCGAGATCGCCTGCTGGGACATCGTCGGCAAGGCGCTGGACAAGCCCGTGTACGCGTTGCTGGGTGGACGGGTGCATGAGCAGCTGCGTACATACACCTATATCTATCCCGATATCGAAGCCGGCGACGACGACGGCATCTACGCCGATCCGGATCGCTCGGCCGCGCGCGCCCTGGACTATGTCGCGCAGGGCTTCACCGCGCTCAAGTTCGACCCGGCCGGGGCGTATTCCGCCTTCGATCCGCGGCAGCCGTCGCTCGAGGCGCTCGACCGCTGCGAGCGCTTCGCGAAGGCGATCCGCGCGGCGGTCGGCGACAAGGCCGACCTCTTGTTCGGCACGCACGGCCAGTTCACGCCCTCCGGCGCGATCCGCCTTGCGCAGCGACTGGAGCCCTACGATCCGCTCTGGCTCGAGGAACCGGTACCGCCGGAAATGCCGGAGAAAATGGCGGAGGTCGCGCGGCAGACCTCGATCCCGATCGCCACCGGCGAACGGCTGGTGACGAAGTACGAGTTCGCACGCGTCCTCGACTGCGGTGCGGCGTCGATCCTGCAGATGGCGCTCGGCCGCGTCGGCGGGTTGCTGGAGGCCAAGAAGATCGCCGGCATGGCCGAGGCCCACTACGCGCAGATCGCCCCGCATCTCTACTGCGGCCCCGTCGAGGGCGCCGCGAACATCCAGATCGGCGCGTGTTCGCCCAACTTCCTGATCCTCGAGAGCATCCAGGACTGGGGCGGGTTTCATGCAGAAATTCTGAAGAAACCGATCCGATGGGAGGACGGGTTCGTCGTTCCGCCAACGGAGCCCGGACTCGGAATCGAACTGAACGAGGAGGTGGCGGCGGCGCACCCGTACGAGGGAACCGCATTGCACCTGGAGATGGCGCGCCGGCCGATTTGACGGCCGAACTGTTGCTGTTCAAAGAAATGGTAGAGTGCAGCGCGGTTGGCGAAATCGTCTCAGCCGGCAGCTTCCATCCGCAGTCAGTGAAATCCAGCAACAAAGGAAATAAGACGCCAAAAGGGTATTTCCAGACGCTATGGATATAGAATGTTTGCGTTATATCGCCAATCGTTGAACAATATGTCGCAGATAACTGGGAGAGCGGTTCAGCGAATCGGCGGAACAACCGTCATTCAAGACATTGCGATCTGATCGCTTTGGCTGGAACCGCGGTAAAAAATGCACGGGAGGCAAACACATGCGAGAACTGGATAAATGCAGGCGACTTCTTGCCGCCGGACAAATGTCTCGTCGGGATTTCGTCCAGCGGGCCATGGCCCTTGGCGCAACGACGGCGCTGGCGACGTCGATGGCGGGCGGCGCTCTTGCGGCGACACCGAAGAAGGGCGGAACCCTGCGGCTCGGTATCGGCCACGGGTCGACCAGCGATACGCTCGATCCCGCGACCTACACGGATCTGTATATGCAGGTCGTCGGCAACGCGGCCTACAACTACATGACCGAGGTGAGCAATACCGGGGAGCTGGTGCCGGAGCTTGCGGAGAGCTGGGACGTCAGCCCCGACGCCAAGATGTGGACCTTCAAACTGCGCAAGGGCGTCGAATTCCACAACGGCAAGACGCTGGATTCCGGCGATGTCGTCGCGTCGATCAATCATCACCTCGGTGAGGATTCGAAATCGGCGGCGAAGGCGATCCTCGAGCCGATCGCCGAGGTCAAGGCGGACGGCAAGGACACGGTCGTGTTCACGATGAAGACCGGCAATGCCGACTTCCCCTTCATCCTGAGCGACTATCATATCGGCATCATGCCGGCCAGGGACGGCAAGCTGATCGACCCGCGGTCGGGCATCGGCTGCGGCGGCTATACGGTTGAAAACTACGAG
>Ga0224512_10001967_pt1 | contig 19234 bp, 24 predicted proteins | sample SF_May12_sed_USG_4_FD_169103 | JGI IMG/M metagenome (GOLD analysis project Ga0224512, IMG submission 169103) | Sediment microbial communities from San Francisco Bay, California, United States - SF_May12_sed_USGS_13 | ecosystem: Environmental > Aquatic > Marine > Sediment | place: USA... | reverse complement strand
AATATTTTCCAAAAACTGCATACGAATATTCTACACTTCTACTAACTTTCATTACCACACGTTGTACAGATACCACTGGTAGAACATTTTGAATTACTGGAATAACACTTTCATCATCTTCACCATCTGAAACAATTACTGCACCATTTGCAGAAAATTTCTCTAAAACTTTTTTTGTTTCAGCCAGAATTTTTTCATCAGCTTGAACTCCTCTATTTTTAACTCCTGCAACTGTAATTACCTCGACTTGATATCCTTTACTGATTAAATCTTCATATGTTTTAATTGCTGCAAAAATAGAATTTGAATCTGCATCTTCCGGATCTTCTAATGCTAATCTTTGTGCTGCCTCAATACATGCATCTCTACCGATAACCGGTGTGATAATTCCAGCTTTTTCACCCACATCATTATCTCTGTCAATGCAAATTACAAGCAATTTATTTGCTGTAGATGCATTAACATCTTTTTCAATCTTGTCCGTTTGTTGAGACATTGTAGTTTTGTCACAGAATTGCTTTTTAACGATTTCCAACCATCATGATTAGTAAAATCTGGTTTTGAGGCTAATCTGGTCTTGATTGATGAGAGATTTTAACAAATTCTTTAGATTCCATCTTCAATAATTCTATTTTTTTAAAAGTTTTATTCATTTCATCCTCAGTACTTCCATTTTCAATCAAATTAGCCAAAACTTTTGTCTCTAAAATGTATGAATTAAATTTCTTCATAGCATCCATATAGTTAATGTAACTAGCCTGCCAATCTTCTGATGGCTTTGATGTCACAAATTCACTTATTTGTGCAGTTACCTGTGATGATGTTACTTCAGTTATTGCAATATATTTTTGCGGAGTAATTTTCCCATTACGCAAATTTTGATACTCGATATCAATTGATTCTTCTAAAACTTCATGGATATTTTGTACTCCATCCAGGTAACCCTCGTAATCAGATACGACAAACGTAGCTTCATAATCTTGTGGAATAACCCATAACAAAAAACTTGCACCTGTAATTCCAGCCAATATTGTGACCGTTACTAGTATTCCTTTTTTTGACACCATTTTGTTATTTTGCTATTTAGGGAGTTTATAATTGATAATGTTTCATAAATCTATCATTTACTAAACAAATGTTAAAAAAAACATATAATTTAATGATCTCAACCATAATTTTTTAAAAAATAGTTGTATTATTTGAAATTTTTCATAGATTTTTTTTGAATGCTAAAAAAATTTACGCACATCTAGTCTATAGTGAATTAATTTTCACAGCCTCTTCCTAAATACCCCCAAGTTTGATAAATTTCATAATGGTTCAAGCATATTGCGTAAAATGCAGAGCAAAAAGGGATGTCAAAGATCCCAAAGAAACTACATTAAAGAATGGACGTCCTGCTGTAAAAGGTACGTGTCCTACTTGTGGAACTAATGTATTCCGTATTGGTGCAATGCCAAAAGAATAATCTCAAACAAAAGTTCACACGATTTCCCTTTTTCAAAACCAATATAGGGTCTACCATTCATCATTTTTTAGTGACTAAAACAGATTATGAACATCTACTCAAACGTATTCAAAATAAATTGGGTGATACAGATAAAGAATCTCAAACTAGATTTGAGCTTCCTGTCGTAGATGTAATGTGGGAAGGGCAAAAGACGTTTTTACGTAATTTTTCTGAATTCCCAAAGATTCTTCGAAGAGATCCTGACAAAGTTCTTCAATACCTCTCAAAAGAATTTGCAGTTCCTGCAGAGAGGCTTGGTGATAAGGCGATGTTTGTTGGAAGAAGAGCTCCAGATGATTTTACAAGATTATTTCAAATTTATGTAAAGGACTATCTTGAATGTCCAACATGCAAAAGTCCTGATACAAAAATTCTTAAAGAAAACAGAATATCGTTTTTAATTTGTGAAGCATGTGGTGCAAAATCTACTCTAAAAGGTAAATATGCGTAATGCAGTTTTCAGTGCGTGTAACTGAATATCAAAAAAATATGATGCTCAATATCTGTGATGCTGAATTATTAGGAAAAACAATCACTCAAGATGACTTAAACATACATGTCAGTGAGAGCTACTATGGTGAACGATTTATTGAGAAAAAAGAAGCCATAGATTTACTGAAGCAATCATCTATCATTAACATGGTGGGAAAAGAAACTATTTCTTTATCTATTGAACTTGGAGTTGGTTCTGAAAATGGAATTAAAACAATTTCTGGTATTCCCTTTCTAATTGTTTTTAATGTATAATACCTTGTTTAATTTGATTTTTAATTCTTGTATTACTTTTGATAAAAGAAATCTCTTTTATCTAGTATCGTCAATTACATCTATTGCCCAATGATATGAAATCTGATGATATAATGTCCGATGATTTGTTGTTTGATGATTTGAGTAGAAAAATAGAATCTAAGGTTGATAAAAAATTAATTTTTAAATCTAAAAGAGGTGGTTTGAAGGATGGTTTTAAAAAAGGCAAAGTCATCAATGAAGTTTTGGATAAACCTACTGTAATGACTCTATATCATATGATCACAGATCATATTATTGCATATGTTAATGGAGCTATTAGTGCTGGAAAGGAATCTGTTCTTTTTTGGGGTGTTGATGAAAATGATGTAAATGTTGCACTAAAAATTTATTTGGTAAGTACTTCAAATTTTAAAAAACGTGAACCCTATATCTTGGGTGATCCTAGATTCTCTCATCTTAAAAAAGGTACAAAAAATCTAGTTTATCTATGGGCAAAAAAGGAATTTAGAAATTTAACTCAATGTTATGAGGCTGGAATTCCAGTTCCAAGGCCACTTCATCTTACAAAAAACGTCCTTGTAATGGAGTTTATAGGTAAAGACGGTTTTCCATGTAAATCATTGTTGTATTCAGAAGTAGATGAAACTGATTACGTTCAAGCAATTTCTATCATTAAGGATCTTTATAATAAAGCAAAATTAGTACATGGAGATTATTCTGAATATAATATTTTTAAAACAGAAAATGGGTTGGTAGTCTTTGATCTTGGATCCGGCGTTGATCTTAGACATCCCAATGCTCAAGAATTTCTTAAAAGAGATATTAATAACATTACAAAATTCTTTCATAAAAGAGGAGTTTTTGTTGAAGACCCAGACAAATTATTTGAGGAAGTTACTAAATGAGTTTTGAAAAATTAATTCGTATTCCCAATGATCGAATTGCTGTTTTAATTGGAAAATCCGGAAATGTAAAATCAAAAATTGAAACTGCATGTCATGTTTCTTTAAAAATTGACGGTGATACCGGGGAAGTTTTTATCACATCTCAAGGTGATGTTGAAAAAATTCAGCCATTCAAAGCAATGGAGATTGTTACAGCTATTGGAAGAGGATTTTCACCTGAAAATGCAATGATTTTGCTAGATGGGGAAAATACATTACATGTTATAGATTTGAGAGAGTTTGCCGGAAAGTCTAATGCTAATGTTGAAAGGATAAAAGGGAGAATTATTGGAGAAGGTGGTAGAGCTAGACGAAATATGGAAAATCTTAGTGGCACTCACATCTCAGTTTATGGGAGAACAGTTTCAATTATTGGTGATGCAAGTAAATTACGATTAACAGTTGATGCAATCTCTTCTATTTCTAGTGGAAGTATGCATGGGGCAGTTTATGATAAATTAGAAGCTGCAAATAGAAGAACAAAACAAGAAAAAATGCAATTATGGGAAGATCAAGATGTCTTCTATTAAAGAAAAATTTAATCAAATTTCTCCTAGTGAGTTTTTTTACAGTAATCGTGATTTAGCTGGATTTAGTAATCCTACACGATCTTTGTATACTGCTGTTCGAGAATTTGTTGAAAATGCATTAGATGCATGTGATCAAAAAGGAATTCTTCCAGATGTTCATTTGATAATTAAAGCGGTTGAGCCTGAAAAACCTGATCCTAAACCCTATATTTTGACCGTTAAAGATAATGGCCCTGGTATAGATGCAGAACATATTCCGCTTGCCTTTGGAACTGTATTATATGGTTCCAAATTTGGACTCAAACAAGCCAGAGGAATGTTTGGACTTGGTGCAACAATGGCAATTCTATATGGACAAATTACAACAAACAAACCTGTTATAGTAAAAAGCTCTGTTGATGCAAAAACTCAAGATATGTTTGAACTGTTACTTGATATTCAAAAAAATAAACCTGTGATTGTAAAACACACTACTAAGGAAATTTCAAAAAAAGGACTGTCTGTTAGTATTTGTTTAGAAGGAGATTATTCAAAAGCTGGAAATAAAATTAGAGATTATGTTTATGAAACTTCTTTGATTACTCCCTATGCATCAATAACTTTCGATGATCCAAAGGGACAAAAATTCAGCCATCCGAGATTTGTAAAAGAAATTCCTCCACCTCCAACAATAATTAGACCCCATCCACATGGTATTGATGTGGAAAGAATACGAAGAATGATAGTTGAATCTCAATTTGAAATTCCGACAATTGATGATGCAATGATTGAAAAAGTTCGAAAAGATTTGGGATTGTCTACGAAAAATCTTAGTTTTACTTCCATCATGGAAAAAGCAAAGAAAAAATGGAAAAATCTTCCACGTCAAGTCCGTGTAGTTATATCTTTGATGTCGTTTCTAAAAATGGATTTTGAAAAACTAAACAAAATTAGAATTGAAGATATTGATATGCCTAACAAAATATTATTTTATTGGGACTTTGGTGATTCACAATCAAAGTCAATAGATATGGATCCTGAAAGTCAATATTACAAACAATTGACAAATACTGTTCAAGGTGAACCTCTTACCACATTTTTGACAAAAAGATTTCAACGTATTGGACCAACTACCGCAATAAAATTTGCAGAATTTGCAGGATTTAAACCTGAAAAACGAATGGGTACTTTGACAAATCAAGAATTAGTCAATTTGAGTGATTCACTTCAAAAATTTGAAGATTTCATGGCTCCTGATTCTAGTTGCCTAGCACCTTTGGGAGAGGAACCTCTGGAAAAAGGAATTAAGAAATTCTTCAATCCTGATTTTACTGCCGTTGTTCAACGACCTGCTTCTGCATATTCTGGATTTCCATTCATTATTGAAATGGGTATTGCTTATGGCGGTGATATTAAATCTGGTGGGCCTCATGTCTACAGATATGCCAATAGAATTCCATTACTTTATGATGAAGGCAGTGATGTAGTGCTCAAAGTTTCCAATGATACTGATTGGGGTAGATACAAGATAAAAGGAGAACCCCCATTCATTATTGTATCTCATATCTGTTCTACTAGAATTCCGTATAAAACTGCAGGAAAAGAAAATGTTGCTGATAGACCAGAAATAGAACGAGAATTAAGATTGGGATTGCAATTCTTATCAAGAAAGTTGGCAGCATACATGTCAAAAAGAGGCCAAGCTGATATGGCAAAAAAGAGGGCCAATCTTTATGCAAAATACATTCCTTTAATTGCAGAGTTTTGTACTGAACTTGCTGGTAAGAAAAAAGAACCTAATTATAAAAAAATATTAGAAGAAAATGCGGTTGAATCTAAAAAAATAGTAGAGGAGGAAAATGAAATTGAAAACAAGTAAATCTGAAGAGAAAAATAGAATTAAAGAACGAAGCAAAAAAGCTGATGAAAAACAAAAGAATATTCTTGAGATGCTTAAAAGTCACGGTGCAAAAATATATGATGATTTAGATAATGGACAATTTCCAAAATTCTCTATACCTAGTAGATCTGTAAGCAACATTGTTTATGATAAAAAACTCAGACAATACATTTTGGGTAGTAACGCAGCTTTAAGAAGTTCAAGAAATTCTGCACAACTTAGATCTTTTACACAATTGATGTGGTTGGCATTTTTTGCAAACAGATTAACTCATGAAAAAAAATCATCCACTTTACGAGATGTTTACTATTCTTCTCAGGCATTCGCTATTGAATTTGAAGATCAATCTGAATCTGATAATATTATTGTTGATTTAGAAGCCGTGACATCTAAACCTCGAGAAGACTTTCATATTTTTCCTGAAGAGAGAAGCTCAATCTTTGGGGATTTGAATATAGAATATACTATCCCTGGTTATGAAGGAAAAACTATGAACTTATCAAACCATCCTGATGGATATTCTATAGGTCCTAGTTTGACCACTGCAGAATTAGTTGATACTAGTGCTGAAATTGTTATTGCAATTGAAAAAGGTGGTCTTTTTACAAGATTTGTTGAAGAACAAGTTGATAAAAAATTTAAATCTATAATTATTAACACTGGTGGACAAGCTCCACGTTCAACTAGAACTTTATTAAAAAGACTTCATGATGAAATGAAATTACCTGTAATTGTTCTTACTGATGGTGATGTGTATGGAGAACATATTGCTATGGTTATAAAATCTGGTTCAGCTAATGCTGCTCATCTTAGAGAACTTACAGTTCCTGATGCAAAATGGGTGGGAGTTTGGGCTACTGATATTGAAAAATACAAGTTACCGACAATTCCAATGACTGAATCTGATATTAAGCGATGTTATGATCTTCAAAAGGATCCTAGATACCAAGATGGAGTTTGGAAAAAAGAGCTTGATGTATTTTTGAGAATAAAAAGAAAAGCTGAATTGGAAGCTTTCTCAAAATATGGCCTTACAAATATTACTGATAAATACTTGCCACAAAAATTAGAATTGGCAAAAAGTCTCTAGTTATTTTATTCTTAGCGTTAATACACCGTTTCTATATTTGAAATCAAATATTTGCATTGCATTTGCATTTTCTATGGGAATTTCTTTTGAAAATCCAGACGTTCCACGTATGTATAAAATTCCATCTACGAGTCTAACTGCAATTTTATCTTCAGGGCCCGGTACTTCCGCCACAAAAACAAATTCTTCTTTATCTTTAATTAAATCATAAACCCAGTTTTTTGTTTCCTGTTCTCTCACTTGAGTGTATGACGGTTTTTGATCTTTTGTCATTTTCTTTAGAACTCTAACCCAATAAAACATTGTAAGTGCTGCTGCACCAATTAGTATAAAACTCACAAAACCTGAATCTGCTCTCTGTGTCATGATATAGATAATTCCTAAAAATAAAATTACAATGATGGGTATTACAAAATTTATTGATTGATTATTTGAATATGCTCCTTTGTAACTTGCCAAACAGTTCAATTTGAAGTCTACCAAATATAAAGTATCTTTGACGATCTAGTACTTCATAATTAAATAAAATATGGGTTTTGTATATCTGTAAAATAATTAAGTTCAAAATTAATTAAACTATAGACTATTACTTACGATGTTTTGGTAAACATTCTTTACAATATACCGGTCTGTCTGCTTCTGGTTCAAAAGGTACTTCTGAATCTGTTCCACAATCGGAACATTTCATAGGATACATTTTTCGTTCTTCTGACATGATTTTCTGTTGGTCTTCTTACTTAAGAATCAACTAAATTAAATTCAGACTGATTTTCATTATTTCTAAAACTATTTTCCCCATTTGAATATTTCTTAATTTTAGATTTTAATTGGGAACTCAATTAAATAAAATTCTTAATAAAATATATTCAGTTTTTATTACCATTTTTGAAATTTTAAATGTGTCTGATAATAAACAAACTAAACTCTCAATACGTGAAATTGCATTACGAGGAACCATAATTGCCACTATTATTACTGTTCCATCAATTATTACATTTCTTCTTATTTGGATTGTTCTAGATAACTTGATTTACGCTGCAATTTTAGGTGCAGTTGTTCATTTTATTGCAATGGGGTTTTCCTTGAAAATTTCTAAAAAGATACTTGTTAAAAAATAACTTAATAGATCATGTTTTATGTTGTTATAGTTTATTTTAAAAACGATGTCCTTTTCTGGAATTGAAAACGATCTAGTTTCTCAAATTCGATTAGAGCCTATTCAAGCTAAAGTGTATCTATTAGTCACATGTTATGGTAAGATGACTCCTGAAACAATTGCTGAAAAATTAAAAATCTCACTTGATGAGACTAAAAAAGCCTCTAGAGATCTAATGACTCTTGGTGCATTCATTGATATTTCTGAAACTGAATTTGAGGCTATGCATCCTAGATTTACAGCAGTTAATATGTATAGAAAGATGTGTGAGCGAGAAAAAATTGAATTTAAACAAAATAAAACGGTTGATAATATCGGCGTAATTTTAGAAAAATCTTATGATGATGCAAGAACTAAATAATGCTAAAGATTGTTCAACAACATTGAATATTGACACTGAAAGTTGTAAACATCAACCAGTCTATTTTGGTGTAATAAACATCAATATTGATGAACGTACAATAGGGTCAGTTGATGTATGGAGATGTGGTGTCTGTAAGAAAAGATTTTGTGAAGAAAAGCAACTTGGAATTGAAGAACTTGCTGATACAGTGGGAATGCCAAAAATCGACGTTGATGCAAAATGGGCAGTAACTGTATGTAAATTACAACAAGGAAAATACAAATGGAAATTAGTTAAATTAAAAGAAAATGGTGAAATTAAGCATGAATGTCTAGATGAACAAGTAATTCCACTTAAGGTTCGTGATTTCAAAGTTGATGATGATAAACATTGGAGCTTTTTAGTTGATGACAATGTCAACAAAGCTGTAGAAATTTAATCTCTAAAATGGATCTTAAAGTTCACATTAATAATGTTCATGGAAGTCAGATGGCTGCAAAGATCACTGGTAATTTTACAATAGATGAAAATGAATTTCGCTTTACTGCTATTGCGTTTGGTAGGATAGGGGGACAAAATATTGGTGCAAAACTTTCTCAAATTACTGAAAAAGAATTAGAAAAATTAGGATATGATGTTGAAGAAGTTATTGATTTACTTCAGAGAAGTTTACTTCAAGGAGATTTAACTCTTCCAGAAGGACTCAAAAAAGAATCGTTCGTTGATGACTAAAATTCTGCTTCTTCTAATGCTTTCTCACATGAACAACTTCTGGTTTTAGGAATTTTATCTATTAATTCTGTCAGTACTTTCTTTGTTCTCTCTACATTTTTTGAAAGTGTTTCCATAACTTCTTTAGCTGTAACCGGTTTTTCAGCCCAAACATCATAATCTGTAACTGTTGAAATTGAAGCATAACACATCTGTGCCTCTCTTGCCAGTTGACATTCTGGAACAAGCGTCATACCAATAACTTCTGCTCCTGTAGTTCTATAGAATTTTGATTCAGCTTTAGTTGAAAATCGTGGACCTTCGATGCAGACATATGTGCATTCTTTATGTATTTTCATATCTTGATTCTCTGTAACTTGAAGAATCGATGATTGTAATTCTGGACAAAAAGGATCTGCTACTGAAATATGTATAACTCTTCCATCTTCTGAAAATGATCCATCTCTCGATTTTGTAAAATCCAAAAATTGTGTAGGTAATGCAAAATCTCCTGGCTCAAATTCTTCTTTTAGGCTTCCAACTGCTGAAGGTGCTATAATTCTAGTAATTCCTAATTCTTTGAATGCCCAAATATTTGCTTTAAAATTAATCATGTGTGGTGGAATGGTATGTTTTTTTCCATGTCTGGGTAGGAATGCAATTTTTCTTCCATTGAACATTCCGACTGTTATTGTATCTGACGGTTTTCCATAAGGCGTATCAATATCAATTTCTTGTGGACTTTCTAGTAAGCCTGAATCATAAATCCCAGTTCCACCAAAAATCCCTATTTCTACGTCTTTTTCCATTAGTATTTCACCAATGATTTACAATTGTATTTGCTAATTCCTTTGACTCCATTAAGCTCTGTCAATTCAATTATGAATGCAAATCCTGAAATTTTTCCACCGCTTTTTTCAATTAATTTTGCAGATGCTTTTGCTGTACCTCCAGTAGCAAGCAGATCATCGCAAATGAGTATTTTTTCTCCTTCTTTGATGATGTCTTTTTGAATTTCTATGGTGTCTTTTCCATATTCAATGGTATATGCTAATTTAGTAGTTTTTCCAGGTAATTTCCCTGCTTTTCTAATCATTATCATACCTTTGTTGTATCTTGAGGCTAAAATTGAGGCTAGGATAAATCCCCTTGATTCAATCCCTGCAAAAATATCAATATTGTTTGGGTGGAAATATTTTGAAAATTCATCTGCAATAAAGGATAATGCTGATGGATCTTTTAAAATTGGACTGAAGTCTCTAAATAAAATTCCTTTTTTAGGAAAATTTGGATACTCTGATATTTTGTCTTTTAGATTCATTACACATCGTCGGTTTATCTGAAATAAAATTGTTTGATATCATTGAATTTCAAAAGTTGTTTCTACATCATTGAATGAATCTGCAACTTTCATTGTATATGTTCCAGGTTCAGTATCTGAAGGGATAATCCATGGTTGATTTATTTCACCTTCTTTTGATGATGGAAATGAGAGTTCCTCTATAATCTCACCATCTTCTGCAATAATCTCAATAACAACTGTGTTTTGTGCTCCAAAAACATGTATGTTTATTGTCTTTCCATATCCTGGAATATCCTGTCCTTCTCTAACTTGTATGACTAGTCCTTCTTGAATATCTGCTAATACTTGGATTTCTGTATTGACAAAGTTTGATCCGCTTTTTGCATTAATCTTCCATATTCCTGCAATTGCATCTGAAGGTATTCTAAATGAACTCTCAGAAATTTTTCCATTTTTATCTGAAAACGTCTCTTTAATCTTAATTTCATCTCCTTCTGGATTAATCATAGTTAACGTAAGAAGAACATTGGGTGAAGTATCGCCTAAAATCAATACTGAATCTCCTGGATTATATTCTGTTTTTGTAGTATTAATCTTAATTTCTCCAGAACCTGTTTGTAATCCTACCGTGAAAACTTCTGTACTCTGAGCAGTACCTTTGCTAATTACAGCCGTATACACTCCAGTTGAATATCCTTTTAGATTTATGGAATGTGTCGCACGTCCGTCTGGCTGCAGCGTAATGGATATTGGATCTTCTGTTGGCTTGTCTGAAGGGTCTATTATTAGTAGACTGATAATTTCAGATGCTTTGCCAGACAATGTGATTATTGCAGTTTCCCCTGTTTTGTAACTTAGTTTGTCAAATTCTAGGTTAACTGGAATTGTCGGTAATTGTCCTAAGCCTGCATAAATAAATTCTTTATGCTTGTCTTGAGTGGCAATTAATGTGTATGTCCCTTCCGGTGTAGTTTGTGTAGTTTGGAATTCAAATTCTATGACGCCTGAATCATCAATTTGTTTAACGTCTGAAACAATTTCTTTTCCCAGAGGATCCTCTATTACAATTTCAATTGATTTGTTTGGCAAGGCTGTGCCGTTAAATTTCATGATTTCCCCTTGTTCGAATTTCAAATTTAGTGGGGTTATGATGATTTTTTTATCTGATTCCACTGTCCAACTCTTGATAATTTCATCTCTGCCATCTGAAATTGTTGCAGTATATTTTCCAAAGGGCGCATCTAATGCAACGATCACTGGTTCTTCTAATTCCCAATTTCCAACTCTATCTACTTCTGCCGTTCTGGTAACAATAATTTCTCCTTCCTCATTTCTAACTGTTCCTGTAATTGCACTTCCTACTTGTGCTGTTCCAAATATTTCTAAAAAGTCTCCTCTATGCATAATTTCTGGAAGTCCTTGGATTGTAAGTGGTATGTTTTGTGAATCTGGAATTAGAATGTCGACATCTCCAATTCTTAGACTCAATTTCATTTCTTCACCCTCTTTGTCTTTAATTTTAAAATCAACTCTGTCTGATTTTTGATCATCTGGAATTTTCATTGTAGTCATAAAATGACCCCTATCATCTGTTTCAAACGTGCCTATTTTTTTAGTATCGATGTAAAAATCAAATTCCTGTGTTGAACCAAAATTATTTCCTGTTACTCTGATTGTTGAACCAGGATTTGGTTTCTCTGGAATAATTCTGAATGCAGATTCAGTTAATATGCTTTCACCTGTATTTTCTAAATCTTGATTTTGTTTTAGATTTCTATCAACTGCTGGTAATTTCCCCGCAATGGATATGCCTGTACCTATCTGTGTGCCCTTATCGTCTAATGCTTTCCAATTAATGCCTGAATTAGGTTTGTCAGTTTTTACTCCAAACTTTACAGATTCTCCCGATTTAATTAATTCAGATGATGTGAAAATTATGACGCCTTGTGGTGTTTTTTCACCAACCCATCCTTTTTCAGTTTTAAAAGATTGAAAACTAAAATCACTTCCCAGCCAAATTCTTAAAGTATTGACATTGTCATTTGAATCATTTGTTACTTCTAATACGATTGTTTCCTCTAATGCGATACTTTTGACTGTGATCTCTTCACCATATGCATTTGATGGAAATATAATTAGTGTTATTGAAAATAACACTACAATTGAAAGGAAAATTCCTCCTGTAGAGGATCTATTCATGTAATTGAAATTCCACATCTCTCACTTAAACCTTAAAGAATTTTCCACATTTTTCTATTTCTTAGTTTAGTGTTTTTCATGAGTAAACTTCTTAAATCTCAAGTCTTTGATTTTTGGAATTTGTTCAAATCTGGTTTTGTAGCCATATTTTGATATTGTCTAATTCGTTCAGCAATTAGTCGATACAATGATCTAAATTGATCTTTAGTTTTATCTGATAGGAAACTAGTCTCTTCAAGTGTAATTTTCTCACAAATATATCTAGTAATTTCTTCATTGTCAAATTCTTCCCAATCTTCTTCTCTATGTTCTTGCCATATTTTTCTTAATTTCTCTAAAATTCCTTTACCTTCTTTGGATATGACATCTTGAGGTGTAAGATTTGAAAATCCTTCATGTCTTAGCTTTATTTCATAAGTCTGATTTACTGGATACAAATAATCTTCAAGAGCGATATAATCTTCAATTGATTCAAGTTTCTTTCCTTCTCTCTCAAAAAAGATGGTTTGAATAGATGAAAATTCATTTGATACTAACTGGGCAGAAATTTGTTTGGATTCTTCAGAGTTATCTAATAAAACAAATGTTCTATAACCATGATTTCTGTAAAAAATTGCTAAAGGTAAAACTGAGTTTTTGTTATATGCTGCAATTACGTTAAGTGGGTTCATTGAGATGTTTGGATCTTGTAAGAATTTGTCAAATGCATTAAGATACATGGAGTCAGACATTGTTTCTACAATAATTATTGGTCTCGAGTTTGTTCCTATCTCTCTATCTACAATAGATTCGACTTGACCTCTACATAACCCATACAAAATTGGAGTCAATGTTTTGTCATCTGCATTCCAGTAATCATAAAAAATTCTACTGAGATGTTTTCTTTTATCCAACTCAACAACAAGTAAGTTACCAGGTGTATAATCAAATATCATAAATGGTGAGTGTGTTGCATACAAAACTTGGTTTGATCCAGCCAAATTCTTCAATAAATCTGAAATTCCCATCTGTTGTGTAGGGTGAAGATTTCTTGCCGGTTCATCTAAAAGTAATATTGCTTCTTTTAATTCTGCTCTTTGCGTTTCAGCTGCAAAATTCACAATGAATGAAAATGTCCATTTGAAACCTTCTGCTCTTCTATTTAGTAATCCTGTGTTGGTAATAGTTCCATCTTTGTGAACATCTGAGATTACAACACTCATAATGTTGCCTGGATTATATCTCAAGTCAACATGGATAGGATCTCCTTTCCATGCAGGATTTAATTTTTTAGTTAATCTGTTACTTGCTGCATTAAGGAGTTTGATACATTTTGAGGGGCTTTCTTTTACCTTATCTAATTCTTTGATATCAAGCTCTGCTAAGTAGAATAGATTTCTTACTGTTTCAGCTTTGTCAAATTCTTCAACAAATTCAATTGAATCTTGTCGTTCACCTTTTTCTTCTCTAAGATATTCATTAAGATTGATGTTACCGTAAATTTTTTTATAATCTGAAAAATAAACAAACCTTGGATGCAATTCAGATGAAATAAAATTCTGTAAAGCTATTTTTTCACTTTCACCACTTAAAAGATTTGAAAATTGACTTTCAGGCCTCTTGTAAATTTTTTCCCACTCTTCTATAACTTTAGGTTCTTGAATGGCTATCAAATGAAACTGATTACTAAATTCTGCCATTGAACTATCAAATATTTCTTGATTTCTTGGAGCTTTCTCTTCTAGGAATTTTGTATCAATTTGTATTCTAAGATGGTTTGGAATAGTATCTAAAAATTCTAAAATCTGTCTCGAAAAATTTTCCCATGAACTAATCTCTTTATCTTCATCTTCATCGAGTTCGATATCTTCAAATTCATACTGAACTTTTGAATTTCGATTTGTTCTGATTAATTTAATTTTTTTAATTTCTGGTAGACCGGGAAATTTTTCTTTAATTATGCTGATTTCATGTTGATTTAGATCAAAATCACCTTCTGCCAATCTCATCTCTTCTTTTAATTCTTCATTCATTTCATCACAAAGATCTAACTCTGAAACCTCTTGATCTCTATTCAATAGAGTTAATGCTTGAAGAATTGTAGTTTTCCCACTTTCATTTCTTCCCACAAATGCTGCTAAATCACCAACTGTAATTTCTCCAGAATCGTGAATGCAACGATATGCTCTAACTCTAAACTTTCTAAGTCGCATCTAGCGATATTTAGTTGGCTACGATTTAACTCATTCGTCAAATTGATCTTAGTCTTTTCAATCTTGCTAAATAGATATAGGGGCATTGTAGATCTTAAAACAAATGGTTAGTAAGAGGATTTTTGTCGTATTTGTATTACCCGTAATTTTCTCAATCGTGTTTGGTTCAGTAGTGTTGGCTGATATTCTTCAGAAACCTGATAGGGAATTAAATGTGTGGCCGGTGTCCTCTTCTGAAGGATTCTCCTCTCATAAATCTCCGATTGAAATTATTGGTTTATCTAAACAATATTCTACATCACAACCTGTTGAAATACAAGTAAAAATTGATGATTTATCGTTTAATTGTGGAGATCTTTATGTTACAATATATTCCTCTGGAACTAGTGATGTGGTAGTTCAAGGTGGGTTTTTAGAACAATGTTTTGAAAAAGGGACTCAAATTATTCCTATTGGAGACAAGTTTTCTGAGATTATTGGTAATCCTGGTTCATATGAAATAGTGGCTGAAATGGTTTCAAAAGAATTAAAAAATATCTCTACGAGAGGAACATTTACTATTAAATAGGAATGAAATATTTAATGAAAGATAAGAAATTGAATTTAAAAAGTAAGGTGATTTGATGGCAAAGAAAAAAGATATTTTAATTGAAGAGGCAGAAAAAATTAAGGCTGATCTTACTAAATTAAAAAAGAAAAAACAAGTTTTAGATTCAACCTCAACAAAAAAAACTGAATCAAAACCAGTCAAGAAACCAGTCAAGAAACCAGTCAAGAAAACAACAAAAAAAACTGAATCAAAACTCGTGAAAAAACCAGTCAAGAAAACAACAAAAAAAACTGAATCAAAACCAGTCAAGAAAGTTGTAGAAAAACCAGTAAAAGTAAAAAAATTAACGAAAAAAGAATTAGAAGAAGCTAAAAGAGAGGCTGAAAAAACATTAGAAGAAGAATTAGAAGAACAACTTTCTGATGAGGAAATTGAAAATTTCCAAATTGAGAAAGTTGACATGGAGAGATTAACAAACAAAGTTTGTGATATTTTAGCTGAACGTGAATCAGATGGAATGTTTCAAGGTGAATTATGGAAGAAACTTAAACTTACAAATCAGATTGGTTCTCGTCTAGCATTAAAACTTGAAAGAATGGGAACCATTACAAGGGAAAAACTTCTTGAGAATAATCGTTGGACTTACAAATTAATCTTAAAGAAGACTCCAATTAGTACTCAATCAATTGAAAACGCTCCATGTTTGGTTTGCCCTGTAGAACAGAAATGTTCACTTGACGGTGAGATTAGTCCTAGAAGTTGTCAAATGATTGAGGATTGGGTAATTGCTGAACTAAAAAAACCTGTGAAGTCTAAATGAAATTAATAGAAGCACGTAAAGATCATTATCGCAAGTTAGCACATGAACAAGGCTTTCGGAGCAGAGCTGCATTCAAATTAAAAGAACTGAATCAATCTTATCGTCTTATTGGACCTGGTTTTAGTGTTTTAGATCTTGGATGTGCTCCTGGTGGTTGGACTCAGATGGCTGTAAAATTGGTTGGAAATCAAGGCAAAGTAATGGGCGTTGATTTATCCTATGTTGAAGAAATCCCTGGCGCCTATATTATCAGAGAAAATATTGAAGATGAGCATGTTATTGATGAAGTAATGTCTTACTTTGGGCGTAAAGTTAATGCTGTCATTTGTGATCTTTCTCCTCAAGTTAGTGGAAATTGGTCTGTTGATCATGCTAAACAAATTTCTTTGAATTATGATTGCACAAAAATTATGGATAAAGTTTTAGCACACAAAGGAAATGCTGTTTTCAAAGTTTTTGATGGTGAATATTCCATGGAGTTTAAAGACTATGTCAAGAAAAAATTTGTCAGAATTAATCTTACAAAACCTCCAGCTAGCAGAAAACAAAGCAGTGAATTGTATTGTGTCTGTTTGGGTTTTACTGGATAATCTGAAAAATTTTAATTATCTCATATATGTTGGCATTAGTTCTAAATCCAGTCGGATTAAATGCCGTGACACTAGCTAGAAAATTATTTTCTTGTAAACTTGATATTACATTTTCTAATTTTGGAGGTGATGATTTCATTTTTGATGCAATTTCATCTAATGTAAAAAATGTACCTGGCATTTCTGATTCTTTGAGACATTTGTTAAGTGTTTTTTCACAAACTTTGTCTACTTCTAGATTAGAAATTTCTGATAACATGTTTTGAATAAATTCTTTATTAAAAATACTTCCAATCCATAAAGGTCCTGCAGTACTAACTTTTAATTTACATAATTCACATTCGTTTTCTTGTTCTAATGCAATTTTTCTATGTCCACAATTTTTACAATGTAGTATGTATCCTAGATTTTCGTGTTGATCTGGTCTATTTAGAATTTTAACATATATTCTATAGTAATGCATTTCACTTTCTACAAACATGGGAATCATTTCTACACCTAGTCTTGCAGCTACTGTTCTCAGACAACCAAGAATTAATCTAATTGCAATTTCATTTCCATACTCTGTTTTGACTGGAATTCCACCATATTTCCTCTTACATGCTCCTTGAAAGAGGCCATTCAGAACTTGAAGATCTGTTGCAGATGTAGATAATATGCCTCCATGCATAGTTGCCCTGATACCACAGTCAAAAAATGATGCAGGTGAACCAAATGGATCTATATCTACTATTGAACCTCGTTCACCTTTTTTTGCATGTTCACTTAGAAATCTACATGCCTCTTTTTCAGAAAATTCAATATTTTTTAATTCATTGAGATTTGCTGAACGTTCTGCCATTTTAAGAGCAGATGGGTTTAGATCATTAATCAAAATCTTTTCAATTTTTAATTCATTTGCAACTCGTAATCCTCTTGCACCAATCCCTGACAATCCTTCTAAGAAAATTTTTGGTCCTTGAAATTTATTTAGAAATGCTGCATATGCAATCATTGAAAAATCCCTGTTTAGTTTTCCTTTTGGATTAAAAAATGCCGGTTTTTTTGGTGGCACTTTGTCTGTGATTGATTTTTTTGGAACTAGAAGTTTTGTACTGCCTTCAATTATTTCTTGAAAAATTTCATCAGGAATTTCCAATTGTTTTTCTATTTTTTCTAAACGTATAACGGTTTAATACTTGTGTTTTAAGACAAAATTCGTGCAAATTTGTGGGGTTGATGATGCTGGACGTGGCTCAATGTTGGGTCCATTAGTAATAGCTGGAATTTCTCTAGACAAAAAAAATTTGAGAAAATTGTCTTCATTGGGAGTAAAAGATTCAAAAAAACTTTCTCCAAAGTTACGTGAATATCTTTATAAAAAAATTATTAAAATTGTTGATAATTATTATATTGCAAAAATTCCTCCTAGAACTATTGATGCCAGTGTAAGGAAACACTGTCTAAATAATTTAGAGGCAAAATATATGGCAAAAGTTGTCTCAAAATTAAATCCTGACATCTCATATGTTGATTCTTGCGATGTTAATCCAATTAGATTTGGACGAGAAATTTCTCAATTATCTGACAATCGTAAGATCAAATCATATCATCATGCGGATAGTAGGTTTGTAGTAGTATCTGCAGCATCTATTCTTGCTAAAGTAACAAGGGATGAGGCAATTACAAAATTAAGAAAAGATCATGATTTGGGTAGTGGATATCCGTCAGATAGTAAAACTGTGAAATTTGCTACTAAATTTTATAAAAAAAATCAAATCATGCCTAGTTTTATGCGTAAAAGTTGGAAACCTGTTCAGAGGATAGTAGAAAATAACTAGTTTCTATATTTTGCAATTACCATTGCATGATCTTTATCATATGGATGTAGATCTATGGATTGTAAAATCTCAAATTTTGTTTTCAATTTCTCTATTTCTTCAGTAACAATTCTTTTTGGATCTCTTGTAACATCGATACTTCTTGTTTTGATTACTAAAAAGAAATATCCTCCTTTTTTTAGAAACATTTCACAATTTTCTATCGCAATTTTTGTTTGATCAGGTTGTGCTATGTCTACATACACAACATCAACTTTCCCAAATACCGAAAAATATTCTTTCGGTTTTCTTGCATCTTGTAAAATTGGCATGATGTTTGATCTAAATGATGCAACTCTGTCTAAAAAATCTCTTGCAACCCTACTAGCATGCTCTACTGCAAAAATTATTCCATTGGGACCTATTATATCTGATATGTGGCTAACTGTAGTTCCAGTGGATGCTCCTAAATACAATACTTTAGTTTTATTTTCAAAAGGAAAATAATCTAATTCATTCATTATTGATGCTGCTAATTTACTTCTAAATGGATCCCATAACCTGTATTCTACATTTCTTTTAATAATTAATTTTTCTTTGTAAACTTGATTTCCTGGAACCATGTTTTCAGTAGCAAGTTTTTCTTGTCCTTCTGATTTTATCCAAAAAAATGATTGATTATCTTCTTCCAAACTTATTTCTCTTTTTGTTTGAATCTGATCTTTCATTGTCTCTTATGCCTTCTCTTCTTGGGCCATCTCTAAAGTCTCCGCCTTCTCTTCTTCTGTCTCCGCCTTCTCTTCTTCTGTCTCCGCCTTCTCTTCTTCTGTCTCCGCCTTCTCTTCTTCTGTCTCCGCCTTCTCTTCTT
>Ga0224512_10001966_pt1 | contig 19236 bp, 19 predicted proteins | sample SF_May12_sed_USG_4_FD_169103 | JGI IMG/M metagenome (GOLD analysis project Ga0224512, IMG submission 169103) | Sediment microbial communities from San Francisco Bay, California, United States - SF_May12_sed_USGS_13 | ecosystem: Environmental > Aquatic > Marine > Sediment | place: USA... | reverse complement strand
TTCCATCAGATGGAGACTCCTTTCCCAGGAGCGGGCGATCCGGGAACCGACCCACGCCTGTTGCGCGGCCGTCGGCGAACGGCACACGGTGCGGCTCTTCTTTCCGAGGTGGACCTCTTCGGAATGGCGGAGCAGCGCGTGGGTGTAGCGGAGGGCCATTCCGATCACCTGGAGAAAGATCGCGGGAAGGCGTAGGAACCGGAGCGCCCGAAAAAGGTCGGCCCATCGCGTGGAGAGGGTAAGCCAAAGGACCGCCGCGACCGAGGAAAGGGCGCGGAGAAGAAACGTGGCGGCAGTGAGAAGCCCCTCCCGGGTGATTCCGATCACCGCCGGGAGGAAGAACGGCCCGTAGCGCCACTCCCGCCCCCGGTCGACAAGCGGGACGATGACCGTTCCGTCGAAAAACACGTTCAGCGTGGCGGGGGCCGCCATGAGGAGGGTGAACGCGACCGCGACGAGGAATCCCGCCCCCAGGAACTCCGCCGGGCGGATACGGGAAAGGGCGATGGCCGCCAGGGGGAGGGCGGCGTGGGCGAGCAACGCGGGGATCGACCGGGAGAGGCTCACGCTGACCAGGAATAAGAGCGTCGCCAGGAGTCTTGCCCTCGGATCCACCCTTTGCAGGATGCCCGGTCGGCGTGCCGTCTCCTCCCGGAACATCGAGCGGGAGAAGAACAGGGACAGCTCGCGGAGGGTCTTCTCGACATGGGTCCTCCCCGGGACAGTAAGCCCCCGCGACGCGGCCATCTCTAGGAATCGTTTTTCCCTGGCGGTTTCGTCCATCGTCCCCTCACGACCGCCTGTCGGCGGGAGGCCGTCCCCGTCGTGTCAGCCAGCGGGCAAGCAGGTAGGCGCCTCCTCCGGAGGCCACGATCCCGAGGAACGCCGAGAGGAGGTAGTGAACGCCCTGCGTCGGGAGGGGGGCATTCTCTTGTCCGGGGGGGGCATAGTCGGGCATCGGGGCCTTCCATGTATCTGCCGTTTTCTCCATCCCGGGGGGAGCGTAGCCGATCATCTTCCTGACCTCGTGGATCCCCCATTCGCCCCACGCACCCCCCACCTTCGTGATCTGCGGGAGATAAAGCCCGATGGGGGTCAGAAACGCCATCAGTCCCAGGGCGATCAGGAATTTCCGGTATTCCCTCATCGCGCGGGTCCGCTTTCCTGTGAGCCGATAACCCAGGCGGATTTCGATTTGCGCAGGTAATGGACCACGAGCCCCGTGACCAGGGCCTCGACCGCGCCGATAACGGTCATGTGCTGGATCATCATGACGGGAACGGCCACGGAGAGGGGATAGGGAGAGTAGAGGGCCCTCCCGTCCGGGGCCATGTGCAACAGGGGCTGAATCCCGAACATGACCGCCGTGGTGAATGCTGCCGCATTGATCCCGATATATCCTCCGATCCCGGCGGCCAGGGCTTTGTCCCTGTCGGAGGAGACCATGCGGGAGAGAAGACGGTACGTGTAATACCCCGTGAACGGCATCACGAAGGCAATGTTCAGGCAGTTTGCGCCGATCGCCGTCACCCCCCCGTCGCCGAAGAGAAGCGCCTGGATCGCGAGAGCGATGCTGATGGAGAGCATTGCTCCCCAGGGTCCCACGGCAATCGCGATCAGGACGCCCCCCACCGCATGCCCCGTGCTTCCCCCGGGAAGGGGCACGTTGAACATCATCAAGAGGAAGGAGAAGGCTGCGGAGATGGCGAGGAGAGGAGCCCGCCGCGTGTCCAGGCTTTCGCGGACCTTCCGGGCCGCAATTCCCCAGAGGGGGGCGCAGGCGGCGTATGCCGCGATGTACGTCGGGGGGCCGAGATACCCGTCGGGGATGTGCATTTTTCCTTCTGTCTCCTATCTCGTTTCCTTGCCCGCCTCGTGCGTATTATCCCGTTCGTCTTGCGTGTGGTTTTTCGCCATCTCTTCCCCGGGGTATGCGAGGGTGACGCCGGCGAGGTACGTGACGTCGGGCGATGCGTCGGTCGTTCCCCAACGGATGCCGACGTCGAACGTCAGATTTCGCGAGATCTCCGCCTTTCCTCCCACGAGGAGTTCCGATAAGACGCTTCCGGACCCCCCGATGTTTTTCTCCCAAAGGTATTCGCCCACCAGAACATACCGGTTGTGCGCTTCCCACTCCGCGGCGAGACTCGCCGATACGCTGTCGTCCCGGTCCCGGCTCCCGATCGGACGCCCGGCAATCGTTATGCCCGTGTTCAGGTGGACCAGCACGGTGTCGGCTGCCCAGGTGGCGATGGCAGTGAATATCCCGCTTGCCCGCCCCGCCCCGAGCTCTTTCGTTTCCTCCCCGGTGGGAAGGAGCGCCCCCGCTTTCAACCCCAGGGCTGGAGTCCATCCCTCCTCGTCGCCAAACGACGTCTTCAGCGTAACCTCCGTATCCGCCATGCCCCGCACCGCCTCCGAGCCGTCTCCGGGCCTGTGGGACACGTAGGCGAACGAGGTGCCGAGGTCTATCCCGGGAGTCAATCCCAGCGTGTAGGAGTTTCCGAGGATTGTGTCACGCTCCCTCGCTCCTGCCGAGGACCGCTCGTAGTTGAACTCCACTTCGATGCCCCCCATTCCCAGCGTTTCCGCATCCTCCGTACCAAGAGGGTGTCCCGCGCGGGCGTACCCGCCGGACCAGAGAACCAGGATGACCAGGACAAGAAATGCGATAGGTCCTGACAGGATCGTTTTCGACATGTACCCCCTGCCTGTGACGGCGCCCGCCCCGAAGGATAAGGTGAATTGTCCGCCTGTTACTGTCCCAGTTTTTCGGGCACGGGAAATTCCCGGCCGCAATGCGGGCAGATGATGCTGTCGCCGGACTTCCAGACCCGCACTTCCTTCCGGGAGGCGCACGCCGGCAACAGGAGAAGGAGGGTGAGCAGGACGGTGAGGATTCGGAGCTTCATGGTGGTCTCCTTGCAGGGAGATTCGGGATGTCCGCACAACTCTTGCGGGGTCGGAACAATCTCCATACTATAATGACCCGGCGCGCGACGCAAAGCAGCCGGGGAGGACACGCATTGGAAAACCGGGAATGGCTGGAATTCGCCGAGGACGTGGCACGAGGAGCGGGAGAGATCCTCCGGAGGAACTACGGGAAGCAGCAGTCCATCCATTACAAAGGAGAGATCAACCTCGTGACGGACGTGGACCGGCAGTCCGAGGCCTACATCTTCGAGCGGATCCGGTCCGCCTTTCCGGAGCACGGGATTCTTTCCGAGGAGAGTTCGGAGCACGTGTCTCCCTCACCGTACCGGTGGATCATCGACCCCCTCGATGGCACGACCAATTATGCCCACAATTACCCGTGCTTCTGTGTTTCCATCGCGCTGGAACGGGACGGTGGACTTCTTGCAGGTGCCGTGTTCGATCCGCTCCTGTCCGAATTATTCACCGCTTCGCCGGGGAACGGGGCCTTCCGAAACGGGGAGCGGATAACGGTGTCCGGGGTAGACGACCTGCGCCGGTCCCTTCTTTCCACCGGGTTTGCCTACGACGTGAAACAGGCGACTGACAACAATCTCGGTTTTTTCCGGGAGTTCGTATTCACCGGGCAGGCGATCCGGCGCGACGGGTCGGCTGCCCTCGACATGTGTTACCTCGCCTGCGGGAGGTTCGACGGGTTCTGGGAGTTGAAGCTTTCGCCCTGGGACACGGCCGCCGGGCTTCTCATCCTCCGGGAGGCGGGAGGGGTGGCGACGCGGCTTGACGGCTCCCCGTACGATATCCACCAGCCCGACCTTCTCGCTTCGAACGGCCACATCCATCAGCAGATGATGGCGGTGGTCCGCCGGGTACTGGAGAAGGGCGCCACGTGAACAAAAGGGGGTGCCTCCCGGCGGGACCGTCCCGCGGAAGCACCCCCCCCTCGGGTGGAGTTTCCCGGATAGGGGCCTACTTCTTCACTCCCTCCAGCAGTTTCACGGAGAACTTTTCATGCTGAAGCGGATGGACATCCGGGAATTTCGCAAAGAGCCACCCCTTGAACACCTGCTTCCCCTTCTCCTGGATCTCGACGTTGCAGGCCGGATTCGACAGATCGTTGGAGGCGGAGGTAATCTGGTCGGCCGTCATCGAAAAGTGGGGGAGGAAGGCGCCTGTCTTCACGACCAGGTCGGTATCCGGGATCGGGAACTCGGAGTTCAGGGGGATGGTGAACTCTTTCCTGGTCTTTGCCTCCTTGAACTCCACCTCGATCTTCACGGCCTTCCACGCTGTTTTGACTTCCTCGGGGACGACGACTGTCTTTTCCGGTCCTCCGCCCATCGGTCCTGGCGGCGCTCCCGGCTGTCCGGGGACTCCTCCCTGCATCGGCGAGGGAGCCGGCGGCTGCTCTTTCTTCTGGCAGGAGGCTCCCGAGAGGGAAATCACCAGGAGCGCTGCGAACATCAGGGACATTCTCTTCATTGTTCCTCGTACCTCCTCTTTTCTCGTGTCCCGACGGGGGACGGGTGTTGGTTCCTTCAGAAAATCATGGCGGAGAGGGAGGGATTCGAACCCTCGAGGCGGGGTTTAGCCACCTACGCGATTTCCAGTCGCGTTCCTTCGGCCAGCTCGGACACCTCTCCGTAAATCCTGGTTCTCTTCCATTGATGGCGGGGGACACTCCTGAGACGAGAAAACGATAACAGCCAGGAATGTCCCCCATGTGGCGGAAATCGATGGCGGAGAGGGAGGGATTCGAACCCTCGGTACGGTTTTACCCGTACAACCGCTTAGCAGGCGGTTGCCTTCAGCCGACTCGGCCACCTCTCCTAACCAACGGGGACATTCCCAGGGGGGACATTCCTGGTTTTTATCTTTTCCCGCCTCAGGAGTGTCCCCCCAGCGTTGGGGAGTGTCCCCGCCCATTCTGGCGGAGGGAGTAGGATTTGAACCCACGGAAGCTCGCGCTTCAGCGGTTTTCAAGACCGCCGCCTTAAGCCACTCGGCCATCCCTCCGTAATCTTACTTTTATAGCAAGCCCATCCCGCGAGCGCCACCAAAAACGGGCCGCAAATTGGAAAACCCCGGGGGGTATGGTACAAGGAGGAAAGCCGGCTAGGGAAACCCCGTACGGAAAGGATCTTCCCCCATGAAATTCGTCGATCTGCAGAGCCAGTTCGCGGCCTACGAGGCCGAGATCCGCAGGGAGATCGAGGAGGTCCTGCGGGGCGCCCAGTTCATCATGGGGCCCAAGGGGAGCGAACTGGAGGGGAAACTCGCAGCCTACGTCGGGGCGGCGCACGCGATCGGCTGCTCCTCCGGGACCGACGCTTTGCTTCTGACCCTCATGGCTTACGGGGTCGGGGCGGGGGACGAGATCGTGACCACCCCCTTCAGTTTCGTCGCCACGGCCGAGGCGGTCTCCCTCGTCGGCGCCACGCCGGTGTTCGTGGACATCGATCCGAAAACGTACAACATCGACGCGGCCAGGATCGAGGACGCGGTCACGAAAAATACCCGCGGGATCATCGCGGTCAGCCTTTACGGGCAGTGCCCGGAAATGGAGACTATCCTTTCGGTCGGCGGGGAATACGGCCAGTTCGTCATCGAGGACGGCGCCCAGTCGTTCGGAGCGGAGCGGAACGGCCGCCGCTCATGCGGCTGGCCGCACGTGGGGACGACCTCCTTCTTTCCCTCCAAGCCGCTCGGCTGCTACGGGGACGGCGGGATGGTGTTCACGTCCGACGACAAGGTGGCCGATCGCGTCCGGGGATTGCGCAACCACGGACAATGGGAGCGTTACCAGCACCGGACCATCGGGATCAACGGCCGGCTCGACGACCTGCAGGCGGCGATCCTGCTCGGAAAGTTCCCCCGCTTTCCCGACGAGGTGAGCGTCCGCAATTACATGGGCCAGCGCTATTCCGACCGGCTGGGCGACGTCGTCGGCGTGCCCGCCGTGAGCCCCGGGAATACCCATGTCTTCGCGCAATACACCATCCGCACGCCGAGGAGGGATGACCTCCTCGCCCACCTGCGCGAAAACGGGATTCCGACGGCGGTTCATTACCCGATTCCCATCCATTTGCAGGAGGCGTTCCGGGGACTGGGGTACGGGAAGGGGGATTTTTCGGAAAGCGAGGCGGCAGCGCGCGAGGTGGTTTCGCTTCCCATGTCCGCCTTTCTCTCCGAGGCGGACCAGGACGAGGTGATCCGGCAGGTAAGAAGGTTCTTCGGGAAATAGAATCTCCATCTGATATTCTTCAGTCGTGCATTCCTTTCCGTGGAGCAGAACCGGCGCGCTCCTCGTCCGGGCCGTCAACTGGCTGGGCGATGCGGTACTGACGACGCCCGCCCTCGGGGCGCTGCGTCTGGCATGCCCGCAGGCCCGGATTACGGTCGCCGCCAAGCCCCTCGTCGCGGAACTCCTGCGGCACCACCCGGACATCGACGAAATCGAGGTGTACGACAAGGACGACCGACACGCCGGGGCTTTCGGCATGCTCCGGAAGGCGGGGGAGCTGCGAAGGAAAGGATACGACGCCGCCCTCCTGCTTCAGAACGCAATTGACGCCGCGCTTCTCGCCTTCCTGGCCGGCATACCGGAAAGGATGGGGTATGCGACGGACGGGAGGCGTCTCCTGCTTTCCCGGCCCGTCCCGGTGACGGATGAGGTGCTTTCCCTGCATCACGCGGAATATTACCTCCGGCTCCTCGCGGAACTCGGCGTTCCCCCCGCTCCTTCCCCGCGGATGTTGCTTCGGGTGACGGAGGAGGAGATGGCGGCGATGCGGTCGCGGCTCGCCGCGCTGGGCGTGCCGGAGGGAAAACGGATCCTCGGGATCAATCCGGGAGCGACCTTCGGTTCGGCGAAGCGATGGTTCCCGGACCGGTTCGCGGAGGTTGCCGAGGCACTGTCGGAGGAATGGAACGCCGCCGTTGTCCTGATGGGGTCGGTTCCCGAAATCCCCCTGTCGAGGGAGATCGAGGCGGCGATGAGGCGGAAGCCAGTAAATCTCGCCGGACGAACCACCGTGAGGGAACTGATGTCCCTGCTTGCCTCCTGCACGTTCCTGGTGACGAACGACTCCGGGCCGATGCATATCGGAGCGGCGCTGGGCGTTCCGGTTGCGGCGATCTTCGGGCCCACGGACTGGAAAAAGACCGCACCGTGGACTAAAACGTCGCGGGTCGTCCGGGTGGATGTCGACTGCTCCCCCTGCCACCTGAGGGAGTGCAACCGGGGGCACGAGTGCATGCTGGGAGTCACCGCGGAAATGGTCGTGACCGCAGCGCGCGAGCTCCTGGCGGAGGCCCGGTGACATGGAACCGGCGGGGCCGCGGACGATCCTCGTGGTGAAACTCTCCGCCCTGGGGGACGTGGTCCACGCTCTTCCGGTCGTCGATTATCTCGGGAAGGCCGCCCCCGGCGCGCGGGTCGACTGGGTGGTGGACCGCCGGTTCGCGGGGCTTCTCGAGGGGAATCCGGGCCTGCGCCGCGTGATTCCCGTGGACCTGTCCCGCTGGAAGAGAACGTGGACGACCGCCGATGCCCGCCGTGAGGCGGCGAATGCCGTCCGCCTTCTGCGGGAAGGCGGGTATGATGCCGCGTTCGACATCCAGGGGAATATCAAGAGCGGGGTGGTGACCCGGCTGTCGGGAGCAGGGCTTCGCTTCGGGTTCGACAAGGGCGGGGTACGCGAATCCCCGAACCTGCTCTTTACGAACCGACACGTGCGTTCACTCCCGGAAGATGTGCACGTGACGCAGAAGATCCTTCGCGTGGTGAGCGCTCCCTTCGGAGGGGAGATCCCTTCGCGGTCGAGCCTCCCGGGCATCGTCACCTCCGAAGCCGCCGACAAGGAGGCGGCCGGGATTCTCGAGGAGCTGCTGCCGGGAACGAATCCCCGTCTGGCCATCCACGCAGGGACCACCTGGAATACCAAGAAGATGGATCCCGATTTCTGGGCGGGGGTCGCCCGTATCCTGCGCGACAGATTTCCCCGGATCGGCGTTTTCCTTTCCTGGGGAAACGAGGAGGAAAGGGAAGAGGCGGAGGAGATCAGAAAACTTGCCGGGGGAGCGGCGAAACTGCTTCCCCGCCTCGCTTTGCGTCAACTGGCGGCCCTTTACAAGGTCTGCGGGTACATGCTCGGGCCCGACACCGGTCCCCTCCACATTTCGGCGGCGGCAGGAGCGAAAACGGTGTCCATCTTCCGTGGGAGCGACGGGAAGTATGCGGCGCCGCGGGGACCCGGGCACCGGTTTCTCCAGGCTCCGCTTCCGTGCACCGCGTGCCAGATCAAGGGGAACAAGGTGTGCGAGCGGGACGCCGAGTGCCGGAAGAGCATCCCGCCGGAGGCCGCAGCCGCCGCAATGGCCGAACTCATGGAAGGTGTCCCGTGAAAGGGATCAGCGCGATCCTGATCACGAAAAACGAAGAGGAGAACATCGCGGATTGCCTGGCCTCCCTTGTCTTCGCGGACGAAATCGTCGTCGTCGATTCGGGGAGTTCGGACGGAACGCAGGAGATCTGCCGGAGGGACCCGCGTGTGCGGTGGTACACCGAGGAGTGGAAAGGGTTCGGCCCCCAGAAAAACAGCGCCCTCGAGAAGGCGGCGGGTCCCTGGATCTTCAGCATCGACGCCGACGAACGCGTGTCGGACGAACTGGCCCGGGAAATCGCCGGGCTCGATCTGCCTTCTCTTTTCGTCGACGGGTTTAGGGTTCCGAGAAGGAGCTATTTCGGGGACACCTGGGTGCGGCATGGGGGGTGGTATCCGGATTATGTGATCCGTCTATGGCGCAAGGACAGGGGGAGATTCAACGACCGGAGGGTGCACGAATCCGTGCGCCTCGCCGGCTCCGTGGGGACGCTTCGGGGGGACCTCGTCCACTTTACCTACCGGGACACCGCGGACTTCCTGGAGCGGATGAACCGATACGCGGCTCTCGGCGCGGAGGAACTGCGGAGGGAAGGGGTCCGCGGGACGCTCCCGGACCTCTGGCTCCGCCCGCCGTTCACATTCGTTAAAATGTACGTCCTCAAGCGGGGGTTCCTGGACGGTGCGCTCGGGTTCCGCCTTGCGCTGCTCTACGCCCGTTACACCTACGTCAAATACGCGAAACTGAGGGCGCTTCATGGGGGATAGCCTTCGGGGGCGGGATGTCCGGTCGATCGTGGTGTTCAAACAGCGCCACATCGGGGACGTCCTTCTGTCCACACCGGTCTTTCGCGCCCTGCGGGTATCGTTTCCGGGCGCGTGCACGGCGGCGGTCGTGAACGAAGGGACGGAGGCGATGCTGTCCGGGAACCCGGACATCGACCGGATTGTGGTCTTCCACCGGTCCCGGAGGGACGCGGGAGGAATGGCACGCGGGAAAGAGGAACTGTCCCTCCTTAGGGAGATCCGTGCCTCCTGCCCCGATCTGGCCGTCCAGCTTACGGAAGGGGACCGGGGGGCGATCCTGTCCTTCCTGTCAGGCGCACGATTTCGTCTGGGGGTGTCTCCCGCAAGACCGGGGATGTTCGGCAAGGCGCGTCTGTTTACCCACATGTGCCCGCAGCCGGACCGGTATCGGCACGCGGTGCTCAGAGACCTGGACATTCTGGCGGAAGCGGGGATCCCCCCGGCCGATCCCTCCCTGCGGTTTGTTTTCTCCTCCGGGGACCGGGAAAATCTCGAGCGGAAGCTTTACCGGGCGGGAGTCCCCGGGGGAACGCCGTACGCGATCGTCCACCCCACCTCCCGGTGGACGTTCAAGTGCTGGACGGATGAGGGTGTGGCCGGAGTCGCCGCCCACCTGTCCCGAAAAGGGATCGTACCGGTGGTGACTTCGGGACCCGATCCGGCCGAGGTTGCCCAGGCGGATCGTATCGCAGCCCTATCGGGGGTAGCTTGCGCCTCGCTTGCCGGCTCCCTGACTCTCAAGGAGCTGGGGGCGGCGCTCGCATCGGCCCGTCTCTTCGTCGGGGTAGATTCCGCGCCGATGCACATCGCGGCGGCGGTGGGGACACCGGCGGTTGCCCTCTTCGGTCCCACGGGGGCCTACAACTGGGCTCCGTGGGAGGGGATCGACTGGGGGTACACAGCGGACCGGCCGGCGGGGACGCGGCATGTGGGACGCCACATCGTCGTGCAGAAGGAAGATGATCTCCTGCAGCGGGGGAAGGGCGAAGGCAGGCGCAACCCCGGCATGGAGGAGATCACCCTGGCAGAGGTGGCGGAGGCGGTCGACCGCATTCTTCTCACGGAGGCGGGACGGTAGCGTGTGGTCGATCGTCCACACGGAATGGTCGGACGGATTCGGCGGCCAGGAGCACCGGATTCTTTTGGAGTGCCGGGAGATGATGCGGCGGGGGCACGTGGCCCTGATCGTCTGCCGCCCCGAAGCGCTCCTGCTGGTCAGGGCGAGGGAGGCCGGGATTCCCGTCGAGGCCGTTTCTATCCGTTCGTCCGCGGACATGGCGGCGGTCGCGGCGATGGTCCGGATATTTCGAAAACAGCGGGCGACCGTCGTCAATACGCACAGCGGCAAGGATTCGTGGGTGGGTTCGATGGCCGCGAAGATCGCCGGGGTTCCGCTGCTGATCCGGACACGCCACATTTCGGTTCCGATCCGCCGCGGTGTCTTTAATATGGTCTACCGATGGCCGGACGGGTACATCACGACCGCCGAGATGATCCGGGAGCACCTGATCGGAAAAGGGATCCCCGCGGACCGTGTCGTTTCCATACCGACCGGCGTCGACCTTGAAAGATTTGCGGCGGGGACCGACGGGAACCGGATTCGAAAGGAATTCGGCATTCCCCCGGGGATGTTTCTCGTTTCGATGATCGGGGTCCTTCGGAGCTGGAAGAGGCACGATGTATTTCTGGAATCCATCCGTCTTCTGAGAGAGCAGGGCGTGCCGGTGTGCGCTCTCGTGGCGGGAGAGGGTCCAAGACGGGAGGTGATCGAGGCGGAAATCGCCGGGAAAGATCTGGCCCGGACGGTCATCATGGCCGGTTACCGGGAAGACATATCGGAGATTCTAGCGGCTTCGGACGCGCTGGTCCTTACCTCGGACCGGTTCGAGGGGGTCCCGCAGGTGATTCTCCAGGCCATGGCGATGGCGCGGCCGGCGATCGCCTCCCCGGTCGGGGGGATACCGGAGGTGGTACTGCACGGGAAGACGGGATTGCTCTGTCCCCCGGGGGATGCGTCCGCCTATGCGGATGCGTTGGCGAAACTTGCCGGTGACCCGGATCTACGGGAACGCACGGGAAAGGCCGGGAGGGAGCTGGTCCTCTCCCGGTACACGGTTGCTACGATGTGCGACCGGACGGAGACGTTCTACGCTGCGCTGGCATCCGGAAAGGGAGTTGCCGAATGAGGAGGAGGAAATCCATGCCATCGGATTGTCGGGAACCGATGCGAAGATCGGCCGAAAGGGGGAGGCAAGGATGTGCACGGTAGGGTGTCTGATGTTCGGAATAAGGAATCTGCGGCCGGAGGACGTGGCCGGACGCGATGTGATCGAAGTCGGCGCGTGCGAGGTGCTGGGCTCCCTTCGCCCCATCGTGGAATCCTGGGGGCCGGGATCGTACCTCGGGGTCGACATCGTGTCCGGGAACGGGGTGGACGAGATCTGCGACGCCGAGGATCTGCTGGAACGATACGGTCCCGAGCGGTTCGATGTTGTGATCTCCACAGAGATGATCGAGCACACGAGGCATTGGAAAAAGGTCGTCTCCAACCTGAAGCACCTGTGCCGGCCCGGAGGGATACTCTTGGTGACGACCCGCTCCCGGGGGTTTCACTACCATGCCTATCCATACGACTACTGGCGCTACGAACTGGAAGACATACGGGACATCTTCGCCGACTTTGCGGTCGAGCGGATCGAGATGGATCCCCGCGATCCGGGCGTCTTCGTGAAAGCTGTGCGGCCCGCCCACTTTGTCGAGAAGAACCTGTCCGGGTATCCGCTCTACAGTGTTGTGAAGGGGAAGAGGGTGGTCGAAATTGAAGAACGTGATTTTCGCACATACCATTTCCGGAAGATCCAGTACAAGATGTGGAAGAAGGAAATCAAGAAGAAGGTGAAGGCGACGATGCGGTCCTGGGTTTCTTCAGCGTAGAGGATTCCAAGGCAGGGGTCCCTGGGCAGGATTGCAGGGCCTGTTCCCGCAGGCGGTATTGGCGGCAGGAAATCATGCTTCGCCCCTAGGCGCCTCTGTTGAGGACGATTCGGTGACAAAAAGCACCAAAGCATTCGATGTCGTCGGTCGAAGGGAGGAGGGACGGGGAGGTGGAATGGGAGTAGTCATCTCCTGTTTCTCCCGGATAGGAGGGATAGGAATCGCCAATGTGTTGTTCCACACAGCACGGGCGGCCTACCGGGGTGGAATGCTAGACGCGGTTCTCTGTTTTGGGAATCGGCAGACGGAGATACCCCGGAACCTCGTGCGCCATGTTTGGTTCCAGCCTGCAAAGCCTCTCTCTTTTCTCAAGGCTCGTTACTACTACACGCTAAAACGAATGACCCTCGACAGGGCGGCGTCGAGATACATTCGTAGACGGGGTTGCTCGATTTTTCATGGTTGGACCACGGAATGCCGCAATTCCCTAAAGGAGGCGCGGATGGCCGGTGCCAGGACCATTGTGGAACGACCGGCACCGCATCCTGTCGCCACACGGGGGCTTTTACAGGAAGAATACGATCGTTGGGGGATCCCCTTCCCCCGTGCAGATGGACCTGGTTGGCTGAGGAAAATCGACGCCGGTTACCGGGACGAAGTGGTTTCGTTGGAAGAGTTCGATCTTGCGGACAGGGTCATCGTGCAGTCGGAATTCGGGAGGGAGTCGTTTCTTTCCGAGGGGTTCCCTGGCGAGAAATTGATGGTTCTGCCTAGAGGAGTTTCCTTGGAGGAGTTCGTTTCCGCGTCCGAGAAAAAGGGGGGGCCTTTTCGTGTCCTTTACGTGGGGATGGTCTGCGTGAGAAAAGGGTTCCTCGATCTAGCCCGCGCATGGGAGGATGCAGCCATCCCCGGCGCGGAACTTTGGGTCGTAGGGCAGATTCACGACGAGTTGTTGCCCCACCTGGGCCGATACCGGGATCGTCCCGGAATCCGGTTCTTCGGGCATATGAAGGAAGGGGCTGCCAAGTTCTTTACGGAGGCTACCGTATTCGTGCTGCCCAGCCTTGTGGAGGGCAGCGCCAAGACGACCTACGAGGCGATGGCTGCGGGCCTTCCGGTAGTGACTACCCGGAACGCCGGTTCGGTGGTGCGGGATGGGGTGGACGGTTTTATCGTTCCGGCCCGAGATCCTTGGTCGATCCGCGACAAGCTTCTCCTCCTGTGCGGGAATCCGGACATGGTCCGTGCGATGGGGGTTTCCGCACAGGAGCGCATCGACGAGTTTTCCTGGGAATCGTACGAGGAGCGAGTACTTTCTCTGTATCGCGAGCTTTCGGGCGGAGGCGGTGCGCCATGAAGGTTTGCATTCTCGTCGCTGGCCGGGAGCTTCCGAGCACCCGGCTCCGGCTCCGGGAACCTGCCCGGCTCTGGGAACGGGAAGGGATCGAATGCCGCATCCTCGAGATCCCCTCCGGACCTATCGGGAGGTGGGGGGTGCTTCGGGAGACACGAACCTGTGATGTGGTGATTCTCCAAAAAAAGACCTCCCTGAACCCATGGGATCTTTACCAACTCTCGCGGGCAAATCCTCGAATCGTTTTCGATTTCGACGACGCGGTGATGTTTCACGAGATCGAGCACGGACTGGTTCTTTCCGGGAAACATTTTCGGAAATTTATTCGCACCGTCCGACATGCGCAGTCCGTAGTGGCGGGGAATAACTTTCTTGCGAGGTTTGCACGGGACGCTGGATGCGAAGTCACCGTTCTCCCCACTCCCGTCGACCCGGGCCGGTATCGGGCATTTTCCGGGGAGAGTCGCCCCCTGAGGAAAGATCCCGTAATCGGCTGGCTTGGAGTGGCGCAGAATCAGAAGTATCTCGACCCGCTGAGGCAGGTATTTCAAGCTCTTGCCAGGAAAATCCCGGGCCTTCGAGTGAAGATTGTATCGGAACGATTTCCCTTCGATCCGGGAATTACGGTCGATCGGAAGTCCTGGCGTCTGGAGGATGAACCGTGTGACATCGCCTCGTTCGACGTGGGGATCATGCCTCTTCCCGACAACCTCTGGGCTTGGGGAAAGTGCGGCTACAAGCTGATCCAGTATCTCGCGTCAGGTATTCCGGTTGTGGCCTCCCCTGTCGGCCTGAATCTCGACATCGTTCAGGAAGGCAGGAACGGCTATTTTGCGAAAACAGCCGAGGAGTGGACGGAAAAACTGGAGATTCTTCTTTCATCCCCTTTGCTTGCGAGAGAACTGGGGGAGAATGGACGGAAGGATGTGGAGCGCCAGTATTCCATCCGTGCTTACGCAGACGAGTATATCAAGGTGCTCAGAAGGAGGGATCATCCCGCATCCGGGGGCCATGGCGAATAATCCCTTACTTCCTGCGGGGGAATTGCGGGTCGCCCTTGTCCGATATCGTTATTCATTCCACGGGGGAGCGGAACGGTATCTCGATGAACTGGTGTCCGCACTATTGTCCGAGGGGGCGCAGGTCTTGCTTTTGTCTTCGCACTGGGAAGGCGGGAAGGCGAGCGCGGGTATCTGGGTGATGATTCCGGTTCCCTGGAGCCCCAAATGGCTTCGGCCTCTCCTCTTTGCCCGTGCCGTCAGGAAATGGGGAAGAAAAAATCCTGACTGGCTCCTCTTCTCCCTGGAACGGATTCCCGGTGCGGCTGTCTACCGGGCCGGGGACGGGTGTCACGCGGAGTGGCTGCGGAGGAAGAGACCTCTCCGTCCAGTGACGTGGCCCCTCGACTTCCTGCGCCCCCTGAATCTTGCCTACCTGTATCTGGAGAAATCACTCTTTGCATCCGAAACTCTGAAATCGGTCATCTCGATCTCCGCGCGGGGGAAGGAGGAAATTATCCGACGGTTTGGGATGGCGCCCGAAAAGATCTCGGTTGTGTATCATGGTGTTCGTCTTCCAGAGGATCTTGAAGAGGGGAGATGGCAGGCACGGGCTCAATTGCAATCCCGTTTCGGAATCGGAAAGGAGGAACCCGTATTTCTCTTCGTTGGGTCGGGGTTTCGCCGAAAAGGGGTAGGAGTCCTTCTCGAGGCGGTGATTATGCTGGCCACAAAAGGGTTTCCTTTTCGCGTAATCGTTGTCGGGAAAGGAAATGCGCAGCCGTATCTCCGAAGGGCTGTCCGGGGCGGTGCGGACGGCCGTATTCTCTTCACCGGACCCGTCGCCGGCGCGGGAGACTTCTACCTGGGGGCTGATGCATTCCTGTTTCCCACTATCTACGAACCCTTCGGCATCGTTTGTCTGGAGGCGATGGCATACGGATTGCCAGTCGTTACCACCCGAGTGTGCGGGGCGTCGGAAGTGTTGAGGGAGGGGGAGTCGGGATACATCTTGGAGGATCCGTTCGATCCGGTTTCCCTTTCGGACAGGATGGAGAAGTTGCTGGACAAGGGCCGGCGGCAGGATATGGGGAAAGCGGCGCGGAAGACCGCAGAGTCAATGCCGAAGGAACGGAATGTCCGGGAAACCCTTGCCGTGCTTGCGGAGGTCTGGCGGCGGAAGAAGGAAGCATGAAACTTCTGCCGTATCTCACAGCCGGAGCGAGTGTTTCCCGTTACAGGGGAATGTATTTCCCCAATCGTAAGCGGAAAACGGAAAGGATCTTGTTCCTCATCCTGGAACCCCGCGGCAAGACCTCGTTCGTCCCGCGCCACAGCTTCCTCGTCAGGAAGCAGGAGTCCGGATAGTCGACTAGGGCGCAATGGTAACGGCGTCTTTGCGCATCGTGGAGAAACACGACGCCACCGGGCGCGAGAAGGGATTTTACCTCCAGCAGGCACCTTCTCCTCTTCCTTCCGTCTACGAGGATCACGTCGAATTCTGTTCCTAACGTTGCGGGGAAGGAAACATATTCGTCCATCCGGCAGGCACGGCTCCAGGGATCTTCCCCGACGACCTCGAACAGGACCAGCCTTACATTGGGGTCCTCCTTCACCTGCTCGGAAACGGCGAGGTACCACTCCCTTTTGTATTCGAGGCTGACCCAGGAATACTCGATTCCGTGGCGGGCAAGCATCCGGGGGAAATACACGGTGCTGCCGCCGCAACCCCACTCCAGGACACGTAGAGGGGTGCCGTTGGCGTCGAGCAGCGCCTTCTCGACGATACGGATCTCCCGGTCCCCCATCATGGGGAGCATGGACGTCGTCCTGTGACTGGTCATACCCATGGGAACACAGTATGGGGGAAAAACCTTATGGGAGAAACAGGATCGTACGGGAAATTCATCAGGGGGAAGCATGTGGGGACTCTCCGTTTCAGAGAAGATACCCCAGCACCTCCTCCGCCGCCTCCCGCAGCATTCCTTCATATCTCGCCAGGTCCGCCGCCTCGCTTCCATCGAGGAACCCCATCGCCCGCCCGTGCTGCTTCGTTGCACCTGCGACAGCCCGGCCGCCCGGGCTCTTCCCCCCTTCCGTCAGCAGGTAGCGGATCTTCGAGCCGGGGCGAAGGCGCACGCCGCGTCCGCACAGCTCGCGGGTGACCGCGGCGGCGACCGTGTTGGCGGCATACTGCTCCGGCGCCTTGGACAGGCGTCTCGCGACCGCCAGCGCCTCCGGCGGGACGCGTCCCTCCCGCAGTTCCGCCGCTGCGGATTCCACGATTTCCCGCAGACGAGGCAGCATGGTGCGCAGCGCGTCCAGATTCCCGGCTTCCGCCATCTCCGCAAGCAGCGCCTGCTGGAGGGAGGCGATGAAGGGCGCAGTGTCGGAGCGGCGCATCGCGATCCCGCGCGCCTTGATCTCGCCGCCTGCAAACGCCCCGACGAACCGGTTCGGGACGGCGACCGAGGAGTTTCGCTTCGAGGGTAGGAAGGCGAGCCACCGGTAGATCCCTTCCAGGGCGATCGGCATCCCCGTTCCGGCGGTGATGTTTTCCGCCAGCCGCCGGTAGTCTCCTTCCTCCGCGCCTTCGCGCACGACCCACACGGCGTCGGTCAGGCCGTGCAGGAAGGAAAACCCCTCGCGTTCGGCGATCTCCTTGGCGCAGAGGAGCTTCTCCCTCCCCCAGGCGGTGACCGCCTCGTGCGCCTCGATCCGGCCGAACCGGGCGTTCTTGTACCCGAGGAACCCGAAGCAGACGACGAGGATCCACTTGAGTGACGCCTGCCGCTTCCGGAAGAGGTCGCGCTCCTCGTCCGTGGCGGCCGCCCTCTGGCGCTCCTTGAGAAGCCGCCGTTTTTCGAGGACGGGGGCCAGCACCCCCGGAATGAGACCCCTGCGGCGGGCGCACGTGTGAAAACCGATCTCGGGGACGGGGAGGCCCGGGCGGCAGCAGCGGCAGTTGACCGTCTCCGGGGAGATGTTGTACCGGTCCATGAGCGACGGGTACATCGAGGCGAAGTCGAGCTCGCCCACGTTTTCGTGAAGGCCCGGCCGGGGAAGGTAGGTGAGTCCCCCCTTGTCGGTCGCGACGAGCCCGGCGCCCGTCTTGAACTCTTCCGGCTCCCGCTTTTTGTAGGGGACGAGGATTCCCTGAGAAAGCGCCGCCGCGACCTGCATTGCCGAGATGGCGGTCCCCGGCGACGAGCGGGCCATGCGCTGCAGCGGAATGCCGGAGAGGCGACAGAGCTCGATCAGGCCCGGGAGGCCGGTTTCCCCGAAGAGGAACGAGTTGCGGGCGTCCACGTGCCACCGGCCGGAGAGGGTGTGCGGCGCGGCGCGGAAGATCACCCGCCCGTACGAGAAGTAGGACCGCTCGCGGGCGCGCCGGATGCCGCCTCTTTCCGGGTCCTCCCCCTCCTGCGCGGGGCGTGCCCCTTTCCCGGCCGCCCTCCCCGGCGGACGGGGGGTGCGGCCTAAAGGGAGCGGCATGCGGAGCCGGGAGGCGAGGGCGAGCATCCGCGGCAGGAGGTAGTCGTCTCCGTACTCCGTGACGAGCAGGTCGGGGTCCGCGCTGGCCAGGAGCCGCAGGAACTCCCGGAGGAAATCCGTTCCGTTCTCCCAGCAGAGGACGTGGGTCGTGCCGTCGGCCGAAAAAACGAGCGGCCGCGCCCTTCCGTGCGCGGGGTGCCCCGTCCCTTCCGCCCGGAGGAACGCCCGGGAGAGCGATGGGCGGGGAGAGACGATGTCCCACGGCGAGTCGAGGGCCCGGGCGGAGAGGATCCTCCCGTCGTCTGCGCATTCCGCCTCGGCGAAGGAAAACGGGAAGAGCCCGGTGGCGTACGCGAACTGCTCCTCCGGGGCGATGTCGGCGTTGGCGAGCGCCTCCGCCCCGAACGCGCTTTCCGCCTTCCGGACGGTCGCCCGAAGGAGGAAAGGCGCCGGGACGGTAAGCGTCCACGCCGGGACCGTCCTGCCGGAGAAGAACTCTACCCCGTCGCCTTTCCGGACGTCGCATCCCCAGCGCCTGGCGGCGGCCCGGACCGCGGTCTCCTGCACGCTCCGGCCCGCCACGGCGAAGGAGGGGCGGAACGGGGCGAACAGGGTCACGGTGTCGCCGCCGGCCGTCCGGAGCCAGACCTCCATCCCGTCCCGCGCGGCGAGGAGGTCGAGCACCCACCCCTTCATCTAGGTAGACCCCCCCCGGAAACGAGGCGACGCCGCGTTGTGCGCCCCATCGTGAGGGCTTCGGAAAGCGCAGCAGGCCGAAGGAGTGGGGGCGCAGTGAGGTAAAGCGCAGCCGTGCAGGTTGACCGCACGGCGAGCCACGAACGGAGCCCCCCTCCGAGGCTGCGGAGCGAGACCTGCGCCCGTGTTCGGAGGGCGCCTCCGCGGCGGAGTGTACGAATCCGGTTCCGAGCGGAGCTTTCCGGCAACGGTTGAGCGCAGCCTTGCGGGTATATCGCACGGCGAGCCACGAACGAAGCCCCCCGCGAGCCGGGGGCCCCGGCGCAGGCAGCCGCCGCAGGAGGTGATCACGGTTCGTCCTTCCGCCGCCGCTCGAGTTCTTCCATGCGGCGTAAAAGCTCCCGTACCGCCCGCCGCTCCTCGACGAGGATGCTCATCAGGATCGCCTCGAACGGGACGGCGCGCCCCGAGCAGGTGCAGGCGGCGGTGTGGTACCTTGCCGCGGCGAACAGCTCGTCGAAGAGTTCGCGGTCCTCGCGTCGCAGCGCGCGCCGGAACGCCTTCCACGACTCCTCCTCGCGGTACAGTTCCTGGGTGAAGGGGAGCACCGTGCGGCCCATTACCGTTCCCCTCTCCG
>Ga0224512_10001965_pt1 | contig 19245 bp, 16 predicted proteins | sample SF_May12_sed_USG_4_FD_169103 | JGI IMG/M metagenome (GOLD analysis project Ga0224512, IMG submission 169103) | Sediment microbial communities from San Francisco Bay, California, United States - SF_May12_sed_USGS_13 | ecosystem: Environmental > Aquatic > Marine > Sediment | place: USA... | reverse complement strand
TGCGAGTCCCGTATCCACCTGCAAGAATCACAACCTTCATCGTGCGGCCTCTAGATAACATTAATCACAATAACTATAAGAAAATAATGAGAAACATGTTAATAGTAATGCTCACTTTCAGCATAGACGAATTTTATCGAACGTAGACTTGATAAAGGTTAATTGAAGAATTACCTAGAATTATGCGCATGGAAGTGATTGAAACAGGTGATCTGCTGAGTAATTAAAGAAATTAATGCTCTGAACTTACTCTGTCTATGAGATTAATTTATGTAGTCGAGGTATTAGATATTTATACAAACTCTCGTCACTTCTCATCCCTTGAGACATCGATATAAATTGCCGACGATAAATAAATCTAAAATAGCATTTTAGTTATAGCAAATTCGGTAATGTGGATGCCAACTAAAAAAACTTAAAATAATTTCTATTATTTTTTATGTGGGTTGAAGTTATGTACTACACCCGTCTCTGAGAAATCTTTATCGCTAACTACCGGTAATATGCCTTCCCGAACTTTCTCTTGCACGACTTCACAGACAAGGTCTGCGTCTACTCTTTGTTTTTGCTCTCCAAAGGCATACACCAAAGCCGTGTCGCATAAAACATTAATCAGGCGGGGTGTTCCGCGCGTATAGTAATAAACGGCAGCGCATGCCTTGGTATCGAATAAATTAGGATCACCTCCGGCTGTTTGAATACGATGACGGATATACTGCCAAGTTTCTTCAAGGTTAAGTGTCTTAAGATTGAAAGCAACGGCGATACGCTGTGCAAACTGATGCAATTCGGGCAAACGAAGTATTTCCTGCAGGGCGGGTTGGCCAGAGAGTATTAACTGCAGAAGCTGATTCTTGTCGGCATTAATATTTGACAGCATGCGCAGTTCCTCAAGCGCCTCCGCATCGAGATTCTGTGCTTCGTCGATTATTAAAACAGTTCTGCGGCCCTGACTGTACTCTTTGGCAATAAATTCTGCCAACGTTTGGTAGAGCTCTACTTTTTTCTTTCCACGATATTCAAGCTTGAAGGCCAACAAGACCCATTCAAGCAATTCTCCAAACGTTCTATGTGTATTGGAGACGATTCCTACCGTCGTAGTGTAATCGCTATTAATTTCGTTCAGCAGTAAACGAATCAAGGTGGTCTTGCCTGATCCGATCTCGCCCGTGATCACGGTAAAACCGGCCTCATTCATGATGCCGTACCTCAGCATGGCGAGCGCGCGGCGGTGCTTCTCGCTCATGTACAAGAAAGCAGGATCCGGCAGTAATGAAAACGGCTTTTCTTTAAATCCGTAAAATGATTCGTACATATTAAGTTTTCATATACATATGAGAGACCTGTCAAATACTTTAGCTGTGTCGTCGATTATGGCTTAGCGGGAGCTTTCCCCTAGCTAAAATACTCAAGACATTCCATACATAGAATTCCTTTCCATCGAATTATTTAATACGGTACCTATCAAGTTCTGGTTTGACGACTTAACCAATTCAGCCGCACGGGATAATTCAGGTCGCAAAGTCCTTCCTTCTTCCGCCACCAGCAACATGGCATCGATATAAGGAGCAAATGCCAGAACGTCATCGGAAACCAGGACTGGAGGTAAATCGAATATTACCCAGCGCATAGGATAGCGTCGTTTCAGTTCCTGCACCAGTTGCAACATGGGACGAGATGACAGCGCTTCTGATGAAGTCGTCAGAGGTACACTGCCAGGCAAAATAATAAGCCCTTGGATTTTGGGATGAACCAAAATCTTTTGCACAGGCGCTCCTTCAAGCAAGTGCTCGCGCAATCCCAGGTCCACATCAATACCGAGATAAGTGTGAATACTCGGCTGGCTCAAATTGGCATCAACCAGCAATACGGTTTGATTTTTCTCCAAAGCCAAGCTGATACTCAGATTTATCGCCGTAAGCGTCTTGCCTTCACCTTGTTGAGGACTGGTTACGCCCAATGTTCTCCAGCCGTGCTGGCGCATTCGCTGGGATACTTGTGTGCGAAGAACTTTATACGCCTTTGATGCCTCGTTTTGAGCGTCCCCGGCAATAATACGATGCTGCTTTAACCAGCCAGGGTAGAGATCAACACAGCGGGTCTGGGTATAAACAATATCCGTGGGCATCAAGGCTCGACCTTCGGCAGAAAATTCCTGCCCCTGCCCCTGCCGCGCCCGCTCAATAGCCTTAGAATAGGGATCCATACTTTGCCATCTCTGCTTTTTTATCAGAATACTGAACGTTACTAATGCCGGTAGTATTGTGATTCAGAATTTCGAAGTTTAGCACACTCTGCCTAGCAAAACTTAGGACTACAAAGTAGTCGTAAAATTACCTCGCTCCCTGAATTAGCCGTCGGCTCTCTGCAACCGTGTCACCGATGGGTATATGCGGAATGACAGCCAAGGGTGGGGCACGCAACACCGAGGCAACCGCCATGGAACCGCGAACAGTTCGGTCCATGTATTCTGCGATACTCGCGTAACCAACTCCACTTCCAAGCCCCAAAACAATTCCAAGCAGGAGAAACGCTCTCCTGTTTGGCATCTGCGGGCTCTCGGGGAGTTCAGGTGCTTCCAGTAATGAAAAGCGCTCACCTTTTTGTTCCTTTTCCAATTCCACCGCGATATCAGCCCCCATTAAATGTTCCTTAATTTCACGATACTTCTTGACAGTGCTGTCATATTCACGCAGCAGCACCAGTCCTTCCTGTTCCACATTCGGAGTTTGAACTACACGTGCTACATATTCCGCCAATTTTTCCTTGGCCCGGGCACGCTGCTCGGACGCCGACTTGAGACTAATACCGATCGTGGCTAACTGCGTCTGTATCGCAATGTAGGCAGGATTATCAGGTTTTAATGCGAACCCTATCGGAGATGACGAAATCGAACTTTTAAGCTTCTCTTCAAGAGCCGCTAACGCTGCCTTTAGTCGTGTCACATCAGGATGGTTGTCTGCATATTTCTCCCGCGCCTCAATTAACTCGGCGCGTGTCTTTTTATATTCCTTGTCAAGAGCCTCACGCTCGTCGACTGCTCCGGTTTCCCTGCGAAGCATATCCAATTCACGCCGCAATTTAATTACGTCAGGATGATTGGGTGCGTACACAGCCGCTGCACTGAGATATTGTGTCTGGACTTCCCTGAGTCGTCCTCCAGGTCCCTGACCGGTGTAAGGCTCCACCGTGGCAAGCTGCCCCTGAAGTTCAAGTCTGCGTTCTTCCAAGCTGTAGATTTGTCGCTCGATGTCTTCCAGTTCTTTTTGTGTTCGCTCCATCAATGACATGTTCAAATTCAACAACTCCGGTAAGCGGCCCGTATTTTTTGTTTTGTAGGCGGCAAGTTTTGCTTCAAGTTCAGTAAGGTGTTGGCGTAATTTTCCCTCTTCTTCCGAGAAAAAACCGGACGTCTTTACTGCTTGCTGGGTACGAATCAATATATTTTCCTGCAAAACATAATCGGTAAGATCATTAGCGACTTTCTGCGCGATTTCAGGTGAGGCTGCACTATAAGATAATTTGAACGATATGGTAGCCATCAGTGAGGCACCACTACGTGGGTCAGTTACATTGGCGCTGTCAGTCACAAATTTGGTCGCTTGCCGCATTTTTACAATGGTCTTCTTATCTGAAGTTTCCCATTTCCCTTTTCCGGATATGAGCTGATATTTTTCGGCGATTTTATACAAATTCTCATCCGTCATGACGCGTTTTTGAATTATCTGAAGTCGCTGATTGGCATAACCAGTGACAGTCGATGGGATCAGATCGCGAGGTACTTGTTGCTGCTCAATAAGAATGGTCGCTGTTGAACGGTATTGAGGAGGAATAACAAAGGCAAGGACGGCGCTGACAAGAAACACCAGAGCCGCTACAAGTTTTACCTGCTTCTTACGGCGTCGCAAAATCGAAAGATAGTCAGCGAGATGCAATGTACCTGTTTCTGTCATGCCGTTGTGCCTCTATAACACTTTTTTCTTCACAAATTCCTTAGAATTTTCAACGAGAAGTTACTTGCTTGGGCCAAGAATAGTTTACACCGGCAGACAATGCCTTGCTCGTTGCCGTTTCTGGAATAGCATCATATTTCTGCTTCCGGTAGTGGTATTGAAGGAGAAATAACCATTCGGGTTTCCATTGCCAGTTTAGACCAGGTACGACCTCGTAGTATCGACGATCGATATCCGGATCGGAACCCTCCAGCACTTTGTTCCGAAACACGTAAGCCCACATATTAAAATTGACCATTGGAGAAATTTTCCTGGACAGATTAATTCTGAATTGATTGCTTAGCACTGATCGCCCACCTCCGCTCGGCTGCACATCTCGGCTGATAACGGCATCGACCGTGGACAACTCAGACCGCTGCGTTAAACCTGCTTCCAATACATAGTTGCTGGAATCTTCAGTGACTGCAGGAGTTTTCTCTGAAGTTTTACCGGTACCAACCATAAATCGACCTTGTGTCGTTTCTGTGTATGCATGAGAGATTCCTACTGAGACTACATTTGAATCTGATTTAGTATCGCTTATGTCAGGCCGGTAAGATGAACGAGCGAGCGAAAAAATAACATCGTCTCGTCGTGTTATTCGATAAGAATATGTAGCTGATAGCTGATGATCTTTGTAGTCCTCGAGACTTGTTCCCGCGATATTATCGAAACTTACATCATTAATTACATATCGAATACCCAGCGAACTACGTTCCGTCAGCGCATAGGTCCATGAGGGTTGTGCGGTCAGCGATTCTCGGCGAACTTTCTGAGAAACCAACCCCACATCGGTGTCCCTCAGATTTCCAGTTCCAGATGTAGTTTGAGCAGATTCAAACAGTATGTTCCGACGATATTCGCCGTCTAATCCCCAATTTGTCCTTTCCGTTGACTGAACATACGATTTTAAAGTCAGGGTTTGCGAATCCGTATCCGGTACTTGATCGCCTGAATACTCTGTCGCACTTACCTGTGCGTCTATGTTCACAGCGGAGGTTTCTGTGGTTCTACCCCACCTCATGCGTGGATATATTGAAACAGCCGTGGCAGATTCTTGGATGCCGGTTGCTAACGTGGGATTATCATCACGGCTTGTGGCTAAGCCGATGGAAGGCTCAAATGACCATTGCGCGGCTATCGTGATCCGGGGTAATACCAAAACTGGTAGGATACCTATTAATATATATTGGCCTATCTGACGATAATTGTTTCTCATTTTATTCTCCTTCGTCCTAGACAAGTCTTGTGTTGACCCTTGATAAATATGTGTACTTCAGACCAGACTTGATTATCAGGGCACGATAATAACGTCACCACTGCGCAGAGTGATGTTTTGCTCCAGTCGACGGCCTTTTTTTACATCCGCGTAATCAAAGCGAAGAATGGTCTCTTTACCGTTTTCTTTCCTGACAATTTTTATATTTCCTTCTTCTGCGAAGGGTGTGAGCCCCCCGGCCAAGCTAAGTGCCTGGAGCACGTCAATATATCGGCCGACCACATAATCTCCCGGTTTGTTAACCCGGCCGATTACAAAGATCTTATAACCGGCGATTTTTTTGACTGATACGCTTACCACCGGATTAGGAATGTATTGCTTGAGCCACTGTGTGATTTCTTCCTGAAGTTGCAAGGCGGTTTTTCCTTTCGCCTGGATGTTTCCAACCAAAGGAAAGGTGATCCATCCATCAGGTCGGACAAGCACTTCCTTTTGCAAATCTTTTTCCTTCCAGACAGAGATATCGAGCAAGTCCTCTGGCCCGATTTCATATTCACCACCGGAGGCAACCTGATTGACAACAGGACTGTCGGCAAACACATTAGTCAGTGGGGCGAGAAAAAAAACCGATGCAAGAACGCCAACAACTACTCTCTTCAAAAGCAGCGACTTTGCTACAACAACGGCGGGATGAACAATAAAGATACGGCGCATGTCTTATTAACCTTGGTAAAAGATATATCTGTAAATTGTCATATGCCCACACGAGGCAAATCAATATTCAATAGCATCTATCGCAAAAATGAGGAAGGAAAACATAAGCCATTTACCCTTATGTTTTCCTTCCAAAACATATAATCTGATTTCAGCATCCCTGAGCGGTGGACACATGCGTGATATTTCCGCTCTCGACCTGCGCATAACGTTCTTGGCAGATAGCTGCTAAATCGCAGAATAGCCCCAAAAAAAACAGACGCTCTAATTACAGCCTAAAGCTTCAGGCATCCAGTTAATGAATTGGACACCTTTATGGAAAATTTGTATCAATCAACTTGTTTGAATACTGAGGATAACTCAGTCTGATCAATTTCAGATGTGAGGTTGCTAGCCATTTATCTCTCTGCTGCGGGTGTATTCAATCAAGAATCATCAATACTGTTCTCCAGAAACCATGACTTTTTAGGGGGCCGATCAGTATGGCGTATTATAAACTGAGGAGCTTGATTTCAGTGAGAGGGAAGTACAAATAGGTGGTTCGGAAAAAATCTTTGTAAGAATGTAGTTATAGAGGATTTATTGACCACTATTTTGGAATTAGGCCCTATCCTTCTAATTTCAATAGACTTTATGGATAACTCTGCTCTTTAAAATCAGTCGTATCGCTCAATTCTTAACACTCTGGGAAGCTTATCGGGACAGCCAATAACTTTCCAGCTACTCAATAATCCGATCACTAACATATAATGGCCATACTGCAGGGATGATGTATCACGCTTGTCTTTCGCGGCAAACAGTGCCATGGAATAGGACTGTAAGCGCACAACAACTCTCCTAAATGGAGAAATGTTTTGGCAATTCAGAAGTTTACAGGTCCTGAATATGGGAAAGTATCTGCCTTTTTGCAGATAACAGATGTTCTGTTGATTGCGGGTTCCCTAATACTTACCTCGCTGTTATACGAACTCCCCTGGATTAGGCAATACACCATTGTCTTGGTCTGGACGATAGGTTTGTTTCTGCTTGTCGTTCATTTTACCGAAATATATCGTTCCTGGCGGGGCTCGTTACTCAGGGGCCGAGAACTTCTGCGCCTCGTGGGGGCCTGGCTTTCCGTTGTTTTGGCGCTTCTGATTCTGGCATACACCACCAAGACGACCAGTGAATACTCGCGTAGGCTTTTCCTAACATGGTTTCTCATTACTCCCCTAATTCTGGTCGTCTGGCGCGGATGGCTTCAAATATTTTTAGGGGAGTTGCGCCAGCGTGGCTGGAACGTACGTACCGTTGCCATTGTTAGCGCATCAGAGCTAGGGGCGCATCTTGCCAACACTATTATTGAATCTCCCTGGATGGGGCTCCGTCCAATAGGTTTTTACGATGCGCGGCGGCCTTCTGGAACAAGACCCCTGCATGGGGGTCCGATTGAAGTGCTCGGCAACCTCGAGACATTGCTCAAGCATGCGCATGAAGGGCGAATTGACATGGTATATATCGCCCTGCCCATGCGGGCAGAAACACGCATCCGTGAATTGATCGCAAAGTTATCTGACACCACGGTCTCAGTATATCTCGTGCCAGATTTCTTCATGTTTGACTTGCTGCATGCAAGCTGGGGAAATGTCGGCGATCTCCCTGTGGTCAGCATATCGGAAACCCCATTTTACGGTGTTGACGGTTTTGTCAAACGCCTGGAAGACATCATTTTATCTGGACTGTTTCTCTTGCTTGTTGCCATTCCGATGATATTAATCGCCATTGGCATCAAACTTACATCTCCCGGACCCATCATTTTCCGCCAATACCGATACGGTTTGCGAGGAAATAAAATCAGTGTCTGGAAATTCCGCACCATGACGGTAACTGAAAATGATCAATCCGTAGTACAGGCCAAAAAGAACGACCCACGTGTTACACGCTTTGGCGCTTTTTTGCGGCGCACATCCCTGGACGAGTTACCCCAGCTCATCAATGTCTTGCAAGGAAGAATGTCGCTCGTTGGGCCTCGTCCACACGCTGTCGCCCATAATGAGCAATACCGAAAACAGGTAGATCGCTACATGCTGCGCCATAAAGTTAAACCGGGAATCACCGGCCTGGCCCAAGTCAATGGTTGGCGCGGCGAGACTGATACGCTCGATAAGATGCAAATGCGGATAAAATTCGATCTGGCCTATATTCAAAACTGGTCGCTTTTTCTGGATTTAAAGATTATCTACCAGACGATTTTTCGAGTCTTTTCTGACAAGAATGCCTATTAAATAAGAGGCACCCGCCGTTATCGTTTCTAGAGCTTATATAGAAATCACCACGACAACGAAAAATCATTTCCAACAGTTCAAACCTAGGAACAGTTATTAATTGCACAATAAAGGGACCGCATAGTACCCCTAGTTATTGGCGCGCCCGGTTGAGATTACCCGGGCCAGCGGCTCTCACCCTGCGGGCCGCTGGAACTCACGCTCCAGCGCTTCGGCCGGCTGCGCCGGCTCGTCGAACTCGGATCTATGACATCGTCGGAGATTGACGCTCGCCATCCCTGGCGAGCGCCCTTCGGGCGCACTTCGACGCGCCCAATTTTGATCCTGTCAAAATTGTCGAACCTTCCGGGCTAGCAAAAACAATGGGCCCCAAAAGGGGCCCATTGTTTTTGCTTGGCGCGCCCGGAGAGATTCGAACTCCCGACCCTCAGGTTCGTAGCCTGATACTCTATCCAGCTGAGCTACGGGCGCAAATCCTTTAAAACAGGCGCGGGATTATACTCGACTCGGAAGTATCAAAAAAAGCATTGTTTCGACGCATATCGATGTCGAAATAATGGCTGTACAAGTTTAGATACCAGAGGGGAAAGCTGATTAGTCCTGAAAAGCTAAGCTGGCGGAGAGAGAGGGATTATTCCTTATCTGTGCTTCGCTATCCTGCTCCGCTTGAAAGCCGGGGCTCGGCATCCTGCCTCGCCCGTTCGGCGGGACAAAGGTCCACTGGACCTTTGTCTTTGATCCTCCTCACCCTTCGGCCCTCACCCCTTCGGGGCTGCGTCGCTGCGCTCCGGCGTTCAGCATAGCTTCGCTATGCGGTCGAACCCAATCTGTTGAATTTCATCGAGGGTTCCAATCCCGTCTCTGTCCGTCTCTTAACAGGAAGGACCTTTTAGAGCCTTCTTGTTAAGAGACTGGCGGAGAGAGAGGGATTCGAACCCTCGATACGCTTTTGGCATATACACCCTTAGCAGGGGTGCGCCTTCGACCACTCGGCCATCTCTCCTTGCAAACACGAGAGCATGCAAGGATACCTGTGCACTGAAACAACGTAAAGCTGAACCCTGAAGATTCAGCCCTTGCTGCCGCCGTGCGCCACTCCGGGCATGGGATGTATCTGTCCCGATTCTTTCTCTTTTTTGATGCGCTCGTAGATTTCCTCGCGATGAACGGGGATTTCCTTGGGCGCATTCACGCCGATGCGGACCTGGTTGCCCTTGATGCCAAGCACGGTGACCTGAACATCGTCACCGATGTTGAGGGTTTCGCCAATGCGTCGAGTAAGTATCAGCATTGTTCTGCACTCCTTTCAGTATTGCTTAATTCCATACGTTCCCTATCCCTTTATTCGGTCACCCACCCCTGGCTTGACCGGCTCCTCAACTCGATTTGCCCAGCGTCCTCATGACGGATTGCGGCAAACTCCCTTATGGCGACAGGCGACACAGCGTTTATTGCGTTACCGTAACCACTAACAGGCATGGTCGATCGCCTGCCTGGCGGCTAACTCACGGATACCACAGGGATTTCCTGTCAATCCGGCCGTATTCGACTGCACGCCTATAGCTATGCAGCTTCTGTGCCAGCTAGAGGGGGGGAGGGGGGAATTAAACCGCGGAGTTGCTGCTTTTTTCGAGACCGAAGGCACCGTGCAGGGCACGGACCCCCAATTCCAGGTATTTTTCATCGACGACCACGGAAATCTTGATCTCCGAGGTCGAAATCATCTGGATATTTATGCCCTCTCCCGCGAGGGTCTTGAACATCTGGCTGGCGATACCGGCATGCGAGCGCATGCCCACCCCGACGATGGAGATTTTTACAATTTTGTCGTCGCCGGTGACTTCGCGCGCCTTCATCTCCTCCGCCACCCGCTTCAGGATATCGAGGGCCTTCGCGTAATCGCCACGATGCACCGTGAAGGTGAAGTCGGTGGTGACGTCCGCGCCCACGTTCTGAACGATCATGTCGACGTTGATATTGGCCTTGCCGATCTCCTCCAGAATTCGGGCGGCAATGCCGGGCTTGTCTGGCACGCCACGGATGGTCAACTTGGCTTCGTCACGATTAAACGTGATACCTGAAATGACGGGTGCTTCCATTTTATTGTCCTCATAGGTAATGAGCGTGCCCGGACCTTCCTCGAAGGACGACAGTACGCGCAAGGGAACCCTGTATTTGCCAGCAAACTCGACCGAGCGCAGCTGCAGCACCTTGGAGCCGAGACTCGCCAGTTCGAGCATTTCCTCGAAAGTTATGCGATCCAGCCGCCGGGCCTGCGGCACGATGCGCGGATCAGTCGTGTATACACCGTCTACGTCAGTGTATATCTGGCATTCATCCGCTTTGAGGGCAGCGGCCATGGCCACGGCCGTGGTATCAGAGCCGCCCCGGCCCAGTGTGGTGATGTTGCCTTCCTCATCAACACCCTGAAAGCCCGCCACTACTACTACGCGACCCTTCTTCAGGTCATCGCGCACGCGCGATTCATCGATATCGAGAATACGCGCCTTGCCGTAGACCTTGTCGGTGCGGATATGAACCTGATGCCCGGTGTAGGAGCGCGCCGGGCAGCCCAGTTTCTCCAGCGCCATGCTCAGCAGGGCGATTGTGGTCTGTTCGCCGGTGGCAAGCAGGACATCGAGCTCACGCGGCGGCGGATCGGCGTTGATGGTCCGGGCCAGCTTGAGCAGGCGGTCGGTCTCACCGCTCATGGCCGAGACCACGATGACGAGTTCGTCCCCGAGCTTTCGCATGCACGCGACTTTCTCGGCCACGGCGTTGATACGCTCGGGGTTCCCGACGGAAGTGCCACCATATTTTTGTACGATCAGGACCATGGTTTACCGGCTGAGGGAGATCACAAAAGGCGCAGATTAAACCCGCTTTTGTATCGGGAGTAAACTGCCCGGAAAGACGAAACAACGCGCCGGAGCTACTTCAAATGCTGCTCAACCCACTTTGGAACGGCATCCAGCGCCGCTTTAAGTCCAGCCGGATTGGTTCCTCCCGCCTGGGCCATGTCCGGGCGGCCGCCACCTTTGCCGCCCACCCCCGTGGCGACCTGGTTCACGAGTTCGCCGGCATGCAGCCGGCCCGCCAGATCCTTGGTCACCCCGGCGATGAGCATGACCTTATCGTCCGCAACCGCGGCCAGCACGATGGCCGCTGGCGCCAGCTTGTCCTTCAAGCGGTCCAGAGCCTCGCGCAAACCCTTGGCATCCATGCCGTCCAGGCGGGTGGCGAGCACATTGACGCCTTTGACCTCTTTTGCCTCCGCCGCAAGGTCTTTGGAGCCGCCGGCGGCGAGCTTGCCACGAAGCTGATCGAGTTCCTTCTCGAGACTCCTGACGCGCTGGTTGAGCTGCTCGACCTTGCGCGGCGCCTCCTCGGGGCTCGCGCGCAGCAAATCAGCCACTTCTCGCAGTTTGTTCTCTCGCTCATACAGATAGGCCAACACACTCGGTCCGGTGATCGCCTCGACGCGGCGCACGCCCGAGGCGACCCCGCCCTCGGAGACGATCTTGAACAGCCCGATGTCGCCGGTGCGGCGCACATGCGTGCCGCCGCACAACTCGATGGAGTCGCCGATGTTCAGCACCCGCACCTCGGAGCCGTACTTCTCGCCGAACAGGGCCATGGCACCCTCGGCCTTGGCCGAGTCCATGTCCATCACGCGCGTCCGCGTGTCCTCATTTTGCAGGATCTGCTCGTTGACCCGCCGCTCGACCTCGGCGATTTGCTCCGCGGTCATCGGCTCGAAATGGGAAAAATCGAAACGCGTGCGGCTGTCGTCCACCAGCGAACCCTTCTGCTGCACGTGCGTCCCGAGTACGTCGCGCAGCGCCTTGTGCATCAGGTGCGTGGCCGAGTGGTTGAGCATGGTGGCGCGGCGCCTCGTGGCGTCGACCTCGGCCGTCACCTTGTCGCCGGTCCGGAACTGGCCTTTCTCGACCCTGCCCTGATGCACGTGGATCGCCCCGTGCTTCTGCGTGTCCTCGACGCGAAACACGGCATCCCCGACGCGCAGCACGCCGCGGTCGCCGACCTGGCCACCCGATTCGGCGTAGAACGGCGTGTGGTCGAGCACAATATAACCCGCTTCTCCCGAACGCAGACTGTCGGTACCGGCAGAATCCTGTTCGCGCACGATTTGCAGTATCACGCCTTCATCGGTCATGCGCTCGTATCCCGAGAAATGGGTCGCCTGTTGTACGTCCAGGGTACCGATTTCCACAGTCTTGAAGGAACTGGCGGCACGCGCCCGCTCCCGCTGCGCCTCCATTTCACGCTCGAAGCCGTCCATGTCGAGCTTGAGGTTGCGCTCCAGCGCTACGTCACGCGTGAGATCCACCGGGAAACCATAGGTGTCGTAGAGTTTGAAAATGGTCGATCCCGATATGGTGTCGCCTTTGATCGTGGCGATATCGTCTTCAAGTATCCGCAGTCCCTGATCGAGAGTTTCATTGAAGCGGTCTTCCTCCTGCCGGAGCACGCGCTCAATCTGCGAACGCGCCTGGTTCAGCTCGGGATAGGCCTCGCCCATCTCCTGGCACACAGGACCGACCAGCTTGTAAAAAAAAGTCTCATTGGCGCCAAGCCGGTGACCATGGCGGATGGCGCGGCGGATGATGCGCCGCAGCACGTAGCCGCGGCCCTCGTTCGACGGCAGCACGCCGTCGATGATGAGAAAGGACGCTGCCCGGATATGATCGGCCACGACGTTCAGCGAATTGCTTTGCTTCTCCTTCGCGCCCACTGTTTGGGCCACGGCACGAATCAGGTTTTGAAACAGATCGATCTGGTAATTGCTGTGCACGCCCTGCTGCACCGCCGCGATGCGTTCCAGCCCCATACCGGTGTCGACCGAGGGCTTAGGTAAAGGCGTGAGCTTTCCGCCGGCATCGCGGTTGTACTGCATGAATACCAAGTTCCAGATCTCGACATAACGGTCGCCCTCTTCGTCTGGACTTCCCGGCGGCCCGCCCGGGATGCCCTCGCCGTGGTCGTAGAAAATCTCGGAACAGGGTCCGCAGGGGCCGGTATCGCCCATCTGCCAGAAATTAGAGCTCTCGCCCAGGTACCCGAACCGTTTCGGATCGACTTTCATCTCTTCAAGCCAGATATCGGCGGCCTCTTTGTCATCCTTATATACCGTCACCCACAGGCGCTCGGGAGGCAGTTTGAGTTCTTCGGTCAGGAATTCCCAGGCATAGCGGATGCCCTCGCGCTTGAAGTAATCGCCGAAGCTGAAATTGCCGAGCATTTCGAAAAAGGTGTGGTGGCGCGCGGTATAGCCGACATTTTCCAAATCGTTGTGCTTGCCGCCGGCGCGCACGCAGCGCTGCGAACTGACCGCCCGCACATAGGGGCGTTTTTCGAGCCCGAGAAAAACCTCCTTGAATTGCACCATGCCGGCGTTGGTGAATAGCAGCGTCGGGTCGTTCGCCGGCACCAACGGGCTGGACGGCACCACCGTATGGCCGTGGCGTTTGAAGAAATCGAGGAACCGTTGCCGGATTTCGCTGCTTTTCATGGCTCGTTAAGACTATTCCCGCTCTCGGGGATTGAGTAATTGCTGTATTTGATCATAAGTGAAACCGCGATACTGCAGGAAGCGCGCCTGACGCGCGCGTTCCGTATAGCTCTTGGGGATTTTGCCGCCGAATTTCTTGCGCTGGACACGCCGGATGTCTTCGAGCCAACTTTGGCTGGCCACATCGAGTCCCTGGGCAATGACCTCAGGCGCTACCCCTTTTTCCTGCAGCTCTTTCTGGATGTGAAGCGGTCCGTAACCCCGGTTGCGCCTCGCCTGGATGAGGCTCTCCATGAAACGATCGTCGGAAACCAGGCGCTCACTGGCCAGTTTGCTCACGACCTCTGAAGCCAGCACCGCGTCACAACCTTTGTTTTGCAGCTTTCGCTGCAATTCGCACTGGCTGTGCTCGCGGCGTGCCAGCCATTGCATGGCGAGCTCACGCGCTCGCGCCGGAGTGATCTCCGGCGAATCAGGTTTCAGGCCTCTTCCTCCGCCGTGGCCTCCTCGGCCTCGTCTTCCGCGCCGGTGCGGGTGACCGCCAGGACGGTCTTGGCACGGATACGCTTCTCGATTTCGGCGGCGATATCCGGGTTGTCCTTCAGGAACTGGCGGGCGTTGTCTTTACCCTGGCCGATGCGCTCCTTGTTGAAGCTGTACCAAGCCCCGGTCTTGTCGACGATTCCGCTTTCGGCGCCGATATCAATAAGCTCGCCTTCCTTCGAGATGCCTTCATTGTAAATGATGTCGAACTCGGTCTGGCGGAACGGCGGCGCCACCTTGTTCTTGACCACTTTCACGCGTGTCTGGGCGCCGATTACTTCCTCGCCCTTCTTGATCGCGCCGATGCGGCGGATGTCGAGACGCACCGAGGCGTAGAACTTGAGCGCGTTGCCACCGGTGGTGGTCTCAGGATTGCCGAACATGACACCGATTTTCATGCGGATCTGGTTGATGAACACCACCATGGTGTTGGAGCGCTTGATGTTGGCGGTCAGCTTGCGCAGCGCCTGGCTCATCAGGCGCGCCTGCAGACCCATGTGCGAATCGCCCATTTCGCCTTCGATTTCGGCTTTGGGCGTGAGTGCGGCCACCGAGTCGATGACGACGATGTCCACGCCACCCGAGCGCACCAACATGTCGGCGATTTCCAGCGCCTGCTCACCGGAATCCGGCTGCGACACCAGTAAATCGTCAATGTTTACTCCGAGCTTCCTGGCATATAGCGGATCCAGGGCATGCTCGGCATCGATAAACGCCGCCGACCCGCCCAGTTTCTGGACTTGGGCGATCACGGACAAGGCCAGCGTGGTCTTGCCCGAGGATTCCGGTCCGTAAATTTCCGTCACCCGGCCGCGCGGCAAACCGCCGATGCCAAGTGCGATATCGAGACCCAGCGATCCGGAAGAAACCGCCTCCACCTGCTGCACCACGCCGGCATCGCCGAGGCGCATGACCGAGCCCTTGCCGAACTGCTTTTCGATCTGTCCCAGGGCCATGCTCAACGCCTTGGTCTTGTTCGTGTCCATGCTGTTCTCCTGCGTCAATCCGCCGAAACGGTATTCAGTTTGAAAAACATTGCGTGAAAATGATTATTCCACATCTCCCCCGACAGGGCCTAGCCTTGCGCAGACACTGCCTGCCACGGCCATAAAACACTGTCTTGATAACATAAAGGTTGGTGAACTCCTTGTGAAGCATCAGCGAAGAAAATCCAGGGCTCCCTGAAGCGCCGCGTTCACCGCCTGCCGACGCACGCCCTCGCGATCGCCGGCGAATATTTGCTTGCGGCCTAAGGTGTCACGCTTTTTGCCGGCCCAGGCAAAACAGACGGTGCCGACCGGTTTTTCCGGGGTCCCGCCGCTGGGGCCAGCGATGCCGGTAATCGCGATGGCCACCTGGGCGTGGGAATGGGTGAGTGCGCCTTCGGCCATGGCGCGAGCGGTCTGCTCGCTGACCGCGCCGTAGCGCGACAAAATGGTGGTCTTCACCCCCAACATCTCGCGCTTGGCCAGATTGGTGTAGGCGACGAAACCGCGTTCGAACCATTCGGAACTTCCCGCCACCGAAGTCATGATCTGCGCCAACCAACCACCGGTGCAGGATTCGGCCGTGACCAGCATTAACCCCTGACGTTTCAGCTCATGACTGACGGCGCGTGCCAACGTTTCCAGTTCCATGAATGTAAGAATAACGCGGTATTCTCCACGGTGACAGTGTGACTAGTTAAGCAACATCTGCACAGCGCGTATCGCCGAAAACATTGCCAGCCGAGTAAAGTTTGCTAGCCGAGTCAGGTGATTCGCTCTATAAGATTGTCCACAACATCCGCGTCCCGAGGATCGCCACGAACAGCGCAAAAATCCGCCGCAGCGTGGTTTCCGAAAGGCGGTGAGCGAGGCGTGCGCCGAACGGCGCCGCCGCCGTGCTCGCGACCACGATGCCGCCGAACGCCGGCAACGCCACGTAGCCCAGGCTCCAGGAGGGCAATCCCGGCACGTTCCAGCCGGCCACGATAAAACCAATCGCGGCGCTGAGCGCGATGGGAAATCCGATCGCCGCTGAGGTCGCGATGGCGTGGCGCGCTGGCACGCCGTTCCAAGTCATGAACGGAACCGACATCGAACCGCCGCCGATTCCGAAGAACGCCGACAGGACGCCGATGACAACACCCACCCCGCTTGTAACCGGCGTGCCCGGAAACTGACGGCGATGCGCCACGGTAGCCATGGTGCCGCGCGCCATCTGGACCGCAATCACGAACATGAACACCACGAACATGATGCGCAGTGTTCGACTCGCGAGCACGTGCACGATGGCGGCGCCGGCGAAGCTGCCGACGACGATGCCGGGGGTGATCTTCCAGAAAATCGGCCATTGCACGGCGCTGCGGCGGTGGTGCGCCAGCACCGAGGACATGGCGGTGAAGACGATCGTGGCCATCGAGGTGCCGAGCGCAACTTGCATGATAATGTCCGGGTTGACGCGCTGGGCTTCGAACACAAACACCAGTACCGGCACGATCAGCGCCCCACCGCCGATGCCGAGCAGCCCGGCCATGACACCGGCCAGGCCGCCCATCAATACCAAGGTCAGAGCTTCCATCGGGGACTAGCGCGTGACGGAATTCCAGATTGCCGCGACTTTCTTCTGCTCACGCTGCAGGGAACGCGACATGGCAATGTGGCCGCTGCCGACAAAACCCTCATGGTTAGTGATGACCTCGTCGGGATCGTACAGGTAGTTCACCATGATGCGGAAGGATTCCTCCTGACGCACGGAGGATTCGTCCGCGAAGACATTGATGCGCTCCAGGCGCGCGCCATTTGAAAGATGGAAGCGCGCGACCGGGTCGAAGACATCAGGTTCGCGCGGCAGCAGCGAAAGGTAGGCCAGCGCCACCCGCTCCAGCGGTGCCGCCAGGACGGCGCGAGGCGCCTCGGCACGGGTTAACAGTGTCATCAGCGCCTCCGCCGGACGCTCGCCGCCGCTGGCCTGGCGGAGCGATTCAGCGTATTCCTGCAGCAAGGCTTCCAGACGCGCGCGACTGAATTCGCGATGCGTATCGCTCGCCGCCGCGCGCAGCGTCGCCGCGAACATGGGCAGTGGCGAGAGCGTCGCAAAGTTCTTGAGGTGCGGCAACTCCTGTTGCAAGTCTTCGGCCACCTGTTTGATCAACAGGTTGCCAAACGACAGGCCACGCAGGCCGTGTTGAGTGCTGTTGATCGATATGAACATGGCGGTATTCGCATCTTTCGCCTGCAGCACTGGCGCGTGGTCGTCGAGCAATGGCGTTACCTTGTCGGCCATGCCGTGCACCAGCGCCACCTCCAGAATAATGAGCGGCTCATCCGGCAGCGCCGGATGGAAGAAGGCAAAACAGCGGCGGTCGGCCGCCAGACGGCGGCGCAGATCGTCCCAGCTTTTGATCGTCTGTACCATGTCATAATGAATAATTTTTTCGAGCAGGTCCGCGGGACTGTGCCAATCTATCCGTTCAAGCCGCAGGAATCCGCGATTAAACCAGGAGGCAAGCAGATGCCGCATGTCCGCGTCCACGACTTTGAGCTCCGGGTGCTGCGGCAGCAAACCAAGAAGCTCGGCTCGCATTGCGACCAGCGCCGCCGTGCCTTTCGGCGCCATATTGATGCGCCGGAATAGCTCCTGGCGCGGCGGTTCCACCGCCGCAATGAGCCGGAGCAAGGCATTGGCATCGTTCAAGCGTATATATTCTTCAGCGGCGGCGCGGATGGCCAAGGCGTCGGGGCCGAATTCGGTGGCGAGCATTTCAAAGAACGCCTTGCGTCCATCGCGGTCCATGCGTTCATAAGCACGCAGTACTTCGCGCGAAAGCGCTGTGCCGGTGGCTTCTCCCACTCCCGACAGCAGCGCACGACACAGCGAGCCGAGGCGCGGAACAGCGGGTTTTTCAATCCATAACTGCAAAAATTCGCGGCCGCGATCAGCGATCCGTTCCAGAAATTTTTCCAGCCAGTCATGTTTCATTTTTTTCCAGTACTTTCGGAATCCCCGTGAGCGCTATCCAAGAAGCCCATGATATCGTTCCCGTGAAACGGTCATTCGAAGTGCGCTCCACAGGGTGTATGGGTGATATCCTCGTAACATCTGTTCGTGTCGATCAACGTTGTGCCGGCGGCGTTCGGAGGGGGGGTCTAGGGACAGAACGTCAGCACTCTAAATACCCCTTTCCGAACAGCATGCCACGGGAAGGTTCGAAGACCAAGGTGTTACCGGGAAAGGTTTATGGGCATCTCTGCGGCAAATACTATTCCAAACTCCTTCTTCCTCTGCCGATGCCGCGCCGCCCGGTAATCACCGGCTATACCACCCATCAACACCAAGGACAGCATTTCCAAGAGTCATCTCCAAGGCACCTGCCGCAGTCGGACGCTGGTGCTGCAGATCATGCCCGCGATCAGCCATGCGCTCGAAGATATGCTCCCGCCACGGCCACTTCAGCTACTTTTCCGGCCCCATCAGCCTATCCGGCAGCCAGGTCACGATCTCCGGGAACACGCAGAGCAACACAATGCCCAGTACCATGCACAACATGAACGGCAGTGCGCCCCAGAGGATGGTGGGGAGTTTGATGTCCGGCGCGATGCTATTGATGACGTAGAGGTTCAGCCCGACCGGCGGTGTAATCAGGCCGATTTCCATGTTCACCGTGAGGATGACTGCAAACCAGTACGGATCGAATCCCGCCTGTGTGATGATCGGTAACAGGATCGGTGCCGTCATCAGGATCACCGCCACCGGCGGCAGGAAGAACCCGGCAACGAGCAAAAATAGGTTGATGACCCCCATCAATACCCAGCGGTTGACCTCGAGCGCGGCGATCCATTCGGCCATCGACTGTGTCACATATAGGCTCGAAAGCGTGTAGCTGTAGAGCTCGGAGGCGGCGATGATCATCATGATCATGACGCTCTCACGCGTGCTGGTGTGAAAGATTTCCCAGATGCGTCGCGGCTGCCAGATTCGGTAGATCACCGCGGCCAT
>Ga0224512_10001964_pt1 | contig 19246 bp, 14 predicted proteins | sample SF_May12_sed_USG_4_FD_169103 | JGI IMG/M metagenome (GOLD analysis project Ga0224512, IMG submission 169103) | Sediment microbial communities from San Francisco Bay, California, United States - SF_May12_sed_USGS_13 | ecosystem: Environmental > Aquatic > Marine > Sediment | place: USA... | reverse complement strand
TCGGCGACGAGACCCATCTTCGTCTCTCGCACCGAGAACGTGGACTCGGACGACGCGATCCGGATGTCGCACGCGGTGATGAGGTCGATCCCTGCGCCCAGGCAGTAGCCGTGGACGGCGGCGATGGTCGGCTTCGGTGAGTCGGCGAATGCCGACATCGTGCGCTGAAGCCGCTTGATCTCGCCGTACAGCTTTGATCGCTTGTCGGCTTCGGATCGTGTGTCGACCTGGAGGGAACCGAGCATCGTCAGGTCGATGCCGACCGTGAATGCCTTGCCCCTTCCGGCCACGACGATCACGCGCACCGACTCGTCGTCATCGAGTTCGGCCATTGCGGCGGGGATGTCCGCCCACATGTCCTCGGACATGGCGTTCAGCTTCTCCGGTCGGTTCAGCCACAGCCAACCGACCCCATCGGTCACATCGATCTCAACGTGGTCGTATCCCATGGACCGAAGCCTACGGTCAAACACCAGGTGGAGACTGTCCTCTGGCGAGATGGGGCGGACCGTGCGGCCCGCCCCATTCTCGATCGCTTCGCGGATCCTCGAGCGCGCTCTCAGCGCTTGATCACATCCAACCAGACCAGCCGGTGATCAGAGGCCGCCACCAGTGGGAACAGCGGGTCGTCGCTCAGCGGCCAGAAGACCGCTCCATCGACGATCTCCATCGCCGCAGCCGGGAGTACGTAGTCAACCCGGATGTTGCCAGGAGGCTCACTGAAGTCGGCCGTGTCATAGCGCGGGTCCCCGATGTGGTCGAGGTTGATCCCTCCCTGAATCACTGCCTGCTCCGGTCCGCCGTCGCTCGACGGGATGAACGTGTTGTTGAACCGTGGGTTCTCCGTCAACTGGAGCGCGGCATCGAAGCTGCTGTCCCCGTCGAATGGGTCGGCGTTCTGATCGCCCGCCATCACGTACAGGTCCGTTTCGGCGAGGCCCCCGAATACGCCTTCGTCGTCGTAGATGTAGTCGCCGCCTCCGTCGCCAGAGACGTAGTCGGCCCAGAAGCGAATCTCGTCGTGATTCCGCAGACCGTTGAAGTCCACCCCGGCCGGGAAGCCGGGAGGATCGTCGAACACCGGTGGCGTCGGGTGGCTCACGAGGAAGTGGATCGTCTCGCCGTCGACGTCGATGGGTAGATCAACGTGGTTCTTCGACGAGAGTCGGAAGATGGCGAGCTCGTCAGTCGAGTACCAATCTGCGGGCTCTGGCGTTGTGGGGTCGTCGGGCAGCAAGGCACCGGGCATGTCGCTCCAGAGGAACTCCTGGAACGTCCGGATCCCTGCCGTGTCGATCGGATACATCGAGTACACCACGAAGGCGAACTGTCCTTCGAAGAAGCCGAACCCGAACGAGTCACCGGGCACGAAGTCACCGGCTGCGCCGCTGTTGTCGAGATCCTCGCCCGAGAACACCCCCGTGTTCGACGAAGCAACGTATCGGTACGGGTACACGATCGGCGCTGCACCCCGTTGGGACACACCCAGGTAGTTCTCCTGGAAGAGCGCAATGCCGTCACCGGCAGCGTCCCAGTCGAACTCGTTCAACAGCAGAACGTCCGGTCTGGTCCTCTGGATGATCTCGGCGATCGCGGCGGGCTGAGCGCTGCCAGGAGAGGACAACTCCGCAACCAAGGCACCGGCGCTCCCTCGGTTCAACGATGCATTGAACGTTGCGAAACGAACGGGCACCTCGTCAACGCGCTGTGCGAATCGCCACGCCTTGCCGAAGAACTGCACCGCCTGTTCGAGCTGACCGGCGCTCCAGCGGTCGAGACCCTTCTGGTACTCGGCTTCCGCCTTGGCAAGCTCGGCCGGATCTGTGTTGGCCTCGATCAGAGCGTCGATCGAAGCCCGCGCCAGGTCAGCCGCCACCTCGACGAGGAACTCGGCCACCGCCGCGCTGTCGCCGGCGGCGGGTCCACGCACCAAGGTCAAGTGCTTGACTGCGTCCTGGAGCGCATTGAACACCTGCTCGCCGTCCTCAGGGCTCGCCGTGTCGAGATCGATCCAGAGGGCTGGATCGAGGGCCGCATACAGGCTGTCCAAGGCCCGTTCGATCTGGCGATCGTCGGAGCGATCACCGGTCGGTAGCAGCCCTTCCAAATCCTCGATGGCCTTCTCGATCAAGCCTTGGGCGGTGGCCATGTCCAGTCCGACAAGGACCGGGTCGTGATCGGATGCCCGCCACTCGTCAGGTTGGTACAGCGACGGCTGGTAGCTCTGGTCGAGGTTGTAGTCGAGGCTGCGCGGCTCGTCGGCATTGATGTGCCAGAACGCGGCTCCGGTCACCTGACCGGTCAGGGTGCCGTTCGACATCGCATGGTCGAGGTAACCGCTCTGGCCGTTGAAGGTGAACGAGTATTCGCCGGGTCCTTCGAACAGCTCGACGAGGTCGGTGTAGCCGGCGTTCTCGAGCGCGACGATCGGGTCCTCCTGGGCGTAGGCGTTGAGGTCGCCCGTGATCAGGAAGTCGGGGTCGTCGCTGCCCGTCGGATCGGTCGCCGCCCAGTTGGCCTGCGCGGTCGCGCCGTCGGTCCGGACGCCGTTGCAGTTGCCCTGCAGGTCACCGGCGTCGGGATCGCCGACGTCGTCGCACGCAGAGCCCTTCGACTTGAGGTGGTTGACGGCCACCGTGAAGCGCTCGCCGGTGGCGTTCTCCTCGAACGTCTGCGCCAGCACCGCCCGGTTCTTGTCGTCGTTGAACAACGGGTCCACGGTGGAGTCGAGGACCGCGAAGTCGCCGACCGGCGTCACCTCCGCCGGCTGGTAGAGCAGCGCAACGCGGATCGCATCGCTGCCCACGCCACCCGGCGTCTCGATGTAGGCGTACGTGCCTGCGCCGGCGACGGCGTTCAGCCCGGCGACCAGGTCGGCCTCTGGCGTGTTGTCGGCCGCGTTCTCGATCTCCATCAGACCGAGCACCTCGGCGTCGAGCTCGACGATCGCGTCGACGATCTTGTCGCGCTGGCGTGCGAACTCCTCGGGGCTGTCGGCCCCGCGACAATCCTGATCGGCCAACGGTCCGCAGATCGGGCCGGAGCCGTCGAGTGTCGTGAAGTAGTTGAGCACGTTGAACGCGCCCACCTGGATCGTGCCACCGACGTCGGGCGCCGGGTCACGCTGGTTGACTCGGGTGAACGACACCGGCGCAGTCGGGTGCACCTCGTAGGCGCCGAACGCGTAGCCGAGCACGCCAGTGAGCCCGTCGACGGTGTCGCCGCGTCGCAGCGTGCCGTCGGCCGAGATGTACGGCGGCGGATCGAACGCCGGGTCGCTGCTCGAGAGCGAGCTGCCGTCGTCGAGCTGCACCTGGCTGCGATCGTTGAGGTCCTGGAGCGCCAGCGCCGCCGTGCCGGGCGTGGTGACGTTGGTCGGGTTGTCGAGCACGCCACCGACCGAGAGGGTGACCTCACCGAAGCGGTGCCAGTTGCCGTTGTCGGTCGCGTAGAGGGTCTGGCCAAAGTCGACGCTCATGCCCTCGTACGGCTCGAGGTCGGTCGCGACCGGCAGGGTCGGGGAGGCCGCGCTCGCCCCGCCGACCTGGTCGGCGCACTCGGCGAGGTCGGTGACGCTCTCGAGTCGCGTGAGGCCGAACTCCTCGTCGACCTCGCCCTTGACGCGGACGACGTCTCCGAGGTCGACATCGGCGAAGCCGTTGTCGAAGACGAAGAGGCCCTCCGAGGTTGCCGCATCGCCGTCGGCATCGGTGTCCTCCTCCTGGAGGAAGAAGCCCGACAGCTCTGTCGCCGTGTCCTGGAAGTCGCCGACGACGACGCCTTCCACGACGTGCTTCGCACCCTCTTCTGGGCTGCTTGCGCTCGAACCCTGGATCACGCTGATCAACGTCGCCGGATCACCGCAGACACCGAACGGTGGGTCGACCGGACCGCCGCCACCACCCTGGGAGATGACGAGGTTCTGGAAGGCGGCGGCTTCGCTGCCGCTGTCGAACGTCGCGGTCAAGGTGACGGTCAGGGTGGTGCCGGTGCCCGAGATCGGGGCGGTGACGGTCTGCAGGTTGTTGTTCAACAGCACTCCGTTGGCCGACATCGGGTCGGCCAGGGTGAACACCGTGCCGCCGTCCATCGTGTAGTCCTGGCTGCCGGCTTCGTCGACCGAGCTGGCGATCGCAGTGGTGGTCGCGCCACCGTCGATCGAGTAGTCCCACGTGAACGAGTCGCTGAGCTCGAAGTCACCCATCGCGCCGATGTCGATCGACAGGCTCAAGTTGCTGGTGCCGGAGATGTCGAACTCCCACACCGCGGTGACCGGGCCGGAGTTGTCGGGGTTCTCGGTGTCGATCACCCCGAAGAACTCGTCGGTGTTGGCCTCACCGATGATGCCCAACGAGTCCGGCGGGAAGATGCTCAAGCTGTCGTCGAGCACCCCGAACGGGATCGTCGGCGACACGCCACGCTGATACTTGTCGAACCCATCACCGGCCGACGAGAACGACGGCGCGTTGTTCGTGAACGAGTTCAAGTTCTGCGACGTGCTATTCACCATGTCAAACGCCACCGCCGTCGCGCCCAAGGCGGGCGGAGCCGTGAGCACTCCGATCGGCAGCAGTGTGACCAGCATCGCCAATGTGACAGCGATGGAGTTGCGACGGCGCCAGTCCAGACGCCGACCGACGATTGCGGAACTCATTTGTTCAGTCTCCTCCCTCGGCTCCCGTTGAGCCTCGATCCCTTCCGTCGAACCCTATTCCACCGAAGCGTGCGGTGCAGGAACGGAGGACGAATCGTTCTGAGCTGTTCGGTCGCGGCAGCGTCGGGACGCGGAACCGAGGTCACGTGGCATCAGAGGGGACTGACGACTGTGGTGAGGTGGTGGACCAGACACCAGGTCTTGCGCGCCGTGCCGGGACGACCTTCCGAACGAGGTGCACGGCGAGCCGGCAGATCTAGATTCTGGCGTACCCGTCGACGCCGGTCAGGAGAAGCTGATCTGCTGACCGGGGTCGACCCGCTGCTTGTTGCGGTCGAGGAGCACGACCGACTGGCGTCCTGAAACGGTCCACTGCTCACCGGGGCGGCCGACGAGGGCGGTGTCCTCCTCGATGCCGATCACTTCGGCGCCTGCAGGCGTGGAGTGTCGAATGACCCGTCCGAAGATCGGCATGAGGAACCGTGCTCGGTCGTAATGGGGAATGACCGCAAGGTTGGGAACGACCTCGAGCCCCGCTTCGGTCTTCCCACCCATCTGGTTGGGGGCGACCGTGGTGAGCGCTCCCGCACCGGCCGAACATCCCGCCAGCGAGGCTCCGGATTCCCAGGCGGCAACAATCGCCTCCCACACCGCACTTCCGCGCAATGTCTTTGCGCAGTAGGCCGGATTCCCTCCCGACAGGTAGATGAGGGCAGTCTCGGCGTCGATCTCCGCGGCCAGTCCCGGGTCGTCGGCGGATTGGTCGTCGATCACGGGCAGGCTGATCACGTCGCGTCCGAGAGCCGCGAAGTGGGATGCCGCCATCCTCGACCAGCGGGCGATGCTGTCTGGGCTCTCGAGCCCGGCAGCCGTGGGCAGGTGCACGACACGACCAGGGCGGTCGGAGAGCAGGGTGCGGTCGGTCTCGATCATGCCGGAGAGGAACTCCCCACTCCCGACCAATGCGATCAATCCAGACATGGCTGGGGACGCTAATCAGGGCGACGGTGTAGCGGGCGGGGTAGGGGCGACCCTCGGGTCGCCCGCGGCTCGGGCCGTGTGAGCATTCCGGGCCGGACCAGGCGCGAGGCGGTCTCGCGCCTGTGGCATCGTCCGGTTCGGCGTGATGCGTTGCGGGCGCCGCAAGCGGCGCTCCCTACCCGTGTGACGGTGCGTCGTCGTTGAAACGACGGGAGGCGAGATAGGCCTCGCCTCGCGGCGAGAGGCGGTAGCCGGTCTGGAAGCTGAGCGTCAGGCCGAGGTTCTTCAGCTTGCGGACATCGAGTTTGAACGGCTTGGTCTCGCGTCCGACCATCTCGGCGAGGTCGGGAGCCCGGCGCTCGGGGTACGCCGCGATCAGCTCGAGTGTGTGCAGTGTCCACGGTCCGTGTGAGCTCGCCGAGTCGAGTCGTTCGAGGCGTCGGTCGATCTCTGCGATGGCGTCGGCGTCGAGGTCGGCTTCGTTCGCCAACTCGGTCCGGGGGTCGGGCTCGTCGAGGTGCCGGAACTCGATGCGAAAGATCGGGTCGGTCGGCTCGTTGCGGAACTCGGCGACCAGCGCCTCGACGCTGTCGAAGCCGGCCTGCTGTGCAACGTATGTGGTGATCTCGTCCTGATCGACGACGGTGACGGCGGACACCTCGAGCCGGCCCGCTGCGGTTCGATAGACGCGCCCGGCGATGACCTGGGGCCGCTTCCACCTTCGGAACGCCAGCGTCACGTGACCGGAGGCGATCGGCTCCCAGAACCGCTTCTGAATCAGCATGTGTTCATTCTGGCAACGAGGGCCGGCACATGTCCCGTGCCGGCCCTCGTTCTTCCCGCTCCTCGGCGTTCACCGGTCTCGCTCAGAGCTGATCCCAGCTGAGACCGGCAATGAACGCCGTCCCCGGGTTCTCTCGAGTGCAACCCTAGGCAGTCCGGAGTGCGGCATGTCGCCGGCACCCGACACTCTGCCAGCGTCACACGTCGGCGGATTGGAGCGCCTCGCGCCACTTCAGTTTCGAGCCGAATTGGAGCAGGCCACCGGCGTACACCCGTCCGGCCAGGAACGTGGCCCCGATGATGAACCCGATCGCCACCACCACCGAACCGACGATGGCGACCATCGAGATCGAGTCCAGCGCGAAACGCACGGGGACCACGAACGGTGCCGTCAAAGGGACGAACGTCATTGCAATCGCAAGGGCGCCATCTGGATCGTCGAGAACCAGGAAGCTCATGAAGAACCCGACGAGTGCCACAAGCGTCAACGGCGTTGATGCGCTCTGGGCGTCCTCCATCCGCGACACCAGCGAGCCGGCCGCGCCGAACAGCAGGCTGTACATGGCGAACCCGAGCAGGAACCAGAGGATCAGCATCATCAATGAGTCGGTGGGGAACGCCGGTAGGTCGAACGTGCCCGCGATCCGGAGCGTCACGAGCGCAGCGACCGCCGTGAACACGAACTGAGCGAGGCCAAGTGTCCCGATGCCGATCACCTTGCCGGCGAGCAACTGCCACGGCTTGACCGTCGCGAGCAGCACCTCGACCACCCGGTTCGACTTCTCCTCGGTGACGCCGGTCAGCGTCCACGCGCCGTAGCTGAGCACCGCGATGTACATCAGCATCAGGCCTCCGTAGGCGATCACCGTCCGGGCCTGGTTCTCCTCGGATGCCACGCCCTCGAGAGTCCGGAGCCCCAGTGGCTCCCCGGCCAGGATGTCGACGACATCGGCGTCACTCCCTGCCGTCGACACGAGCCGATCGATCTCGAGTGTCGAGGCCGCGTACTGGAGCAGGTCGCTCAGGTCGTCTCCGCTGGCACCGGAGGCGCTTCGAAGGATGATGTCGGATCCGCCGATCAGTGCGGCGTCGATCTCCTCGTCCAACAACGCGGCTTCCGCAGCTTCGACCGTCTCGTACGACACGACCGAGAACTCGGTCTCCTCGCCCGCATCGGCATCGGCGTTCTCGATGTCGATGGCAAGATCGACGATCTCCTGATTGCCGGCGCCGACCATCCCGATCGAATACCCGGTGGAACCTCCGAGGATCGTGGGGAGGAGGATGGCCACCAGGATCAGGACGGTGGTGATGATCGTCGAGGCGATGTAGGCGGCGCTCCTGCCGCGCTCGCGGAGCTCGCGCAGGATCACCAGTTTCAGTGTCGATGAGGTCTTCATGCCACCGCCTCCTTGAAGAGCTGGGACAGACTGGGTGTGGAGTAGGAGATGTGCTGGATGCCGGAGTCGCCGTCTGCCCGGTTGAGCACCTGGCGCACATCGAGGTGTGAAGGGACGATCAACGTGTGACGGTGCCCGTCGAATGACGTCGATATCACACCCTCCAGCTCGTCGAGCACTGCGGCATAGCCGTTCGATGATTCGAACTCGATCACCCGGTGGGGTGACGCGGCTTTGAGATCCCTCACGTTGCCCTCCATCACGATTCGGCCTGCATTGATGACCGCCACCTCCTCGCAGAGGTCCTCGACCATGTCGAGCTGATGTGAGGAGAAGATGACGGTGGCGCCGCCTTCTGCCCGCTGGCGGAGGACGTTCGCCATGGTCTCGGCCCCGATCGGGTCGAGTCCGTTGAACGGCTCGTCCAGAACGAGAACCTTGGGATCGTGCACGAGCGCAGCAGCCAGCTGGACCCGCTGCTGGTTGCCGAACGAGAGCTCCTCGACCGGGTCGCCGGCCCTGTCTGCCAGCCCGAGATCGTCGAGCAGCGCCATGCCCGCTCGCCGAGCCTCGGCCGGCTCCATGCCGTGGAGCGCGCCCAGGTACGCAAGCTGATCCGCAGCTTTCATCTTGGGATACAGCCCCCGCTGTTCGGGCATGTAGCCGAAGGCGAGTCGATCGTTCTGGCCGATTGGGGCGCCGTCCAGTGTCACGGCGCCCCTGTCGAGGCGGATGAGCCCGAAGATCGCCCGCATGGTCGTGGTCTTGCCCGACCCGTTGGGGCCGAGGAAGCCGAGCATCTGCCCTGGACCGACTGCGAAGGTGCAACCGTCGAGTGCTTTGACGTCTCCGTAAGACTTCGTCAGATCCTGCATTTGCAGCATGTCGGACCTCTCTCGTGTGGTTCGTTGACGGTCAAGCTATCGAAGGACGGACTCACCGCCCTCCGTCGGGCGGCTGAACCTGCATTCCGTCGTGCGGGGGATGTTGTCGAGGAGGCTGACCGATAGCCTTCCCTCCATGGACGAGCACAGGTCGATGCAGAGATCCGACTGGGTCGCGGCGACGGCGATGTTCGCGGTCGCATGCTTCTCGATCTTCATCATCCGCGACATCGTGCCGGACAAGGTGACGTCGAAGCTCCCGTATTGGGGCGACATCGCCATCACGGCAGCACTCCATGTTCCGCTGGCCTGGAGGCGAGTGAGGCCGCTCTGGGTCGCCGGATGGGTCGGCCCGCTCTTCGCCCTCTACCGGTACCTGGAAGTGCCTGAGCCGAATGTGTCGTCACTGGCGATCTTCCTGGCGATCTTCGCAGCGGGGGCGTATTCGGATGCTCCCGCCCGGCACCTCCTCAGAGGCGTCGCCGTCGCCTTCTCGGCCCTCGCACTGCTCTACTCGATCTTCGGGCAGGAGGAGTTCGTCGGCTTCGACGGGCTCACGCTGGCCGCGCTGTCGCTCGCCATCAACGCAGGCTTCTTCGCCGCAGCCTGGCTGCTGGGTGACGCCTGGCGCCGCCGACGCATCGACGCCGCCGAACTCGCACGCCGGGCAGACCAGCTGGCAGTCGAGCGCGAGGCGCGGGCGCGGCGTGCGGTGCTCGACGAGCGGGTGAGAATCGCCCGAGAGCTGCACGACGTGGTCGCCCACCATGTCAGTGTCATGGGCGTTCAGGCCGCCGGTGCCCGCCGAATCCTCGACTCGGACCCCGAGCGGGCGGCAGACGCGCTCGCCTCGGTCGAGCAATCCAGTCGCGAGGCGGTCACCGAGCTCCACCGGCTGGTCGGATTCCTTCGTTCCGAAGACGATGAGACCAGCATCGAACCCCAGCCCACGATCGAAGACCTCGACGAGCTCATCGCGCGGGTCGGCGAGGCCGGTCTGCCCGTCGAGGTCCGCAGGATCGGCAAGGCGCAGGAACTCCCACTCGCCGTCGGTCTCAGTGCGTACCGGATCGTCCAGGAGGCACTGACGAACGTGATCAAACACGCCGGCAGCGCCCCGACCACCGTGATCGTCTCCTACCTGGACAACGCCCTGGAGATCCAGGTCGTCAACACCCGCGGGCCTTCCGGAGGGACTCCGTCTGGAACGTCGGGCGGCCGCGGGCACCTCGGGATGCGGGAGCGGGCGACGATGGTCGGCGGTGACCTGAGTGCCGGTCCCAACAAAGGCGGCGGATACCGGGTTGCCGCCAGACTCCCGACCGAGGGGATCTACCAGGACGGGATGACGGCATGATCGAGCTCGTGATCGCCGACGACCAGCAGCTCGTCCGCAGCGGATTCGGGATGATCATCGGGGCGGAGCCGGACATGTCTGTGATCGGTGAGGCGACCGACGGCGCCGAGGCGATCCGCCTGGTCAGGAGTCTTCGGCCCGACATCGTCCTCATGGATGTCCAGATGCCCGGAACCGATGGACTCGAAGCCACCGCCGAGATCACTGCGATGGCCGATGGCCCGCGGGTGATCATCCTCACGACCTTCGAACGCGACGACTACGTCTTCACTGCGTTGCGCAACGGCGCATCCGGGTTCCTCCTCAAGAATGCGCCGCCCGAGACGCTCATCGAGGCCATCCGGACTGTCGCCAGCGGCGACGCTCTGCTGGCTCCTTCGGTGACCCGAAGGCTCGTCGAGGAGTTCGCCCGCCGGCCAGGCGCCACAGTCACAAGCGAGGCTGCCGACCGACTCACCGAACGCGAGCGGGAGGTGCTGGTGCTGCTCGCCCGCGGGATGACCAACGCCGAGATCGCTGAAGAGTTGTTCGTCGGGGAGGCGACGGTCAAGACGCACGTGTCGAACGTGCTCACGAAGCTGGGGCTGCGGGACCGGGTTCAGGCCGTGGTGTTCGCATATGAGAATGGTGTAGTGACAGCAGGTGAATAGGTACTCACTCCCGATACTCGTCGGCGCCCTGGCTCTCGTCATTTCGGCATGCACGGCGGCGACTGAAACGTCCACAACGACCACCGTCGCGGAGACGACGACCTCTGCAGACTCGACCACCTCTGCCACGGCGGCGTCTGAGACGACGTCGAGCGTCGACGGCCCGGGACAGTGGACCATCGACGACCACCTCGCCTGGTTCCTCGGCCTTCTCAATGGCGGCGAAACGATGTCCGACGAGTACGACGCTCGTTTCGCCCAGGTGTTCCGCGATCAGGTCGCGTTCGATGACTTCACTCCCTTGACCGAGCAGATCACCGCCGGACTGTCAGGATGGGAGGTCATCGACACCGAGACCCGGGGCTCCACCAACCTCGTCGTTCTCGTTGCACCGTCCGGCGGCGAGCCGGTGCTGCGCGTCCTGATGAACGTCGATTCCGATGGACGCATCGACGGTCTCTTCGTTCAGCCGGGAGAAATCCCGACGCTCGACGACCCACCGGAGACCTACGACGACGCGTTCGAGCGACTCGCCGCGCTCGGCACCACCGGCGCGCTGGTCGCCGAGACCACCGATGGGACCTGCCGACCCATCGCCGAGACGTTGTCACCGACCCCACTCCCACTCGGCTCGATGTTCAAGCTGTACGTGCTCGGTGCCGTCGCAGATGCAGTGGCGTCCGGCGAGATCGGCTGGAACGATCCGGTCACCCTCGACGAGTCGAACTACAGCCTCCCGAGCGGTATCACCCAGACTGAGGAGCCCGGCTCCGAGCGCACCGTGCTGATCCTCGCCCAGCGGATGATCGAGATCTCCGACAACACCGCCACCGACCACTTGATCGCCCTGGTGGGACGCGACGCCGTCGAGGCGACCCAGGCCAAGATGGGGACGGCCGAGCCGTCGCTCAACATCCCGTTCCTCACTACCCGTGAGCTGTTCCAGTTGAAGCTCGGCGACGCCGGCCTCCTGGCGGAGTACGTCAATGGCGATGTCGATGCACGTCGACAGGTCCTCGACGACCTGACGTCCCAGCCACTACCGGATCTCAGCGCCGCCACCGGCTGGACCGAACCGATTGAGGTGCTGTTGGTCGAGTGGTTCGCCTCACCGCTCGACCTGTGCGAGGCGTGGGTGGTCCTGGCAGGTTGGGCAGCGGAACCTGAACTCGAGGCGTTGGCTGACGTCGTCGGTGCAAATCCAGGGCTGCCCGATGAGACCCTCGTGTGGGACGAGATCTGGTTCAAGGGTGGAAGTGAGCCAGGCGTGGTCGGCACCTCGTGGTACCTCGTGACTGATGACGGACGGTCGTTCGTCGTCGCCGGCTCGGTCGCCAACGAGTCCGAATCATTCGATCAGACCGAGGCGATCCTCCTGTTCGGCGCGCTTCGCGATCTCCTCGCAGCCGAGGTGTCGCAATGAGAGTCGGAATCGTGGGCGCCGGGATGACCGGTCTCGTCGCCGCCAACGGCCTGGTCGCAGCCGGCCACGAGGTCGTCCTGTTCGACAAGGGTCGGGCAGTCGGCGGTCGGATGGCCAGCAGGCGGTTCGCAGGCGCCCGGTTCGACCATGGCGCCCAGCATTTCAGTGTCAGAAGCGACGCGTTCGGGGAGGCCGTCCGTGAGTGGAGCTTCGCCGGAGTCGTCGGCGTCTGGTACGACGGCGAGAGCCTCACCACCGACAATGGTCTCGAACCCCGCCACCGCGGTCTGCCGGCGATGCGGTCGATCTGCGAACACCTGGCCGAGGGCCTCGATGTCCGGACGTCGGCTCTGGTCGCCGGCGTCTCGAGTGGGGGCCTGACCTTGGACTCGGGTGAACCGATCGCAGCGGACGCCGTGATCGTCACTGCTCCGATCCCCCAGACGCTCGATCTCATCGACCAGGCGCTGATCTCGGCTGAGGATCGGCGCATGTTGGAGTCGATCGAATACGCCCCGTGTATCGCGGTGATGGCGGTACTCGACCGTGACCCGGAGCTGCCAGATGGCCATCTCGCGCCCGACGCAGGCCCGATCGGCTGGATCGCCGACAACCGCCACAAAGGAGTGTCCGAGGTTCCCGCGGTCACCATCCACAGCACACCCGACTACGCCCGGGCGAATCTGGAAGCTGACGCCGACGTCTGGCTCGACGATCTCCTCAGCCATTTGGGACGTCTGACCGGTACGACCAGCACGGCTGCCACCGCCCACCGCTGGCGCTACTCGATGCCGACGAACCCACTGGATATCGGATGCCTCGAGGTCGGCTCAGGCGTCTGGCTTGCCGGCGAGGCGTTCTCCGGCGCCCGCATCGAGGGGGCCTACTCGAGCGGCAAGACGGTGGCGGCGGCGGTCGTTTCGCAGATGGCCTGAGGTCGGATCACCCGGTGGAACCGGCCCTCATCCCGTTCGTAGACTTGGTGCAATGACATGGAACATCCGGGGCAGACCCGTCTTGATCACGGGTGGCAACTCCGGGATCGGCAAGGCGGCGGCGCAGGAACTGACCAAACGAGGCGCCGCAGTCACGATCACCAGTCGGGACTCTCAGAAGGGAGAAGCAGCCGCCGCTGACATTGCCGGAGCGACCGGGAAGACCGTCGGCGTCGAGCAACTCGACCTGTCCAGCCTCGACTCGATCAGAGCATTCGCCAATCGCGTCTCACCAGGCCGGCTCGACGTCCTCATCAACAACGCCGGGGTCATGACCGGCAAGCGCCTCGAGACGCCAGACGGATTCGAATGGACGTTCGCCGTCAACCATCTCGGGCCGTTCCTGCTCACCAATCTCCTGGCAGACCTGCTCACGGCGTCCGCGGCTGCCCGGGTGATCACGGTCAGCTCCGAGAACTACCGCAGGGCGAGGGGAGGACTCGACTTCGAAGATCTCCAGGCGGAGCGAGGCTTCAACCCGAACATGGCCTATGCCGCATCCAAGCTCGCAAACATCCTGTTCACCATCGAGCTCGATCGTCGGCTGGGTGGCTCCGGTGTCACGGCCAGGGCGCTTCACCCCGGAGTCGTTGGAACGTCGTTCGGTCAGGGCCGGGAAGGCTCGAAGACGATGGGGATGATGATGCGGCTGCTGAAGCCGTTCCTCGCCTCACCGGCCCAGGGGGCATCGACGTCCGTTCATCTCGCCACTGCGCCTGACGAGGAGATCGGGCGCGGTCTCTACTGGGCAGACGAGGACGTCAAAGAGCGGCTCCCGATCGCGTGCGACCAGGCTGCCGCCGAACGGCTGTGGAAGGTGAGTGCCACCCTGGTCGGGCTCTAGTGCCGATCTGGGCGGTCTTCCTACCTTCAGTCTTTGTTGCGGGTCCGCGCCACTTTCAGTGCTTCGGCATAGAACGCCAGCTCGCCGAGCATGGCGTCGAGCTGGTTGCGGTGACGTTCTGGCTCGAACGGGTCGTCGAGAGCGCCGACGCCGCCGATCAGAACCTGTGGGAGGACGGACACCGCTCGCAAGGTGTACAGCACGGGGAGGAGTCCTTCCACCGCTCGAATGCCACCGTGGCTGCCGGCCGACACACCGACCAGACCGACGGGTTTGTGCGCGAACTCGCCCTGCTGGCGGTCCAGCAGGATCTTCAGCTCGCCTGGGAAGCTGTGGTTGTACTCGGGAGCGATGATCACGAAGGCATCGGCGGTCGCCAGCTGACTCCGGAACGCTTCAACTCCGGCCTGGCTGTCGGTGGCAGGCTGCCCTCGTCTGCGGTTTCGATGACCGTGGTCTTCCAATCCCGATCTCGGGCAGCATCGACGATGCCGGGAATCACCTTGGACGACTGGTTTCCTTCTCGGGCGGTGCCGAGGATGACGACGAGTTCGAGTGGATGGTTCATGAGCCGCTGTGTACCCGACGTGCCGTTGCTGTACACGTTGTGTCTACCCACTCCCGACAGCCATTGGCTATTGGCTTCTGGCAACGCGCCTGCCGGTCCGTTCACGGGTACGCCGAGGAGTGTTCTCGGACATGAATGCGGCCCGACGCTTCGAATGGCCAAGGGCCAACGGCCGGGAGGGCGCCGGCCCGACCTACACCGTCTGCACCCAGTTGACCACTTCGGGCATCCGCCGCTTCAGGATCCGTGACGTGATCGCCACGGAGAGCAGATAGAAGACGGTGCCCCAGATGACGGAGAAGCCGTTGGCCATCCACGGATCGAGGACCTCGCCGAAGGCCACCGCGAGCACCATGAGCGACGCCGGCAGCACGAGCATCAGGCCGATCATCGCAAACGACGTCAGCTGGGCGAAGATGGCCAGACATCCCTGTTCGGTCGCCTGACTGAACACATCGGTGCCCTCTCTGGGCAGCCGTAGCGGCGTGATCACCGAGACCAGATTCCCGACCGCCAGCTGACAACCCACCGCTGCCACGGTCAGAGCGGGGACGAACCTCAGAACCGACCACGAGTTCGAGAGCGCCGCCAGCAGCAACGCCAGGACCACCGTCTCGAGAACGAGCGCGATGGCCGTGGCGAGGTTCTTGCCGAGGATCAAACGCCTCGGCGTGGTCGGGAGCACGAAGAGGAAACTCGCGGCGTTCCGCTCCCACCCGAACATGTTGAGCGCGATCGGCAGTCCTACGAACAAGACCAGACCGGGGGCGAGCAGCGGGATCCACTCTCGTGTGCGGAACTGCGCGATGCCCGAGGTGCCGACCAGGATCGACGATGCCACGAGTCCCAGGAAGATGACCGCACCGGTCCAGACGAGCCGCTGTCTCGGGTCGCGCACGAAGAACCGCAGCTCCTTGCGGGCCAGCACGATGGGGGCGCTCCAGCCGACTCCGCCGGCAAGGCCTGCGCTCCGCGAACGCTTTGCGGGGCCGGCGTTGGCTTCGGGTGTGGTCAACATCCATTGCAGGAGCCGATTCCACAACCAGGCGAGCGCCCCGATCCAGGCCACCGTGACCAGCGACCACACGGCCACACCCGAATAGCTGCCGGAGAGGGCCTCGGTTGTGATCCGCTGAGCAGCAACCGGGGGAAGGAAGAGCGCGCCGTCTCCGATCGGGTTCGCCAACACCGCGCCCTCGAGGCCGAGCGCATCGATGGCCCGCCGGGTCAGCTGTTGCGCGGCGAAGCCGACGAGGCCGATCCCGAGCACGATGAACATGGCGAAGTCCCGTCCCCGTCGTGTGCGAAGAACCGCGGAGATCACCGTGGTGAACAGCTGGCCCGACACGATCATCAAGACGAGGAACAGCAGCGATGACCAGATGGCGATCGGCAGCACCGCCGTGTGGATCGCCACGTTCGTTCCGAGCACGATGAGCGGCACCACCACGCTGGGGGCGATCAGCGCGGCGAGCCCGAGACCGGTGATGAAGGACAAGGGCGGCACCGGCGCCATTGCGAACTGGGCCGGGTCGAGGTTCTCGTCGAGGGGGAAGATCACGACAGGCAGCGTCACCCAGAGCGCGAAGAAGGCGAGTGCCGCCCACAGCGTGAACTCGATCCTGGCGTCGGCGGTCAGTGACGAAACGGTGTCGAGGTAGCGGCCGGCGAGATAGACCGCCCCGATCGCGAGTGCCATCATCGTGGCCGGGAACCCGAAGCGGCGCTGCCAATCGGCCTTCAGGCCGTTCCAGAGCAGCCGCAGCTTCAGTTGGACGAGTTGTGCAACCACTCGATCTCACCCGACCCGATGTCGCCGCCCACCGCCTTGATGAAGGCATCTTCGACGTTGTGGGTGCCGGTGCGCTCGCACAAGCCCTCCACGGTGTCCTCGATCGCCAGTCGGCCTCGGACCATGATCCCGATGCGGGTACAGAGCCGCTGCACCAGATGCATCTCGTGCGCCGAGAACACGATCGTCGCGCCGCTGTCCGTGTATCGCATCAGCAGGTTCTGGATCAGTCGGGCGCTCACGGGGTCTACGCCTTCGAAGGGTTCGTCGAGGAACAACACGTCGGGCCGATGGATGATCGAGGCGGCGAGCGCCACCTTCTTCCGCATGCCTCTCGAGTAGTCGCCGACCAGCTTGGTGGCGTCGTCGGACAGATCGAGCAGTTCCAGCAGTTCGTTCCGACGGTCGATCGTTTCGCCTCGCTCGAGTCCGTGCATCCCGGCGGCGAAGTCGAGGAGCTCGGCCCCGGTGAGCCGCTCGTACAGATTGAACTCCTCGGGGAGGACGCCGATCCTTCGCTTCACCGCGATCGGATCCTTCCAGGTGTCGACTTCGCCGATTCCCGCGGTGCCTTCCGTCGGTCGCAGGAGACCGACGATCATCTTGATGGTCGTCGTCTTGCCGGCACCGTTCTGGCCCAGCAGGCCGTAGAACTCGCCGGCGGCGATGTCGAGGTCGAGGTGGTCGACGGCAATGTCCCTGCCGAACTTCCGGACCAGGCCACGGGCCCACACGGCTGACGGAGACACCACCGTGACGGCGTCGTCGGAGGTATCAGAAATCATGGTCACTCGTCCCCATCGGCAGTTGCCTGGCGTTCCTGAACGATAAGGGTTGTGGGGAATTGCGCCAGCTGTCCCCCAGCTTGCTGGGGGAAGGGACCCGAGAGGCGACGAAGGAGCCTCACGGGTAGGGGGCCAACTCCGACCAGTCTTGCTGCGCGTCCGTCGGCTGCGCTGGAGGTGGCCCCCTACCTTCTCGGCTCGTTCCTCGCCGAGCAGGGACCTTCCCCCACTGCGTGGGGGACATCTGGCGGCAGGGACCTTTCCCCACTGCTTGGGGAACATCACCTCGAGCCTTCGGAGCGTGTCGGGGCCAACCGGTAGGCTCATCCCGATGGCGGAATACCGGGCGCTCTATCGAAAGTATCGACCGCAGACCTTCGACGAGGTCGTCGGACAGTCTCACGTGACGACCACGCTGTCCCGCGAGGTCTCCGACGGTCACGTCGCCCACGCCTACCTCTTCGCCGGGCCACGCGGTACCGGCAAGACGACGACGGCCCGGATCCTCGCCAAGACACTCAACTGCGCGAATCGGCTGCCGGACGGATCACCCGACAACGACTGTGACAGCTGCGTGGCCATCACCGAGGGTTCGTCGTTCGACGTCTTGGAGCTCGACGCCGCCAGCCACAACTCCGTCGACGACATCCGGGAGATGCGGGTGAGCGTGACCACAGTCGCCTCCACCGGCACCGGTCGGAGGGTGTTCATCCTCGACGAGGCACACATGCTGTCGAAGGCAGCCGGGAACGCGCTCCTCAAGACGCTCGAAGAGCCCCCGGAGCACGTTCACTTCGTGCTCGCCACCACCGAGCCGTACAAGCTCTTGGACACGGTCCGCAGCCGAACGCAGCGTTTCGACTTCCATTCGGTGTCGATCGAGTCGCTGGCCGCGCATCTCGCCAAGATCTCCGATTTGGAGGGCTTCAAGACCGAGCCCGCCGCCCTGATCGCCGTCGCCAGGCACGCCGCAGGCAGCGTGCGCGACTCGTTGAGCCTGTTGGAGCAGGTGGCCGCGCTCGGGGACTCGACGGTCGACCTGAACGGGGTCAACCGTGCGCTGGGGCTCGCCGATCAGGAGGCATACGCCGCCCTCACTGCGGCAATCGCGGATCAGGACGCACAGGCCGGTCTCGAGCTGGTTGCCCGGCTCGCCGGGGAAGGAGTCGACCTGCGACGGTTCGCGGCCGAGTCGGTCGGCTTCCTGCGAGGGGTGTTCCTCGCCCACTACGCCCCGAACCTCGCCGAAGTGGCCGACGAGCCCGAAGAGGTGCTCGAACATTGGCGCAAGGCCGCCGCCCGGCTGCCCGCGGGAGACGTACTCCGCGGCGTCGACCTGCTGGGGGAGGCCCTCATCAAGCTGCGCGAGGGCAGGGAAGAACGTCTCATGCTCGAGCTGGCCATGATCAAGCTGACCCGCCCCGAAACGTCGACGGACAGCGAAGCGCTGCTTTCGCGAATGGATCGTCTCGAGCGGAAGATCAGCGGTCTCGCTTCGGCGCCGGCCGCCACCGCCCCGGTCGAGAAGCTCGCGCCGCAGCCCGCGCCGACCCCAACGGTCGAGCAACCGATCGAGCCTCCACTCGACCCACCGCAGTCCGTGCCCGATCTCGACGAGCAGCTGGTTGCTGCCGCTGCCCCGCTCGCGGGGGAGCCGGAATCGACGGCCGCGGCGGAAGGACTGACGATCGAGAAGTTCCGATCGGTTTGGCCCCAGCTGTTCGGCGGGCTCCGTGACCTGCTCGGCGCCCGTCGCTGGGCGCTGTTCCGAGAGACAGAGCCGATGGACGTGCGCGGCTCGACTCTCGTCGTCGGGGTGCGCCACGGCTTCCATCTGAAGTCGCTCGAAGCGGATCCCGCCGCCGCATCGATCGTTGCGACGCGAGCGGGGGATCTGCTCGGTGGGGTCGTCACGGTCGTCTTCGCGCCGGCGGACGGCTCCGTCCCCGTCGTGGAGGACGGTCGGGAGAGCCGGCGTGCGACGCCGCAACCCGAGTCCGAGCCGGAACGGGTCCCCGATCAGGATCAGATGGACGAGGCGCCCGACGACCTCACCGATCCCTTCAAGCTGATCGAGGACGAGCTGGGCGGCACGGTCGTCGACGAGTCCGACGGAGACAGCTGAGAAGA
>Ga0224512_10001962_pt1 | contig 19253 bp, 16 predicted proteins | sample SF_May12_sed_USG_4_FD_169103 | JGI IMG/M metagenome (GOLD analysis project Ga0224512, IMG submission 169103) | Sediment microbial communities from San Francisco Bay, California, United States - SF_May12_sed_USGS_13 | ecosystem: Environmental > Aquatic > Marine > Sediment | place: USA... | reverse complement strand
CTCATTCCAACCTCGTCATTCCACCCTCAAGGCTAGCAAGGGCCCGGTGCACGAACTGGGATGCCAGGTAAGGGTTCGGGTGAGTCATTCGTTCCTGTGCGATTCGTTCTTCTCTGTCGATTTCCGTTCGATCTTCTATCGGATCTTCTGGTCGATCACCGATGTTCGTCGTGATCGGCGATCCGCCACATCCACGAGCGTGGATCATTGACGAATCAAAGACAAGCACCCTCGGCGGATTCGATCCGGCGCACGGCGGCGGCGGACGGTACCCGAAGGTCGATGACGGAGACGCAGTCAAGGTCGACCCGGGCCAGCACCGTCTCCAGAGCCTGGATCTTCTCGCCGAGCAGCGAACTGTCCCCGACGTTGGCTCGGCCCCCGCTCGTCAGGTCGATATAGAGGTCGCCCTCCGACACCGTCATCGCCGCTACCTGATCGATGAGGGACGGGGGCAGGGATTGAACCAGGCTGAGGATCAGCCCTGTCTCTGCGGGCGCCGATTCACCCGGACGCCCCGATGCCTCGATGCCGAGGATCGGAAGGAATCCGCCGGGAAGTTCGTTGACCAGCTCGAGCTGCTGTCCGAGCTGGTCGACGAGCACAAAGCGACCCGGGCCGGTGTCTCCGCCTCCGACGTCGGAACCGGGCCCGACGACCGGCAGCGCGAGAACCGGCTCCCGCTCGGTGACCCGCACGACGATCTCCCCGTCGAGGCGCCGTTCGACATCGGCCTTTCGGACCCACGGGAGGGCCTCCACGCCGCTCTCCGCCGCATCGAGATCGAGGTCGAGGAGTGGCTGGCCGGGGAGGATCGATGTTGCGGTGACCACCTCGTCGAGCGGGGTCCGGTTGTTGCCGACCACGGTCACGGCGTCGACGTCGGCGAGTTCGCTGTTCAGGACCCCGATCGTCGACACGGCCAGCAGGGAGACGACGGTCAGGGCGAGAACGACCCGGAGGCGCCGGGCGCCTTCCTGCCGGCGGATCTCCTGACGACGGTTGACGAATCGGTCCGACGCGGGGCCCACTCGAATCGAGTCGGCGTTGTAGCCGACCGGTGTCGGCCTGGCCGGCGTACGGGACGGCTTTGACGCTCTCCGGCGGCCGGACCCACCGCGGTTACGGCCGTCGGTGCTGTTGCCACCGGTGTTGGACGGGCGACGCCGGGTGCTCGACGGTGACGAACTCATTGGCATCCCACCTCGGTTGGCGCGATCGACTCGAAGCCGATGAGTTTGTTCTCGGGGTGCAGCTCGATGCCGGTCTCGGCCAGCACCCGACGCTTCACGTCGAGAATAAGGCGGTACACGTCGTCGGCCGAGCCGTCGGGATCGGCCTGGATGAAGTTGGCGTGCTTCTCGGACACCGAGGCCGTTCCGACCCGGTGGCCCTTCAGGCCCAGCGAGTCGATGAGTCGACCGGCCGAATCGCCGTCGGGGTTGGCGAACACGCTGCCCGCGTTCTGCCCGCCCGGCTGGTTGGCCCGCCGCCACCGTACGATCTCACTGATTTCGGCCTCCGACTCGGTGCGGTCGCCGGGCGCCAACCGAAGCCTGGCATCGACCACGATCTGCCACGGCCGGATGGCCGAGACCCGGTACCCGAGCTGGAGGTCGTCGAGCGACCAAGGACGAACGCCCTCGGCGGGGTTGTCCGACCGCAGGTCGAAAACACCGGCGGAGACGAGGGAGGCGGCCATGTCGGACCCGTGGCCGCCGGCGTTCATCCGAACCGCACCGCCGATCGAACCGGGGACACCAACCGCCCACTCGAACCCGGTGAGGCCGGCGGCCGCCGTCTTCCGGGCGACGACGGGAAGGAGCGCGGCCCCGCCGGCCGTGACGAGCGGTTCGTGCTCGTCGACGGTGATCTGAGCGAAGTCGTCACCCAGGTGGACGACGATCCCTCCGAAGCCGGCGTCGGCCACGAGCAGGTTCGAACCCTTACCGACCACCAGAACCGGACAGTCGACCTCGGCCGCCGCCTGGCGCACCAGCTGCAGATCGCCGACGGTCTGCGCCTCCACCCACAGGGCGGCGTCGCCTCCGACCCGGTAGGTGCAGTACGGAGCAAGGCTCACGTCGACGCGGGCCTTCGGACCCAGAATCCGGTGAGCCGGAGCGAGGTTGGGTGCAACGGTCACCGGTCGACCTTCCGATCCCGAAGGAAGGATGTCAGCGGACGACGTTTCGCCGCCAGGCGAAACTCGGTGAGGAGCTGCTCCGCAGGTACGACGGTCACCGGTTCTGAAGCTCCGGGAGAAGGCGATCGGGCACTCGTGTCAGATCGCCGGCGCCGAGCGTGAGGCAGAGGTCGCCGGGACGGAGTTCGGCCAGCATCGCCGCGGGCAGTTCATCGAGTGCATCGACGTAGCGGACGTCGGCGTCGGGGTGGTGCTCGGACACGACCTTGACGATCAGTTCGCCCGTGATACCGGGGCGCGGCTTCTCCCCGGAGGAGTAGATGCCGGTCACGAACAGCACGTCGGCCCTCCTGAAGGCGTCGCCGAACGTCGACCACAGCTGTTCGGTGCGGCTGTAGCGATGGGGTTGGAATGCCACGACGAGACGGTCGGGGTCGAGGCTCCGGGCCGCCGCGATCGCGGCCTCGACCTCGGTGGGCAGATGGGCGTAATCGTCGACCAGAACGATTCCGGCCGCCTCGCCCCGCCGTTCGAATCGGCGCCCGACACCGCCGAAGTTCGAGAGGGCGTTCGCTGCGGCGGCCAGATCGGCGCCGAGTTCGACGGCGGTGGCGAGCGCCGCCGTCGCGTTCCTGGCGTTGTGCATGCCGGGCTGGCGGAGGCTGATGTCGACCTCACCGGCGGCCGAAGCCACACGAAAGCTGATGCCGGTCGGCGTCGGAAGCGGGTCGACGATACGCCAGTCGGCGTCGACGTCGGACCCGTAGGTGATGGTCTTGGTCTCGGCCGCGACGGCTCTGGCCAGTTCGGCCGCGCCGGGATCGTCGAGACACAGGACCCTCGGTCCGGGGGCCTGGGTCACGAACCGGACGAACGCCTCCCGGAGGGCGTCGAAGCCCCCGTAGTGCTCGAGGTGATCGGGTTCGACGTTGGTGACGACGACGGCCCAGGCCTCCAGCTCGACGAACGTGCCGTCGCTTTCGTCGGCCTCGACGACCAGCAGATCACCGGTGCCGACCGCAGCGCCCGAATCGAGGTCGCGCAGGTTGCCGCCCACGATGAAGGCCGGATCGAGCCCGGCTCCCCGAAGGGCGGCGGTCAGCATGGCCGACGTCGTGGTTTTACCGTGGGTTCCGGCGACGGCCACAGTGCGCCACACCTTCGTCAATTCGGCCAGGATCTCGGCCCGCCGCAGCACGGGCAGACCGCGATCGCGGGCCGCCACCAGCTCGGGGTTCGAATCGGGAATGGCGGTAGAGTGGGTCACCAGATCGGCGTCACCGAGGTTGGCGGCTTCGTGGCCGACGGTGACCTCGACTCCGGCACCGCGGAGCTGGGCCACCACCTTCGAGTCGGTCAGATCGGATCCGGTGACGGTGTGACCGCGACCGACGAGAACGTGCGCAATGGCGCTCATGCCCGCTCCGCCGACGCCGACGACGTGGATGTGACGGGGGCGGCTTATGTCGCGGTCATCGCCGGTGGCGGTGGTGTCGTTGGTCATCGGAGTCCTCCGGTGTCGAGCACGAGTTTGGCCACGTCGGCGGCGGCTGCCGGTCGGGCCACCGACCGGGCCGCTTCGGCCATCCGACGGCGCCGGTCTTGATCGGTGATGATCGGCTCCAGTTCCTCTTCCAGTCGATCCGCGGTGGCGTCGGCGTCGTCAACGAGGCGGGCGGCGTCGGCGGCCACCAACTCGGCGGCATTGGCTCGTTGATGATCCCTGGTGGCGATGGGCAGTGGGACGAGCACCGACGGCAGCCCCGCCACGGCGATCTCCGAAACGGTCGAGGCGCCGGCCCGGCAAACGGCGAGATCGGCCCCGGTCAACACGTCGGCGATATGGTCCTCGTACTCCACTGTCATATACAACAGCCCGTCCTGAGCCGAGACGGGCGGATCCTGGCGGAAGTCATCCCAATCTCGACGCCCGACGATGTGGTAGATCGCCAGATCGTCCCGGTCGGCCCACCGCTCGGCCAGTTCTCGAACGGCCTTGTTGATCCTGGTGGCACCGAGCGAACCGGCCCAGACCGCCAGCATCACCCTGCCGTCGAGGACTGACGCATCGTGACCGGGCAATCGCCGCTCGACCAGACGCTTGCGGGCCTCGATTGGATCGTTGTCGACCACGGAAGCCAAGATCGCCGCTCTGATCGGGTTGCCGGTGACCACGCCGTTGGGGAGATCGGTATCGGGAAACGGCAGGGCGCAGACCTTGGCCCAGCGCCCGAACAGTCGGTTGACGGCGCTGGCCCTGGCGTTCTGCTCGGTCACCACGATCGGGATGCGCCGGAGCACGGCGGCGGCCGAGGCGGCGAAGGCGGCGTAGCCGCCGAGGCAGACGACGACGTCGGGCTTGCGCTTCGACACGATCGCCAGGCCCTTGACCAGCCCCTTGAGCAGGCCGAGCACCGAACCGAGGTTCTCCGTGGTCAGCTTGCGCTGGATGCCCCGGCCGGGAAGGAGGTCGATCGAGAATCCGGCGTCGGCGACCAGTGTCGCCTCGTTGCCTCGCTCGCCGCCGACGAAATGGATGTCGCGCCGGGGTACGCCGGCTTCGACCAACGCTTCGGCCACGGCGATGCCCGGGTTGGTGTGTCCGGCCGTTCCGCCGCCGGTGATGATGATCATGGCTTGCCCTCCGCCAGGGTCGGGTCGACGGCGCGCCGGGAGACACCGGTGAGGAGTCCGGCTGCGGTCAGGGTGACGATGATCGACGTTCCGCCGTACGACAGGAATGGAAGCGGTTCGCCGGTGGTGGGCAGAACGCCGATGACGATACCGATGTTGAGGAAGGCCTGGAAAACCAGCCAGATCGTGATGCCGGCCGCCAGCAGCATGCCGAAGCGGTCGGGCGCGCCGAGCGCGGCCCGTACCCCGAAGAAGGCGACGAGCACGAAGGCCAGAATCACGGCCGACGCGCCGATCAGGCCGACCTCCTCGGCCACGATGGCGAAGATGAAGTCGGTCTGCGATTCGGGAAGGAAGCCCCATTTGGCCCGGCTGGCGCCGAGCCCCACCCCACCGACACCGCCGGAGGCGATACCGACTCGACTCTGGATGATCTGGAAGCCGTCGCCGCCCGGATCCTTCCACGGATCGAGGAAGCTGGTCAGGCGGTCCTGCTGATAGCTGACTGCGAGGGCCATGGCCAGCCCACCGGCGGCCAGGCCACCGGCCCAGGCGAACAGGCTCGGAAGCCGGGCCCCGGCCACGAACAGCATGAGACAGGCGACGGCGGCCAGCACCAGAGGTGTGCCCAGCTTCGGCTGCAGCACGATCAGCCCCGAAAGCAGGCAGAGGGTCAACATGACCGGGCGAACCGTGAGTTCCGGGCGGTCCATCCGTCGCTCGCGGCGGGCCAGCAGGTCGGCGGTGAAGATGACGAAGACCAGCTTGGCCAGCTCAGAGGGCTGGATCACGAACCCGCCGACGCCGATCCAGCGCTGCGACCCGTTGACCGTTCGACCGACCCCGGGCAGCAGCACGACCACCAGAAGCACCAGCACCCCGATCATGGCCGGTGCGGCGAACCGACGGATGCGGCGGTAGTCGATGTGGGCGCCGGCGAGAAAGCCGACCGTTCCGATACCGGCCCGGATGAGCTGCTTGCGGAACAGGCCGAACGGTGACTCCTCACCCAGCAGGTGGAGGCTGGCGACCGATGACGCCGAGAGCACCATGACCAGGCCGAACAACGTCAGCGAGGTGAAGAGGGCGACGAGGAACGCCGAGTTGGCCCGTCCAAGATCGGTGACCTCAAGCCCCGATCGACGGCGGCGAGACGGATGGCGACGACTCGCCTGTCGCCTCTCCGTCCGATCGTCACCGGCACGGGACGAACCCGTCTTTCGTGATGATGTCGACCGAGTCGACGCCTTGGAGCGGGTCGAGCGGGTTGTCCGAGCCGAGCGACCGGAGCGACCGGAGCGACCGGTGCCCGACGAGCTTCGCGATCGGCGTGATGTCGCGGTCACGGTCATGTGTTCAGAACCCTCTCATGAACCAGACGAGTGAAGTCGCGACCCCGCTCGCCGTAGTTGGCGTACCAGTCGAAGGACGTGCAGGCGGGCGAGAGCACGACGACGTCGCCCGGTCGGGCGAACTTGCGGGCCAAGTCGATCGCCTCCTCCATCGAGTCGGCCCGCTCGACGGGCACCAGGGAATCGAAGACGGCGGCGATCTCATCGGCTGCCGCGCCGGTGGCCACGACGGCCCGGACCGGCGGCACCGTCGACGCCAGGGAATCCATGGCCAGGCCCTTGTTCTTCCCTCCTGCGATGAGGACGACCGAGTCGAACCCGGCGACGGCGACGACGGTGGCGTGGGGAACGGTGGCCTTCGAGTCGTTGTACCAGGTGACACCCTCGGCGGTGCCGACCGGTTCGAGGCGGTGAGGAAGCCCGGCGAAGGACACCAGCGTCTGGGCGATGGCGTCGACGCTCGCCCCGCCGCCGCGGGCGATGGCCGCCGCGGCCAGGGCGTTGGCCACATCGTGGGGCTGTGATCGTCTCAGTTCGGCGACAGCCGGCAACGGGCCGTCCGGACCGTGCAGCACGGCGGAGGCGAGGTCGCCGCCGATCGGACGTTCCACCCGCCATTCGACCTGATCGGTCAGTGAGAAACGCTCCAGACGGGCCGGGCCGCCTTTGAGGATTCTGGCGTGGGTCATGACCACGGGATCGTCGGCGTTGGCCACGGCCAGCGACCCGTCGGTCAGGTGATGCCAGATGGAGGCCTTGGCCCGCTCGTAGGCGTCGAGCGAGTGATGGGCGTCGAGATGATCGGGGGCGAAGTTCAGCCAGGCGGCGACCCGGGGCGAGAATCGTCGGCTGTGTCCGAGGCGGAACGAGGACGCCTCGACGACGAAGGTCTCGATGGACGGGTCGTCGATGGCGGCGACGAGCGGGACGTCGGTGTTCCCGACCGCCTCGGCCCGGACACCGGACCGGTTGAGCATCTCGGTCACCATCATCGTGACGGTGGTCTTGCCGTTGGTGCCGGTGATGGCCAGGATCGGGCGTTCGTCCCACACCCGGGCCAGATCGAACTCGCTCAAGACCGGGACGCCGTGGACCCGGGCCAGTCCGAACGCCGGGTGGTGATCGGGAAGTCCCGGGCTCGGCAGGAGCGCCGAGGCCGAGCTCACCAACTTGTCGAGCTGTGGCTCCGACGGAGCGGCGACCAACTCGAGATCCATCTGGCCCGCTTCGGTCTCCGATTCCGGAGTGGGCCGATCGTCGACGACGACCGGCGTCAAGCCTCGGTTGACGAGTGCCCGCGCCACGGCCCGACCGGTCACACCGAAGCCGACAAGCAACGGCGCCTCGATGGGCAGGGCTGAACCGGAGGTGGACGTCATGGTGGGTTCACCGCGCTGACGTAGTCGCCGTAGAAGAGCCCGAGAGCGAACAGGGTGAGGGCTCCGCCGACGAGCCAGAACCGGATGATCACCTTTGTCTCCGCCCAGCCCAGCAGTTCAAAGTGGTGGTGGATGGGGGCCATTCGAAACAGCCGCCGACCTCGCGTCAACCTGAAGAAGACCACCTGGAGGATCACCGAAGCCGCCTCGGCCACGTAGATGCCGCCGATGATCGGCAGGAGCAGGTGGGTGTCGGTGGTGAGGGCCAGGGTGGCCAGGCCGGTGCCGATGGCCAGCGAACCGGTGTCACCCATGAAGATCTCGGCCGGTGCGGCATTGAACCACAGGAACCCGGCGCAGGCCGCCATCATGGCGACGGCCACGATGGCCAGGTCGAGCGCATGGGGGACGCTGTAGATGTTGTTGAAGACGTCACCGTCGCTGAGCTGGCGGAAGATCCAGAACCCGATCAGCGTGTAGGCCGCGTAGGAGAAGATGCCCGACCCGGCGGCCAGGCCGTCGAGGCCGTCGGTCAGGTTGACGGCATTGGAGGTGGCGTAGATCAGGACAACGGCCCAGATGGTCCATCCGGCGGGGGTCAGATCGATGCCGAGGAAGTCGTCTCGGGCGAACCCGAGCCCGGTCGACACCGACGTGAGGTTTATGGTGAGGGTGGCGAACACGATCGCCACCATCAACAGGCCGGCCGTCTTCAGCTTGGCGTTGAGGCCCAGGTTCCGCTCGCGCGACACCTTGATCCAGTCGTCGAGAAAGCCGACGAACCCGGCGGCGCAGATGGCGCCCATGACCAGCAGCCCCGACCGGGTGATGATGGCGGGGCGACTGGGCGAGAGACTGAGGATCAAATCGCTGATCAGGTAACCGCCGAGGGCACCGAGAACGATGCCGATGCCGCCCATGGTCGGCGTGCCCGCCTTGATCATGTGACCCTGGGGGCCGTCCTCTCGAATCGGTTGACCGATCCGGGATCGAGTCAGGACATCGATCAACAGCTGGGTGACAAGCGCCGAGAGGGAGAAGGCGATACCGGCGGCGATGAGCAATCGGATCACGCGAGCGCCTCCAGGATCTCCCGGGCCACCTCCGCGTCGTCGAACCGCAGCCGGTCCTCGCCGATCTCCTGATAGGTCTCATGGCCCTTGCCGGCGATGAGCACGACGTCCCCGGTCTCGGCCCGACGAAGCGCCGCCTCGATGGCCCGCCGGCGATCGGGCTCGACCAGCGCGGCCCGCGGTGTCTCGAATCCCTCGACCACTGCGGCGATGATGGCGTCGGGATCCTCGGAACGAGGGTTGTCGGATGTCACTATCGCCACGTCAGCGCCTCTCTCCGCCACCCGACCCATCTCGGGCCGCTTCTGGGCATCACGGTCACCGCCGCATCCGAACACCACCAACACACGGTTCGGACCTGCCACCTGGCGAGCGGCGGTCAAAGCGGATTGCATTGCGTCCGGGGTGTGAGCGTAGTCGATGGCGACATGAAAAGGTTGACCGCCGGAAACCAGTTCGAACCGGCCCCGAACCGGCGCCGACTTCTCGAGCGCGGCGACGATCCGCTCGATCGGGATGCCGGCGGTGAGGGCCGCTGTGGCCGCTCCGAGCGCATTGGAGACGTTGTGGGCTCCGGCCAGTGGCAGGACGACATCGTGGCCGTCCCACCGGAACAGGCTGGTCGGTCCATCGAAGCGAAGACCGAGGGCTTTGTCGAGGCTGTAGGTGTCGACGGTGACCGAATCGGGAATCCGTTCGACGAGGCGCCGGCCGTAGGGATCGTCGATGTTGACGACTGCGTGATCGGTGAATCCGTCGGTGAACAGGCGAGCCTTCGCCTCGAAATAGGCGTCGATCGTGTGGTGGTAGTCGAGATGGTCCCGACCGAGGTTGGTGAAGATCGCCGAGGCGAATCGGGTTCCGTCGACCCGACCCATGTCGAGAGCGTGGGAGGACACTTCGACCGCCACCATGTCGCAACCGTTGTTGCGGGCGGCGGCCAGCAACCGCTGGAGGTCGGTGGCCTCCGGCGTCGTGCGAGCTCCCATGAGGGTGCCGACGATCTCGGCTCGTCGACCGACGTGGGAGAAGATGTCGGCCAGGAGCTGCACGATCGAGCTCTTGCCGTTGGTGCCGGTCACGCCGATCACGGTCATGGCGCTCGAGGGATGATTGTGGATCGCCGAGGCCACGGGTCCCATCGCGGCCCGCGTCGACGGCACGACGATCTGGGGGACGGCGTTGATCTCGAGGACACGCTCGACGAGCAGGGCGACGGCTCCGGCCTCGACGGCGGCTCCGGCGAAGTCATGACCGTCGACCCGACTACCGGGCACACAGCAGTAGAGCCAGCCGGGTTGGATGGCGTGGGAGTCGTGGCTGGCATCGACGATCGGTACTTCGACGCCATCGCCTCGACCGGCGTGCAACGTACCGTCGCACACCTCGGCGAGCTCGGCGACGGACGCCATCACGGTGTTCCTTCGTCCGACGACTCGGCCGAGCCGTTGGCCACGAGACCGGCGACCACCGAGTCGCCTTCGGCTCGGTGGTCGGAAACCACGGTGCCGGATGCGGTGCCGGATCTTCCGGCCTCCGAACTCGAAGCGTCGGCGGTCGGCGCAGCCGGTGGGGAACCGTCGTCCTGTGCCGCCGTCTCGCTCGGCGCCGACTCGTTGGTCGCCGCCTCCTGGGCCTCGGCCTCGGTGACGGCGGCATTGGCTTCGGCCGAGGCGGCCGGTTGCGGATCCGCTCCCCCGACCGCTGCCGCCGTTTCGGCCTCGCCGAGGTGCTCGACGGTGGCCGGAGCGGCCCGGACCTTGGTGTCGGGTGGGGGGATCGAACCGTCGGGGGGCACGGCGAGGATGCGAAGGGCGTAGTGGCCGACCTTGGAGAAGACCGGTGCGGCCACGGCGGAGGCGTAGAAGGCCCCCTGTGGTTCGTCGACCACGATCACCATTGAGATCTCTGGATCATCAGCGGGTACATACCCGGCAAAAGTAGCCACATATCGGCGGTTACCGGTCTCGCCATACCCGGTCTTTCCATTTGCGTCGGTGAAGACTTTCCAGGCCGTGCCCGTTTTGCCTGCCACTTTGAACCCGTCGATGGCAGCGCTCTGACCGGTTCCGTCGCTGACTACGCCCGACAGCATCCGGGTCATCTCCGCGGCAGCCGCTGACGACAGGACGGGCTTGGCCGGGTCGTTGGACCGGGGGAACTCGGTGCCGTCGGGCGCCCGCAGGGACCGGACGAGGCTCAGATTCTGGTAGAGGCCGTCGTTGGCGAACACGTTGTAGGCAGCGGCCAGCTGGGCGGCGGTGACGGTGATGCCTTGCCCGAACGAGATGGTTGCCGCCTCGCTTCCCTGCCACGTTTCGGGCGGACGGACGATACCGGCCTCCTCGCCTCGCACCCCGAGGCCGGTCAACTGACCGAAGCCGAAGCGCCGCTGATAGTCGTGGAGGTAGCCGGGCCCGACCTGTTGGGACAGCATGATCGTGCCGACGTTGGACGACTGGGCCATGATCCACGAGATCGGGAACGGGGCTCCCGGGTGCTCAGGATGGTCGACGAAGGTCTGGCCTCCGACCCGGGTTCGAGACGGCACGTCGATCATCGTGTCGGCCGTGTAGCCGAGCTGATCGACGGCGGCGGCCACGGTGATCGGCTTCAGCACGGATCCGGGCTCGAAGGTGTCGAGCAACGTCTTGTTGTAGATCGGGATGATGCACTCACCGGCATCGGAGCGGGCCACCGAGACCATAGCGAGGATCTCGCCTGTTTTCGGCACCGAGATGACCGCGGTCGCGCCGCTGGCCCCGGTCTCCTCACAGTGCTCGAGCAGGGCCTGCTCGGCCACGAACTGGATCCGGTGGTCGATGGTCAGTACCACGTCGTAGCCGGCTGCGGCCGGATTCACCGACCAGTCGCCGACGCTGATGCTTCCGAAAGCACCCTTCTCGAAAACCTCCGACCCCGGGATGCCGGTCATGGCCGCGTTGTACTGATCCTCGATGCCGTAGTAGCCGACCTCGTCGGGGTCGACCCGCCCGATGACCGGTCGGGCCAACAGCTCGGCGGGATAGATGCGGTCCTCCTCCGGAGAGACGAAGACGGCGACCAGGTGATCGCGGGTCAGTTCGTCGGTCTTGAGCGCCTCGATGGCGGCCGCCGTATCGTCGGGCAACGCCCGACCCAGCAGCTCGTACCGGTCGTTGCCCGACACCGGCGTGAGCCGCTCGGTCAGTTCGGCCGTGTCAATGCCGAGTACCGGAGCAAGGAGCGCCGCAGTGGCCGCCGGATCGATGATCTTGGCCGGATCGACGGTCACCTGCTTACTCGGCGTCGACGAGGCGAGCACGAAGCCGTTGCGATCGACGATCGATCCCCGGTAGGCGGGCAGCGCCCGTTCCCGGACGCGCTGCGAGACACCGAGATCGAGATACTGGTCGGGTCGGACGATGATGAGATCGACCAGCACGGCGACAAAGCCGACGCCGACGAGGCAGAACACCACCAGTACCAGAACGAGCCTGTTGAGCGGATCGCGTGGGTTGGTGGTTCGCCGAAACTTTTTCCGTCGTACCGCCCGACGCTTCTCGTCTCTCAGAGAGGCTCGCCCGTTTGTCATCCGGTTCCGATTCCCGTCGTGGCCGCCCGGGTTCCGGCCAGGCCGGCCAGGAGGGGCGCGGCCATCTGGTCGGCGACCCCCTCCGATGTCGACGCGGCAGCGGTCGTGCCCTCGCCGGTGACCGCCATGGCCGAGACCGCGTTCGCCGCCGCCGACTCGGAGCCTGCGTCGGCCGAGGCGGCCATCAATCCTTCGGTCGACGCGGTGACGGCACCGAGGACCGAGATCGGCACGACGTCGGGCGCCGGTCCCACGGCGGCGAGATAGACGGGATCATTGGCTCGGACCATGCCGATGGCGACGGCCCGATCGATGATCGCCCCCGGGGCCGAGGACTCCTCGACCGATCGCTCCAGGCGGGCGCGATCGGCCTCGGCCTCGGCGATCCGGGTTCGCAGCAGGTCGAGCTCGTGTTGATTGGCCACCAGCTGAGCCTGGGCGAGCGCAGCCGCGAAGAACCCGATGATCAACACGACGAACATCGCCATGGCGACATTGCGGCGTCGGGCCCGCCGACGCAAGGCCTGCTGGTCGAGCACACGCAGGTGGGGACGAACGACATTGGCGGGCGAGGAGACGGCCCGCGGTCGGGACTGGCCGGCCCGCGTCGACGAGGTCGAGCGCCCGGTCCGTCCGGAGCCCGAGGTCGAGGTTCTACTGCGGGCAACTGCTGCTGTCATCGTCTGTCCTATCAAATACGGGGAGTCAAAATGGGGGCAATCCGGAAACGTCAGGGGGCGACCCCTGGGGTCCGGAGCTGGTCATTCGTGTTCCGCCGGTTTCTGGCCTTTCGGTGAGCTACGCGGCAAGCCGCTCTATCGCTCTGAGTCGGGCACTGGCCGCTCTTGGGTTTGCCGCCAGTTCTTGATCGTCAGGTTGTCGGGCCGCCGGCCTGAGGAGTTGGAACTCGATCTTGGTTTCGGCCACCGGAAGGCCTCGCGGGAGACCGTGATGGTGTGCGACTGTGGTCCGATCCCGAAAGCAATGCTTCACGATCCGGTCCTCACCCGAGTGATAGGTGAGTACGAGACCGCGACCGCCGCCGATCAGCGCACCGAGGGCCTGTTCGAGCGCCGGGCGCAGGACGCGGAGTTCGTCGTTGACCTCGATCCGGATTGCCTGAAACGTTCGCTTGGCCGGGTGGCCGCCGCGACGTCGAGCGGCAGCTGGAATGGCCGAAACGACGACGTCGGCCAACTCGGCGGTCGATCGCAGGGGGCGAGCAGCGATGATTGCCGAGGCAATTCGGGAGGCGAACCGTTCGTCGGAGTTGCGCCGGATCAGGTCGATCAGCTCGGAGCGGTCGTATTCGTTGACCACGATGTCGGCCGATCGGTCGGCTGACTGGTCCATTCTCATGTCGAGCGGTCCGTCGTGTCGAAAGCTGAAGCCGCGGTCGGCTCGATCGAGCTGCGGTGAACTCACACCGAGGTCGAACAGGAAGCCGCTCAGTCGGCCGTCGTGGCCGAGTTCGGCGAAGACCTCGGCGAGCTGATCGAACCGGGCTCGATGGAGCGTGACACGGGAGCCGAATCGGGCCAACCGTTCATTGGCCGCCACCAGTGCCATCTGGTCCCGATCGAGGCCGAGCAGGTCGAGGTCGGGATTGGCATCGAGGAGCGCCGCGGCGTGTCCCCCGCCACCGACGGTGGCATCGAGGAAGGTTCCGGGCGGAACGTCGGCGGCAAGTGCGACCACTTGGTGGACCATCACCGGCTCGTGGGAGAAGTCCCCTGAGTGGGGTGTCCCGGCCGGTTCCGGTGGTTCTGATCCCATGTCGGGCCGATGATCAGTCATCGCTCGCAAGGGCAGAGCCAAGCTACTTATCGGCCATCGATAACCCCCCGGACTGCAACGTGGTCCAGGTTGTATCTCCTGGGTGACACTAAGAGAAGTAGCGGGCGGAGTCGTGGGGCAGAAGCACTTCTCTTCGCATCCCGGGAGGTAATCGATGAACGATAGTTAGATTCGGTTCGCCCACTCTCCTTTCTTCGATCGCACGTAATCGTGGGCGGGCTTTGGGCCCAGTGTTCGGTTTTCGGTGGTGACCGGTGCTTACAGCCCCAGTCGGGCAACCGCCTCCGCCAGTTCGTCGGCAGCCTCGTCGCTTCCGAGATCCTCCTCGTAGGTTTCAGCCGGCCAGATCTCGACCCGGTCGTACAGACCCGAGATCACCACCTGGGACTGAAATCCCAACTCGTCCAGAAGTTCCCTTGGCAACGTGATGCGGCCGGCGGAGTCGAGTTTCACCTCGCGAACGCTGTTCATCAGTTTGCGGAAGACCCTCATGGAGATTCGTGACGCCGCCGATTCCGCTTTCCACTTCTCGGCTACGTTCCGAAACTCTTCGGCGTTCCACAGACCCAGACATCCGTCCAGCTGGGTGATGTAACCACGCTCGGCCACAAATGCTCGGAATGGCGCTGGGAGGACGACCCGGCCCTTTTCGTCGACCGCATGTTCGTATTGGCCGACAAACACCGTTTCACCTCACTTCTCCATTCTCGAGCGCCGTTATTCAGTTGTCCTTGCGGGGGACGTTCCCAGTTCTCGTCCGGCTGAAAGCTTTCCAAGTGTTTCTTGTCCGGCTGACGGCTTTCCAAGTGTTTGCTTCACTGGGCCTGTCCCCCACTGCGTGCCAAATTAACCCACTTCGCCCCCCTTTGCAACACCTTTTGTAACTTTCCGCGCGTAAGCGCCCACTCAGAGCGAGAACGATTGTTCGAAATTACAACGATGTGATGACGATTCGCTTCGACGCCGTCGGCCAAGATCCCCTTGAACAGCGGGATTTCAGCCGCTCCCGCTCGACCCGTGCGGTGTGATGGGGCGAAGTGGGAGAACTCGATCGGCGGTGGGGGGATGTGGGGGGTCGATCTACCCACCCCACAATGGAGTCGTGACAGGATCACCCGAAGCAAGGGATCCGGACGTTCCCGCACCCGACGAACCGTCCGCCAGCGCCCACCACCGAGGGTGGACCGTGCGTACGTCGACGGGATCCGCTCGGCGATTCCACGATCGTGAACCCCGTGCCGACACGGGCCACGAGGTCTGGATCCACCAGGTCAGCCGACCGGCCGTCATCCTCGGCAGCACCCAGCTCCCGGGTGGTTTCGACGAGGACCGTGGCATCACCGATTCCGGTGTCGAGGTGTGCCGGCGGCGATCAGGGGGCGGATTGGTGATCGTGCGACCCGACGACGTCTGGATCGACGCCGTCATTCCCCGCCACTCCCCCCTGCACACCGACGACGTCGGCCGGGCCTTCCACTGGTTCGGTCAGGTCTGGCTCGAGGCCCTTCGCTCCCGACTTGGCGGCCCGGGTTTCGACGACCGGGATCTGCGACTCGCCGAAACGCCGGCGGGTCGGCGGGCCGCTGACCGGCCGTTCTTCTGTTTTGCCGACGTCGGCCACGGCGAAGTGCTCCACCGCGATCACAAGGTGGTCGGCCTGTCGCAGCGCAGAACGAGGAACTGGACCAGGTTGCAGTCGTTGCTGATCGCAGTCTGGGGGCCAGCCGAGATCGACGGTCTTGTCACCGATGCACTGTCGGGGCCGTCCGGATCCGCCGACCCGACCACGCTGGGCGCGCCGCCTCACACCGCAGCCGCGGTACGGGCCGGGTTCGCGCCGAGCGTCGCTGTGCAGGTCCTGCGTCCGAACTGCGTCATCGATGCGGTCCTCGAGCGCCTACCCGTCGTCACCCACGACGACCATTGACCAGAATCGGGCGCCGAAACCGTCGACGTGAACAGCAGGTCACATTTCGGATATTGCATTCTTACCCACCACGACGGTGCGTTACTGTGGTGCGATGGGTCGGGCCCTGGTCTTGAATGCATCGTATGAACCGATCGGCGTTGTGTCCGGTCGGCGCGCTCTCATCCTCGCACTGGCGGAGAAGGTCGACGTCCTCGCCGAGTCTGGCGACATCTGGTCCTCCGCGGCGCTCAACGTGGCGGTTCCCTCCGTCGTGCGGCTTCGTTACTACGTGAAGGTGCCGTACAAACGCACCGCGCCGCTGAGCCGTCGGGCCGTGTTCGCCCGCGACGGCGGCTGCTGCCAGTACTGCGGTCGCTCGGCCGAGAGCATCGACCACGTCATTCCCCGGTCCAAGGGCGGGCCACATTCGTGGGACAACGTGGTGGCTTGCTGCCGTCGGTGCAACACCTACAAAGGGGACCGGCTCCTGAAGGACTGTTCGCTGAAACTGCGGAACCGGCCGACAGTGCCCACCCAATACGTCTGGGTCAAGGTCGCCGCCGGAACGGTACCGGAGTCCTGGACGCCGTACCTGTCGCAGCAGGCGGCCTGATCCCGACCGAGGTCGACGTCGGCTCCGACGACTCGATCCTCGAGGAGCTCGGCTGACACGTTCCGCCCGCTCGGGATCCGGACCTGAGACGCCCTGGACGCGGTGGCAGTGCTTGGAGCGGCTGACGCTGGCTTCGTACGATGGGCGTATGGGCATCTTCGAGTCGATCGCCGAACGTCGCATTCGTCAGGCCCGGAAAGCCGGCTTCTTCGACAACCTGCAGGGTGCTGGGAAGCCGATTCCGGACCTTGACTGGGAACGACCCCCTGGCTGGTGGGCAGCTCGTCTCGTGAAGCAAGAGCGAAGCATGATGAGGGCCGAAGATCTCGACGGAGAAATCCGGGCGGCCAGACCCGGATTCTGGAGGGCGGGCTCCGAAGACGAGCTTCTCGCCCAGGTCGACGAACTCAACAAGCGCGTCGACGAGTACAACCACACCACCACCTGGGAACCGCGGGATCGGCAAGACAGAGATCAAATCGTCGACCAGTGGCGACGACTCCGGTCTCCGTCGGAGCGGCGCCGCACCGATCGACATCACTGACCGAGTCGCCAGGTAAGCCCGTGGCGGACCGGGTTGAATACGCCTCGATCATCAACGACGTTCGCAGGGCCGGCGTCTTCGGCCACCGAGGGTGACCACCAGGCCGTCGTCGACATGGCAAGGCCCTCGGACCTGCCCGGTTGCGTTCCCGCGTGGCCAGGCCGGGCCAACACGCCGGTTGTGCGCCGTCGGTTAGTAGGACGACGTGATGCGGCCAGTGCTAGCCTGTGGGCGTCGGCCCCGCCCGGAGCCGGCGTCGGCCCCGCCCGGAGCCACGGAAGGGGATCTCCATGACCGTCGAACCGATCGACCTCACCAACTCGCTCGATGCCGACCATCTGGCGGTCCTCGAGGTGTTACCCCCTGATCTTCTCGATCTGTCGGACATCGACCGGACACGGGCCGGCGTGGAGGCCTTGATGGCTGCCCTGCCAGCTCCGGAGCTCCCCTCAAGCGTCACCATCGAGGATGTCATGGTTCCCGGCCTCGGCAGTGATCCCGACGTACAGGTCCGCCTGTACAGGCCGGATGCGATGGCCGCCGGCTCTCCGGCTCTCTATTGGATCCACGGTGGCGGCATGGTGCTCGGATCGGTCGAGATGAACGACGCCGACTGCGCCATGCGGGCCGCCGACTTCGGCTGCCTCGTGGCCTCGGTCGAGTACCGGCTCGCCCCCGAGCATCCGTTCCCCGCTCCGATGCACGACTGCTATGCCGGGTTGTCGTGGCTAGCTGCCAATGCTGCCGATCTCGGTGTCGACACCGACCGGATCGCCATCGGCGGGGCCAGCGCGGGCGGAGGATTGGCGGCCGGTTTGGCTCTCATCGCCCGGGACCGCGGCGGCCCCTCGATCTGCTTCCAGCTCCTCGTATACCCCATGCTTGACCACCGCAACGACCGACCCAGCACCCAGGCCATCACCGACTCCCGGGTCTGGAACCGTGACGCCAACCGGGCCGGTTGGGACGCCTACCTCGGAGCGACCGATCGGGGCGACGTCTCGCCCTATGCCTCCCCTTCGGTTGCGGACGATCTGTCAGGCCTGCCTCCCGCCTACATCAACGTCGGCCAGTTCGACATGTTCCTGGACGAGGACGTCGCCTACGCTCAGGCCCTGCTCCGAGCCGGCGTCGACTGCGAGCTTCACATCTACCCCGGTGCCTTCCACGGATCGAACGGCTTCGTTGTCGATTCGCCGCTGTCCAAGCGCTGGCTGGCCGACGAGAACGTGGCGCTACGGTCCGCACTCTTCCCTCACTGACGACATTGCTGGGTTCTGAGCTTTGAAGAGTGCCCTGACAACACAGGTTGACGAACCGCTTCCAGCGGAGTTGGTCGCCCGTCTGATCTGATCGAAGCTCGCGGCGCCGAAGCACGAGTCTGACGAGCACTTCGGGGCGCCCTTTTCGTCGGGCAAACTGTTTCGGGTGTCTGGTGCTTACGCCTCTTTCGAGCCACAACGTGGCCAGGACCGGACAGACGAGCACGAGAAGTGCGGGGTGGGCCTTGCGTGCGGGTCTGAACTCCGGGTCGACGCTGAGGTGGATCTTCACAAATGACGCCTCGAACCAGCAACCGCCGCGGGCGGCCAGGTGCCGGGGCTTCGTCACTTCGGGGATACCAAGCAGGTCGCAATAGACCTGGTCGCGTGGGCCTCTTGACCGCCAGGCATCGCCAACTGGACGTGATCCAGAGACTCGATGGCCATCGCATCAGCGTAGACGGCGCTGGAAGACACAGGCTCGGCGCGCTGCCCGACCCTGTTCGGCGCTCGGGATCGGCGCGCATCCCGGCGACGCTGCCCGGTCGATCCGCGCTCGGCGAACTCGACACGATTGCCGTCGATCCAAGCTGCTGGCGGCAGGGAGTCGGCCGGGTGCTGATGGTCCGCGGTCTGGTACAGCTCGGTGCCAGATGGGATCGAGCGATCCTCTGGACGCCGGCCAACTACCCGAGAGGCAACGGTTTCTTCAAAGCGATGGGGTGGCAACAGCTCGACAACCAGACGCTCCGGCACCGAGATTGCGTTCGGCCGACGCCTCCAACAGACCGGGCAATAGCACCGGACGTCGACGCTTTCTGGCGTGCCGCAGGTGGCACTCCCGACCGACACGAACTTCTCCGGAATCTCTCGAACAATTTGCTTCGATCGTTTGTTCGTGTTGGTGTCGTGAGTGGCGGATCGGGGCCGCTTTCTCACTTGCGGGTGACTGTGTGTTGTTCCAGTGTTG
>Ga0224512_10001961_pt1 | contig 19261 bp, 15 predicted proteins | sample SF_May12_sed_USG_4_FD_169103 | JGI IMG/M metagenome (GOLD analysis project Ga0224512, IMG submission 169103) | Sediment microbial communities from San Francisco Bay, California, United States - SF_May12_sed_USGS_13 | ecosystem: Environmental > Aquatic > Marine > Sediment | place: USA... | reverse complement strand
GCCGGCGCCCTGGGCGCTGCGCTCGGCGTTGCGCCCGTCTTCTGGACGAGCGCCGCGATCCTGTGTGTAACCGGCCATCTCACGCGCAAGACTGCGGCTGCAGTAGCATGACGCGAATCTATCTTCTACGTGCTGGTGTATGGCCACTCCATCGGGCTGCCCGCCTCGACCATCGGTATCATTCTCGGGGTTTTCGCCGCCGCGACGTTCATGATCCGATTCGCCCTGCCGTCGCTTACCGTACGTTGGCGCACCGAGGCGGTCCTGTCGGTTGCGATGCTCTTCGCCGGCGTGCCGATGCTGCTCTTCCCGCTGACCGCGCAGCCGCTCGTCCTGATGCTCATGTCTTTCGCCATCGGGCTAGGCCTCGGCTGTGGACAACCGTTGCCGATGACACTTTCGTTCGACCGCTCGCCGCCAGGGCGCTCCGGCGAGGTTACCGGCTTGCGCATCATCGCGACCAACCACGTGCGCTTCGTGGTGCCGCTCATTTCCGGATTACTTGGCGCGGCGCTGGGGCCGGCTGCCGTGTTCTGGATGAATGCGCTGAATCTCGGCGCGACGGGCTACCTCGCCCGCCGAACTGGCCGAGGCGAACTGCCAAACCCTAAACCAACATTAGCCGCAGATAAACGCAGATAATCACAGATACACCAAGACAAGACCTCCTTATTCGCCGCCGATGGACGCCGATGAACGCCGATGAACACAGACCAATATTTTCAAAGAACAAAGAACCAGCAGCAAGACCGATCGGGCAAAAATAACTGTGGGTCTAGCATTCTTGAGCTGATGCGGGCGGCTAGTTTTCGTGGGAATTCGCTCGGTGTTTACCTGCGGTTGACATTTTTTCTGGATCTTATCGGCGTCCATCGGCGTCCATCGGCGGCAAGAAACAGCAAGGCAGAAGAATGTTTGAGCTGTATCCGCGTTTATCTGCGGCTAAATGAACTTGCTTTTGACCTTCATCGGCATTAATCGGCGTACATCGGCGGCCTAAATCTGGTTCTTTAACTTGTTGTTCTTTGAATATTCTGATGTGCGTTTATCTGCGGCCAAATCTTAGTATTAAACGAATCTCGATTTACGATTTACGGGCCTGATTGGGGATTATCTGCGGCCAATGTCTTTCGCGCTTTTTGAGTCCTAGTCATGTACGCCATTGTTTTGCTCAGCATCGCCATCCACAGCTGCTACATGGGCAGCAAAGTGGTTGTATCACTGCTCGCGCTCGATCTCGGCGCAAGCCAGCTCACCGTTGGCGTGCTGGCGGCGTTCTACGCGATCGCGCCGCTGCTCCTCGGCGTCTATTCGGGGCGGCTCGTCGACCGGATCGGTATGCGCCTGCCCATGCTGGTCGGCGCGAGCTGCATGGTAGTCGCGATGCTGGCCGGCTTCCTGCTGCCGCAGCTCGCCGGCCTCGTCGTCGTTTCGATCCTGGTGGGAATCTCCTTCGTGTTCTTCAACGTGTCGGTCCAAAACGTGGCCGGCAATATTGGGCGTCCCGAGCACCGCACGCGCAACTTCTCGATACTCGCGATCGGCTACTCGGTCTCCGCCTTCGTCGGACCGATGTTCGCGGGATTCTCCATTGACCACAACGGGCACGCGCTGACGTTTCTGTACTTCGCCCTCTTCGCGCTGCTGCCGGTCGTCCTTCTCGCGGCGCGGCGACAGCTCGCGCTCGTTGCGACGGCGCCGCGCTCGGAGGAGAAGCACAGCACGCTCGCCCTCCTGCGTGACGTGCCTTTGCGCAATCTGATCATCACCAGCGGGCTTTGCGTGGCGTCGGCTGAGCTGTTCGGGTTCTACGTTCCGGTGTTCTCCCACTCCATCGGTCTTTCCGCCTCGACGATTGGCGTTATCCTGGGCGCATACGCCGCCGCCGTATTCGTGAGCCGGTTCATGCTGCCGGTGATGACGCGGCGCTGGCGTGTCGACCAGATCATGTCTACCTTGATGCTGATCGCGGCATTCGCATTCGCCGTGTTCCCACTGCTGCGCAGCATCTATCCCCTGATCGCGATGGCACTGGTCATTGGGTTCGGGGTCGGCTGTGCCCAACCCCTGCTAATGGCGCTGTCCTACGAGAAATCGCCGCCAGGCCGTACAGGAGAAGTGACCGGACTGCGCTTCACCGCGAACAACATCGCGCGTGTGACAATTCCGCTGGTATCGGGTGCGCTGGGAGTCTTGCTGGGGGCAGCGCCGGTGTTCTGGCTGAACGCCGTCAATCTGACGGCGATCAGCTGGCTCTCGCGCCGCTGACGCGGCGCCGTGCCTGGATGATGGTGATGAGTACTGGTGATGATTACTGGTGATGGATACTGATGATGGGTAATGGTTGCGAGCTACCGTTTTTCCCTCACCATTTCTGCATCATCATTTCTACATCACCATTTTCTCATCACGAGTTTCTCGTCACCAGTTGTCGCGCAAGAGCAGCTAACACCCTGCGACACACCTGCCGCTGCCGTCGAACTCCATTGTCTTGCCACTCAAAGGAATGTGCACCGGTACTTTTGTCGCCTTAATGAACGCGTCGGTTCGGGTCCCCGGGTTCAGCTTGCCGCCCTTCGTTGTCGCCTGGTTTGCGTGCGAGGGAATCGCCGCGTTGGGCTTAACCATTTCATTGATCACATAGGCCGCTTCCGTGGGACCGGTCGTGAACACGTCGCCGATGTTGATGACGGCGAGATTCGCCTTATAGACTTTCCTGACGACAAGGTCCTGCTCTGCGGTGATTCCGGTATCGCCCGAAAGATACACAGAAAGCCCGTTGGTGAACTGAAGGACGTAGCCGCCCGCTGGCCCCACGTACGCCGTAAGACCGTTCGCCGCCAGCGCGTCGCCATGACCCTTATCGAGAAATTCCGGAAGGAGGCCGTTGGTGTGCACTGCGGGTACGCTGGCAACCTTCACACCGCCAACCTTGCTCATCGCGCCGAAACGCACGGTCGCGACCAGTTTGGGATTTCCGCCCAGGGACTTGATCTTCTTGCCAAAGAAAGAATTCATTTCGCCGCCCACCAGGAACTTTGCTTTCTTCGCCATTACGATATTTACGCTGTTGGAGTTTGGTGAATCCTTGACCGATAAATCCGGCTTCCCGCAGGCGCCCGCATTGGCGCCAGGTTGATGCTTGCTGCCCAGATGATCCCAGTGAACGTGGCTTAACAGCACGGCGTCGATCTTGCCAAGCCGTGGATCGTCCGGACCGCGGACCGTAACGCCGGCGTCATAAAGGATCCGGGTACCGTCCGGATCCTCAAAAACCATGGCTCTATCAAAAATACAAAACTCCCCGTCATGGCTGCCCAGCGGGGTGATTTTCACATTGGCCGCGACGGCGGGTTGCGCCGCCAGCCCGGCAACGCCAAAGGCCACCGCTACCAGAATTGTCTTCGTGGTCCTCATCCTTTTACTCCTCCATAAAATTCAAATTCGAAACGAAATACCCCGCCCAAGGTCGGTTGCACCCCGGGATTAACACATCACTTCCGGATTACCTTCCCAAGATTACCAAAAAACTGATCCGTGAATAGTGATGGAAGCGTGATGGGTGATGGGCTAAAGCTTCACCGCCAAGGCCGCGAAGGGAAGGAAAAGCTTTACCGCAGAGGACGCTAAGGTCGCAAAGGAACAGAAAAGCTTTACCGCGAAGCACGCAAAGGCCGCGGAGAAAAAGAAAAGCTTCACCGCAGAGGACGCCAAGGACGCGAAGGAAGGGAAAAGCTTTACCGCAAAGGACGCAGAGGTCGCGAAGTATTACTATTAAAGCATCAAAAAAAACGCAATAAGTCTGTCCGGGGTGTCCGGACCGCTGGCTCCCCTGTATGCCACCCTTGGCGTTGTCTTAGCGTCCTTGGGGTTCGATTGAAATTATTGTCCCCTTGGTGTCCTTAGCGCCCTCCGCGTCCTCGGCGGTGAGGCAGTTATCTTCCTTGGCGTCCTCTGCGTCCTTGGCGGTAAGGCTGTTATTCTCCTTGGCGTCCTCCGCGTCCTTGTCGGTGAGGCTGTTATTTTCCTTGGCGTCCTCCGCGCCCTTGGCGGTGAGGCTGTTACTTCCCTTGGCGTCCTCCGCGCCCTTGGCGGTGAGGCTGTTACTTTCCTTGGCGTCCTCCGCGCCCTTGGCGGTGAGGCTGTTACTTTCCTTCGCGTCCTCCGCGTCCTCGGCGGTGAGGCTTTTCTTTTCCTTCGCGTCCTCGGCAACCTTGGCGGTGAGGCTGTTATTTTTCCTTGGCGCCCTCCGCGCCCTTGGCGGTGAGGCTGTTACTTTCCTTGGCGTCCTCCGCGTCCTTGGCGGTGAGGCTGTTATCTTCCTTGGCGTCCTCCGCGCCCTTGGCGGTTCAGCTGTGGAGTTTATCGGCGTCCATCGGCGGCCAATACTGGTTTTTCGTTATATCTATTTCTATCTGCGTTTATCTGCGGCTCAATTACGTTTTTGATCTTATCGGCGGATATCGGCGTCCATCGGCGGCCAAACGTTCTTAGCTGCGCGCCGCCGCGCGGCCCGCAATGCGGCCGAATACGGCCCCCGACATGAGCCCCGTGCCGAGCGGATAGTTGTAGTGGAACAGCCCGCCCACCATCTCCCCGCACGTGTAGAGCCCCGGAATCGGCTTCCAGTCGGTCGCGATGACCTGCGCCTCCTTGCTGACCTTGAGGCCGCCAAAGGTAAACGTGATGCCGCCCGTGACCGGCCACGAAAGGAACGGCGCCTTATCGAGCTTGAGCGCCCAGTTCGTTTTCTTCGGATCGAGACCTTCCGTGCGCACGCCGTCGAGCACCGCGGGGTTGAAGGGACCGCCATGACCCGCCGCCCGGTTGTATTCCTCGAGCGTCTTCATCGCCTGCTCGTGATCCAGGTCCAGCTGCTTTACGAGGCCTTCCAGCGTATCGGACTTGAACGGCTCGGTGGTCGAGTAGCGCGGCTCCAGAAACTCCACAACCTTGCTGTCGAAGATCTGGTAGACGAGGCTCCTCGGCTGCTTCAGGATCATCCCCCCGTACTTGGCGTAGGTGAAGGAATTCAGGTCCGCACCTTCGTCCACCCAACGCTTGCCCTCGACGTTGAGCATCACGCCGTAGTGATAGGACAACCGGTTCGTCTTGTCCGTGAGGTTCTGCACGCCGTAATCGGCCGCCGTCGCCACGATGGGCGTCGCGTGGCAGCCGCTCCAGTGCCCCCACGGCATGGCACCGATGTCGAGCGCCATCTTCAGACCGTCGCCATAGTTGAAGTTCGAGCCCCGCACCTTGGCGTGGTCCCACGGCGCGCCAAGATAGCGCAGGCGCCACTCGGGGTTGGTCTCGAATCCCCCGCACGCGAGAACCACGGCTTTCGCGTTGAACGTCGCGAACCCGTCCGGACCGCGCGCAACGATGCCGGTCACGCGCCCGCTCTCCGCCTGCGTCAACCGCACCCCGCCCGTGTCGTAGCGGATCTCGATGCCCATCTTCTCCGCAGTCTCGAACCAGGTCTTGGAAAGCCCCACGCCCTCGTGCACCGTTCGGATCATCGCGCCCCGGGGCCACTTGACCTCGCCACCGACGCGCACGCCCATCACCGAGATCGCAAGCTCGAATTCGTGCTTGCCGACGTCCTGCAGCCAGCACATGGCGTCGTACGAGTTCTCAATGAGCACCGAGGAGAGCTCCGGGTCGCTGCGCCCCTGCGTCACCCGCATGAGGTCTTCGCGAAAGCCCGCCACCGGATAGGGCTGCACCCCCTTGTGAAAGCCGGGGTAGTCACGCTCGGCGTTCGGCACGAACCGATCGAGCTGCGACACGTCGTCGTAGATAAAGCGGAAAACCGCTCCACTGAAGTGCGTGTTGCCGCCGCGCTTCTCCCGCGGTGCCTTTTCGAGCACGAGCACGCGCTTGGCGCCGTTCTCCTTGGCGGAGACGGCTGCGGCAAAAGCCGCGTTCCCCCCGCCGACAATGATGACGTCGTAATCCATGGGCTCTTCCGGGTGATGGGTGACGAGTGACAGGTGACGAGTGACGGCTGATGAGTCTAACACCCGTGAATCGTGGTTTGGTTTTCTCTGCGTACTATGTGGTTTCTACCAGCCGTTAAGCGTGATTCGTGAGTCCTAAGTCGTAAGTCGACCCGCCTATTGAATATTGCGGAAATGATTGACAAACCATTTCCGCACCGTACATTCCCCCTCTCCCTCTGGGAGAGGGGGTAGGGGTGAGGGTCGAGCAGCGTAAAACATTTATGAAAAGCTCGATAGTTTTCCTCTGCGCGGATAGGGACCGGCTGAATAGCGCGAAACAGAGCTCGCCGCTTCGGTCCGATAGTTGCGAGTATCCGGCGCGCCCAAAAATGCTGTCAACAGCCCGTGTGGACAGTCGACGGTAGAATACAATATGTGGACTGCGCACGGCCCCATGGGTGCTGCGCTAACATAGGTGCGAAGGAGAGACCCCCTCATGAACGATCCCCGCCCAGTCAATGCGCCCACGCGCCAGCTTGCCGCATGGGTTTCCCGACTGCGTTACGCAGACCTTCCGGCGCGTACCACTGAAACCGTGCGACTCGCCCTGCTCGACACGCTCGGCTGCGGCGTCTACGGCTACGTCACACCGTGGGCAAAGACCCTGCTCAAGTGGGCCCAGGCGGGCGCGGGCAAGGCCGAAGCCACCGTGTGGGGCAAAGCAGCGCCTTCCCTGCGCGCGGCCGATGCTGCGCTCGTCAACGGGACCGCCTCTCACGCCTTCGAGCTCGACGACTATCACAACGCCAAGCTCCACGCCGGCGCGGTCGTCGTCCCCGCAGCAATCGCCATGGCTGAAAAACTCGGCGCGACCGGAGAACGCCTCGTCACCGCGATCGCGGCCGGCTACGAGGTCATGATCCGCTCGAGCCTCGCGCTGAACCCGTCCGCTGCCCGTTTGCGCGGCTGGCACATCACCGGCATTTGCGGACCGTTCGGTGCGGCAGCAGCCGGCGCGTCGCTCCTCGGGCTCGATGACGAGCAGACTGCCTGGGCATTGGGGCTTGCAGGCACGCAGGGCGCCGGCACCTGGGCTTTCAATGCCGATGGGACCATGAGCAAGCGTTTCCACGCCGGCAAGGCGGCGCACTCCGGTGTCCTGGCGGCGGAGCTGGCAGCAATGGGCTTCACCGGACCGACCCAGATCTACGAATTCCATGACGGCGGCGTTCTGAAGGCGTACTCGGACGCCTCCGATCCTGCGCCGCTAACGGCAGACCTCGGCAAGGTGTTCCAGCTGGACGCCAACCGGATCAAGCCTTACTCCTGCTGCGGAAGCACGCACTCCTACGTCGATGCGGCATTCGAGCTGCGCCGGCGCCTCGGCACGCCCTGGAGCGCGAAGCGCCGCGTGCGCGTCGGGCTTGCGAAAGTGGTGGATGTGCAGTGCGGCTTCAAATATTTCCCGACGACAGCGCTGAACGCGCAAATGAGCCTGCGCTACGTGGTCGCCACCGCGCTGCTCGAAGGCCAGGTGCTGCCGCCGCAGTTCTCGGAACCCAAGCTCGCCGATCCGGCGATCAACGCCCTCGCCGCGCGCCTCGAGCTCGAGCACGACCCCGCGCTCGACCAGCTCTACCCGCAGCGCTTCGCCGCCTGGATCGCCGCGCAAGACGACAAGGGTGACTGGCAGCGCGTGGACGTCATGGACCCGCTCGGATCCCCGGCCAATCCGGTTGGCGCCCAGGGCATCATCGAGAAATTTCGCGGCATCAACCCGCAACTGCCGATCGACGCCATTGCCGAAATCGCCCTGAACATCGAGCGCCATTCGGTCAAGCAGCTGCTCGGCCTTCTGGCAGACACGAAGGCCAAGCAGCTGCAAACTGCCTGAATGGTGAATGAAGAGTGGTTAAAGCTTCACCGCCAAGGCCGCGAAGGACGCAAAGGAGAATCACAGCCTCACCGCTAAGGACGCGGAGGGCGCCAAGAGAACCTAATTAGTACAAACCCCAAGGACGCGAAGACTCCGCCAAGGGTGACATACAGGGAAAGCCAGTGGTCCGGAAACGACCCTTGCTGTGTTTTTGATTTCTTGTTTGTAATCCTCCGCGTCCTTGGCGACCTTCGCGGTAAAGCTTTTCTGTTCCTTTGCGACCTTGGCGGCCTCTGCGGTAAAGCTTTTTTCTTCCTTGGCGTGCTCGGCGCCCTTGGCGGTTCAGCTTTTGGGGTTTATCGGCGTTAATCGGCGTCTATCGGCGGCTAATTCTTGGTCTAAAACGGGGTTTCCAATTCACGATTTACGATTTACGATTCACGACAGTAATGCGAGGCGGAAGCCTCAGGAAGGATTGAGTTGGAGCAAACCATCAAGTTCTGCACAGCACCCGACGGTGTGCGAATCGCCTATGCCGTCGCGGGTAACGGGGCGCCGATCGTCAGGGTGGGGAATTGGTTCACCCATCTTGAGTTCGACTGGAATGCCCCACTGTTACGCCATATGCTTGAAGGTTTCGCCGAGAATCGCCAGCTTGTCCGTTACGATGTTCGCGGCACCGGCGTGTCCCAAAGAGAGGTCGGCGACATCGCCTTCGACGATTTCGTCAGCGATCTCGGTGCGGTGGTGGATGCAGCAGGTCTGGACCGCTTCCCGCTGCTGGCCGTATCCCAGGGAGGACCGGTCAGCATCGCCTACACGGTGAAGCATCCAGAGCGCGTCAGCCACCTCATTCTTCTAGGCTCTTACGCACGCGGTGCAACATACCGCCCCGACCGGGGTTCCGAATTCGTCGAAGCGCTCCGCGTTGTCATCCGTCAGGGTTGGGGCAGCGATGATCCCTCTTACCGGCAGCTTTTCAGCTCGCAGTTCCTGCCGGAGGGCACGCCCGAGCAGCTTCAGTGGTTCAGCGAACGGCAACGGCGCTCGGCCACTGCGGAAATCGCGGAACAAATCTTCGTGGCCACACAGAACATTGATGTCCGCCCGCTGTTGTCCCAGATCAGAGTGCCCACCTTGATCCTTCACTGCCGAGGGGATCGTCGGGTGCCCATCGAAATGGGTCAGGAGCTGGCAGCGGGCATTGCGAGTGCCCGCTTCGTTACGTTGGAGAGCAACAACCACCAGATCCTCGAGCACGAGCCTGCCGCAGAAGTGTTTCTGAATGAAGTGGCGGACTTTCTTGGTGACCCGAGGCCAAGGGCCTGGAAGCGCCGGACGCGCGTGAGGGAAGCCAGGCTGCAGACGATCGCCCAAAAGGTCGAAACCAGCACAACGTACCGCGTTCTCGTCATCGTCGGTGTGCTCGCGACGATCACTTCATTCTCTATCTGGCTGATCGCCTGAGCCGCGCATCCCGATTACTAGGATCCAAGAAGTGACGACTGACGACTGACGACTGACAAAGTGACGATATTGAATCTGCGTGTATCTGCGGCTAATCTCGTTTTTTTGGTTTGTTCTAGTCACTAGTCACGCATCGCAAGGAGACGAACTAACGTGAAGACAGGCCGAAACTCAGGTGCGCACGCGATCGTCCGGCTGATCGCCATCATGTTCCTTACCTGCGCCGCGCCGGCGTGGGCGGGCGAGGCCGACGTCATTGCGGCGAAAGTGGCTAAAGGACGCGACGGCACCTACGATTTCGACGTCACCATACGCAGCAACGACCGCGGCTGGGACTATTACTGCGACCGCTTCGAAGTGCTGGCGCCAAATGGCAAGGTTCTGGGGGTGCGCACCCTCTATCACCCACATGAAACCGAGCAGCCGTTCACACGCGAGCTCTATGGGGTCAAGGTTCCCGCCGGGCTCCGGCAAGTCCGCATCCGCGCCCGCCACAAGCCGCGAGGTTACGACGGCGAAACGCTCGCTGTCACCCTTCCGTGAGCCACAGTGCGTGCCGGGTGACGGGTGACGGGTGATGGGTGATGGGTGACGAGTGATAGGTGCGAAGTTACGATAACGAATCCGCGTTTATCTGCGGCTTCATTACGTTTTTGATCTTATCGGCGGATATCGGCGTTCATCGGCGGCTAAATGATCTTGGGGTTCCGATTCACGTTTCACGTTTCACGATTCACGATTCACGGCATCAAGCAGCCACCAACGTCCCCCGTCCTCCTCCACCCGCCCGTCGCGCTGCAGCTTTAGCAGATGCGCGTGCAACGACCGGCGCGCCACGGCGTGGATCCGCTCTGGCACGTCGTCGTAGACGAGCGGCAACAGGTCGTCAAGCGTCGCAGGATTCTTGCGCTCGAGCGCGTCGATCACCTTTTGCTCACGCTTGAGGCGATGCGCGATGAGGCGCAGCACTTCGTCGTGGGGCTTTTCGATTACGCGCCCATGCCCCGGCGCGAGCGCCGTCAGCTGCAGTGACAGCAGGCGGTCGAGGGAGGCGAGATAAGCCGTCATGTCACCGTCCGGCGGCGAGATCACCACCGTCGAGCCTTGCATGACGTGGTCGCCGGTGAATAGCAGTCCCGCCCCTTCGAGCAGATAGCACAGGTGGTTCGACGCATGACCCGGCGTGTGCACGGCGCGCAGCGTGAACTCAGGCGTCTCCAGCACGTCGCCCTCCGCGAGTGCTCGGTCCGGTCTGAATGCTGTGTCCTGCCGGCCGTCGTCCGGCACTGCTGCGAAGCCGAGAATCTCAGCGCCGGTCTCCCCCTTCAGCGCGTGCGCGCACGGCGAGTGGTCGCGATGCGTATGGGTGCACAGGATCCATTTGAGCCGCCCGCCGATTGCATCCAGCAGCACGGCGAGATGCGGCACGCTCTCCGGACCGGGATCGATGACAGCAAGATCCCTGCGCCCCACGAAGTAGGAGTTGGTTCCGGGGCCGGTCATCACGCCGGGATTGGGCGCCGTTACACGGCTCACCAGCTCACTCAACTGCGTGACCCTTCCCGGCACGATTTGTTCGAGCTGCTCGTCCATGCTTTGCCTTTTACACACCCAAATCGAAACGGCAAGAAACTGATATTAACCACCGATAAATACAGACATAACGAAATTCAAAATCCATACTAGCCGCCGATGAACGCCGATGAACGCCGATGCAAACACCAAATCAACAGGGGTTACAAAGCAACAGCAAAAACGGTTTAGAAAACGTCTCGCGAAAATCGTCTAAGAACCCGTTAGGCCGATCCGCTAACGCTGTTTGATTAGGATGTTATCGGCGTTCATCGGCGTTCATCGGCGGCAAGAAAAACCAAGGCAGAAGGATTCTTGAGTTGTATCCGCGTTTATCTGCGTTTATCTGCGGCTAAATGTTGGGGGTTTCCGATTCACGATTCACGTTTCACGGATTTTGAGCGTTTATCTGCGGCTAATTAGGTTTTCCACTGGCCGCGGCCCGCTGCCTCCCCCGCTTCATCGTAACCCGGATCGCCCGGCAAAAGATTCCGCCCGTCCTTGCTGATGCGCGGAAGCAGCGCAGGAATGAAATTCTGCGCGCGCAGCGCGGCCGTGAGCGAGTCGACAAGGGCGAACTGCGACAACAATTCCAGGCTTTTGATCGTCGGCGTGCGCAGCTTGATTTCTTTGCGCCGGTAGCGCTCCAGCGCTTCGGCCGGGCGCATCCACGCGTGGGCGATTGCCTCGCGGTTGTCGTGTTCAGCTTCCTGTTCGGGTGGGGCAGCCGCAAGAAAGAAGCGCGTGTCGTAACGGCGTGGCGCGCCGATCGGCGTGATCCAGTGGCTGAAATAGACGAGCCGGTCGGTCGCGAGCCGGAGATTCTCCGCGCAGGCAATTTCGCCGAGTCCGCTGCGACCCTGGTCGAGGGCGCGGCGATGCGTCCGGTAGCGCTCGGCCGCTTCCCCGTTCAAATCCACGATGCCGCCGTCGTCGCCATAGGCAAGCAGGATTCCCGCCTCCTCGTACGATTCGCGGATGGCCGCAATAAAGTAGGCCAGCCCACCGCACTCGATACCGAGCATGCGGCTCGCCTCGTCATCGGCGGGTCCTGCGGACCGTTCATGGGCCTCGGCGGATTCATCGCCGGGATCAAGGCCACCGCCGGGGAAAACGTGCACGCCCGGCATGAAGCCTGACTCAAAGCTCCGCTGGAGCAGCAGCACCTCGAGGCCTTCGCGCGCGTCGCGAACCAGCGCGATCGTCGCTGCCGGCAGCGGCTTCACTTCCGCTTTACCTGTCATCTCTCAACAAAAACCGACGATATAAAAACGTGATGAATAATGGTGATGAACAACGTGCGCAACTTCGTACATCACCCCTAATCATCACCATCTCTCATCACGAGTACCCATCACTATCTCCTGGTCACCGGTCACCGGTCACCGGTCACCAGCGCTAGACATGGCCGTACTTCGCTAGCACTTGCTCCAGCGTCGCCCCCGCGTCGAGCTCCGCGCGGATCTTCACTTCGGTCGCCGTCAGCCGCTCTGCCTCGTTCAACACCTTCTCGACCGTATCGGCTGGTATTACGATCACGCCGTCGACGTCCGCCAGCACGAAGTCGCCGGGATTGACGATGACATGCTGCTTGGTCGCGCCCGGGAGGTAGGCCGGCACTTGCCAGCCAGTGACTTTCCAGCGCCCAATCGACTGAATGGGAGTCCGGTAGCGCGCGTAGACCGGGAACTTCTGCTTCGCGATCCACTCGATGTCCCGGATGCCCCCGTCGATAAGCGCGCCGACGCAGCCGCGCGTTTTCATGCCAAGCGCAATCAGCTCGCCGAAGAAACACACGCCGTCGCCTGCCCCACTCCACACGGTCACGCAACCTCGCTTGACGCCGTCCACGGCCTTCATCTTGTCGGGATCCCCGGTGCCGGCATAGGGCCGCATCTCGCCGCAGATCGTGTACGCCCAGCCCGCGAGCCTGCCGGTATCGGCCGGGTACGGCAGGAACTGTGGAGCGAGCCCCTGGTGCAGGTAGCCGAGCGTATCGAGCACGTCGGCCACGGTTGCCGCGTCGATCTTCAAATACCGCTGGCGGACTGCTTCCGCGTCAGGATCATCATGCAGTAGACTCATGATTGCTCCCCGGCTTTGTCAATGGCCAATCGTATCGTATCCAGCACGGATTCAGTCTCACGCAGAACCTGCAGATTATTGACGCGCAGAATATTGAGTTTCAACCGCGAAAGAAACTCATCGCGTTCGGCGTCTGCTTTGATAGCGCGCAGCTCATGATGTTGTGATCCGTCAACCTCGATCACGATGTTTGCCCGTGGAGCATAAAAATCGACAATATAGTTCCCAATCGGCTTTTGACGATAAAACTGAACACCCCCAATTTGCTTTCTTCGCAAGTGCATCCAGAGAAGCTGCTCAGCATCCGTCATCTCTCGACGCTGGTTGCGAGCGCGAGGTTTGAGTATGCGGTTGTAGGGAAGCATTGTTTGTCTCCGCGGGATTAAATCCCCCCTTACCCCCCTTTGCTAAAGGGGGGAATCCTGCTCCCCCCTCACCCCCCTTTGCTAAAGGGGGGAATCCTGCCCCTCCCCACCCCCCCCTTGCTAAAGGGGATAGTCGCCCCCCTTTGACAAAGGGGGGTAAGGGGGGATTTGTCGCCCCCCCCTTTGACAAATGGTGGTTGCGGGCATTCGTCGCCCCCCCTTTGACAAATAGTGGTTGGGGGGATTTGTCGCCCCCCTTTGACAAAGGGGGGTTGGGGGGATTTTTTTCCCCTTTGACAAAGGGGGGTTGGGGGGGATTAAGTGCCATAGCGCACGGGCGCTTTCACCGCCTTTAAAGCCGCGAGCGCGCTGTAGCACGCCAGCCATGCCGTTCTCGGATTGTCGGGCGCCGGCACGTTCTCGAGCTTGACGCTGATGTTGCCGGTAGGGCCTTTGATCTCGATGAAGTGCGTATTATGTTTGAGGCCCGGCACCGCGACCACCTTCAGGCGCGTGCGGTCGAAACCGATACCGGCCATCGAGAGGACTGCGGCGATGTTCACGTTGGCGGGGAACAGCGGCACGCCCGCGCGCGCCGAGCCCTCGAACAGGGTCCGTGGCTCGCGCAGGGAGTCGAGGTCGATACCGAGCCGCTCGACGTACGGAATCCCCTTCCATGCCGGCGGCGGCTTGGTCACCGCGATCGTCACTTCATCCACGCCTGCAACGCAGGCGGCCTTCAGCGCATCGAGGCCGCCAATGCCGCCCGACGGCACGTAAAGCAATGCGCCGCTTTTCATGGCTGTTCGCTCAAGCCGCACCCGCAGCGCATCATCGCTGAACGCGCCGCCCGAGAGCACGATCAGCGCGATACGTTTTCGGAGAATTCCCCCGCCGTACTCGCGCACCGCGTCGTGTGACGCCGCCTCGACCACCACGTCGGGCTTCTTGGCGAGCAGTGCCTTGAGCTCGAGAACGAACGGAACGCGATATGCCTTCGCGAGCTGCCGGCCTTTCGATTGGTCGCTGCGTCCCACGATCGCGACCACACGCGCGCGGCCGAGATCACCGCGGCGGATATGATCGAGAAAAAGGCGCGCGATGGTGCCGCCGCCAATGATCGCTACGCGCATCGAAACCCTTCCGTCCTGAGATCGCCTAAAACCTAAGTTTTAGCCGCAGATAAACGCAGATAAACGCGGATACAACGAAAATCAAAACCTATATTAGCCGCCGATGAACGCCGATGGACGCCGATGAATACAGACCAATATCTTCAAAGAACAAAAACAGGAGCAAGACCGATCAGTTGAACACGGGCACGTCTCTAACATTCCTGAGCTGACACGCCGCGCCAGATTCTCGCACAAATTGTTTTTCTTTTTTATGATGGATGTTTGTTTCAGATCTTATCGGCGTGTATCGGCGTTCATCGGCGGCTAAAGGTTCTGCTCTTGGTTTTGGGTTTCTGCCTTTTGTATATATAGATCCGCGTTTATCTGCGGTTAATGTTTTTGGCGAATGGCGCGTCTTGCGCACGCCGGTGCGCTTTATAAGCTCGGGCCAAATGCGACTGGCGTCCTTCTCGAATACCATCGCCGCGTCCGCGGGCATGATGTGCCAGTCCCCGCGCTTGATCTCGCGCTGAAGCTGGCCCAGGCCCCAGCCGGAGTAGCCGGCGAAGACCTTGAGGCCTTGGGTCGGATGCGGGCGTTGCAGCAATTTCTCGATCAAGTCGGTGTCTCCGGTGAAATAGACATCCTTCAGTACGGAGATCCCGCGCGGCGGAGGCGTCGTCGCACGCACCAGGAACACGAGCCCGGCCGGTTTTACCGGCCCGCCAAAATAAACCACATCCTCGCGTTCCTTCAACGACTCGAATTCGCTCAACAGGTCGCTCAGGCGCTGTTCCAAGGGCCGATTGATGATGACGCCGAAAGGACCGCCCCGCCGCGGCTGCGTCACCAGGACGACCGTCTCCCGGAAATTGGGATCGGGCATGTCGCGCCGCGCCACGAGAAAAATGCTATTCGCCGGGGCCTCCGCCGCACTTACCGCCGGCGGAATCGCCAGCAGCAGCGACAGAACAAGAAATGAGAGGACGGACGGCATTGCGGTGCGGCCCGAAAGGGACGAAAAGATTCTACCACCCGCTGTGGCCTCCATGCCATGAGCGGAACGATCGATGATAACTGATCGGTGTGACGGGCTAAAGCTTCACTGCGGAGGACGCAAAGGAACAGAGAAGCTTTACCGCAGAGGACGCCAAGGACGCGAAGGAAGAGAAAAGCTTTACCGCAGAGGACGCAGAGGTCGCGAAGTATTACTAGTAAAACATTAAAAAACGCAATAAGTCTGTCCGGGGTGTCCGGACCGCTGGCTTTCCTGTATGCCACCCTTGGCGTTGTCTTAGTATCCTTGGGGTTCGATTGAAATTATTGTCCCCTTGGTGCCCTTCGCGTCCTTCGTGTCCTTCGTGTCCTTGGCGGTGAGGCTTTTCTTTTCCTTGGCCTCCTCCGCGCCCTTGGCGGTGAGGCTTTTCTTTTCCTTGGCCTCCTCCGCGTCCTCGGCGGTGAGGCTGTTACTTTCCTTGGCCTCCTCCGCGTCCTCGGCGGTTCAGTTTTGGGGGTTATCGGCGTCCATCGGCGGCTAATCAGTTCTGCTCTCGTTTTTGGTTTTGTGTCTTTTGTATATATCCATCTGCGTTTATCTGCGTTTATCCGCGGCTCAATTACGTTCTTGATCTTATCGGCGTATATCGGCGTCCATCGGCGGCTAAACGGTTCTGCTCTTGTTTTTTGGTTTTCCGTCTTTTGTATCTAGCAATCTGCGTTTATCTGCGTTTATCCGCGGCTAAATTCGTTTTTGGTTTCTTCTGGTCACTGGTCACGCCTTTCAGCTCACGCAGCCAGCCACCGTCGCCTTCGGCTGCTCCACGAACTCCGGCATTTTCACGCCGTTGCGGATCGCCGTCATCTCCGCCAGGATCGCGATCGCGATTTCCGGCGGCGTCTTGCTGCCGATCTTGAGCCCGACCGGACCATGCAAGCGCCCGATCTCCTCCTGCGAGAGGTCGAAGTCGGCCAGCCGCTTGCGGCGCGCGTCGTTATTCTTCCTCGAGCCAATCGCGCCAATGTAAAACGCCGGCGACTTGAGCGCCTCGAGCAGTGCCATGTCGTCGAGCTTGGGATCGTGGGTAAGCGTCACCACCGCGCAGTGGCCGTCGAGGTTCAACTCGATGACGACATCGTCCGGCATGCCGCGTTTCAACTCGGTCCCCGGGATGTTCCAGCCCTCCGCGTATTCTTCACGGGGATCGCAGAGGGTGACCTGATAGTCGAGCGCCTGTGCCATCTGCGCCAAGTAGATCGATAGCTGCCCTGCCCCGATGATCAGCAGGCGCCAGCGCGGCCCGTGCACAGTGGAAAGCGTTGCGCCGTCGAAGGCAAGCTGATCGGTTGACTTGGCGGGCCCGATCGTCGCGTGGCCCGTCTCCATGTCGAGGCGCCGCACGACGAGCTCATGGCGCTCCACGCGTGAGAGCAGCTCGTCGAGGCCGCTGTCCTTGCTCAGGGGCTCCAGCACGAGCTCGAGCGTGCCGCCACACGGCAGGCCGAAGCGTTTGGCCTCGTCGGCCGTGATGCCGTAGCGCGTGGTCTCGGGCTTGTCTTTCGCCAGCTCCCCGCTCTTTACCAGCGCGATCATGTCGTCCTCGATGCACCCGCCCGACACCGAGCCCACGACCATGCCGTCATCGCGGATCGCCGTGAGCGCGCCGATCGGCCGCGGCGCCGAGCCCCATGTCTTGATGATCGTCGCCATCACCACGCGGCGCCCGTCCTTCACCCAGTCACGGGCACTTCGCAAAACTTGCAGGTCTACACTGTCCATAAAGAATCTCCGAAGACCGTTATATTCAACGGAATATGACGTATCCGGCAAGGGTAGACCATCGCCCGTCGGGGGGTCAAGCGCGCGCGTCACGGGTGTTTTATGATGTTAGGGGCTCTCAGTTGCGCTGGGCTTGTCGGGAGGCTAGCATCGTGTTTGCCATGGACGGCCGGCGGTCGGCCGGCGTGGCGCAACAGAGCTGGCGGTCTTACTTACTTGGAAACCCCCTCTTTCATCCAGCGCCTGATTCGCTCGGTGGTGGGCGCGCACGAACGGGCAAGCCCGGATCGCCAGGCGCGCAACGCGATCGCTTTCTGCCACGCCCTGCTCTCGGAGCGCGGGGAGGTCTCCGAGGCAGCGCTCGCCCGCGAGGCCATTTCGGCTTATCGCGACTTGCCCGAGGCGGGACGCGCCCTCTTTTTCGATTTACTTGCTTCCGAGTTCGCGCCCGAACCGGATGCACTGATGGCGGCGTTCAACCGCTACCGCGAGCGTCCCACGCCCCAAAACCTGGTCGCCCTGCAGCGCGCAGTCGAGCCGCCGCGGCAGGAGATGCTCCGTCGGATCAACACGGCGCCCGGCGCGACAGCCATCCTCGTCGCCATGCGGAGCCACCTGCTTGAGGGCCTTAAGGCGCACCCGGACTGGCAGGTTATCGACGCCGATCTGATTCATCTCTTCACTTCGTGGTTCAACCGCGGTTTCCTGACGCTGCAGCGCATCGACTGGCACACCTCCGCGATGGTGCTGGAGAAGCTCGCCCGGTATGAAGCGGTGCATGCCTTTTCCGGCTGGCGGGATATGCACCGGCGCCTCGAAGCGGACCGCCGCTGTTTTGCCTTTTTCCATCCTTCATTGCCGGACGAGCCGCTGATTTTCATCGAGGTCGCTCTGACCAAAGGCATCAGCAGCAAGGTGCGACCCCTGCTCGATAAGACCTCCCCCGTGACCGATCCGCGAGAGGCCGATACGGCGGTCTTCTACTCGATTACCAACTGCCAGGAAGGCCTGCGCGGAATCCACTTCGGTAACCTCCTTATCAAACAGGTTGCGCAGCAGCTTGGGCAGGAGTTTCCGCGGCTGAAGAATTTTGCAACGCTCTCACCCGTGCCCGGGTTTCGCGCCTGGCTGGCTACCGTCAGCAAGGAGCTTGGCGCGCTGGAGGATGGCCGCGACCTTTCCAACGCGCTGAGTCGCCTCGAGGAGGCGAACTCGTACAAGAACGAGCGGCTCGCGCCGCAAATGGAGAGCGCGCTCGTACCCCTTTGCGCCTATTACCTGATTCATGCCAGGCACGATAGCGACGCGCTGGACCCGGTTGCGCGTTTCCATCTGGGCAATGGCGCCTCGCTCGAACGTATCAACTGGCTGGCCGACCCCTCAAAACGCGGCATACTGCATTCGGCGGGGCTGATGGTGAATTACCTCTACCGCCTCGAGGATGTGGAGGAGAATCACGAGATCTACGTCAAAGAGCACCGCGTGGCGGCGTCGCGCCAGGTAAGCAAGCTCGCGCGCGAATGCCCGCTCTACGCGCGCGCGGCGAAGAAAACGGCGGAAGCCTGAGCGGCCGCCAACAGCGAGGAACAAAACTAAGAAATTCGAGACGCAGATAAACGCGGATACAACTCAAAAACCCTTCCGCCTTCATACTTCTGCCTTCTGACTCAAGTTTGGTCCGCCGCCGATGGACGCCGATGAACGCCGATAAGATCAAAAACGTAATGACGCCACAGATAAACGCGGATAAATACAGATACGAAGGAATGCAAAACCGTCTATTCACGATTCACGAATCACGGCTGGTGGGAACCACGGAGACGCGGAGAGACACAAGAACGAAGAATTGAACCGCCGAGGCGCCAAGAGAAACTTAGAATACAAGGCAGCGGTCGGATTTCCGTTCACCCTTCACCCTTCACCGTTCACGGTAGTTAGGTATTAGGTTCTTGACGTTTCGATTCACGATTCACGAGTCACAAGTCACAGGTCACGGCTTTGATCGGCGGCTTAAGGGATATGCAGTCTTCCAGTTACCGTTTTTGAGAAAGAAGAACCCA
>Ga0224512_10001960_pt1 | contig 19264 bp, 22 predicted proteins | sample SF_May12_sed_USG_4_FD_169103 | JGI IMG/M metagenome (GOLD analysis project Ga0224512, IMG submission 169103) | Sediment microbial communities from San Francisco Bay, California, United States - SF_May12_sed_USGS_13 | ecosystem: Environmental > Aquatic > Marine > Sediment | place: USA... | reverse complement strand
GTTTGTCGGCCTCCGAGATGCCGCCTTCCAGCTGGGCGCGGCGTTGATCCAAGTAGCAACCTCGGGGCATGAAGACCAGGTGGCGGCTGCCAAGGAAATCGTCGCCGACGCCAAGGCCAACGAGATCCTCAAAGAGGACAACTAGCCGGAGGAGCCCAGCGCCAATCGGCTGGCCGCACCTAGAACTCCGTTCAACAAAAAGGGAGAGATTGCGCCATTAGGCGTGCTTGCCTGCGGCGGCATCCGCACAGAGCCACCCCGACGACCCTCCGGGAACAGAACCCGCAGCACACCTACAGACCTATCCGGCGTCGTATGGTGCGGGATTCGCTCCTAGCCCTTCTCCGCAAGATCTCGCAGAGACTTCAGGTCGGATTCTGTGCGCTGCGTGATCTGTCACTTCATCAACGCCAACGCCGCCCATGTCAGGGGGTTGGTGCCCTTCCCAACCCATCGCACCGTGAGCTGCGTCGCGTCGCGACCGACAGGTTCCAACCTGGTTTCCACTGTCGCTGCGATACCGCCACCGGCGACCCGCGACCGGTAGTACCGACCAGGAGTGACCTCCTCGAGCACATCGAGCAAGGTGTGGCGGTGGCCGCCCTCGAGATAGTGAGCGTGGCCAACGCTGCCAGCTTGTCCCGGCTCTCCCTCGATGAGTTCGAGGCGCTCAAGCCCGGCCGTCCACCGGGAGGCCAGGTCAGCATCGAGCAGGACTCGGGTCACCTCGTTGGGTGGCACACCGACGCGGATCGAACTCTCCACCGTAGGCATCTATTCATCGTTGCCGCCCTAACCGAGAGTAACCAGAGGCCAACGTCACATGCGCCCATATCGGCATCCCTGAGCGGGCTATACCTGTCATTGGCAACCCCTCATCATGCCAGGCCAGGAAGACCGTCACGTCCACCCCACATCGGGGTGAAACTCGAACGGTCGGACCGACCCAGATCACCAAATATGCGCCATATCGCCCGGACACCGATGGTGCCCGGGATCGGCACCTCCTGCGCTACCTTCCCAGCTCCGTGGCGAGCACAGACCGTGGCGAAGTCCCCCCAATCGATACGCTCGATCTGCCGGATCGGCTCGGAGTAGAGTGCGCGAGAACGCTCTGGTAGCTGAGTGATCTGGGCGAACGCTACCCGAACGTGCGTACATGGCTGCCGCATGTGGCGCTCAGCTACGCAAAACCACCGGCCGATGGCAAGCTTCACTCGTTATCGCCTGCGAGCTGAGGGCATGCTCGACCTCGGAGGCTCTTCACGTCAGGTGCAGCTAGGCGGTTGCCTTCTTGCCCTTCGTCTGCTTCTCAATCTCCCGCCTGCCCCACTCGAGGTTCTGCTCCCACCCCTTTCGCAGCAGGGGGTCGAGGAAACGGCTGATCAAGGGGACGGCGAGGCGGCTGTCCATTTCGTGGGTCACCTTCGACCCGCCATTGTCCGGCTCGACAGTCTCCGTTTGGGTTCCCTCCATCGCTCCGAAGTTCCGGACGGCAATTCGCTCGCCGGGGACGTAGTCGGTGTAGACCGTGACCCCCTTGCGTGGGATGCCCAGCATCTTGAAGGTCCATTCGTACGAGTTGCCCACAACATCTGGGCTTTCGTGCACGGCCTTCATGGTCATCCCCGGTGGGGTGGCGGTCGAATCCAGCATGAAGGAGACCACTTGTTCCGGCGTCGCGTCGATGTGCATGGTCTTGGTGGCTCTCATCGGTCGCACCTCCTGAGCGCTCTAAGCCACACTCAATGCTACCCCTGGTTGTGCAGCCCGGTAGAGGCCAGTTACCAGAGGGTCGCTGCGACCGCTACTCCCGTGTAGCCGCGTTGAGCGAGTTCGGGGAAGAGTCGGTGCCAGTACCAGCGTCAGCTCCCAGCCGGCCAGATTCGGTCCAGAGAGGCCGACGTCCGACCCCGCCGGGTACCATGACGACGATGCGAGCGAGAGGCCCCTTGCTCGGGTGCGTTGTCCTGGTCGTCTGTTTGGTCGCGTGCGGGCCGGAGCCCGGTTCGAGTTCCCGATTGCCCGACGAGGAGGCGGCCTCTGATCTCGGCCTTTCCGACGCACAGGCCGCCAGCCTCGCCAGCCTGGAGCAGGTGGATGACTACCCGCTCTACACGATGCATCACTATGCACCTGAGGCGCTCGTTGCGCACCCCTCCGAACGTCGGCCTGCGCTCGCCTCGGTTGGTGCCACCGACGAGGAACCGTGGGGATGCTCGCTGTTCGCTGCTCTGGCCGATCCTGAATCGAGGATCTTCGGCCGTAACTTCGACTGGGAGTTCAGCCCTGCCTTGCTCCTCTTCAACCATCCGCCCGATGGATATGTGTCTGTGTCGATGGTCGACATCTCGTACCTGGGTTTCCCCGGTGACGATTCTGCGAACCTGACGCCCAAGCCTCTCGGCGAACTTCTCGGGTTGCTCGACGCCCCCACGATTCCCTTTGACGGCATGAACGAAGCTGGCCTCGTGATGGGTATGGCGGCCGTGCCCGAGGCGTACGTGCCGGTAGACCCCGGCAAGGACACGGTGGATTCCCTCGGGATCATCCGGTTGGCGCTCGACGGGGCCGCCACAGTCGGAGAGGCCATCGAGTTGATACGGAGCCACAACGTTGATTTCGAGGGTCAGACCCCGCTCCACTACCTGCTGGCCGACGCCGCGGGAGATGCCGCTCTGGTCGAGTACCACGCCGGCGAGATCCGCGTCTTGCGGACCCAGACCGACTGGCACCACGCCACCAACTTCCTGATGTCCGCAGTCGAATCACCCGCAGGCCAGTGCGAGCGGTATGACGCCATCACGGAGGAACTCGAATCGAGCGGGGGCGACCTCGACTTCGATGGTGCCCTGAGATTGCTCGAACGGGTTGCCCAGCCACACACACAATGGTCCCTGGTCTACGGCATAACCTCGGGCGAGATACGAGTGGTGATGGGACAAGCCTATGGTCGGGTCCACACCTTCTCCCTCGAGATGCGGAATTGAAGGTCGAGCCCGCTTGCGACGCGGAACTAGCGACTCGGGACTGGGGACCACAACCGCCGCCGAGAGGTCACGATGTCCCGCAGACTGCTGAGCCCGATGATCGCTGCCCTGTTCCTGGCCGCCGCGTGTGGCGGCCAGGAACAGTCGGAACGAGGGATCTCGCTGCCACCCCGAGATGGTGGCGTGACGGTGTCGGAGGCCCTCGCGAGCGACTCCCACTTTGAGTGGATCCGCGGTTTCCTCCTCGCCGAACGCGACCAACCCGTGATGCTGTGTGAGGCCCTCGCCGAGTCGTTCCCGCCGCAGTGTGGTGTTGCTGCGCTGATCTTGCGCGACGGAGTGCTGTGGCGCGAGCCGTACTCCGGCTCCCACCCATTCGGCGAGATGCCTCCGGGGGGTGGCATCACCGATGGTGTGCTGACAACGAACGAGCCATGCGGTTACGAGCCCGATGGGCCGTGCGTCGGTCTGCTGGGCGTAGCCGTCAGCGATGAGGTCTTCTGGACGGATGTCGCCTACTCCGTGATCGGCACCGTCAACGGAGGCGAGCTGCGCCGTTTGGAGGCGCCGGGCGGAGACCTCTGAGCTCAGGCAGGCGACGTTGGGCCACTCAGGCAGCGAGGCCTCATGATGGGTCGGTCTCCCAGGCCGCATCGATCCTGTTTGAGTCGACACGGTGTCGGCTATTCGTTGCTGGACTCCGGCGGGTGGACCGCGGCGATCACCTGTTCCGGGCGCGTCCGTCATTCTCTGAGATGGTCGGGAGCTGCGAGCCTACGGACGACGCCTCTGCATTCAGTCGGGAGATTGCCTGCTGCCCTCCATTCGGCGCGGCGACGATCTGTCCGTCCAACCCGCAGGCGACGACACGGACCACCACCAACCGTTGTGAGCCACACGGCTCGACCACTAGATCGCATCCGACGGAGTACGCGAAGACTCGGAATCTTGGCAGCGCCGACCGACCAGAGTCGGTCCGAATCCGCACAAAGGCTCACCTCCATTTGTGCTCTATTTGTGCTGAGATGTTGAAAAGGGTTGAAAAAGGTCAGGTGGCAGTGAAAGGTGTCCTAAACGGAAAACCCCAGCTAGCGAGGCCGGAATAGCCTCTCACGCTGGGGTTTTGCTGGTGGCCAGGGGCAGAATCGAACTGCCGACCCCAGGTTTTTCAGACCTGTGCTCTGCCAACTGAGCTACCTGGCCGGGTGCGCCGTGTGTCGGCGCAGATGTAACACCACTGGCGGGGACGACGGGATTTGAACCCGCGACCTCCGGCTTGACAGGCCGGCGTGAACTCCAGACTTCACCACGCCCCCAGAGGGGGTTTGCTCGCCGGGTGGCTCGCGTCGCACAGGTTAGCCCTGCGTCGGAGAGGCGCGCCATGTGGCGGAACAGCCGGAGAGTATAGGTGCCCGGGTAGACCACCCGGCTAGAAACGGAGGACGATCTTGCCGAGTTGCTGACCGGCTTCCAGCCGGGCCAGAGCGGCGGGAAGCTCGTCGAACTCGAAGATCTTGTCGATCACCACAGGAACCTGACCGTTACCTACCAGGTCGGTCACCGCGGCAAACTCGTCGTAGTCGAACATGGTCGATCCCACCATCTCCAGCTGTTTGAAGAAGAGGTAGGGCACAGTGATCTCGACCTTGGTTCCGCTGGTCGAACCACACGTCACCAGCCTCCCACCGGGTTCGAGCGAACGGACCGATTGCTCCCAGGTGGCCGGACCGACGTTCTCGAGCACGACGTCGGCGCCGCGTCCGATCTCCTCCTTTAGCTCCTTGGCGAACAGGTCGGTGGAGTTGAACCCGCCGGTAGCGCCGAGCTGGATGGCCCGGCAGATCTTGTCGGTGTTGGTTGACGTGACGTAGACGGTGGCGCCCATCGTCTTGCCCAGCATCAGGCCGGCGCTGGAGACACCGCCGCCCACTCCGACCACGAGGAGTACCTCGCCGGGTCCGAGGCGAGCGCGCCGCAACATCCGGTAGGCGGTTCCGGTGGCCAGCCCGTAGGCGGCCGCTTCCTCCCACGCCAGCTGATCCGGTTTGGGAAGCACATTCCGAGCCGGCACCACCACATACTCGGCCAGAGTTCCCCACCGGTGCTCACCGAGGATCTGATACGTCGTGCAGAGGGGGGTATCGCCCCGCAAACAGGGCGCACAGGTGCCACAACCGACGCTCGGGTTGATCACCACTTCCTGGCCGGGAAGGAGGGGGTTTACGGCCCCACCGACAGCGTCGACAACTCCGGCGCCGTCGGCTCCCGCTATGTGAGGAAGGGGGGGTTTGGGCATCCCCAGCGACGTCCAGATGTCGAGGTGATTGAGCGCCGCAGCCGACAGTTTCACGCGCACATCGTCGGGGCCCGGTTCGGGAGTTGGAACCTGTTCGAGCACGAACGACTGCGGCCCACCGATATCGTGCAGCACCCACGCCTTCATGCCGGCCAGGGTAGCGGCTCCCTAAAGGGGCTCGGCCCGGCGCGCTAGCGTGGCGGTATGGTCCATCGCACCGAATTGAAGGTCCGGTTTTACGAACTGGACCCCTACGACCACGTCAACCACACCTCCTACTTCGGGTACTTCGAAACGGCCCGGGTTGAGGCGCTCGAATCGATCGGGTGGGGCCTCCACCGGCTCAAGCAGATAGGCTTGCAAATCGTGGTGGTTGAGATGACCGCACGGTTCGAGGTTCCGGCCCGAGCCGGAGACACGGTGACTGTTCAATCGGAGGTTCTCGAGGTCAAGCGGGCGAGTTCCCGCTGGCGGCAGACGATGACCCGGGAGGGCGAGACCATCGGGACGCTCGACGTCAAGGCGGCTTCCATCAATGCAGATGGCCGTCCCTGCCGCCTGCCCGAGGGGATGGCGGAGGCGCTGGAATCCTTGTTTTTGCGCTGATGTTGCCGACTATGCCGGCAAGTTAGGCGCCAAAAGCGAGTTGAGATCAGTCCAGGACGACTACCGCATCGGGGTCGATGTTCAATGTCACCGTCTCGCCCATAACCGGTACCGGGGGTTCGTCGATCTCCATTTCCAGGAGGATTCCGGCACGGGTTGCCACTTGCAGCCGGTAATGCCCGCCGCGGAAGCTCCTGGCGACCACCGTGCCCTGGATGGGCCCGGCTGTTGAGACCGTGAACCCATCGGGCCGAATAACCAACCGATGGGAGCCGGTGACATCGCCATTGATCCCGAACTTGCCGAAGCTGGATTCGGCGACTCCGGCCACAATCTTGGCGTCGGCGATGTTGTCGAAGCCGAGGAACCGGGCCACCCATTCGCCGGCTGGGTTGCGCCACACTTGTTCGGGAGTTCCCTCTTGAGCGACGGATCCGTTCCGCAAGATGACGATCCGGTCGGCGAGACCGAAGGCCTCCTCCTGGTCGTGAGTCACGTAGAGAGTGGTGAGGCCCCGCTCGACGAACAGGTGGCGCAGCTCACCGACCAGGCGTTCCCGAAGGCCCCGGTCGAGGGACCCGACCGGCTCGTCGAGCATCAGCATGCGTGGGGCGGGGGCTAGCGCCCTGGCCAGCGCCACTCGCTGCTGCTCACCACCCGATAGGTTTCCGACCGACCGATCCTGGTATCCCGGCAGTCCTACCCAGTCGAGCACCTCGGCCACCCTCTCTGCAATGCGATCGTCCGACATCCCGGCCATCCGGAGGCCGAAGGCGACGTTGCCACCGACGGTGCGGTGGGGGAACAGCGCATAGTCCTGGAACATCAACCCAAACCCGCGTTGGTGGGCGGCGACCTGGTCCAGAGTCTGGCCGTCCCAAGAAAGCGAACCGGAGCCGGGGACCTGCAACCCGGCGATCACCCGCAGCAGAGTTGTTTTGCCGCTTCCACTCGGCCCCAGCACCGCGAGGACTTCTCCATCGGCCACCGTCAGGTCCAACCCATCGAGGGCCGTCTTCTCGCCGAACGTCACGGTGAGGTTGGTTGCCTCAAGCACGGTCGGTAGCCGCTTCTCTGATGACCCCGTCCATCAGAACTCTCCCATCTCGCCGATCCGGAACCGCTCGATGGCCAGGATCGAAGCGGCGGTCAACCCCATCAGCAAGGTGCTCAATGCCATCGCCTGACCGAAGTTGGCTGCTCCGGCTCGGCTCAGTAGCCGGTAGATGGCAATCGGCAGCGTTGGGGCGTCGGGTCGGGCGATGAACGAGGTGGCTCCAAACTCGCCGAGCGATATGGCGAACGCGAAACCGGCGCCGACCAGCATCGCCCGGAAGATGAGCGGCAGGTCGATCTCTCTCCACACCCTCATCGGGGGTGCGCCCAGCACCGCGCCGGCCTCTCGGAGTCGGTTCCGAACCGATTGCATCACCGGCACTTCGGTGCGCACTACGAAGGGAATCGCCACGAGGGCGTGAGCGATCGGGACGAGGATGGGGGCGGTCCGCAGGTCGATGGGCGCGTCGAGCGCCACCAGGAAGCCGAAGCCGATGGTCACCGCCGATGTGCCGAGCGGCAGCATCAGTAGCACGTCGAACCAGCGCGAGACGGCACCGCGGTAGTAGGCGATGAGGGCCGCGGCCATGGTTCCAACGATGAGGGCGATCGCCATGGCTGCCGTCGCAAAGAGCGCAGAGTTACCGATCGCCTCGACAGGGGGAACCAACGTGGCGGAGGCTTCTCCGAGTGAGCGGTAGGCATCGAACCCGTACCCATCCCCGACGCGCAGTGACCGCCCTACCAGGACGGCCAGCGGCGCCCCCAGGAACAGGCCGGTGAAGCCGAGCACGCCCCACACCAACCCCGATTCGCGCCGGCCACGGGGTGGGCGGGCTACCTCGATCACCGGCCGGAGTTGTTGCTCAACGGCGCGGCGCTCTTGATACCGGGAGTAGGCGACCAAGATCGCCGAGATTCCTACCAGTTGCAGAACCGCCAGGGCGCCGGCCACTGGCAGGTTGAGGAAGGCGGTGGTCTGGCGCCAGATCTCCACTTCGATCGTCGAGTACGAGAAACCACCCAGGATGAGGACGACCCCGAAGGACGTGAAAGTGAAGAGGAAGACGATGGAGGCGGCGGCGCCGATGGCCGGTAAGAGGAGCGGAAGCGACACCTCCCGGAACGTCCTCCAACGACCGGCTCCCAGCATCCGGGCCGCTTCCTCGAGACGCGGGTCGAGGTGGGCCCACAAACCCCCAACGGTCCGCACCACCACCGCATAGTTGTAGAAGACGTGGGCGATGAGGATCGCCCAGATCGTCTGACGAAGATCGACACCCAACGGGCCGTTCGGCCCCAGCAGGGCAAGGTAGGCGACGCCGACCACCACCGTTGGCAGCACAAATGGCACCGTGATGGCCGCCCGGAAGAAGCTCTTGCCGGGAAAGGAAAAGCGGGCGAAGACGTAGGCGGCGGGCATCGCCACCACCAGGGTCAGCAACGTTGATGCCACCGCCTGCCAGATCGTGAACCAGATCGCTCCGCGCAATGAAGCTTTCGAGGCAACCTCCGAGAAGGCAGAGAATGAGAAACCGCCGTCGGAGAAAAGGCTGATCCCCAGGATGCCGGCGACCGGATAGACGAAGAAGTAGCCGAGAAAGACGAGCGGAACGGCAATGAGTGTGAGCCTTCCGACCCGGCGGCCCCGGTTGGGCTGTTGCCGCTCGATCACCCGGTCATGACCTCCGTCCACTCTTCAATCCACCGCTGCCGGTTTGCCTCGATTTCGTCGGTTGAGAGTGAAAGGGGATTCTCGGGGAGGATGGCGTGCTCGACGAACGCTTCGGGCAGCGTCGCCTCTGTTGAAGCCGGGAACACGAACATGCCGAGCGGAATGTCGTCCTGGAACTGCTGAGAGAGGAGAAAATCGATCACCTGTTCGGCGGCCGGGCGGGCGGTGGTGCCGGCCAGGATCCCGGCGAACTCGATCTGCCGGAAGCATCCTTCGGTCAGGACTGCCGACGGAGGTTCGTCGATCGGCTCGGTGGCGAAGATGACCTCGAAGGGCGGCGAAGAAGCGTAGGAAACGACGATGGGTCGGTCACCGTCGGACGCTGCGGTGTAGTAGGAGTAGTACGCCTCTTCCCAGCCGGAAGTCACCAAAACGTCGTTGTCCCGCAGGTCTTCCCAGTAGTCGATCCACGTGTAGTCGCCGGACTCTCCGAAGGTGGCAATGGTGCTGAAGAGGAAGGCCAGGCCGGGCGACGACGTCGCTGGGTTCTCGACGACCAGCATCCCGCGGTAGACGGGATCGGTGAGGTCGAGCAGGGCTTCGGGAGGGGGCAGCGCCGCCTCGGCCAGAACGGCCTTGTCCCAGTTGATGCAAACATCGCCGAAGTCGATGGGGGTCACCCGGGGGTCGTACTCGAGATCGTCGGGGACGGCCGCCAGGAGAGGCGACTGATACGGTTCGAGCACCCCTGCCTCCAGCGCCCTCGACAGGAAGGTGTTGTCCACTCCGAAGATGACGTCGGCGAGTGGGTTGTCTTTGGTGAGGACGGCCTGGTTGACCATCTGGCCGGCGTCCCCGGCCGGAAGGAGCTTGACACGGATACCGGTCTGGCCTTCGAAAGCCTCCAGTACCTCGTCCGAGACCGCGAAGGAGTCATGAGTCATCAAAACGATCTCGACCTGCTGGGATGTCCCGGTGGTCGACGGCGGAGTGCCGGTTGTTGACGAGGTCGTGGTCGCCGTTGCTGAACACCCTGCCAGGACGACCGCCAGAGCGACGATGTGCCCCCGTGAGCGGTTCGGATCTTTCGTCAACTTGGCTCTCCGTTCAGTTGGTCGGAGGGCCGAGCTGAGAGCTTCCTACGCCGGCATTACCCGGGACAGGTTCAGACGGTCGGAGGCTGTGGTTGCCTCCCTCTCAGCCCGGTACACCGAGCTCCCGTGAGAAACCAAGTGTAGCTCGGGGAAAAGGCTTGATCCCAATGCGCCCGCGTGTACCGTGCATTCGATGGGAATGATCGCGATCGGCGCATACCGGGTCCATGAGGGCCGCGAAGAGCTGTTCCTGGAGGCGCTCCGCCAGGACATAACCACGATGCGCGACGAAGGGCTCATAAGCGATTGGCGGGCGATGATCCTCAAAGCCGGTGCCAACGTGTTTCTGCAAATGGTCGAATGGGCAGACGAGGACGCTCCGGCCCGCTCGTCGAGCAACGAGCGTGTGATGGCGATCTGGACCAAGAAGCGCACCCTGGCCGAATACATCAGCCTCTCGGAGGTGCCGGGAGCAGATCGTCTCTTTCCCTCGTTCGAGGAAATCCCGACAATCTAGGCATTTCCCAGTTCCCAGCTCCGCCAGTCTGGCATGCCTACTGGCTACCGGCGAACGGCTGCCGGCTGCTGACGGTTGATTACTGTCAGACCCGTGGCTCCAGGTCCCATCGCCCGCTTTCTGGCTCGCTTGACCGTCCGCGCCTCGGGTGAACCGGCCTCATCGAACGGAGCGTCGTCGTTTCATCTGATCTGGACGGTGCCACCTGTGCCGCTTGATGAGGTCTCGGCAACCTTTGAACTGCTGGCCGAGCCGTCGGTCCCCCGGCTGTACTTCTGGGCTTTGCAGGCCGGCTTCCTCGAAGGGGCGATCCCCCGGGGAGGAGCCCATCTGGGTCTGCAGTGGCACTCCTCCTATCCGGGGAGCCGGGCGGTGAACTGGGGCGGATACGGGGAGTCGGGCGAACTCGAGGGTTCCTCGTCGTTGCTTCCCAGCACGCTGGGGAACGCCAACACGAGGGACTACCGATGGGAAACCGGCCTCCCCTACCGGTTCGCCATCTCCTCGCCCGAGACAGGCCGATGGAGAGGCACCGTGACCAACCTGGTCACGGGGGAATCGACGGTTGTACGAGACCTCTACTCGAGCGGTACCCATCTCACCGGGCCCATGGTTTGGACTGAAGCCTTCTGCCGGTGTGACGATCCGCCGGTGATGGCCCGCTGGAGTGCCTTCCGGGCATCAACTGACGGGAGCGAAGTGCCGATCGAGAGTGTGCGAGTGAACTACCAGAGCTACACCCAGGGCGGCTGCACCAACACCACCGTGCGTGAAGATGACGGCAGCCTGCTGCAGATCACGGGGACCGAACGCGAGGTCCCGACGGGAACGGCGATCCCGCTCGGCTAAGAACCAAGTACGAGGCACTAGGTACTGAGAGCTAGGAACTGCTCTCGCTCTTGCCCGCTCCGCCGAGGAGGACCGCCACGCCGAGCGCGATCAACAGCACTGGAAACACGTAGACCGCTTTGAGATCCCAGAGGTCTAGCTCCTGAAGCAAAAAGGCCGCACCGACCAGGATGAAGAACACACCGGCAACCACAGAGCCGCGATTAATAGGTCGGTCGTTCATCGGGTCACCTCGATCTCCCCTGCAAAGGTTGACACGTCGAGCACCAGAATCCGGCCGGCATCGCCACCGGCGAACGTCTCGTCGAGTCTCGGTCCGAGGCCCTCACTTCGTTTGCCGAGTGCCCTTATCTCACCGGCGAAGGTCCCGGCGTTCAACTCGACGGTCACGTCGTCGGGAACGATGATTCGGACCGATCCGGCGAAGGCGCTGGCATTGACCTTGGTTTCGCCGACCGGGAAGGCAACCTCACTCAGGTCGATCGTCAGTTCGCCAGCGAAGATGCCGTAGTCCTCCAGGTCCTCCACGCTGGCCGGCCGTTCGGTCAGTGGACCGATCACCGTGTCGCCCGACGTGAAGTTGAACGTCGACACCGAGACGTCGATCAGCATAAAGATCGTCAAGATGATCCCAAGTGCCACCAACCCGCCGTGGGTCGGGCCGCGCGAGTCGGCGACCAGGCCGACGCCGATGACCATGACGGCGGCCGGCAGCAGGTACGACCAGGGGATCTCGTCGACCGCCCCGGCGATCTCGAGCATCCAGGCAAGGCCGATCAGCAAGATGAGCGCTCCCAGGATGATGCGGGCGGTACTGATGCGCTGCGACTGGGATTCGGTGGTAGGGGTCACGATCGCCTCCCCACGCCGCCGAACAACACGCCGGCGCCCAGCAAGATGATCGCCGCGGGCCAGAAGTACCTGCTCAGATCCGGGATGAGGTTGTCGAGGAGGACCGCTCCGCCGACCAGGATGAGGAGGCCGCCGACGATCATGCGAGTGGTGTTGCCACTCGAGTGCTCGGCCGTTCCGATTTGCTCACCCGGTTTCTCTTCCGGGATGGCGATCCAGCCGATGATGTAGACAAGGACCCCGGCCAACCCTGCCAGGGTGAGCACGACGAACGCCACTCTGAGGATCACCGGATCGATGCCGAGGTACCGGCCCAAACCACCTGCCACCCCCGCCACCACCTTGTCGGTGCTGCTGCGCCGAAGAACGTTGGGTCCCGTGGCAGTGGGCGGAGTGGATTCGGGTTCGTACGGCGGAGGGACCAGCTCGTCCTCGGGAACGCTGCCGAATTCGGGTGGAGTGGACATGAGCGAATCGCCCCCTTCGGGTTGGCATCCGGTAACTTGCTGTGAACCTACCGAAATTCGCACATGGTGTGCCAGGGCAGAAAGTCCCTACTCGTTTTGGTGCGGCTTGCCCCCATGGACGCCGTCTACCAGCGCAACAGGGCCGATCCCCAGGTGAACCCGCTGCCGAAGGCGGCAGAAGCGACCAGCATGCCGGGCTCGAGTTTCCCGGCTTTGACCGCTTCATCCAGACCGATCGGGATGGTTGCGGCGGTGGTGTTGGCGTACTTCTCGATGGTGTTGAAGACCTTGTTGTCCGGAACGCCGAGGCGGTGGGCTACTGCCTCGTTGATGCGGAGGTTCGCCTGGTGGAAAACGAACAGGTCGACATCGTCGATCTTGTAGCCGTTGTGCTCGAGGGCCGTCTCGACCGCCTCCGGCATTCTTTTGACGGCATTGACGAATACCTGACGTCCGTTCATCTGGGCGTACTGGTCTCCCCGGTCGAGCATACGCTGGTCGATGATCTCCTCGTCGTAGGCAGTGCTGACGGCGGGCACCCACAGCTCCTTCGCAAATGCGCCGTCTGTGTAGAGATGGGTTGAGAACAGATGCGAGTCGAGATCGGGGTTGGTCACGTTGGTCGCTTCGAGGATCACCCCGGCTGCTCCGTCGCCGAATAGGACCGTAACGTCCCGGCCTCTGGTACTGACGTCGAGTCCTTTGGAATGAACCTCCGACCCGACCACCAGGATCTTCTCGGCCGAACCGGTTCGGATGTACTGATCGGCCATCGACAAGGCGTAGATGAAGCCGGTGCACTGCTGGCGGACGTCGATGGCGGGGATTCCGGCCAGGCCCAGCTTGGTCTGGAGAAACACTGCCGATCCGGGGAAGAAATGGTCGGGGGTGATGGTGGCGAGGAAGATCATGTCCAGGTCCTCGGGAGCGAGGCCGGCGGAGTCCAGCGCTTGTCGCGATGCTTCGACTGCCAGGTCAGAGGTGGAGGTGACCCCTTCGACCCATCGTCGCTCCGTGATCCCGGTTCTCTGGACGATCCACTCGTCCGAAGTGTCCATTTGCCGGACCAAGTCTTCGTTGGTCACGATCCGGGGAGGAAGATAGGAGCCCAGGCCGATCACACGGGAGCGAAGGCTGGTGATGGGAGACCCCCTTTTTCCAGGACTGGGGGCGATGGTAACGCGAACAACCATTCGGGGAGATGTTGGTCGCAGATCCGACATTGGTGACAGTTCCGGGAAGCGCTCCGCAGCGGAGTTGGTTGACGGCGGCATGGTGCAATCTGCGTCTGGAGATCGACTCCCGACCATGGCGATCCGATATTCGCTCGGGTTTGCGCTGCTGTGGGCAGTCCTGGCGGTAGCTCGACCCGGTACGACCTTCCATCTGGCCGCCGCTGGTTGCTCTGGCGGTCCCGACGGTGTATCGCGTCCGGGGTGGGAGGTCTCGATCAACCGGCCTGCGTTTGGCAGCCGCCGGCGTGGGGATGGCCGCCACGGCGACGGCGTTGCTGGCGACGGGCGGGTTCCCGGAAGGCCCCTCGTTACTTCCGTTCGGAGGGGCACTCTTCGAGTCCCTCGTGCGAGTGGCCGCCTGGGGGAATCGTCGGCTTGGCGGTGGCCGGCCGGCCGCCCCCCGTCAGAACGAGCTGAAAGCGTCTCGGTGGCGCTGCTGCGGCTCATCCGCAGCCGCTTCCGCTTCGTATCGTTGACATGACCAGTCAAGAACGTGCGCCCGAGTCGGTATGGGATTATCCGCGTCCGCCTCGGGTCGAGGCATCGTCGCGCCGGGTTCGTGTCGAATTCGCCGGGGTCACGATCGTGGACACCGGTCGTGCCGTCCGGGTGTTGGAAACCAGCCACCCGCCCGTCTACTACGTACCGCCCGACGAGGTGCGAGCCGACGTCCTCGCCCCTTCACCACGTCGCACCTTTTGCGAGTTCAAAGGGGCCGCCTCGTATTGGCACCTGGTGTTGGGGGACCGCCAATCGCCCGATGCGGGTTGGTCGTATGAGGACCCGTCGCCGGGATACGAAACTTTGACCGGGATGATTGCCTTCTACCCGGGACGGGTTGATCATTGCTCCCTCGATGAAGAACCCGTGACCGCGCAGGAAGGTGATTTCTACGGCGGGTGGGTTACCCCGGAAATCTTTGGGCCGTTCAAAGGCGGTCCCGGCACCGTCGGTTGGTAGCCATTAGAAGCCGCGGCGCTGTCCCCTCCACGGCGGTGGCGAGCCGGTGCGGAACTCTTCGACCGATGGTCCGCCCAGCCTTGCCAGCCGCATCGTCCCGAAGAGATAGGTGATGATCAGCAGGACCACCAGAGCCGGCCATCCGCCGATGATCCGTACCCCGGCGAGGGTGGTCAACTCGCCTTGCTGGGCGAGGTTCCATTGCACAGCCGATCGGCCTGCGAAGAAGAGCGCCCACAGCCAGGTGACTTCCCGGTAGGCCGGTAGTACCCGTGGGTGCCGGTACCAGTCTGTCGGCCATCTCCTGACCAGCCTGCTCGTCCAGGCCACCATCGGTCTCCGGGCCATGATCGAGATCAGAGCAACAAAGGCGGTTGAGGCTCCGCTGATGATCCCGGGGACGAAGAACGCCTCGGCCGATCCCCACCAGGCGGCGAGAGATGCGGCCGCCACCGTGCCTGCCAGACCGGCCAGGGCAAAACGGACGGGCCGCATGCGGACGAGACGCACCAGCGTGATGACCAATCCCGCCGACACCGCCAGTGTTGCGCCCGTCGACAATCCGGCGATGCCGTTGGTGACGATGAACACCAGGGGTGGCACCACCGCGTCGGCGATCGGCGCTGGTCCCAGCAGAACACTGCGCAGTTCTTCAATGATCTCGTGGCGGGAAGGCATGTTCACTTGGACTACGTTGCCGGCCGGGATCCCGGATCATGCCGGCGGCAAGGCAGAACCGACTATGGCTAGGGTGTTGTCAACGGTGCGGCGGATGCGACACGGTCCGCCTCGTTGCAGTCGACTGAAGGCAGGACGTGGCGGAAGCCCACGCGCATCAAGGCAAGATCCTGGTTGTTGAGGATGAGGCGGTTCCCCGCCGGTTGCTGGTCTTGAGCCTCGAGCGGATCGGGTTTGAGGTGGTTGCTTGCGAGGACGGGCCGAGTGCCCTCGAAGCTGCTCTGGCGGAGCCTTTCGACGCCGCGGTACTCGACATCCGGCTCCCCAAGATGCACGGCTGGGATGTGCTGGCTCGCTTGCGTGAAGACCCCCGAACCGCCGACCTGCCGGTTTTGGTGGTTACCGCCTACGAGGGGGCTGAGTCACAACGACTGTCAACCGTGGCGAAACCGGATGCGTTCCTCGCCAAACCATACGATGTCGATCGCTTGCGCCGCGAGGTGATCGCGCTGGTCGAGAAATCCCAGGCTCGCCGCGGTGCGGGCGGCAATCAGTTGTCCTGAATGTTCACGCCGCCGGCGTTGGCGGCTTCTCGCTCCTTGAGCCAAACGTCGCCGCCCACCTGGGCTGCGCATAGTAGGGCGAGCAGGCCCATGGTGCCGAGAGCTCCGGTGAAACCACTCAGCAGGCCGATGATCCCGGCGAAAAGTCCGCCGGCGACCCGCCACTGCGCCTTGCGACGGGAGATCGCGTTGTCGGCCCGTTCGGTGGCCACTTCGATGATTCCGATCCCAATCAGTGCCCCGCCCACCCCGGCGATGAGCAACCAGCGTTCGTTGGCCGGCCAGTCGTGTCCGCCGGCGCCGATGACCGCGCTCTCCAGACCGATGGCGGTGGCCATCAACCCGATAGCCAGGGGCAAGTGACCGTAGATCCACACGGTTGGTTTCCAGGCCGTCTTCTGTCCCGCTCGCCGACGGACCACGGTCCCATCGAGATTGTCGAAATAGACCCACCAGAGTCCGGCGGCGACCACCACGGCTAGAACGGCAGTCACGGCGGGTTCGACAATCCAGCCTTCATGGCCGAGCCCCGCCACGATGGCGGCCATGGACTCGCCGAGCACGAGGATGGTGAACAACCCGAACCGTTCCGGGAGGTGCGCAACGTCGAGGGGTACCTTGGCCTGGATGCGCCGCAGCCGGTAGGGGGTGTACATGTCGATGAGCAGTCCGACCGCCCATAGGTAATAGCGGAACGGCTCTGGGACAAACACAGAGATCAGCCAGATGGCAACGGCTATCGACATGCCCTGCACATAGCCGCCGACCAGCTGGCGGGTTTCCGGCACGTGACGGCGGGCCCGGAGGTACATGACGATGAGAATCACCCGGGCTCCGACATAGGCGAGCGCGAACCCGATGAGCGACTGGGTTTCCTCTCCCGAGATGCTGGCGGCCATCAGGGCGATGGTGGCCATCTGGGCCACGGCCAAGATCCGCTGGCCGAGGTCGTCGGTGTCGTAGCGATCGGCGTAGAAGGTGAACCCTGCCCATGCCCACCAGAGGGCCCAGAAGAGACCGGTGAACACCGCGGCTCCCCGTATCGTCGGATCTTCGAGAAGTCGGGCGCCCAACCCGGCAACGGCGACCACGAATACCAGGTCGTAGAAAAGTTCGGTCCAAGTGACCTTGCGTTCCGCTTCAGTTTCGGTGGTCCGCAGCCGGGGGGGCCGCAGGGCGGCGACCTTCACTGATGAGCCTCCCTTCTTCCGGTTGACGAGCATACCGACCCTTTTCGCCGCGTGTCGGCCAAGAATCGTGCCCCGCAAATGACAAGACCGGATAAGGTGCGTCCCTTATTTCAGAGGTTGGGATTTCGGAATGGCGGATCGACCGGTTGTGCTCACCTTTCGAGGTGTGAGAGGTTCCATGCCCGTCTCCGGTCCTCCGACCGACAAGTACGGCGGGCGCACCCTCTGCATCGATATCGATCCAGGACCCGGCCTGCGCTTGATCATCGACGGAGGTACCGGGATCAGCGCCCTGGCCGAAGACCTGGACATCGGTCCGGAGGGCATCCATTTCCATGTGTTCCTCACCCACTACCACTGGGATCACTTGCAGGGCATCATGTTCTTCCCGCCCCTCTACGACGAGCAGAATCGTTTCACGTTCTACGGGCACACCTGGGAAGGTATGGGAGTTAGGGAAGCCGTCGAGGGTGCCCTTCGACCGCCCTGGTTCCCGGTTTCCATTCCCGAGACGGCGGCTACTAAGGAATACATGGACGTCGCGGATTCGCCCTTTCAGGTTGGCGGGTTGACGATCGACGCGGCCCCGTTGCATCACCCGCAGGGGGTTACCGCCTATCGCATTACCAACGGTGTCCACACGATTGCCCTGGCCACCGATTACGAGCGGGGCGAACCAACCTCGGATGCGACGTTGCGGACTTTCGCGGCGGGAGTGGACGTGCTCATCCACGACGCCCAGTACACGCCCGACGAGTATCCCGGTCACTACATCGGGTGGGGGCACAGCACCCGCCACCATGCCGTCGAGGCAGCGCTCGAAACGGGGGCGAAGCGGCTGGTGCTGGTCAGCCACGATCCCCATCGCTCCGACGACCAGATCGATGCCATCGTCGCGTCGGCTCGCGAGGAGTTCCGATCTACCGAAGCCGCCTACGAGGGAATGCAGCTCGAGTTCTGAGCTACGCCTGTATCTGTCGGTCTCAAGCCTGCGGGACGAGGGGATCGATGGACGAACCGACGGGTGGATGTTCGTGTCGCGGGTCGCCCGGTTTGCCGGTCTTCCGTATGCGAGCGTGCGATCTCTGAGGGGGACTGCTGGCGCGGTTCAGCGGCCGGATCGACCCTCAGGCGCGAGGGTGGGCCAGGCGATGCGCTCCCTGCGCTGGTCAGTGGGCGCCCCAGGTGTTCGAGAACGGTGGTCTCGAACGACTGCGGGTTTGATAGCCGGGTTCGTCCGCTTCCAGAAATTTGCTGCAGAGCGGACATTTTTGCGTCATTATGGAAAACCCAACTTGATCAGGAGGCGACATGGCCCAGCAGCCCGTCGAACTCATCCTGCTCAAGCAGTGGGCCTCCTACCTGGCTCTTCCCGTCTGGCTGATCGACCATTCCGGCAATCTTCTCTATTACAACGAGCCTGCCGAAGGCCTGCTGGGCGTCCGGTTCGAAGAGGCGGGTGAGATCAATGCCGACCAGTTGGCCGAGCGGTTCCAGACGACCGCTCTCGATGGCAACCCGTTTCCCAACGAGGAACTACCGATAGTCGTGGCCCTCGTCCAGAGGGTACCCAACCATGCGACGCTACGAGTCAGGGCCTTTGACGGAGTGTGGCGCGATCTGGCCATTACTGCTTTTCCGGTAGAAGGGCAGGGGGGGCGCCATCTTGGTGCGGTCGCCATGTTCTGGGAGAAGACCGACTCGTGAAGATCAAGCTGTGGGGCACCCGGGGTTCGCTGGCCAGCGCCGGTCCCGACACCGTCCGGTACGGGGGAGATACCGCGGCCGTCGAGTTGACGGGTCGCGACGGGGAGGTGGTCATCCTCGATGCAGGTTCGGGGATCAGGATGATTGGTGAGAACCTCGCCCCGGACACCTCTCAAGTGGATATCTTCCTGACCCACCTCCACATGGACCACATCCAGGGTCTTGGCTTCTTCCGGCCGCTCTTTGACCCGACGGTCTCCGTCCGTGTTTGGGGACCGGGTTCGACGACTCTCAGTCTTCGTGAGAGGTTGACTCGCTATCTGTCGCCTCCGCTCTTCCCGGTGATGTTGCGGGACCTGCCCGCCGCGACCTTGCGTGAGATCCTTCCGACCGGGATCATCGAGATTGGAGAGTTGACGATCCGGGCCGACCTGATCACCCATCCGGGACCAACGCTCGGCTTCCGCGTCGAATGTCCCGAGGGCACCCTCGCCTATTTGCCGGATCACGAGCCCGCTCTCGGTGCAGT
>Ga0224512_10001959_pt1 | contig 19269 bp, 16 predicted proteins | sample SF_May12_sed_USG_4_FD_169103 | JGI IMG/M metagenome (GOLD analysis project Ga0224512, IMG submission 169103) | Sediment microbial communities from San Francisco Bay, California, United States - SF_May12_sed_USGS_13 | ecosystem: Environmental > Aquatic > Marine > Sediment | place: USA... | reverse complement strand
CCGGTCCCCAGTACCGTCGCGCGAACTCGGCGAGCGTCGCCTTGAAATCGATGAACGTCACACCCTCGTCGATCACGAGCCCTTCGATCTGCATGAAGGCCGGCGTATGGGTCGCGTCGTACGTGTCGCGTCGATAGACCCACCCCGGCGCGATGATCCGAATCGGCGGTTCATGGGCCTCCATGGTACGCATCTGTACGGGCGACGTATGGCTGCGCAGGAGTACCGAGTCGACCAGGTACAGCGTGTCCTGCTCGTCGGCCGCGGGGTGGTCGAGCGGCGTGTTGAGCGCCTCGAAGTTGTACCACTCCGAATCTGCCTCCGGACCCCGAGCACGCGTGAATCCGAGGTCCCGGAAAATGTGCCAGATCTCGTCTACGGCCTGCGTGATGGGGTGGAGTCCTCCCCTCCAGGCCGTACGGGCCGGAAGCGTGAGGTCGAGCGTCGGTCCCTCGGCGTCCCGGGTTAGCGCCGCGCTCCGTTGGTCGAGCGCCACGGCGACGACGCTTTTGACCCGGTTCGCTTCCTGACCGATGACGGGTCGTTCCTCGGGGGCCAGCGCGCCAAGCCCCCTGAGCACCGCCGAGATTCGCCCTTCACTGCGTCCGAGGAACCTGACCCTCACCTGTTCCAGCACCGCCACGTCTTCAGCGGAGGCAATGGCTTCGAGAGCCTCGTGTTCGAGCTCTCGGAGAGCGTCGGTCGGATCTTGGTCGCTCATGGTCGTCGTGTGTGATTCACCGGGCATCCGGAGAGGGGGTTGGGGAGTCGACCGGGCCGTATTCGAGCCGGTCTACGACGAAAGGCCCCACGGCAAAGCCGCCGTGGAGCCCTTCGGATCGTGCGTCGGAGGGGTCGTCGCCGACTCAGCCGGCCTTGGCGGCCAGCCCTTCCTTGGCACGATCCACGACCGCACCAAACGCCTCGGGGTTGCGGACCGCGAGGTCGGCGAGCGCCTTGCGGTCCAATTCAACCCCTGCCTCCTTGAGCCCGTTCATGAACCGGGAGTACGACATGTCGTGCTCGCGGGCCGCCGCGTTGATACGGGCGATCCAGAGCCGCCGGAAGTTCCGCTTCTTCTTCTTGCGGTCCCGGTACGCGTGCTCCCACCCCTTCTCGACCGCATCCTTCGCCGTCTTGTAGAGGTTCTTCCGACCGCCGAAGTACCCCTTGGCTGCCTTGAAGATCTTCTTCTTCTTCTTGTTCCGCGCTACGGCGGAGGTCGAGCGTGGCATCGGTCAGCCTCCTATGAGCCGTAGGGAAGGATCTTGTGGAGCTTCTTGGCGTCGCCCTTCGCGACGACGTCCGGCTTCCGCAGACGGCGCTTCCGCTTCTGGGTCTTCTTCGTGAGGATGTGGCTCTTGTTGGCCCGCATCCGCTTGAGCTTTCCGCTCGCGGTCTTCTTGACGCGCTTGGCCGCGCCACGGTGGGTTTTCATCTTCGGCATGCTACTACATCTCCCATTCGCCCCGTGCGGGGCGATTCATATTCGTCGGTCCTGCGGGTGCTACACCTTCAGTGGAGCCACGACCATCGACATGATGCGGCCGTCCATGTTCGGCTGCATCTCTGCCTTGCCCAAGTCCTGGATGTCCTCCAGGACCCGGGACAACACCTCCAGCCCGATCTCCGGATGGGTCACCTGTCGACCCCGGAACATCATGGTCAGCTTCACCTTGTTTCCTTCTTCGAGGAAACGCCGCGCATGGCCGACCTTGAATTGGTAGTCGTGATCCTCGATCCCCGGTCGGAACTTCACCTCCTTGACCTTGATCGTATGCTGTTTTTTCCGCGCCTCGCGTCTCGCCCGGTCCGCCTCGTACTTGTACTTCCCGTAGTCCATCATCTTGACGACGGGTGGTCGGGCTTCGGCCGCTACTTCGACCAGATCCATTCCTCGCACTTCAGCCCGCTCTCGGGCCTCGTCGATCGAGACGATACCGATCTGCTCGCCATCGTCTTGGATGAGTCGAACCGGACTGATCCGGATCTGCTCGTTGACACGGACTCTTTTGTCGCTGATTTCCCTGCCTCCCCGATGGAGTTCTCCGGTGAACGCCGTCCAGCGCTCATCACAACGAAAAAGCCCGAGACGAGTCTCGGGCCGCAACCGTGGGCGGCGAGCGGACAAAGTACGCTCCCCGACCGATTTCGCGACCCTCGCGGCGACTCCGTAGAGGCCGGAAGGTGGAGCCGCCGGTCAGTGCGACTCTCTTCCAGATTGTGACCCGTCCAACGGACGGACGAAAAAGATGCCCGAAGGCCCGCCCGAGGTCAACGGGCGGGCCTCCCTGCCGGACCCTATCCGAGCGAACGCGTTCGGATCTCCTCCGAGATGCGCGCGATGAAGTCCGCGCGGGCCATGACGTCCTGCTTCTTTCCTTCCCCTCGTCGACGCACCGCAACCGTGCCGTCGGCCGCCTCCCGCTCCCCGACCACGCCCATGTACGGGATCTTCAGCGTCTCGGCTTCGCGGATGCGGTATCCGAGCGTCTCCCGGGACTCGAGCGTCGCCCGCACTCCGGAGGCGACCAACGCGTCGACCAACTCCTGCGCGCTCTCGTTCCACTGCTCGCCGACCGAGAGCACCCGAGCTTGCTCGGGCGCGAGCCACGTGGGGAAGGCCCCACCATAGTGCTCGATGAGCCCGCCCACGAAGCGCTCCATCGACCCGAGCAGCGTGCGATGGATGACCACGGCCTTGTGGGCCTGATTGTCCGAGCCGACGTACTCGAGCCCGAAGCGCTCGGGCATCTGAAAGTCGAGCTGGAACGTCCCACCCTGCCACTCCCGACCGATCGCGTCGACGACGTTGACGTCGATCTTGGGCCCGTAGAACGCGCCGCCCCCCTCGTCGACGACGTAATCGACGCCCCGCTTTTCGAGCATCTCGCGAAGCGTCTCCGTGGCAGCGTCGTAAGCCGCCGGGTCCCCGATCGCTTTTTCGGGGCGCGTCGCCAGCGCCACGTGGTACTCGTAGCCGAAGATCTTCAGCAGGTAGTCGGCCAAATCGAGTAGGCGGTCGTACTCGTCCGCGATCTGGTCTTCACGCACGAAGATGTGGGCATCGTCCTGCGTGAACGAACGGACGCGCAACATCCCGTGGAGCGCGCCCGAGCGCTCGTACCGATAGCACGTACCGAGCTCCGCGAAGCGTAGCGGCAAGTCGCGGTACGAACGCGTTTGCGTCCTATAGATCATGAAGTGATGCGGGCAATTCATGGGCTTCATCCGAAAGCGCGTGCCCTCGTCGTCCATCGCCGGGAACATGTTGTCCTCGAAGACCTCGAGGTGCCCGCTGATCCGGTACAGCTCCTCGCTCGCCACTTGCGGCGTGTACACGAGCTCGTAGCCGTGCGCCAAAAGCGTCTCCTTCAAGAACTCCTCGATCGTGTGCCGGATGATGCCACCACGTGGGTGCCAGAGTACGAAGCCCTGACCGACCTCCTCCTGGATCGAATAGAGGTCGAGCTCCCTGCCGAGGACGCGATGGTCCCTCTTCTTCGCCTCCTCGAGGCGCTCGAGATGCGCGGCCAGCTCGTCCTTCTTGTGGAAGGCCGTACCGTAGATGCGCTGCAGCATCTGCCGCTTCTCGTCGCCTCGCCAATATGCGCCGGCCCCGGACAGCAGCTTGAAATGCTTCAGTCGACCCGTGCTCGGGACGTGCGGTCCCTTGCACAGGTCGAGGAAGGGCCCGTTCTCGTAGACCGTGATCACCTCGTCGTCGTCGAACTCCTCGAGTCGCTCGAGCTTCAGCGGATCGTCGGAGAAGAGCTCACGGGCCTCCTCCTTCGACACGCGCCTGCGCTCGAAGGGCTGATCGGCGTCGACGACCTCCGCCATCTTCTTCTCGAAGGCTTCGAGATCGTCCGGCGTGAACGGGGATCCGACGTCGAAGTCGTAGTAGAAGCCCTCGTCGATCGCCGGACCGAAGCCGATCCCCGCGCCGGGCCGCAGCTCACGAACGGCCGTGGCGAGAATGTGGGCGGCCGAATGGCGCAGGACCGCGAGCGACTCGGGGTCCTTCTCCGTGAGAATGCGGATCTCGGCGTCTTCGCCGATCGGCTCCATGAGCCCGATCGTCTCACCGTTCACGACGGCCGCGACGGCCGCCTTCGCGAGGCCCGGCCCGATCGACGCGGCCACGTCGGCGGCCGTGGAGCCGGACGCCATCTCGCGCACGTCGCCATTGGGGAGCGTGATGCGAATCTGTTCGCTGGACATGGTTCTTCTCTTTTTCGTGGTTCGGGGCTACGAATCCCGGCTGCCACACAAGAAAAAGCGCGGCACCCGAGGGTCGGGGCCGCGCGTCGCGTCGGGTTCGATTCAGCTCAATCGACGCACGCCGCCCCTGGGCCGGTGGTCCGGCCCGAAGTGGTCGTGGTCGTGGTGGTGCCCTGTCGGCGCATGACGCCTGGTCTCCTTCCGAATCGATGCTTCCGAACGATGGTATCTCCAACGCGTCGGGTCAACCGAGGCTGCGGCTCCCTACCCTTCCTGGTCGGGCGAGGGCAGGCCCGGGTTGGCCGACATCCGCTCGAAGAAGCGATCGGCGAATGCTCTCAGTGTCGCGCCGTCCCGAAAGGCCGAGTGGGGAATCGGCAGGAAGGCGTTGCGGCCAAGATACACGAGAAAGGACCCCGGCCCGTCGACGACCCTGTCGATCGCGTGCCAACGGGTCAGGCGCTTGTAGCTGTCCGTTTCGTCCCAAATGCCCTCTTCGGTCAGCCTCACACGGTGCGTCCCGAACATCCCGTTGGCGATCCCGTCTCTCGCGAACGTCTCGTACTGCCTCTTCTGAGAGCGCCGAAAGCTGATCGGCAGGAGCGCGACCGCGGTCAGGCCGGCGAAGAGCCACGCGGTCGAGAAGAACGCATACCCGCCCAGAAAGCCGAGAACCGCGATGGCCACGACCAGTAGCGCGAACGACCGACGCCCTTGGCGCACAGCCTTCAGGAAGATCTCCGAAGTGCGGTTGTGCTCCATGGCGACGTCGACCCATTCCTCGGGCGTGAGCTCGAACTCGACGACGATCGGTTCGGTCGCGGTCGGCTCAGGCGCGTCGGAGCTCCCCTGGCGCGGCGCGGTCGGCTCGAGGGCGTCGGAGCCCCCCTGGCGCGGCGCGGGCGCCCCACCCCACTCAGCGGCCATCGCGCCTCGGTTCGACCGCGTCGAGAATGTCACCGACGACCTTGTTCAGGTACGGCGCGAAGCCGTCGCCTGGGCTCGGACCCAACCGCACGATCACCATGTCGCGCGAGGGGATGATCACGGTGTTCTGCCCCATGAACCCCGCGGGCCAGTAGGCGTCGGGTGGCATGCGGTCGTACGCCCCGCCAGCGTTGAGCCAGAAGAGCCCTCCGTAGCCCAGACTCGGGTGCGCCGGCGCCGGCGTGCTGATGTAGTCGGCCCACCCCTCGGGCAGAATGCGCTCGCCCTCCCAGACGCCGTCGTTGAGATGCAGCAGCCCGAAGCGCGCCCAGTCGCGCGCGGACATGTAATCGTAGCCGGTCAAGATGAAGTTGCCCCAGGCGTCGGTCTCGAGCACCGCGTTCTTGATGCCGATCCGGTCGAAGAGTGCCGTCCACGGGAACGCGTGATACGACTCGCCCCGCGCTTCGACGGTCTCGCGCACGATCTTTCCGAGCGTGAGCGGATCGGAGTTCAGGTACCTCCAGCGGGTTCCCGGTTCGACGGCGAGCGGGAAGCTCACCGCGTGACGAAACACGTCGATCCCGTCGAAGTAGATCCGGAAGTGATGGTTCTCGGTGGAGAGGGAGTTTGGGTTGCCGAGGCCGAGATTGTTGAAGTCCAGGCCGCTGCTCATGTGCAGCAGGTCGGCGATCGTGATTTGGCTTCGTGGGTCGTCGGGCGCTTCCCACTCCCGAATCGGCGCGCGCTGATCGACCGTGAGCGCGCCCTGCTCCACCAGCACCCCGACGAGCGCCGCGGTGATGCTCTTCCCTTGCGACCACGACAGATGGGGCATGTCTCGCGACACCCCAGGCGCGTAGCGCTCTCCTATGATGCGCCCACGGTAGACCGCCACGATGGCTCGCGTGTTCTGACCGTGCTCCTGGTTCCCGATCGCGTAGTCGAGCGCGCGCTCCAAGGCTCTCGTGTCGACCTCCGGGGGGAGCGCGGCGTCCGAGAGCCGCTCCCCGGTCGGCCAGCGCTCCCACTCCGCGAGTGGCCATTGCTTGCCCACCTCGGTCGGGGAAAACGAGATGTCGTCGGCGCCGCGCGGGAGGATCGAGCAGCCCTGGTCGCCGTTATACTGCGCGACGCGGTCGGGTATGCCGGGCGCGGACATCACCACCCGCTTCCTCTCCTGATCGACGACGTAGGTCATGTCGTCGCTCCACGAGAAGTGTGCGAAGCGACGCTGGTCGGCCGCCGCGTGCAGCTCGGGTGGCCGACCCTGAACCCACACGCCCGAGCACAGGAGCTTCGCGTTCAACGCCAGAGCGAACTCCTCCGGCGCGGCGTCGTCCGACGGCCACTGGGCACGCGCCGGGGCCGGGGCAAAGAGCAGGAGCGTGAGCCCCACGATCAGCCATCGTTTCATCTCGTCACTCCGTGCGTCGATACACGAGCCACCCGCCCAACGGGAAAAGCACCATCCACGCCACGACCAGGCCCGAACGCAGCGACCCGGACGGCAAGGCCGTGCCCAGCACGACGACCACGAGGAACGCGACGGCGAAGTAGACGACGAGCGTCTTCAAGCGCCGCGCAGGTACGATGCGACTTTCCGGCATCGTGGCCTACCCGCCTCGGTTCGGTCGAGGCACGAGATCGACCTCGGGCGCTGCCTGATCCGTGTAGACCCTCCGGAGCAGGCCCCTCATGTCCCCGGCGATGACCCCGTTGATCCGATCGATCTCCGGCGGCACACGCTCCCAGGACCGTTCGATCCACCAGAGCGCGTCCGCCGTGGGCAAGGCGCTCGCCCCCTGGATGCGGCCCCACATGCCCGCTCCGTCCGAGACGTCGTCGAGATCCTCCTCGAGCGCGTCGAGCCGTTCGCTCATCGCCTCGACTTCGGAAAGGAGCGACTCCGCACCGTCCTTTCCCTCGAGCAGCGCCTCCACGTCCTCGAGCTGATCGCGCATCTCGTCGAGCGCATCGCCCGCAGCTTCCACCGGGCCGGACAATCGGTACGACTCCAGCATCGCCTGGTGCCGGACCATCAGCTCGCGACGGCTCAGCTCCACACGGGGATCCATGCGAACCTGCAGCTCCTGTTGCACCACGTCGTCGCCGGTGGTGAGCTCCACGATGTAGATGCCCGGCAGGACGCGCGGGCCCGGATCCATCGGCTCGCCATCGGCGTCGTCTTCGACGAGTCGAAGATCCCAGATCACCTCGTTGAGACCCGCTTCGCCCGGGCCGTCGAGCTGGCGCACTTCGTTGCCCGTCGCGTCCGTCACGCGAATCGTCAGGTCGTCGACGCTCGTACTCAAGTGGTAGCGGATGCGCGCGCCCAGCGGTGGGTTCTCCGCTTCGTAGATCCCCGGCGTCCAACCCTGGGGTGTGTACGGGTTGTACGACGTCGCCCGTCGAATCGGGAAGACGTAGGCGTTCGACGCCACGACCGTCGCATCGAGCTCTTGGAGGGGCGTCACGTCGTCCAGGATCCAGATCCCACGGCCGTGCGTGCCGATCACCAGATCGTTGTCGCGGGGGTGGATCTTGATGTCGTCGACCGGGACGGTCGGCAGGTTGCTCTCCATGCGAACCCACTGAGAGCCGAGGTCCGTGAGCACGTAGACGCCGATTTCGTTACCCACGAAGAGCAAGTCGGCGTTCTCGGGATGCTGGGCCAGGGCGCTGACCGAGCTCATCGGCAGGCCGTTCGTGATCCGGCTCCAGTCCTCCCCGTAGTTCCGGCTGACGTAGACGTACGGGGCAAAGTCGTCGGTCCGGTGTCCGTCGAGGGCGGCGAAGACCTTCCCCGGTTGATCGTGCGAGGCCACGATGCGCGTCACGTACGTCCGCGGAGGAAGCCCTTCGAGGTTGTCGGTGACGTCTGTCCACGTCGCCCCACCATCGCGCGTCACATGGAGCCGCCCATCGTCGGCTCCCGTGTACAGCACGGCCGGATCGTGCGGTGATTCCGCGATGGCGGTCAGATTGCCATAGGAAGACTGCCCGTCATTGCGTGACATCTGCGGAGCCGACCCCGGCACACCCATGATCTCGAGCGTTTCACGGTCGATCGCATACGTGAGGTCGCCGCTGATCGCCTCGAAGCTCTGCCCCAGGTCCGTCGACTTGAAGAGCATGTTGGAGCCCGCGTAGACCGTGTTGGGGTCGTGCGACGAGAGCACGACGGGCGAGTCCCAGTTCCATCGGAGCTCGGGAAGCTCGTCGTCCGAGCCAGGGCGTCCGACGGGACGAATCCGCGCCCGCTCCATCGTCTCGAGATCGACGCGTGTAAGGTTGCCACCCTGGGACTCCGCGAACATCACCGTCGGATCGGTCGGGTGCATCACCGTGAAGAAGCCGTCTCCGCTGCCGACGTTGTACCAATCGCGCGTGCGGATGCCCTGGTTCGACCAGGTATCGGAGGGTGCGCACCACGATCCGTTGTCCTGGAGTCCTCCGCATACGTGATACGGGTCACGCATGTCGACGCCGATCTCGTAGAACTGGCCGAGCGGCAGGTTGCGGAATTGATACCAATTTTCGGAACGATCCCAACTGATGGACACGCCGCCGTCGCTACCCAGGATCATGTGGTCGGAGTTGTGGGGGTTGATCCAGAGCGCGTGGTGGTCCAGATGGACCTCGGCCGCGGCGTCGTTCGTGAAGTTCCGCCCACCGTCGGACGTGCGGAAAAGATCAGAGCCTCCCAGATACATCCGTTCGGGATCGTTGGGGTCGATGCGGATCTGCGAGTAGTACATCGGCCGGTTGTTCGTCGTCGAGCGATGCTCCCATGACTCGCCTCGGTCGGTCGAGCAGTACACGCCGTCTTGCGGGTCGCCGGCGTCCTCGACCCCACTCGCGTCGGCCTGCACGAGCGCGCACACCAGGTTCCCGTCGCGACGGTAGACGTCGAGTCCGATCCGTCCCTTGTCGCCTGGCGGAAGTCCTTCCGTGAGCTCGATCCACGTCGCGCCTCCGTCCGTGGTCCGGTAGATGCCGCTGCCCGGGCCGCCTCCGTTGAAGCCCCACGGCTTGCGCATCCGCTGATACATCCCGGCAAAGAGCGTCTGAGGGTCGTTCGGGTCCATGACGAGATCGATGGCGCCGGTGACCTGATCCACGAAGAGCACCTGTTCCCAACTCCGGCCGCCATCTCCCGTCTTGTAGACGCCCCGCTCCTGGTTCGGACCCCACAGGTGTCCGACGGCGGCGACATACGCCACGTCTGGGTCCGTCGGGTGCACCTGGATGCGGGAGATGTGATGCGTGTTCTCGAGACCGAGGTGCCTCCACGACCGCCCCGCATCCGTGGAGCGGTAGACGCCGTTACCCCACGGAGAGCTCTGGCGGTTCTGCGGCTCGCCCGTACCGACCCACACGACATTCGGGTTGGACGGCGCGACCGTCACGTCTCCGATCGAGGCCGTGACCTCGTCGTCGAAGATCGGCTCGAACGTGATGCCCGAGTTCACCGTCTTCCACACTCCGCCGGTCGCGGTGCCCACGTAGAAGACCGTCGGATCGGACTCGACGACCGCCAGGTCCGATATGCGGCCACCCATGATGGTCGGCCCGATTTCACGCCACTCCAGCGCGTTCGCGACGGCGGCCACCTGCTCCACGGTTTGGGCTGCGATCGGAGGGGTGAGCGCGGTGCAGGCGGCGAGCGCCAGGAACGAAGACAGGGCACGAAAACGCATGAACGAGGCCTCTCGGTGCGTCGGATGGGATCGATGACGAGCGTTTGGAAATCCGCCCTGCATCCTAGGGAAAGACGGGGGAGTACGCACGGGGTCGCGGCTCATACGCTTCTTTCCACTGGGCCGGGCCGCCTGCTCGCTGGACGACCTGCGACACATCCCGGCCGCTGCGTGGTACGTAAGCTTCATGACGCTGGCCCGAGGGTCGGTGACACCCAGTGGTTCGACGCACGGAGAAACGGATGGGAAAGCAGCGCAGCTACGAGTCTGACGACATCACCGTCTACTTCGACGGAAGTCGGTGCATCCACGCGGCCCGATGTGTGCACGGCCTGCCGACGGTCTTCAACGCCGAGGCGCGGCCGTGGATTCAGCCCACGCAAAGCAGCGCCGACGAGATCGCGAAGGTGGTCGGCCAGTGTCCCTCAGGCGCGCTCACGTACGAGCGGAGGGATGGCGGACCGGCTGAGGCAGTCCAGGAGGAAGTCACCATCACGGCGGCGAAGGACGGGCCGCTCTACCTAAGAGGCACGATTTCGGTCGTCGATCAAGACGGTCGACCGGTGGAGGCCCGAGGGCGAATGGCACTGTGCCGGTGTGGCGCCTCGAAGAACAAGCCGTTCTGCGACAACAGCCACATCGAGTCCGGGTTCACGAGCGCGTGAGCCGTCCACGTCGGCGGCGCGATGGGCGGATGGTGGCGAGCTCCAGAGGCCCGCGGCTACATCTTCTCGTGCGTCGGGTTCGCGTTGTAGGCCGACGTCCCGCCCGGCGCGATGCTGAGGTACGTCCACCCGTCCCCTGCGTGCATCTTGCCCAGGTAGGTCATCTGCCCCACGTGGTACGCCGTGTGTCCGAGCGACCGATGCAGCGCCTGACTCACCGTGAAGTCGACACCCCGAATCGTGACGGCGTCGTCGAGGTGGCGATCCTCGAGTGAGGCCAGCGTCGCCGTCAGCACGTGCCACCCCCGTTCCCACTTGGCCCTCACCTCCTCCGGACCGACGTCTCGCTCGGCGAACTCCTCTTCACGCTGCCGCCAGGGCTTTTCGCCATCCGTGGTCAGGAAATCGGTGAAGCGCGATTCGAGGTTGCCCGAGATGTGCCACACGATCGTCGCGACCGACAGGCTCCCCGGCGTCGGACGGGCACACAGCTGCACCCGGTCGAGCTGATCGAGCGTTCCCTCACCCAACGCGCGGTATCGCCGGTACTCCCCTTCGATGCTCTCGATCACAGCCCTCATGAAATTGCCCTCCCCAGATGGGGCCGTCCCACACCCGTGTGGCCGGCCGGATGGTCCGTCACGCCCATGCGTCCTAGAATGTGGCCCATCCGACACCAGTCTTCACCACCGCGAGGCTCCTGTCATGAAGAAGTCGTTGCTCCTCCTCTCGCTGACCCTGGCGGCCTGCGTGCCGACCAACCCGGACGTCGCTCGGTGGGAGGCGATGGCCGACGAGATCACGATCACCCGCGACGATTGGGGGATCGCGCACGTTCATGGTCCCACGGACGCCCACGCGGTGTTCGGCATGATCTACGCGCAGGCCGAGGACGACTTCAACCGCATCGAGGTCAACTTCCTCAACTCCCAGGGGCGCCTGGCGGAGGCGGAGGGCGAGGCCGAGATCTGGCGTGACCTGCGCATGAAGCTCTTCATCGACCCGGTCGAGATGCAGTCGCTCTACGCCGAGAGCCCCGAATGGCTCCGGGACCTGATGGATGCGTGGGCCGACGGACTCAACTACTACCTCCACACGCACCCCGACGCGCAGCCACGGGTCCTCACCCACTTCGAGCCTTGGATGGCGCTGACCTTCAGCGAGGGCAGCATCGGCGGAGACATCGAGCGTGTGAGCTTGGGCGATCTCGAGGCCTTCTACGGCGAAGCGGCGGCGTTGGATCGGGCGGCGCAGGCCGACGACGATGCACTCGTCGACTGGACCGAGCCTACGGGCTCGAACGGATTCGCGATCGCGCCCTCCAACAGCGCGACGGGGAACGCGCTCCTGCTCATCAACCCGCACACGTCCTTCTTCTTCCGCTCCGAAGTCCACATGTCGAGCGACGAGGGCCTCAACGCCTACGGGGCAGCCACGTGGGGGCAGTTCTTCATCTACCAGGGCTTCAACGAGGACGCCGGGTGGATGCACACCTCCAGCGGTGTCGACAACATCGACGAGTTCCTCGAGACGGTGGTGGAGCGCGACGGCGAGTACTTCTACGTAGTCGACGGCGAAGAGCGGCCGATGACCGTGCGCGAAGTCACTGTGCCGTATCGGACCGGCGACGGGGGTATGGCCGAACGGACCTTTACCGTGTTCCGCACCCACCACGGACCGATCGTGCGCTCCGAGGGTGACCGGTGGGTCGCCACTGCCCTCATGGAGGAGCCCCTCTCAGCCCTCATGCAGTCGTTCGGGCGCACCAAAGCCCGCAACCTCGACGACTATCGCGAGAACATGCGGATGCACACGAACTCGTCGAACAACACGGTCTATGCGGATTCGGAAGGCAACATCGCGTACTGGCACTCGAACTTCGTGCCCGAGCGAAATCCTGGCATGAACTGGCTCCAACCGGTCGACGGGAGCCTATCCGCCAACGACTGGGGCGAGCCCCATTCGATCGAGGAGACCCCCAACGTCTTCAACCCGCCGTCGGGGTGGATCCAAAACACGAACAATTGGCCGTATAGCTCTGCGGGGCCCGACAGCCCAGACCCCCGAGACTACCCCGAGTACTTCCAGCGAGGGGGCGAGAACGCGCGCGGTGTCCACGCGGTCATGGTGCTGGAGAACAAGACCGACTTCACGCTCGAGACGCTTCGGGCTGCGGCGTACGACAGCTACCAGCCTGCATTCGAGCCCCTCATTCCCGCGCTCGTCTCCGCCTACGACCGAGCCCCTGCCTCGAACCCGCTGAAGGATCGGCTGGCCGAGCAGATGTCGCTGCTGCGGGACTGGGACTATCGGTGGGGCGAGGAATCCGTGGAGACCGCGCTCGCGATCTACTGGGCCGAAGACTTCTTCGAGCGCGTCGCGCGCGATGCCCGCGATGCGGGCGTGTCGCCAAGCGACTTCGCGGTGAGGGCGACGGTCGCGCAGCATCTCGAGTCGCTCGCCGCCGCCTCCGAGACGCTCGAGCAAGACTTCGGCTCGTGGCGCACCCCTTGGGGGGCAATCAACCGTTTTCAGCGCCTCACCGACGACATCGTCCATCCCTTCGACGACAACGCTCCGAGCATCCCGGTTGGCTTCACCTCTGGACGGTGGGGATCGCTCGCCTCCTTCGGCACGCGGACGCCGCCGGGTCAGGTACGGAGGTACGGTACCAGCGGAAACAGCTTCGTCGCGGTCGTCGAGTTCGGAGACCGGGTGCGCGCTTTGGCGGTGACCGCGGGAGGCGAGAGCGGCGATCCCAGCTCACCCCACTTCAATGATCAGGCTCAAAACTACGCCGACGGCAACCTTCGTCCGGTCTACTACTACCCCGAGGACATCGAAGCGCACGCCGAGCGGGTGTACAAGCCAGGCGGATGACGGGGCGTAGATCGCCCGACGCCCACGCCCGGAAAGTCCCGACGGCGTAGCGCGCCCGGTTCGTGAAATGTTGACTCGAGGGTGTCCGTCCCCGGGGCACCGTCGTGACGCGTCCCGCGAATGCCCGGAGGTCTGAAGGAGGCACGTGCGAGTGAACGCCATGGTGCTGCGCCGTGTGTGGGGCTTGGCTGTCGTTGCGCTCCTGGGCGGGTGTGCGAATCGACCCGATCCGTACATGGGGAGTCCCACCCGGGGTCAAATGCTCAGCCACTTCGACCTCGCACTCGAGGCGCGCGGTCATGTGATTTTCGGCGAGCTGGACGACTTCCGGCGCGTGAGCGCGGAACTCGCGGAGCTCGAGCCTGCCCGAGACCTCCCCGCCGAGATCCTGCTACAGCTGGGTCCCATGCGGTGGGAGGCACGACTGGGCGCTCGGGCGCGCACTCCCGAGGACGCGGCGCGTGCGGGGGCCGAAATCGCGCGGACGTGCGGCGACTGCCACGCCGCGAACGACGTCCCGCTGGCCGATCGCTTTACACTGGGCGGGCCGCCACCCGCGGGAACCACGGGCCGTCACATGGCGGGCCTCGCATGGGCCTCGCGTCTTCTTTGGGACGGATTGGTCGGCCCCTCGGACCGTACCTGGTACACGGGGGCCGAGGGCCTCCGCGAGCTGGGCGCTTTGCCCGAAGGGATTCGCCCTCTCCTGCCACCGGGCGACTTCGACGTCGCGGGGGCTCGCCTTCGCCAGCTCGCCGAGCGGGGCACGCTCGCGCGCGACACCGACATGAGAGTCGACGTCCTGGCCGAGGCTTGGAAGGTCTGCGCCGATTGCCACGTCCGGCTGCGTTAGCGGCGACTCCGAGCGACAGCGCGGCCCAACGTAGAAGCGGCCCGGCCACCACTGGGGTGACCGGGCCGCGGTCCTGCGCTCGGGCAGCTCGCGGGAGCCGCCCTCGGCGAGGACGACTTACATCATGCCGTCCATTCCGCCCATTCCGCCGCCCGGCATCGCCGGCTCGTCCTCGGGCATATCCACCACCACACACTCCGTGGTGAGGAGCAGGCCCGCGATCGACGCTGCGTTCTGCAGCGCGGTCCGAACGACCTTCGTCGGGTCGATGACACCGGCCTTCGTCAGGTCCTCGTACACGTCCGTCTGGGCGTTGTAGCCGAAGCCACCCTTACCCTCGCGGACCTTCGCGACGACGATGCTGCCCTCGGCGCCCGCGTTCTCGGCGATGAGACGAATAGGGTGCTCGAGCGCCCGATACAGGATCTGGACACCGATCTGCTCGTCCTCGCGCTCCAGCTGCATCTTCGCGAGCTTGGCCTGGGCACGGAGCAACGCGACGCCGCCACCCGGAACGATGCCCTCTTCGACGGCCGCACGCGTGGCGTGCAGCGCATCTTCGACGAGCGCCTTCTTTTCCTTCATCTCGGTCTCGGTAGCGGCACCGACGTTGATGACGGCCACGCCACCCGCAAGCTTCGCGAGGCGCTCTTGGAGCTTCTCGCGGTCGTAGTCCGAGGTGCTCTTGTCGATCGCGACCCGAATCTCCTCGATTCGACCCTTGATCTTGTCGGCCTCTCCCGCGCCGTCGATGATCGTCGTGTTGTCCTTGTCGATCACGACGCGCTTCGCCTGACCGAGGTCGCTGGCGACGGTGTTCTCGAGCTTGAAGCCGACCTCCTCGGAGATGACCTGGCCGCCCGTCAGGACAGCGATGTCCTGCAGCATGGCCTTACGACGGTCACCGAATCCGGGGGCCTTCACCGCGGCGACCTTCAGGGTGCCGCGCAGCTTGTTGACCACGAGCGTGGCGAGCGCCTCACCCTCGACGTCTTCGGCCACGATCAGAAGAGGGCGGCCCTGCTGGGCAACCTTCTCGAGAATCGGCAGAAGGTCCTTCATCGAGCCGACCTTCTTGTCGTGGATGAGGATCATCACGTCCTCGAGAACCGCTTCCATCCGCTCCGGGTCCGTAACGAAGTACGGGGAGAGATAGCCGCGATCGAACTGCATGCCGTCGACGGTCTCGAGCGTGGTCTCGAGGCCGCGGGCCTCCTCGACCGTGATGACGCCGTCCTTGCCGACCTTCTCCATCGCGTCGGAGATCAGCTCGCCGATCTCCTCGTTGTTATTGGCCGAAATGGCTCCGACCTGCGCGATGTGCTTCTTGTCCTTGGTCTCCGTCGAAAGCTTCTGGAGCTCCTCGACCACCACCTCGACACCCTTGTCGATGCCGCGGCGGATCCCCATCGGGTTCGTGCCCGCGGTAACGTTCTTGAGACCCTCGCCGAAGATCGCCTGCGCGAGCACGGTCGCCGTGGTCGTGCCGTCACCGGCAACGTCGGAAGTCTTGGTTGCGACTTCCTTGACCATCTGGGCGCCCATGTTCTCCACGGGATCCTCGAGCTCCACTTCCTTGGCCACGGACACGCCGTCCTTGGTCACGGTCGGGGAGCCGAATTTCCGATCCAGTACGACGTTCCGGCCCTTGGGGCCGAGCGTCACCTTCACGGCTCGGGCGAGCTTGTCGACACCGACTTTGAGGCGCGCACGCGCCTCGACGTCGAATCTGAGCTCTTTGGCTGCCATGATTCGTATTCTCCTAGTCGATTGCGGTTGCGCTTACGAGACGATTGCGAGGATGTCCGATTCGCGAAGAATGAGGTACTCCTCACCTTCGAGCGTCACATCCGTGCCGCTGTACTTGCCGTACAGGACCTTGTCGCCCACCGACACATCCATGTCGATGCGCGCGCCTTCGTCAGACATCTTTCCGGGTCCTACGGCCACCACTTCTCCCTGAGACGGCTTTTCTTTGGCCGTGTCGGGAATGTAGAGGCCGCCCCGCATCTGCTCGGCTTCGTCGAGCGGCTTGACCACGACGCGGTCTGCAAGCGGCTTGACCTTGAGGGCTGAACTAACCGCGGCCTTACCCTTTGCCATTGAGCCTCCTCCTGCGTGTTAGGGGCCAACTGATTTGTGAGATTCCTGCGTTAGCACTCGACCTAGCTGAGTGCTAACATCCCCAAATCTCTAACACAACCGGTGGCTGTCAAGCCTGTGGGGGGCCTGCAATTCAAGGGGTCTCGGGCCGGGCGCTCGACCGGTCGAGAGTGCCTACTCCATCGAGTACGAGACCTCGCGTAGGAGCTGCCCGACCGGATTCCCCGACCCGCGCCACAGGTATCGGTCCGACACCCGATTGAGCGCGGCACGGACTCCGGAGAAGTGCCTCGCGACGGAACGAAGCACGCCATCGACCCCCAGCGCAGAGGCCTCCGGCGACTCGGAAGCGATCTGGTATCCGCTCGCCCCCATCTTCTCGTAGTACGCGATGGGCGGAGCGCCCCTGCGGTGCACGCGCGCCTCGAGAAAGTCCGGGAACAGGCCGGAAAGCCAGAGCGCGAAGTTGCCCGTGTGGACCCGAAGGAGGAACGCCTCCCGGCTGTCCGCGGTCCGCAGTCGCGAGACCAGGTCGACAAGGTAGCCGTACTCCTCTTCGCCCTGATCAGAGATGCGGTACGCCCGCCGGCTCTGGCCGAAGCCCACGAGCACGGAAGCCACGTAATCCGCCGCGACCGGATCGTCGACCCCCCGCTCGAGCAAGGATTGGCGCACGAGGACGTAGAAGACGATTTCCGGCCTCGCCTTCACGTCCTCGTCGGTGAGGAGGGCGTTGAGCACGCGGGGATCGTCCAGGAGACCATCGAGCCCCCCTTCCTCGAGCCGCTGCTTGGCCGCCTCGCGAAGCTCTATGTCACGGCGTCCGAGCAACTCCACAAGATGGAGCGCCTCGCTACGTCCGAACGAGGACCTGATCACAGGCATGATCATCGACGTTGCCTCCTTCCATTCGGCTCCGGATGGCCTTCCCCTGTCTCACGGTGCTACACCGCGGGGGCCTGGCGCGAGTCTTTTCTTCGGAGCGGCGCCGTACCGCTTCGAGTTTCGAGCGCATCGGCCCGAGGCCGATGCCGGCCCACCCGACGACCGACGAAGGACGGTCGAGCCGGGCTAGCTTCGCGCCGTGAGCGCTTCCATCCGAGAGACGCCCTCCAGGCCGACGATCGCGTGCACGACCTCGTCGGCAAGCGTCGGGTCGAACCAATGGCCGAGGTCGCTGAGCGATGTGAATGCCGCGCGCGCCTCGGCGTACGCGAGCTCGAGCACGGCGCGAGCCGAGCCTCGGAACACGTCCTCGACGACACCCGAGGGCACCGTCCCGCTCTCCCACATGGGCCCGAGCGCCGCCCGCTCCTCCGGCGTGCCCTCGTGCCGGATCTGAGCCACGAGCAGATTGTGGCTGCGCCGCCCCACGTCGAACTCGAAATCCGTCAGGTCATCCACGATCTGGAACGCCGTGCCGAGTCGAGCGACCGCCGCTTCCGCCTGCTCCATCTTCGACGCCATCGCCCCGTCCTCGAGCACGGAAGGCGCCGCGAGCGCGAGCGCGAAGAGCGAGCCACCTCTGACGCGGTGCACGGCCTCGACCATCTCGGCGGGCGTAGGCACAGCGTCGACCCCGCCCTCCTCGGAGCCCTCCAGCACGCCGATCGACGCCATTCGATCCATGAGCGAACGCTGGATCGGGGCGATGTCGGTCCTGTCGATGACGCCCGCGTCGGTGGCCCGATCGAGCACGGCTCGCAACAGGCGCTCGAACGACATGAGCTGGAGGATCGACATGAAGCGGGACCCGGCGTGGTCTGCCAGCGGAAGGAGGCTCTTCGCCTGGTCGTCGAAGAGGTTGTCCGCCGCGGTGATCGTGCCCTTGATGCAGAAATTCAGCTCGGTGTACGTCTGCAGGCGCGCTTGCGGGACGCCGAGCGAGCCGAAGATCGACCGGAACAGGATCAGGAAGAAATATTCCTGTAGGAAGTGCAGGCCTGCGGGGGTCCCGACTTCGCTCGCGCTGGGTACGTGCGATGCCTTTCCGCGGAATTCCTCTCCGATCGTGGCCTCGAAATCCGCGTGCAGTCGGCGCACGGCATCCGCCTGCGCCTCCATGTCTGGCGCGAGACGCTCCCACACGCCACGGTCGGCGAGCAGTCGCACGGCCTTCTGCGAACGGAATACGGGGGAAAGCGTCATGGGACGGAATCTAGCGAACGGTCGCGCGTTGGGGACACCCGGTCACGACCCCGCCAGGTACTCTCCCGCCATGGCCAGGCCGTACAAGGTGAGGAACGGCTCGATGGTGTCCACCGTGTTCAGGTACGGACCGATGGCGTTCGCGAAGCCGCCGGTCGCCACGACGAGTGCGTCGGATCGGCCCCACTCCTCTTTGATCCGGCGAACGATTCCGTCGACCGACTCGATTGCCTGGAAGAAGACGCCACTCTGAATGCACGTCTCCGTCCTTCGGCCGATCACGACTTCCGGAGGCTGGAGCTCGACGCGGGGCAGCTTCGCGGTGTGGGCCGAAAGCCAGTCGAGCCCGGAGCGGAGACCGGGAGAGATGACACCCCCGAGGAATACCCCGTCTGCGGTGATGCAGTCGAAGGTCGTCGCCGTTCCGAGGTCGACGGCGATCGTGTCTCGCCGATACAGCTCCCTCGCCGCGAGGGTGTTCACGATGCGGTCGGCGCCGACCGAGCGCGGCTCCTCTACGTCGAGCTCGATCGGCAGCCCCGAGTCGGGACCCACGGAGATGACCTCCGCCCCCGTGATGGTGCGGATCGTCTTGGACCATACGTAGTTCACCGAGGGGACGACCGAGCCGACCACGCCCCGGACGATCGCCCCCTCGTCGATGCCGTCCCCCTCGAGGAACGCACGCATGAGCGCGGTCATCTCGTCGCCCGTCCTGGGCACGCTGGAGCTCACGCGCCACTCGGCCACGAGCTCCGTCGTCGTG
>Ga0224512_10001958_pt1 | contig 19270 bp, 16 predicted proteins | sample SF_May12_sed_USG_4_FD_169103 | JGI IMG/M metagenome (GOLD analysis project Ga0224512, IMG submission 169103) | Sediment microbial communities from San Francisco Bay, California, United States - SF_May12_sed_USGS_13 | ecosystem: Environmental > Aquatic > Marine > Sediment | place: USA... | reverse complement strand
GATTCCAGTCGAACGGCGCTACCAAAACTCCCCAGGCGATGATTACGAGTGCAACTATCGTCACGACGAGCTTGTTGTCGATGCAGTATCTGATTATGCGGTCGACGGGCGAGAGGTGGGTGGGGTCGACCTTGTACTCCTGATCCGTCATGCTCTACTTCTTTCCTTCAGATCCAGGGGACTGCGTTGTCTTGATCGAGCCACAGCGAAGCATCGACCGGCCATAAAAGGAATTCCACACAACGTCTTCTTTCTGCAGCCAGTAGGCTCCGTCACCGTCACGTGCCATCGGGCAGTGGGTCAGATAAAAGTCATGGTCCGTCGCGTGGCCAAAGCTCTGGTGCAGCCCGATGGTTGCCTCCGAGAGGTAGAAGAAGGCGTCGCGTGCTATTTTTATGTTTTCGGCGGTCGAAATTCTATTCGCCTGGGGGGATAGTTTCTTCGACAACTCCATCCAACGGCTATGACCCTTTCGCGAGAAAACAGACATGTCCACATTTTTGATTGCAGCCGACAGCTCTTTGCCCGCGCTTCTGGTATCCTCGAGCTCATCTTTGGCCAGCGCCATCTGCACGTCGAAGTACGCAGCGTAAAGGGGCGTCAAAGCTTCCCGCGCCTTGCCCTCTTCTTTGTAGTGCTCAATCGCAGTCTCGTGAGTGGCGTATACAGCGCTGCCACCGTGTTGATGTCCGGCCATCGTGGCGCCGCCGGTTGGTGACATCATGCTGGGCTTCGCTCGGATTTGTAGTTCGCTGTCGATCTTGAAGGCGCCGTTGGTCACGACCAGCTCACCTTCCTCGATACCGTCTTTTATGATATAGAAATCACCCGCACGGGGACCGAGCTCGATTTCACGGCCCTCGAAGAGCGGCCCGTCGTCGCTGGGAATCTCGACATAAACCACAGCTCGCTTGCCCGTAATCAGTGGTGAGCTGGCGGGAATCAACAACGGGGCATCGTGGTCGTCGAGCGCTTTGCCCACATACCCGAGTGAGGCGGCCGGCACCAGATCCATTCCGCAGACATCGCACTTTCCGGGCCCGCTCTTGACGATTTCGGGATGCATCGGCGAAATCCATTTGTCCGCCAGGTATTCGTCGATGATATTCCCTTCGCTGTCGATGCGCGACTTTACGACGCCGCGAACGAACATGTCCGGCTTGAGTCTCCTGTCCTTGTTTTCAACAACCGCCCGTACCTTGACGGTGCGTGTCTTCGGATCCACCAACGGATCGATGAAACTTATGATGGCTTCAACATGAGCGCCGGGAAAGGACGGAGACGTGAACTCCAACCTCTGGCCCAAACACAGCCAGGGCAGATCCGACTCATACGCTTCGAGCGTCACCCAGAGTTTGGTGAGATCGGCGATGGTGTAAATGCGACTTCCCGTGGAAACATACATCCCTTCCTTGGCATCCTTGTGAACCACGACACCGCCTATGGGAGCATAAATGGTCAGATGGTCAGAAGTCTTCTGCGTGTATTCGATGGACTCGATTTGCTTGGGCGCTAAACCGAAGAGCCGCAGCTTGTCGCGCGCTGCCTCTACCGTGGCCTTTGCTGTCGACTGCAACACGACACTCGCCGTGTTGCCCAGCGCACGGACGGCAGTGCGCGCCTGTATCAATTCTTCCTGCGCGGCCAGCAGTTCGGGGGAGTAGATGTCCACCAGGTGATCTCCCTTACTGACGGTAATCCCCGTGAAGTCGGCATATAGCCGGTCGAGTCGACCTGGGACCCAGGCAGTGATGTAAGCAAGTTTGGTCTCATCGTAGGTAATCTTGCCAACCATACGTACGTGGGCCTCGGCGAAAGCCCGCTTGGCCGGCGTCGTTTGAATCTGAGCCAGTTGTTTGGCCGTTTCAGACAATCGCAGCTGCCTCGGTCCGAGCTCATCGTCCGTGTCCGACTCCAGCGGTATCAGGTCCATGAAGCAGATTGGGCACTTGCCCGGTTTCGGCAGTTTGATCTGCGGGTGCATGGAACAGGTCCAGGTTGTGGGCTCGGGAGAGGCGACCGCAGAATGATCGTGGCTCGAGCGCTCGCTCGCTGGCGGTTCGTCACCCCCACCGAATAGAATCCCGCCAAGCAGAAAGGCCAGGACAGCAATCACCGACAATCCGATGAGTCCCCGTACTCCGCGAGGCGCAAATCCACCTAAAGCTGTTCGAATGTTTCTATGTTCACTCATGACTCATCTCCTTAATACATCGCTCCCGTCAACGGCCGGCTAGCAGCCAGGGGTGCCATCAATGAATATACACCGTCACTGATCACTCGTTTTCGGATGTCGGAAGCGCTATTCCGGCAACCAGTTCGATTTCTGCCCGGCTAATAGCCAAATTCGACCTGGACCGCTCGAACTGCAGTTGAAAATCGAGCAGCTGGCGTTGAGCGTCGAGCAGATCGAGGAAGTCCGTCTCGCCCGCCTGGTAAGCCGTGTAATTTGCATTGAGAGACTGCTCCGCCTTCGGTACCAACCCGTCACGGTACAAACGTGTCTTCCTCAGCGCGTCCTCGTATTCGAAAAGGATCTTCTCGGTCAACGCTCTCAGACGGTTTTGGGCGTCAACGTAATTGTTGCGGGCTCTCCGGTATTGAGCCTCGGCTTCTTGTGTCCGCGCTTTGTTCGCTCCAAACCATATAGGCAAGCTTATACCCGCAGAGGCCATCCACGGATCTTTGCCGCTATCTTTGAGGGTGGGGTTGACTGCCTCGCCGGTTTGCACATAATCCACACCAACGAAGAAGCTCGGCAGTGATAACTTGGTTGCAAGACGCTTCGCCGCCTTCTCTCTGTCGATGAGGTGAAGCAGCGACTTCAAATCAGGATTGTTGGCGAATACCTGCGCGACAACGCTATCGCGATCCACCGTGACCTCTTCGATCTCGATCTCTGTCGGTAATGGAAGGTGAGTGGTGTCGGGTAAGTTCACCACCGCACGCAGTCGTGCGGCGACGGGTCGCACCATCTCTTCGACGGTGAGCAGTCGATCCTCGAGCTTACCCAGTTCTACCTGCGCTTTGATTACATCCGGATGTTGTTTCAGACCGACCCGATACTTGGCACGCGCCACGGATTCCCAGAACTTTAGTAGTTCCAGGTTTTCCCTCGTGATCGCGATGTCCCGGCCGAGATAGTAGTACTCGTAGTACGCGGACTTCACCTGATAGAACAACTTTAGTGTCTGCGACTGGAATGTCTGATAGGCTGCATTGGCCGTTTCGAGTGTGATGTCCGTCCTCGCGCCCAGCGTCCCGAACCAGGGAAACGACTGCCTCAGCATGAAGCGCTGATTCTGCGGTCCAACCCGGGTCTCTACGTTTTCTATGAAGTAGGTGTACGAAATCCACGGGTCAGGCAACGCTCCCGTGTACCCAGATCTTTCAACCAGGGACTTCCACTGGTAGAAAGCTGCCTGCAACGCCGGGCTTTGCTTGGCCGCGTACGCAAGGTAGTCCTCCAACTGAGCCGTAGGAGCAAGACCCACGGCCTCCGTCGTGGCACGGTCGTATACGGTAGCGAGCGAATCAGACAGGTGCCTTGCCCTGTCCTGATCTTGTGCTCGTGCCCTTGCGGGCAATACCAGCACGGCCAGAAGAACCAAAGCTACCCTTCCAAAACCACGGCCGACTCCTCGTGTTCTCATGACTTCCATACTCCTTATTGATCAGTGGGCCCATTCCCTACCCCGATGTTATTACAAGAGTCGTGCCATACATCGTAACTCGTTTTTCTGCAGAATGTTATCCTCATTTTGATCCGTGTGGCTCGATCCGTGATGGTGAATATTATGTAATCATTGAAGAAAATCATCTATTATTCTCCAGTCAACTGGGGGATTGACCGAGGCACCCCCAGGCCGGCCGTCAGGCGAGCGTTGTCATCCCGTTGGACGACAGCCAGTTGGCGGGTCTCATTTTGTTTGACTCGTGGGTGGCATGCTAGTTGCGCTTGGGTGCAGCGCGCAGACGAACTCGGAGGTGGAGCTTTGTGGACGCCTGAATCCGCGAGGAACAAGATTTTTTTGATCGCGGGTACGACTGTGTTCACCCTTGCTCTCCACTACGGTTGGCTAGTGGAGCCGATATTCGGGCACGTGCACTGGGTACACGCCATTCATGCGCGACTGTGTTATATACCGATCGTGATGGCCGCGTCTTGGTTTGGCCTCCGCGGAGGGTTGTACACCGCCAGCGTGATATCGGTTCTCGTTTTTCCGCTCGTTGTGGGTGCCGTAGACAGTCCACATGATTTCGCCAACGAAATGACGGAAATCGTCTTTTACTTCGCGATCGCCATTCTGATTGGTGTGCTGGTCGAACGCGAGTTCGCCGCTCGACGGAGGCAGCAGGAGGCCCAGTTGCAGATGGAGCGCTCGCACAAGTTATCGCTCGTCGGGCAACTCGCCGCTGGCGTCGCTCACGAGATCAAGAACCCCCTGGCATCCATCAAAGGCGCTGCGGACATTCTCACTGATGATGACACGTCAGGCGCCGACCGTGAGGAGTTCAAAGGAATATTGCGAAACGAGGTCAAGCGGATCGACGCTACTGTAGGCGAATTTCTCGAGTTTGCCCGCGCGAAAGAAACGAAGCTGGAGAAACTCGATTTGTCTCAGACCTTGCGAGCGACACTCCGTCAGATTGAAGCGCAGGCGAAACGACATGGATTGGCGATCGAAGCGAAGTTACAGGAGGGCATTGTCGTCAATGGCGACTCTGAAAAGCTTCACCAGATGATTCTCAATCTCATACTGAATGCTATTCAGGCGTCGCGCGAGGGCGACGCGATACGTGTCATTTTGAATAACCGAAATGATAATACGGTACGGTTGGCTATCGCTGACTCGGGCACCGGCATAAGCGAAGCCGCCATGGAGCGCGTGTTTGATCCTTTTTTTACAACGAAGTCGTCCGGTGCCGGTCTGGGTCTGGCGGTTGTCAAGGACATCGTCGATAGCCACTTTGGAGATATCGTGATCGAGAGCAAAGAGGGCCGAGGCACTACGGTAAAGGTTACGCTTCCCTGTACGCAAGTTGAGGATTAGTGATGAGAATTCTTCTGGCTGACGACGACAGATCGTTGCGGCGCGTTCTTCAGTTCAAGCTAAAGAAGAACGGGCACGAGGTAACTGCTGTCGAAGATGGCCAGCGGGCGCTTGATCGGCTTCGCGAGGACCAGTGGGAGCTTCTGTTGTCCGACATAAAAATGCCGAAGGTTGACGGTATTGAATTGCTGGCGTACGCGAAAGGGCTCCAGCCGGATCTCAAGGTGATTTTGATCACCGCCCACGCCACGATTGCCCAGGCGGTTGAAGCGGTCAAACTTGGGGCCTTCGATTACATCACAAAGCCATTCGAAGACGAGGAGCTCTTTGCGGCCGTTGACAAGGTTATGGCTTTCCAAAAGCTCGAAAAAGAGAACAAGCTGCTTAGAGGACGCCTGAGACAGAGTGAACGGACCGCGAGATTGCTCGGAGTCTCCAAGGCGTTCAAGGAGATGATGAGGCTTATTGAAAGAATCGCTGCAACAGATGCGACGGTCTTGCTGACTGGACCGTCCGGCACTGGCAAGGAACTTGTGGCACGAGCGATTCACTCAAAGAGCTGTAGGGCAGACGGGGAGTTTATCGCCGTCAATTGCGGAGCGATACCTTCTGAACTCATTGAGTCGGAGCTCTTCGGTCATGTGAAGGGAGCTTTCACCGGTGCAATAAAGGATAAGAAAGGAAAATTTGAGCTTGCCGATGGCGGGACGATCCTTTTGGACGAAGTCTCTGAGCTAGCCGTTGAGCTGCAAGTGAAGCTTTTGCGCGTGCTGCAGGAACGGGTTGTCGAGCCGGTTGGCTCCGAGGAGACTCGGCAGATCGATGCGCGTGTCGTTGGTGCGACGAATGTTGATCTGCACAAGCGTGTCGCTCTGGGCACGTTTCGAGATGACCTGTTCTACCGCCTCAATGTTATTCCGATAAAAGTCCCGACGCTTGCCGAGCGAACGGAGGACATCCCGGTTCTTGTCCGGGCATTCCTTCAGCGGTACGCGCCAAACAACGGGGTTACCGTTTCCCCAGAGCTTATGGAGCGACTCCGCGAGCATTCTTGGCCGGGAAACATCCGTGAGTTGGAAAACCTCATAGAGCGGATGGTGATTCTTCGCAAAGGGGACGTGTTGTCCATCCGTGACTTGCCGGATGATTTCGGCATGACAGCTGTTGGCACGGCGGAGCCTGCCAGAGAGGACTCCTCTCAGCATCTCAGTTTTCATGAGGCGGAGGAGAAGATCATTAGAGAAGCTCTGGACAGGTCCGGTTGGAACCGCACGAGAGCGGCGAAGTATCTCAAGATCCCTCGACACGTGCTTCTTTATCGAATGAAGAAGTACAACATCGAGGAGGATCGTTCACGTACGGGATGATCTGCCACTCTCGACTCATGACACAGCCGACCCCGTCGTTGCGGCTTCATGAGGCCACCAGACGAGCGGGCGGGATACCAAGTGGCATCCCGCGTCGGCTGTTTTGGCTGCCACGGCCCAGGCGGACGAGTTGGCAAGAGAAACCCGCGAAGCTTCAAGGGCTATATCCCACCCTGGCGAGGGAGGGACTTCAACGAACTGGTCAGAGACGACGAAGAACTCCGGCGATGGATACTCGACGGCAAGATCGATCGGCTCGAATCAAACCCCTTGGCGCGCTACTTTACTGGACGGCAGGTGATTCAGATGCCCGCCTATCGCGATATCTTGAACGATGAAGAAGTCGAAGCTCTGATCACGTATATTCACTGGCTTCAGAATCAAGAACTCTGACAAATGGACGCCAACGTCTTTACTTGTCCCATGCACCCGGAGGTCACCCGGGATGCTCCAGGTGACTGCCCGGTCTGCGGCATGGCCCTCGAGCCGCAAACCCCCGTTAGTGAGGAGGGGGATAGCGCCGAGCTGGTTGACATGCGGCGGCGCTTTGTGGTGAGCGCCCTGCTCTCGGTTCCTCTCGTCGTAATCGCCATGCGTGAGTTGATAACGGGCCACCCAATCGAGAATTTCGCGACCCCAGAGGCGTTGCAGTGGCTGGAGCTTTTTCTCGCGACGCCCGTGGTTCTGTGGGCTGGGTGGCCCTTCTTCGTTCGCGCGTGGAAATCGATCATCAACCGTAGTCTCAACATGTTCACGCTGATCGGCATCGGTGTCGCGGCAGCCTTTTTCTATAGCGTCGTTGCCCAGGTGTTTCCGCAAATCTTCCCTCGCTCGTTCCGGTCGGAATCGGGAGGCGTCGCTGTTTACTTCGAAGCGGCCGCCGTTATCGTGACACTGGTTCTCTTTGGGCAAGTGCTCGAGCTCAAGGCGCGCAGCCAAACCGGAGCGGCGATCAAAGCGCTTCTCGGCCTGGCGCCAGAAACCGCACGACGTATCCGCGCCGACGGGAGTGAGGAAGACGTATCACTGGAGAGTGTTTGCCCGGGCGATCGGCTCCGTATTCGTCCAGGCGAGAAGGTGCCGGTCGATGGGGCCGTGCTCGAGGGGACAAGTGCGGTGGATGAATCGATGGTAACCGGTGAGGCGATCCCTGTCGAGAAGCGCCAAGGAGATCCCGTCATCGGTGCTACCATAAACAGCACCGGCTCGCTTGTCATAAGAGCCGAGAAAGTGGGTGCAAATACTCTTCTCGCTCAGATTGTTGAGATGGTGGCGGAGGCGCAGCGCAGCCGCGCGCCGATTCAAAAGCTCGCTGACATCGTCGCCGGCTATTTTGTCCCCGCAGTGGTCCTGTTTGCCATCATCACTTTTGTTGTGTGGGCATTGGTCGGCCCCGAGCCGAGGCTGGCCACCGCTCTTATCACGGCGGTGTCCGTGCTGATCATCGCGTGTCCCTGTGCGCTGGGGCTGGCGACCCCAATGTCCGTTATGGTCGCGACCGGCAAAGGTGCGACGATGGGGGTACTGTTCAAGAATGCTGAGGCAATTGAGGTCATGCGAAAAGTCGACACGCTTGTCGTCGACAAGACTGGAACACTCACCGAGGGCAAACCCCGGCTGGTCGCAGTGGAAGCGACCGACGACTGGGGCGAGACCGATCTCCTACGGCTTGCGGCAAGCCTCGAACGGGGTAGCGAGCACCCGCTGGCAGCCGCGATTGTCGCCGGGGCAACCGCACGAGGCGAGGCCCTCGCAGAAGTCGTTGAGTTTCAGTCCTTAACGGGAAAAGGTGTGATCGGCAAAGTCGATGGCCATGTTGTAGCGCTCGGCAATCGCAGGCTTTTCGGCGATCTCGCGATCGATCTCGGCCACCTCGCCGCGCTGGCTGAGGCGATGCGCAGCGATGGCCAAACCGCCATGTTTGTGGCCGTTGACGGCAAGGCTGCCGGCCTCGTCGGCGTGGCCGACCCGATCAAGCACACCACTCCCGAGGCGATTCGCCAACTCCACGACGAGGGCATCCGCCTGGTCATGCTCACCGGGGACAACCAAACCACCGCGACGGCTGTAGCTGGCAAACTCGGTCTCGACGACGTGGTCGCCGAGGTTCTGCCGGATCAGAAGGCCACGGCGATCAAGAGATTCCAAGAAGAGGGCCGCGTTGTGGCAATGGCCGGTGATGGGATCAACGATGCCCCGGCACTTTCGCAGGCGCACGTGGGCATTGCCATGGGAACGGGTACCGACGTGGCGATGGAGAGCGCCGGCGTTACTCTGGTCAAGGGTGATCTTCGTGGTATTGTGCGCGCCCGACGACTCAGCCGCGCGACGATGGGTAATATCAAGCAGAACCTTTTCTTTGCCTTTGTTTATAACGCGCTGGGCGTTCCGGTGGCCGCGGGTGTTCTCTACCCCTTCATCGGCCTCCTGCTGAGCCCGATGATCGCGGCGGCGGCAATGAGTTTTAGTTCCGTATCGGTGGTCGGCAACGCTCTTCGGTTACGGAGAGTTCGCCTTTGACGCCCGTACTGCGTGAGGGAAGTTACTCGCATAGACGTCATCGCCGAAGCTCGCCGCCTGTATCGGCACCGGCAGGCTGACTGTTGTTTCGCATACAAAGCCGCTTACCGAAAAACCCCTCTCTCGCCGCCAAAGCCACGACCGGAATCGACGCCCGCGGCAGGCAACCACCGGCAGCCCCGTCGCGGCTCAAATGTGCAACCGACAATGGGTTTGATCCAACGGCCATTTTTCTGTATATTTGTGCCATCTGCCTGCGTGTATGGAACTACACGTTAAAGGTCTCGCCGACAGCAACCCAGTCCTCCGGGGTGAATAATGGCTCGCAAGAACAACCGAGTTGTGTTGGGCGTCGTGGTGGTGATAGGCGCGCTGGTCTACTTTGGATTCGCGGGATTTCAAGAGGGAAAGGCCTATTACAAGACCATCGAAGAGCTCCACGATATGGGTGATGCCGCCCACGACAAACGGATCCGCGTTGCCGGAACTGTATCCGCAGGCTCCATCGAGCGTGATGGCACCGAGATCACCTTTCGGCTGGAGCAAAACCAGCTGACGCTGCCGGTGCGTTACACAGGAAGCTCGCCGGTTCCCGATACTTTTCAGGACGGCGCCGAGGCCTTGTGTGACGGCAAATACCTCCCGGACGGTACATTCGACGCAAAGTTAATCCAGGCGAAATGCGCATCCAAGTACGAGGCTGAATACGGCACAAAAGAAGCCGGACAGTAACTCCGGCGGCGGCCGTAGGCCAGCCTCTACGTTTTATTGGATGCCGGCACTCGTCACCACGAAGTCGATCCTACATCCAAAAGAGGGACGTTGTGGCAAACTTTGGCAACTTATCATTGACACTCGCGTTCACCTTCGCCATCTACGCTGTCATTTCGCTCATCACCGGCACCAAGACCGGGCGACGGGATTTGATCAAATCTGGCGAGAATGCCGTTTATGTGTACTTCGCCCTCATCACCTCTGCCGTCGTAGGCCTTCTCTATCTACTCGTCACCAGCAACTTTCAAATCGAGTACGTGGCAAGCATTACCAACAGGGACATGCCGGTTTACTACAAACTTGCTGCTCTTTGGGGAGGGCAGGCTGGCTCATTGCTCTTCTGGACTTGGATTTTGGCGACGTATGCGGCCATCGTGACTTTTCGCAACCGCCAGCGCCGTACGAATCTGGTGCCAGCCGCGGTCGGCATCATGTCGATGACCACCTTGTTCTTTCTCTCTCTCAATGTCTTTGCGGAGAATCCGTTTAGCGAACTGGCCATGAGCCACGCGGGCCTGGAAGAGCAGCTGCCTTTCGCCCCCGCCGATGGCCGTGGACTGAATCCGCTGCTGCAGCACCCGGTGATGGTGATCCATCCTCCCATTCTTTACCTTGGCTACGTGGGTATGGTGGTGCCTTTCGCGTTTGCCATCGCCGCTCTCATTACGCGAGAGTTGGGCAACGCCTGGATCACCTTGATACGTCGGTGGACACTGATCGCTTGGGGGCTGCTCGGCTTCGGCATCATCCTCGGTGGCAAGTGGGCGTATATGGAGTTGGGTTGGGGCGGCTACTGGGCGTGGGACCCGGTCGAAAACGCTTCGCTCATGCCGTGGCTGACGGCCACCGCATTTCTGCACTCGGTCATCGTGCAGGAAAAGAAGAACATGCTCAAGGTTTGGAACGTGACCCTGATTATTGCCACGTACCTGCTCGTCATATTTGGCACGTTTTTGACGCGTAGTGGTGTTGTGTCTTCGGTGCACGCCTTTGCGCAGTCGTCTATCGGGAGTTTTTTTGTCTCATACATTGCCATTGCCGGAGGGTTGTGTGTATGGCTCGTTTTCTCACGGCTCGAGTATCTAAAAAGCGAAAACGAACTCGACTCGGTGGTGTCACGGGAGAGTGGATTCTTGTTCAATAATTTGGTTTTTCTGGGTGCCTGTTTCGCTGTTTTGTGGGGCACTGTGTTCCCCGTGATATCGGAGGCCATCCAGGGTGAGAAGATTTCCGTGGGAGCGCCCTTCTTCAACAAGATCAACATCCCCGTCGGTTTGTTCCTGCTCTTTCTCACCGGCGTAGGGCCGTTGCTCGCCTGGCGCAAGACCTCGCCCAGGAGCCTCAAGAAGAACTTTTTGTGGCCCATGGCGGTGGCGATGGTCGCGGCAGCGATTCTCTTTGCCACCGGTGTTAGTGGTTTTTATCCTCTGGTGTCGTTCCTACTCTGTGTATTCGTCACCGCAACCATCTTTGTCGAGTTCTTCCGGGGTATTCGTGCTCGCATGCGGGCCCACGGCGAAATGTTGCATCACGCCTTTTTGAGGCTCATCGGCAAGAATAAACGGCGTTACGGGGGATACATAGTTCACTTCGCCATCGTTCTTATTTTTATCGGTTTTACCGGTAACGCCTTCAACCGAGAGACCAAGGGTGAGGTGACAGAGGGGGATACGATCTCGCTGGGAGCTTATGAGCTTCGTTGTGAACAGATCGAAGAAGGGGAGACCCCGAATTATACGTATATCGTGGCCACGCTGTCGGCGACCAAGAATGGTAAACCGATGGGAACGCTCGTACCAGAGAAACGATTCTATCACGCTAGCGAGCAGGGCACATCCGAGGTTGCTCTAAGAAGCAACCTGGCCGAGGATCTTTACGTCGTATTTGCCGGTGTTAACGAAGACAACAACCGGGCGGTTATACAGATTTTCTTGAATCCGCTAGTCGCCTGGGTGTGGATCGGCACCATAGTGATGATCGTGGGGACGGTGGTTGCTATTCTCCCGGATGGACGCGACGTGAGGATTCAGAGAAGAAAAAGAGCCCTGGAAAAACTTCTGCGCGCATCGGAGAAGATTTGAGTCGTCGGTCAAGGCATACGCGCTCGCTGCTTGGGGTCACGGTGGCGGCGATGCTTGCAATTGGGATGGCTTCAGCAACGTCTTTTGCACAATCGGCAAAGTCATCGCTAACCGATCCCGAGCAGGCAGCGATGTTCAATCGAGTTTCTGACAAGCTCGTCTGCCAGTGCGGATGCAACATGATCCTCCGAGTTTGTAATCATTTCGAGTGTCCCTCCGCGTTACCGATGCGGGCCGAGATAGAAGAAAAGATCCTAGCCGGTGCTGCTGAGGACGCGATCGTCACCGATTTTGTCGAGGAGCATGGAAAAGTCGTCCTTGCGACGCCGTCAGCGAAGGGGATCGATCTGGCAGCCTGGGTGATGCCCGGTTTTGTGGTGCTCATGGGACTTTTTCTCTTGCTGTACTTTGTGTCGGACTGGTTGGCGAAGAAGAAAGTCAAACCCGCCGCTTCCCAGCAACAGTTAGACTCAGGAACCATGTCGCGAATCGAGGACGAACTCAGCAGACTGGATACTTGATATGGAAATCGCCATTATTGCTGCATTCACTTTGATCGGTGTTTATCTTGTCATACACCCGATCCTGACCAAGAACAAGTACTGTGCTGAATTCGAAGATATATTCGCTTTTGGCGACTCCAGGCAGCTGGACTATTTGAATTCAAAAAAAGCGCTGGTTCTCGAGAACATAAAAGAACTCGACTTCGAATACGATATGGGCAAACTGTCGGATGAGGATTATACAGCCCTCAGGCACGACTATCTCAAAGAAGCGCAGGAAACCGTTCAGGCAATCGATAAGCTCAAGGTGCGGGAAGAGATTGAAGAGCTTATCGAAAGCGAAGTGCGAAGCCGCAGACGGATACAGTGAACCACCAGATCCTTTCTTGGTCATCAACTAATCCCGATAAGCAATGTCTTGCGTACACAAGAATCAACTCTTGATCGTTGCAACGCTTTCCGTCGTTATGCTGCTAAGTATTCCAGCGACCGCCAGCGCGTTCCGAGTCTTGGGCCAGGTCATCAACGGTACGACCGGCCTGCCGGTCAGTGCGGCCATTATCAAGGTCATAAATCCCAGCGGGGGCATGTTGACCGAGCATGAGGTAGAAACGATCGACGATCTTGGTCACTACGAGGTCGATGATCTCGACGAGCAGAATCCGGTCTATCTGCTAAGGGTATCCTACGAAGGTGTCAATTATACCGAGTTGATTCGCTACCACGGACACGATTCCGTGACCATCGATATCAAGGTCTATGATCGCACCAGCTCATGGGATGATATTCAGGTGAGTATTCCCCACGTCGTTGTGTCCAGATCGCTGGACACGCTGAGCATCGAGAAGTTCATTCAAATAAACAACAATACGTCACCGCCAAAGACCATCTACGATCAGGAATCTCAATTCGTCTTTTACCTACCCGAAGACGCCATCAGGATCAACTCGCTGAGCGTTCAGTCGTTGGGAATACCGCTACCCACCACACCGGTGCCCACTGAGGAGCCCGGGTTTTACAGGATCGACCATCCGATAAAACCTGGGGTCACGGACGTGGCATTGTCCTTTGATCTGCCGTATCAAGACTCGGAATACCACTACAGCGAGCCGCTAAAATACGGCTTGCAACAAATGACCATCATCGCCAGGGACCCAACGATAATGGTGACCAGTGAGACGACCGCAGTGGGAGACGCTCAGGATTTTCACGGTTTCAAGGCGTACAAACTTGCGGGTTTGACGACAGAGAAACCGTTGACACTCACTTTTACCGGCGGCAGCCGTGTGACGCGGGCCGCTCCACAGATCTTTACCGTTCCCAATCGGACTCAGCGGCTGTCCATTGCCACTATGCTACTTCTTGTGCTGGTGCTCGTCGGCTTTTTGATCCTGGAAGTGCGCAGGAATCCCTCTCCAGATCTGCAAAAACAGGCGCTGCGTGGCCAGAGGGAAGAGCTTCTCGGTCAACTTGCCAGACTCGATGACCTGTACAAAACGGGGACCATCTCGGAGCAGTTGTACAAGATTAAACGTTCCGAACTCGTCAACGCGCTCGCCCAGATCTACTATCGGATCGAATTCGATGGCGGTGTCACCTCGCAGGAAGTGAGCGACCAAGAAGGGGCTGCGGGTGTCTGACAACCAGATCGTCCTCAGGGCCGAGTCTCTGGCAAAGCAGTTCGGGACCCTTACCGCTTTGCGCTCTGCGTCTCTGAAGCTGGCCCGTGGTGAGTTCGTAACCATCTTTGGCAGAAACGGCGCTGGCAAAACAACGTTTCTAAAAATCGTTGCAGGATTGATTCGGTCCTACCGTGGTTCCGTCCACCTTTTCGATGAAGATTGCAGAAGTGCCGGCGACCTTCTGAGAAGACGTTTCGGGTTTGTATCCCACGAAAGCTTGTTGTATCAAGATCTCACCGTGCGCGACAACCTTCTGTTCTATGGCAAAATGTATGGCGTCAACGAGATCCGGAGTTCCGTCGAACGGACCATCACCGAGATGGGCCTCGAGGCCAAGGCCTCATCGCTGGTGCGGGAACTCAGCCGAGGCATGAGGCAACGGCTGTCTCTCGGGCGCGCCTTCTTGCACGATCCCCATATTCTGTTACTCGACGAACCGTTTACCGGTCTCGACGACAGAGCCGCCGCCATACTCGATGGTAAGCTCACCCGATTCAAGGACGCGGGAAGATCGGTGATCATGGCCACCCACAATGCTGAGCGCGGTTGGAAACACGCCGATTCGGTGGCTGTCTTAGACAGAGGTATTATCGTCTACAATTCCGCCGTCAAAGACACCACATTCGAAAAATTTCGGGCGGAGTACTTGCAGATTCTTTCTCGCTGAGGTTGTGTCTTTCATGCGACGCACACTGGCTGCTATCCTGTGGAAGGACCTGAAGATCGAGCTTCGCACAAAGGAAGCATTTAGTGCGTCGTTCGTATTCTCCGTACTCGTGCTTGTCATTTTCAATTTCACGCTGGACCTGAGCTCGGATGAAGCGCTAAAGCTCGGCGCCGGTTTTCTATGGATAGCCTTCGTGTTTGCCGGTGTGCTCTCACTAAATCGATCGTTCGCTCTGGAAAAAGAGGAGAACTGCATTCAGGGTCTGCTGCTGGCGCCGATCGATCGCGGCGCAATTTATGTCGGCAAATTTTTGGCTAATGTGATCTTTATGCTGGTTACCGAGATCATGGTCCTGCCCCTATTCGCCATCTTTTTCAACGTGGCCATCGTCGAGCGCTTATGGTTGCTACTGGTGATTTTTGTGTTGGGAACGGTGGGATTTTCCGCCGTCGGCACACTGTTTTCGGCTATCGCGGCGCAAACCAGAATGCGTGAGGTGATGCTTCCCATCCTCCTGCTACCAGTCACGGTTCCCATTCTGATAGCCTCGGTGGAGACGACGGCGTTTGCGCTGGGGGCGCAGGAAGGGGCTTCATTCTGGTTCAAGCTTCTGATAGTGTATGACGTGATTTTTTTTACGGTCGGCCTGCTGACGTTCGAGTACGTCCTTCAGGAGTAGAAATGATGCGAGGAAAACACGCAGTCGATGCGATCTTCCTGGTCATCACGGCGGTCGCAATGCTGGCGGCACTTTACATGGCGCTGTTGTATGCGCCGACCGAACAGACTATGGGCGATGTGCAGCGCATATTCTATTTTCATGTCCCCTCGGCTTGGGTTGCCTTTTTTGCATTCTTTCTCGTCTTTCTTTTTAGCTTTATCTACCTCATGCGTGGAGGTAGACAATGGGATATCAGAGCAAGCGCGGCGGCGGAAATCGGGGTTCTATTTTGTTCGCTGGTCCTTATCACGGGCCCCATTTGGGCGAAGCCGGTGTGGGGCATTTGGTGGACCTGGGACGCGCGTCTCACGCTAACGCTGGTGTTGTGGCTGATCTACGTGGCCTATCTCATGCTGCGTCATTATGTCATCGATCCTGAGCGCCGCGCAACTTTCTCGGCCGTCGTTGGCATCATGGGGTTTATCGACGTGCCCATCGTCTATTTTTCGATCCGCTGGTGGCGTACGCAACACCCTCAGCCGGTCCTGGCCGGCGGAGAAGACTCAGGGCTTGATCCCGCGATGTGGCAGGCGTTGCTGGTTTGTGTCGTCGCCTTTATGCTGCTGTTTTTCTTCTTGCTAAGAAAACGAACCGAACTGCAGTACTTACGAGACGATTTGGATGCCTTGCACGAGCGGTTCGATCAAACCGTGCCATAGTCTGTCATCAAGGAGACACCGATGGGTTGGCTTTTCGCGGCTTACGCAATTATTTGGACGGTATTCTTTCTGTACGCCAACAACCTACACAAACGGCAGAAGGCCATCATGGCTGAGATGGCCTCTTTGACAAAAAAACTGGCGGAGAAGACGGGCGGATGACAACCCACGGGACAAACGTTAGACCTCGTACAACTCCGGTTCCCACTCAAGCCCCAGTTCACTGGGAGGCGCCATGTAACCCAACATCGCGGACGAGGCGACGACCGCCGGACTCGCCAGATAACCTTCACCGCCAACACCCATCCGGTTTTGCCAATTGCGATTGAAAGAAGTGACCGCTCGCTCTCCCTTTTTCAACGCATCCTCACCTTGGCCGAAGCACACTCCACACCACGAATCCCGAATCACCCCGCCAACCGACCGGAACACATCGGCAATCGACTCACCGCTCAGTCGCGGCTCGGCCCGCTCGATGCTACTCTTGACACCCCCTGAGCCCGGATAAATGATAAACGGCTGTGGCACTTTCTCGTGCCCGTTTTCACGCGCTGCACGGATCACCAGCGCGGCTTGCAACAGATCATCATAGCTGCCATTGGTGCACGACCCGATGAACGCCTTGTCAAAGGTCACGCGCTCCTTGGCGATGTCCTCGGCGGGGAACGCGTTATCCGGACTGAAAGGTCGAGCGATCATCGGTACCACACTGCCCAGGTCGAATGTTTCGGTGATGTCGTAGTGCGCGTCTTCTCCGGGTACGATTCTCGGATAAGGCAGGTCGTTTATACCGTTGTCACGATACCACGCATCGGTCACATCGTCGGCGGCGAAGATGCCGTTCTGCGCCTCTCCCTCTGCCATCATATTGGCGATGGTATTGCGGTAGGACATGGGCAGCTGGAGTTGATCATCGACGAACTCGACCGACATGCCCCGTGACTGCGCCGCACCCCATCTCTCGAGGAGTTTGAGCACGATATCCTTACCGCTCACCCACGGCTGCAGCTTACCCGTCAACAGGACGCGCCGGGCGTTGGCCAGCGTGAAATAAACGTATCCCGTCGACCACCCAAATCCCAGGGTGGTCGAGCCCACGGCGAATCCCACGGCTCCATAGGCGCCGTAGGCCCGGCTATGTGAGTCGGCTCCGGGGATGAACTGTCCGGGAAGAATCAACCCTTGCTCGGGAAAATAGAAATGAAAGATTCCGTCCCCTGGCGTGGCATAATAGGGTTTGCTTATGTCGTGCAATTCTGCGAACTCCTGTCCCAGGGCCCATTGCTTTTGATCCGAGTCTTTGCCCGTAAAAACAAAATGATCGTTCGCGATCGCCGCTTGTCTGGGATATATCGTATTGCCCCCGGTGATCTGGTTAAACGTGTGTATGGCGAAAGGCGCCGTGCCATCCGACGCCGGTAAAAGATCGGCGTATACACGTAATGTCTCGCCCGGTTTTACGGAGGCTTTCTTGTCGACGCGGTGAGCCCAAACGATTTGCTCGGTGGTTGTCAAACGACGAGCCGTGCTGGGATCCGGCCAATCTATCTCGGGCGGGCTGCCGACCGTCGCAGGAAATTCGCGGCGCCCGAGGACAAAAATACCACCCGAGCGTCGGATCTCGTCCTCCTTCGGCGTCAAGGTTGTGGGGTCATAGCTCTTATTCTGGGTAGCGTTGACCAGTCTTCGCGTGACCGGATCGAACGACATCTCATCACCGTCCCTCGCATCTGTGACCGCCGCCTCGCACTGAACAACGTGCAGCCCGAGATTGAGTGCATTTCTGCGAAAAATGTCACCCATGTTGTCAGCGCACACGACTACCATTTCCAGTGATACCTCTTCGGCGACTGCCTTTAGCCCGGCGGGGCTCATCTCACGCGACGAACCAATAGCGAAACGGTCACCGGCTATCAAAAACGTCTCGCCCCGTTGAACCCGCTCACGGAAATCCGGCATCAAATATCTGAAGGCTCCTTCCTTCCAGTTCTTGTCGAGTTCCTCCAGGGTCTCGGAAACACAGTACTTGGCGGGGGTGATTTGGTCGGTGTCGATAGCGTCGAGTTTCTTGCCCGGCTGCTTGGCGTCCCAGAAAATTAGCACCTTGCCGCGCACCATAGACGTGGACACTGATGATGTCTTCTGCGGACCCGCCTCGGCAATCTCACCGGCTTTGACACCTGGCTTGAGTCTTACCGGTTGAATCGTGCGTCGTGCTTTTTTCTCGTTCATATCAATCCTCGAACATTCTTGGGTCGATTTACCGCGAGCCCTCGACCGGCATCCTGTTTAGTATCATTGAGTTCGACGTTACGGATACCGGCGGTGGCGCCCCCAAAAAATACCGCAATTGGCAAAGGCTTTCAACCGTCATTTGCTTGCCGCCTCGCCCCTATCGAATTAGAATGGAGTACCGACTAAGTTCAAAAGAACGATCATGCAAAGGATGGATCGTCATGACCACTTCGAATTCATCGCCCAATCGGAAAACCGCACTCATAACCGGCGCCTCTGTGGGCATCGGCTACGAGCTTGCCAAACTCTTGGCCAGAGATAGTTATGATCTCATTTTGGTATCGCGGGACAAAGACAGACTGCAATCGGTGGCCGAGGAGTTGGAAGAGTCCTTCCAAGGTCGAGTCGCGGTGCTTCCCAAGGATTTGACGATTGCGCGCGCGCCGGATGAAATTTTCGAGCAGCTGCAGCAAAACTCCATAACTCTTGACGTACTGGTCAACAACGCAGGTTTCGGGGCGCAGGGCGCGTTTCATGCCGGCGATACCCAGCAAGTTCTGGACATGATCCAGCTGATGGTCACATCGCTGGTGCACCTCACCCGGCTGGTTCTGCCGGGAATGATCGATCGCGGCAGTGGGAAGATATTGAATGTCGCCTCGACGGCGGCGTTTCAACCGGGACCGTATATGTCCATTTACTATGCAACGAAAGCTTTTGTGCTGTCCTTCTCGGAGGCCGTGGGAACAGAACTAAGAGGTACCGGTGTCAGCGTCACCACGTTGTGCCCCGGACCGACTCGAACCGAGTTCCACGCGCGCGCGGGAATGAAGGAAAGCCGCTTGGCCAGCAGCGGAGTGGTCATGGATGCCCAGACCGTGGCCAGGCTCGGCTACGAGGCGATGATGAAGAACAAACTGACCGTGATCACGGGTGCCAGGAACAAGCTGGGCGCTTTTCTCTCCAAGAGAGTGATGCCCAAGAGTATTGTCCTCAGGGCCGTCAGC
>Ga0224512_10001957_pt1 | contig 19270 bp, 15 predicted proteins | sample SF_May12_sed_USG_4_FD_169103 | JGI IMG/M metagenome (GOLD analysis project Ga0224512, IMG submission 169103) | Sediment microbial communities from San Francisco Bay, California, United States - SF_May12_sed_USGS_13 | ecosystem: Environmental > Aquatic > Marine > Sediment | place: USA... | reverse complement strand
GGCTCGGCGGCTGGGCTGGGTGAGGCGACATCGCCCTCGGCTACTGGCTCCTCGGACACGAGCTCGGGCCGACCGAATGCCACCACGTGGGGCCTGAGCCTGGCATGCGGTCCTCCGTGCACCGCGATCGCTCCACCCAGCCCTTACGCTCCATGCGATCGATGAGCCTGGTGACACCGGGTGTACGCTCCACCATCCGCTCCCCCACCACCAGCGTGGGCAGCCCGTCCTTACCCGCGCCGCGCAGAATGCGGAGCACGTTGTACTGCTGCAGCGTCACACCCGCCGGCTCCAGCACGTGCGAGATGAATCGCTTGGAGTCGTCGGCCGTCCGGAGCAGAGCCAGGTAAGCCTCCTGGCTCCGAGTCCGAAACGGCTGGGACTGCTGGATCTCCTCCAGAATGGAGGGTGGGCGCGTGGACGTCTCCCCGCTCATGGATCCTCGTTCTTGGTGCTATTCAACTCGCGCTTGAAGCTAAGGCCCCACGCCCCTCGCAAAAACCGTGCATCGGGTGCAAGCAGCAGCGGAACTGCCGGCATGGTACCTTGCTCACCCGCCATCTCTCCAAGCCCGAGCCGCTCATGCGACAGCGTCCTCACGCCTTCCTTCGCGTCGGCGATCGTTGGATCAACATGGCCATGGTGACCGATATCGAGGACCGGGGCGACCGCTTGATCGTCTTCATGGCCTCGGACATGGCCCGCCTCACCGGGGGTGACGAACCCTCGGCCATCGACGTCGCCCGACGCGTTTCGGTCGAAGGTCCCGAGGACGTCGAGAAGATGCGCCGCTGGCTGCTCCTGAACGACGTGGAGTAGGTGACGACTCCGCAGCGCGTCCTCCGTTACGTACATTCGTTTCCGCGGTTGCGACACGGCACCTCCGCAAGGACGCTGGCACGATCCACCGTCTTCGGCGTAGTCTTTTCCAGGACGATGGACCTGGGAGGCGTATGAGATCAGCCGCAGTGCTCCTGGCGTGTGCGGTCAGCTTGCCGACGTCGGCCTGGTCCCAGGTGATCGAAGGTCGCGTCAGCGAAGAGCGGGGCCGCGCACTCGGGGACGTCTCCGTCACCGTGCTCGGGCAAGCCGGTGTCAGCGCCATCAGCGATGGCGATGGCCGCTTCGTGCTGAATCAGCTCCCTGCGGGTCCACTGCGGATCCACTTTGCGAGGCTCGGCTACACCCCGGTCACCGCCACGGTCGACGTCTACCCCGGCGAGACCACCCCGCTCGCGGTCGCCATGTCGCCGGAGGCCTTCGAGATCGACGGGATCGACGTGAGCGTGGAGGGTGCCGATCCGTTCCTCGAGGTCAATGGCTTCTTCCGAAGGACGCAGAGCGGCTTCGGCCTGCAGCTGCCTCGATCGAGACTGGACGAGCTGCGCATGCTGCTGGTCTCCGACGCGATGCGCAGTCTGTCCGGAATTCGGCTCCGGTCCGACATGTACTCCGGGACGCGCGTGGCCGCGGTGCGCCCCGCCGCGCGGCGATTGGACGGACAAGGCTGTGCGCTGACGGTCTACGTCGACGGCGTGCGCACGCTCGATCCGAACCTGAATCAGGTGCCGCCCGATTGGCTCATCGCGATGGAGGTCTACCGAGGAGCCGAGACCCCCGCGGAATACCGGACCTCCGGGAACTGCGGCGCGGTCCTGCTTTGGACGCGCCAGTGCTAGGCGCCTCCGTCAGCCCGGCCCTCGCTGCCCCCAGATCTGCGGGAACGTGAAAAAGGCTGCCCACACACCCCAGAATGAGACGTAGGACCGCCCGGCCGGCTCGAGTCGCTCGCCGGCCAAGGAGCCCTCGACCGCGAGACCGTCGACGGTCCAGCGGCTTCCGGTCTCGACGTCGTAGATGCCGTCTGCCGTCGCGCGGAAGCTGAGCACGAGACCACCGACCTCGCTCCGGTAGGCCGCCGCCGCGGCGCGCTGCTTGTCCCAGAGCACGACGGACGCGGTCGCCGGAGCGCCGAACGAGCGGTCCAGCGCGGCGAAGTCCCCGCGTGCCCCGAGCTCGCTGAAGGGGAAGACCCAGGTGAGTCCACCCCCCGAGTGGACACCGAGCACCCGCGCCTTGGGCGGGAGCCGTCCGTCGAGGGGCGGCATCGAGAACGTGTACTCGGCGTAGGGCGCGTCGTAGCCCGCGTAGGGATTCGTGTCGTAGCCACCCCGGTTTCCACCCGGCACCGCCAGGACCTCGGTGTCGGGATACAGGGACACCCACCCGTCCCAACGCATCTCGATCGACCTGTGGAGGAGAAGCTCCGTCCCGCTGGCGGGCCCACACCGTGAGGCCCCGATCATCTGCGGCCACAACGACTCCTCAGTCCGCCGATCGTACATCACGAGGTTGCTTTGATAGAGGATGCCCGAGACACCGAACTCTGCGCCCCCAACCGCGGCCCGATCGAAGACGATGGAGGTTCCGGTGAGCGGGCAATGCGTGACTGCGAGATCGAGGGGCCCGAGGGACGTCGTGAACGACGCGTTCACGATCTCGTGATACCAGAGGATGTTGATCGGCACGGCATACGGCTGCCCCTGCACCAGAAAGCCCACGACCCGATCCGCGTCGCTGAGGTACGAGAGCTCCAGGGAGTCATCCGCCGCGACCCAGAAGGGCTCGTCGATGGCGGGGATCCCGTCTTTGGCCGCCGCGCCCAGCGACAGGTACCGCTCGTCGAGGGCGCAGGAGCCCTGGACATCCACGTCTCCATCCCCGCTCGGAACGGTCGGGTCACCCACCCCACACCCCGCGAGCGTCAGGATCGAAGCCGAGAGAAACGTATGTCGTAACAGTTTGAGCACGGTCGTCGTCAGGTTCGCCCTCCTCGCCCCGGCGAATCGGCCACGGAGCGCGGATGTTCCAAGGCCACGTCCGGCCTACCCCTGAACGCCAAACTCACTCGCCTGGAGCTCCGTCTCGAGCTCCGCGAGGATCCGCCACCCGAGGGCCACGTGCGAGGGATCGCCGCTGTCGGCCATCGCCGAACCGAGGTGTACCGCCCACCCCCTGGCTCTCCGCCACTCCGGTTCCGTGGGTCGGTAGACCTCCCGCAGCGTCGCGCGGGCCTCCGATCCGAACAGCGTCCACGCGCACGCGAGGTCCGTGGCCGGATCCCCACCGTTCATGTCGCCCCAGTCGATCAGTCCGACGAGCCCCCCGGCATCCACCAGCACGTTCCGGGGATGCAGATCACCATGGAGCCACACGTCCCCCGTCGATCCAGGAGCGTCGAGCGCCGCTTCCCACAGCGGGCGGAGCCGGCCGACCCCCAGTCGATCGACCCTCTCCTCGATGACGGGGCGGCGCTCCTCGAGCGGGACGCCTCGGAAGGGGTTGGCGGGGGCTTCGGGGGGCGCGGCCTGGTGCAGGGACCTCAGCGTCCAGCCCAGCAGCGCCGCGTCCGCCTGCGAGAGCGCAGCGTCCTCGGCGGTCGTGCCCTCGATCCAGGGAACCACGCTCCACGGCCACGGGAAGAGGGCCGAGGGTTCGCCGACCGCGACAGGAACCGGCACCGACAGGGTCAGTCGCTCGGCGATCGTCGGCAGCCATCTCTGCTCGTTCCGGAGCAGCTCGACCGCCACCTCCCGGCGAGGCAGACGCAGGGCGTACTCCGCCCCGACCCTGAAGATGAAGTTGTCCCAGCCCTCCCCCACGAAGGTGAGATCGCCCGTCAGATGGTGAGGATGCTGCGCCTCGAGTAGCCGCCGCGCGAGGGCGCGATCCACTTCGCGCTCGGCGGGAGGGTGACGGAAGTCCATCGCTCACCCGCCGGCTCTTCGCGGCCTCGAAGGGACGCCACTACGCGTCCGCATCCGCCTCCCACTCCACAGTGTCCAGATAGCGTCCGATTTCGCCGATCCACGCGGATGCTTCCTCCCGGTCTCCAGTGGCGATGACATTCTCCAGGGCCCGGCCGAGCTCGGTCAGCCGCGAGAATCCGTAGGCTTCTCCCGATCCGGCGAGGTTGTGGGCGAGAATCCGGATGGATTCGAGGTCCCCCTGGTCCAGCGCGGATCGAAGCGCGGCCACGTCGTGGTTACGGCCCTCGAGGTATTCCGGGACAAGATCTGCGAGCAGCGGATCCACCAAGACCTTGTCGCCCGGCAGGGCTCTGCCCCCTGCGCCGCCTCCGAGATTCGGGGCGAGGAGTCGCTGGACGGCCTCTGCGAGTGCGTCCCGGCGGAGCGGCTTCTCGATGTAGGCCGTACATCCCGCCTCCAGGCATCTCGCTTCCTCCTCGGGCCCGACCCAGCTGGTCATGGCCAGGATGGGGAGGTGGTGGCCCTCGGGGAGCGCCCGAATGCGGCGGGCCGTGTCATACCCGTCGAGGCCCGGCATGCTCATGTCGAGGAGCAGTCCCGCGACGCCGCCCCTTCGCACGCGGTCGATGGCCGCCCTGCCGTTGTCGAGCAGCTCCATGGCCACGCGGTCGCCGGCCAGGAAGCGCGCCACCAATTCCCTGTTTTCCGGGCTGTCATCGACCACCAGCAGCGTCGGATTGCGGGTCGCGTGCTGACGCACGCTCCGAAGAAGCTCGGCGGGCTTGGCGGGCTTGCTCACGAAACCCGCCATCCCCACTTCCTCACAGCGCTCGCGGAATCCGCTGACGACGTGCGCCGTGAAGGCCAGGATCGGCGGGCTGCGCTCGCCGAGCTCGGCGATGATCTCTCGGGTCATCTCGATGCCGTCCTTGTTCGGCATGTCGAGGTCCGTGAGAATCAGGTCGTATTCCCCTGACAGCGCCGCTTCGAGCCCCAGCGCGCCGTCGGACGCGACCGTGACCTGGTATCCCGCGCCCTCCAGCACACGCGAGGCGTACTGCTGGTTCGCCGGATTGTCCTCGACGAGGAGAACCGCACCGGACTCGGTGGCGCGTTGCGCGGAGGTGCCGAGCACGACGTCGTCCTCGCGGGCGAAATCCTGCGCGAGGACGCTACAGAGCTTCCTCCGGCTGGCCGGCTTGGTGGCATAGATGGTGACGTCCGGCCCCTCGACTCTCCACGGGTCGACGGGTCCCGGAGGAATGAGCACGCACAGTCGAACCTCCGAGCCCTCGCGGGGCTGCCGAGCGAGCCGTCCGATGCGCGCCAGGGCCTCCAGGCCCAGCCGCTGATCGGCCACGATCACGTGGCACAGCCCCTTCCCTTCCGCCAGTCCCCGTTCGAGGCTGGCCTCGTCGGCCCTCCGCGTCGGTACGTTCACGGTATCGAAGGCGTGCCGGACCCCCTGTGCCAGAGACTCCGTCGGTGTGACCACCCAGGCCTGCCACCGCTCGTAACGGGCATCGGAGGCGCGGCGTCGAGCGAACGCCTGGATCGACTTCCTGATGGGAACCTCGACGTGAAACGCGCTTCCCGTTCCGAGCGAGCTCTCGGCCCAGACGCGGCCGCCCATCAGCTCGGCGATGGATGACGAGATCGAGAGGCCCAGTCCCGTTCCCCCGAAGTCGCGCGACAGCGACGAGTCGACCTGGAAGAAGGGATCGAAGATCCTCTCCAGGTGCTGCGGGGACATGCCGATGCCCGTGTCCCGGACCGTGAACCACACGTTCAGCACGCCGTCCTCTCCATCCTGGCATCGGCTCTCGAGAGACACCTCACCCTGGTCCGTGAACTTCACGGCGTTGCCCAGGAGGTTGACCAGGACTTGCCGCAACCGGTTCGGATCGCCCTCCACCGGCGCCGTCAGGGCCGGATCGACGCTGCAGGAGAGCTCCAGCCCTTTCTCGAAGGCACGGCCAGCGAGCGCCTCGGTCACGCTCTCCATGACGTCGGCCACGGAGAACGCCTCCTCGCGAAGCACCAGCCTCCCCGCTTCCACCTTGGACAGGTCCAGAACGTCGTTGATCACGTGCAGCAGCGCCTCGGCGTTCGTCTGCACGGAGCGCAGAAGACCCCGCTGCTCGCCGCTCCCGGCCATGTCGAGCGAGAGCTCCGTCATCCCCAGGATCGCATTCATCGGGGTCCGGATCTCATGGCTCATCATGGCCAAGAAGTCGCTCTTGGCCCGGCTCGCTTGCTCGGCCACCTCTCTGGCCGTCTCGAGCTCGGCCTCCCGCTGCTTGGCCTCGGTGATGTCACGGATGAAGCCGGTGAACATCGGCGGCTCGGAGTCGGGAATGCGGTTCACCGTCAGCTCGATGGGAAACAGGGTCCCGTCCGCGCGCATCGCCTTCAGCTCGAGCCGGCGACCCAGGATCCTGGCCTCACCCGAAGCGAAGTAGCGCGCCATGCCCTCCCGATGAGCGTCCCGCAGATCCGGCGGGATGATGGCGTCGGCCATCGTCCGGCCTCGGACATCCTCCGAGCGGTATCCGAAGATGACCTCCGCCGCAGGGTTGAAGTCGACGATCCGCCCGCGATGGTCCACGGTGATGATCGCGTCGAGCGCCGTCGCCACGATGGCTCGGTTGAGCGCCTCCCTTTCCACCTCCGACGTGACGTCCCGCAACTGCCACAGGTGCCCCTGGACTTTCCCTCCGGCGTCCACGGGGATGAAATCGAGAAGAAGGACTCGTCCGTCCGCGGTTCTGAACCGCTCGTCCGAGACCGCCGAGCGCTCTGCCAGGATCGCCAGCATCCGGGCGATGAACCTCTCGGGCTCCGAAAAGGCCTCGGCGGCCTTCCGTCGCAGCGCGTCTCCATCCTGGCCTGCCAGGTCGGCGGACCGACTCGACAGGGCGAACATGTCGCAGAACGCATCGTTCGCGAGCACCACCTTCCCTTGCTCGTCCTCCACGACGACGGCGGAGCGCATGCTCCCCAAAAGGGTCGTCAGGCGAGAAGACGACTTCGACAGCGCCTCGAGAAGCACCTGATCCCGCCTGAGCGTCGCCGCCTCCGCTTCCAGGAGCTTGAGGCGCGCGGACTCGAAGGAGTAGGTGAGCAGGGACCTGAACTTCTGCAGGAGCTGGACATCGCGCTCCCCGAAACGGCCCGCCTCGGACCGCGTGCAGACGAGCGCCGTGACGCTCGAGTCGGAGCCACCGAACGAAAGCGGAAGCTGCACGGCCGACCCGCCCGGAGGCCCCGGTTCGTCGGGCGATCCCTCCCAGAGCGGCTGCGCCCGCAGGTCCGGGGTGACGACGACTTGCCCCCGATGAAGGGTCGCGAGCGCGTCTTGGTCGCGCCATCGCAGGTCCTCCAGCCGAACCCCTGAGCTGCTTCGCGCTCGATGCCCGTCCTCGCGTCCAGATCGCACGATCCACGCATCCTCGAGATCGAGCGAGTCTCGAAGGGAGCTGAGCATGCCCTCGACGGACGCGGTGGGCTGCTCCATCAAGCTCTCGATGGCGCCGAGCAGACGCTCCAGTCCGACTCGCTCCTGTTGGTCTCGGACGCGTTCCCGCTCGAGGCGCTCCAGGCGCGCCCTGAGCTGCTCCAGCGTCTCTTCGGTCTTCGACATCGTGACACCCCCCCGTTTGGCCATCTAGTCTGTACCGAAGGCGGCAGCCGCGGCAACGCAGGCGGTCGCAGCCCGCTCGTCCACCGAGGCGGGCTCTTTCGCCTTGAGATCCGCGGCCGCGATGAAGACCTCCTCCCAGTGCCTCACCACCGCGACCTCCTCGAACTCGAGATCCCCCGTGGGGGGCTCCGCCCCGGTCGCCGCGGCGACTGCTAGGAGCGGCATGTTCACGCCTGCGCGAACCGTGAGGGGCATCGTCCCGGGAAAGCGGGGGTTCACCTCGAGCAGGGACGGCCATCCCTCACGATCGCGCCGGAACTGCACGTTGGCGACGTACCGGAGACCGATACGCTGCGCGACCGCTCGCGCCAGGCCCTCCAGCTCGGCGTCGCGGAGCGTACGAGCGGCCACGGCCACCCCGGAGTCCACTTTGAGTCTGGCCCGGGGCACGCACGCTCGCACCCGACCGTCCTGATCCGCGAACACGTCCACGCTGTACTCCTCCCCCGGAAGGTACTCCTGAACCATGAGGGTCCCGTCGCGCTCGAGGCCCTCGAGCTCCTCCGGGGAACGGACCATCCGTACGCCCCGTCCTCCGCTCCCGGTACGCGGCTTCACGATCACAGGGAAGGTCCACCCAGCGGGTCGGAAAGAACCGTCCAGGGCAGCCGAACGCGGCACCGGCACGATCCCGACGCAGGCCCGCGCCAAATCGAGCTTGTCCAGACAGACCCGCAACGTCGCCAGATCCGCCAGCACCATCTCGGTCCCGAGCGCACGGAGGTCGTCCGCCCGCTCGGCGAGCGGTATGAGCTCCGAATCCACCGTCGGGATCAGGACGTCGACCTCCTCAGCCTCGCAGTACGAGGACACCCGTTCGACGAACGCGGGGTCGTCCCCTCGTGGCAGCAGCACCCTCCGGTGTTCAGGAACCAGATACAACCCTACGGCGTGCAGGTCGACGTCCCCGGCGTACAACAGGACGTCCTGGCTTGCGAGTGCCCTCAACACGGAGACCGCAGCCGCCCCCCCGGCCCCGGTCACGAGCACCCTCGTCGGCCGCGAGAGCTGGGGGATGAGATTCAGCTCGGGAATAAGCATGGTGACTCCTCAGGCGCTGCGGCGGATGACCTCGAGGGGCTCCACCACTCGGTAATCGGAAAAGCGACCCCAATACGAGGCGGTCGAGCGGAGGTGGTCCGGTGCCAAATACGGTCGGATTCTCGCCTGGGACTGGAAGAGCTCGATGACTTCGATCTTGCGCCCGAGCTGCTCCTCCACATCCACGAACAGGGTCGGGCGGAAGTCGACGGTCGTCGAAGGGGCCTGGTAGCAGTACACGTTGGGCACCCCGCGCGCTGCGACGAGGGTGGCGGCGTGGACCGACCGGTGATCCTGATGCGCGTCGTGCGCCGTGTGCGTGTAGACGACGGACGGCTGCACCTCCCTGATCACCCCCTCGATGACGGAGATCGTATCAGGGCCTGAGCTGATCGACCGATCGGGGAGATCGAAGATCCGAAGCTCGGCCCCGATGGCCTGAGCGGCCGCCAGCGATTCACGATGCCGGACGTCGGGTTGCCCGCCCGCCTCGCCACCGGTGAGCGTGACGATGACGATCTGATCGCCGTTCCTCGCGTGGTTGAGGAGGATTCCTCCACAGCCGATCTCGACGTCGTCCGGATGGGCTCCGATGGCGACGACGACCTCCTTGGGCGACTTCCGCGCCCGGTCTCGCGCCTCGTCGAGAAGCTCCTGCACCTTCTCGTTCAACGTCGCCCGACGCATCGGCTTGACGAGGAACCCGTCTGCATGGCCTCGAAGCGCCTTCAGCGCGTAGTCGAACTTCCTGTGGGCGGTCACCATGAGGACGGGCGCCTGGGGCTGGAGCTCCTTACAGAGCTCCAAGAGCTCCAGTCCGTTCATGCCCGGGAGGTCGATGTCGGTGACGACGATGTCCCATCGCACACCCGCCCTCAAATACTCCTCTGCCGCGTAGCCCGACGAGGCATGGGTGACGCTGAACTTCTCTGTGACCTCGAGCCATCGGGTCATGGCTCGTGCCTGGGATTCGTCGTCTTCTATGAGAAGGACTCGAGACTGGTCGACCACGGCGAGCGCGGCGTCGATCTCGGCCTGTATCCAGCTGAGCATGTCGTTCCATCCTCTGGGGGAATGATTCTGGAGAAGCGGAGTTGTCGACCCTGGATAGCAACTGGCATGCCAACATTGTAAAGTACTGTTATACAATAACTTACGTGGAGTGCACCGCGGCGTGAGACGCCTTCTCTGCATCGTTATGATACGCACTGTGTCCCCTTATGGATCATCGAGCGGCAAGAGTGTATTGTATAGGTACACAACCGGTGTCGACGACGACGGGTGACCGACAGCGATGGGTGCTCTAATACGTTGATTTACAATGGTTTAGTGCGTGTGATGGAGTTCTGGCATCCCCCTTGCTTTGGGGGAGGGCGTTGTACGGAAGTGGTACCATGTCACCCATCACACGGTCTCCCACGCATGTCGAAGAAACCCGAGCTTTCGCTCTCCGCCGACCATCATGTCCATTCCACCTTTTCCGACGGCAGCGGGTCGCTGGAAGACAACCTCGAGGCCGCGCGCAGGGCGGGGCTACGTCATCTGGGGTTCGTCGACCACGTGAGGTCCGACTCGGACTGGGTCCCGGCGTATGCAGCGAGGGTGGCTGAGCTCGCGGCCGGAAGCGACCTGACCCTCACGTGCGGGGTCGAGGCCAAGATCCTGAACCGCGAGGGCCTTCTCGACTTGCCGAAGGACATGAACGGCGTCGACCGGGTCATCGCGGCGGATCACCAGCTCCCGGGGCACACGGGTCCGCTGCATCCGGGTGAGGTCCGCGCGGCGCTGGAGGGCGGTCGGGCGACCCCCTCATGGGTGGTCGAGGGGCTCGTGCAGGCGACCATCGCCGCCATGACGCTCCGGCGAGGTCTCCTCCTGGCGCACCTCTTCAGCCTTCTCCCGAAGGTCGGCCTCGCCGAGGACGATGTGTCCGATCTGCAGATCGTCCGCCTCGCCGAGGCGGCTTCCACGTCGGGCGCGCTCGTGGAGGTGAGCGAGCGTTGGCGATGTCCGTCGCTGCGGACCCTCCAGGTGTTCCGCGATGCGGACGTACCGATCGTCGCCAGCTCGGACGCCCACTCGCCGTCGGCCATCGGACGGTACGACTACGTCGCCTTCGTGTTCGCCGCGCTGGACACGGCCACGCTCCAGGGGTCGGTCGCATGAGCCGCCGCAACCGCCTCATGGGCGCCACGCTGATCAGGGCGTGCCTCGCTCTCGCCGGCGCGCCCATCGAGGCGCAGGAAGCGGACGAGCCGCAGGATGTCCACGCACGGGCGCTCGCGCTCGTGACCGCCGCCGACGAGGCCGGCGCGCTCGCCCACCTCCGAGCAGCCGACACCGTCGATCCCCTTCAGGATCCCTCCGTGATCCTGCTCTATGGCACGCTCCTCCGCCAAGCGGGTGAGCTGGGTCGGGCGATCGACGTCTTCGAGCGCGCGCTCCAGCAGGGCGCGGCCGGATCCGAGGCGGCCCTCTGGAACGAGGTCGCGGTCACGTATTCGTGGTCCGGCGACCTGGATCGCGCCGAGTCCTCCTATCGTGCGGCCCTGGAACGCGATGCGACCTTTGCTCCGGCGATGGCCGGGCTCGCCCGCATCCTCCGCTGGCGAGGGGACATGCCGGAAGCCGAGCGGCTGTATCGTGCGCTGCTCCTCGAGGAGCCCCAGTCGGTCGACGCGATGGTGGGTATGGGCTTCGTGGCCCTGGACGCGCTGCGGGGGGAGGCAGCGGAGGTGTGGTTCCACCGCGCCCTCTCCCTGGATCCGCTCAACGAGGAAGCGCGGCAAGGCTTGAGCAGGTTGCCCGAAGCGCAACGTCTCAGCGTCGACGTCACCATGACCAGAGTCGGGGAGGCCGAAGGCTCCGGCGGCTCAGCTCAGTGGGCGGGCTCGGCCTCCTACCGGATCACGCCGCGCAACACGCTCACAGGATCCCTGGACCTCGCACCGCGCACCGAGGAGCTCGTCGGGTCCGACCCGAACGGGAACGCCGCACCGGCCCTCCACTGGACCGCTTCGCTGGGCTGGGGTCACCGGCTGACACCGAGGTGGAACGCATCGATCAACGTCCGGCGCCTATCCTCCGGCGCGGGCGCCGGGTACTTCGCGACCGCGGAGTCGGGCCGTTGGTTGGGCTCGAAGTGGACCGTGAATGCAGGCCTCCGAGGTGGGCACGTCCCCACCGTGGGACGGGACGTCATGGGATGGGTGGGCCTTTCGCGTGCGGACTCCGATCGGAGGTCGGCCGGGGTGACGCTCTTTCAGGGATCGGACCTCCGCGGCACGTGGTCGCGCTCGGTCGTCGTGAGCGCCTCGTCCGTGCTCGGCGAGAGACTCACGGTTCGCCTTGGCGCGGCGAAAGGGTGGACCAGCTCGGTGGGCTTCTACGAAACCACGTTCGGCGGCAGGGTAGCCCTTGGGGCGGGCCGGGAGCTCCACGCGGAGCTCTTCCGATTCGCCGGGGCCTTCGTGAGGTCGGGCGCCCGGGTGGGCGCCAAGCTCAGTCTTTGACCTCGACAGACAAAGGAGAATAGCCGTGGAAGACGCGCGTGGAACGGTCGTGGTCGTCGAGGACGACGCGGCGCAGAGGACGATCCTCGGTCGGTGGCTCACCGAAGCCGGGCACGAGGTCGCCCTGTTCCCGGACGGGGAGTCCTGCCTGAAGGGGCTCTCTGGCACGCTACCCGACGTGGTGTGCCTCGACCTCCGCCTGCCGGGCATCGACGGCCTCGAGACGCTGGACCGCATCAAGGCCCACTACCCGAAGCTCCCGGTGATCATGCTGACGGCCGAGGAGTCGCTCGAGCCGGTGGTCGCTTCCATCCGCATGGGCGCCTTCGAGTACCTGCAGAAGCCGGTCGAGCGGCAGAAGCTCGTCACCACGGTGCGAAACGCGGTCGCGCTCGCGCAGATGGAGGTGCGGCTCACGCAGCTACAGCACGAAGTCGAGGGGTGGAGCTACGAGAACATCGTGGGCCGAAGCGAGCGCATGCGGCGCCTCTTCCGTCAGATGGACCGAGTCGCTCCCACCGACGTGTCCGTGCTGATCCAGGGCGAGAGCGGAACCGGAAAGGAGTTGGTGGGCCGCGCCCTGCACGAGAGTAGCGGCAGAGCCATGGGCCCGTACGTGGCGCTCAACTGCGCCGCGATTCCCGAGTCCTTGCAGGAGTCCGAGCTCTTCGGACACGAGAAAGGCGCGTTCACGGGCGCGACGCAGAGGCGGGCCGGACGCTTCGAGCAGGCCGACCGCGGAACACTCTTTCTGGACGAGGTGGCCGAGCTCTCGCCCGGCATGCAGGCGAAGCTGCTGAGGGCGATCCAGGAGCAGCGCTTCTTCCGCGTCGGCGGGTCGAACGAGGTGTCTTCCGACTTCAGGCTGATCACCGCCACCCATCGGGATCTCGCGGGCGAGGTGCGGGCCGGACGCTTCAGAGAGGACCTGTATTTCCGCCTGGCCGTCCTCGAGATCGAAGTGCCTGCGCTCAGAGACCGCGGAGACGACGTGGTCCTGCTGGCCTCGACCTTCGCACGGGAGATGGGCCTCCGGACGAACGGCGCGCCGTCACGAATCTCGGCCAACGCCCTGGACGCCATCCAGGCCTACCGCTGGCCCGGCAACGTTCGGGAGCTGCAGAACGCCGTCCAGCGAGCCGTCGTCCTCGCGGAGAGCGAAGAGATCGGTCTCGACTCGCTCCCCCCGAAGGTGCGGGCCGCCGCCCGTGAAGACGCTGCCCCCCTCGCGGACGTGACCCCCACGGGGGAGCGAGACCAGTTAGGGCCCACGCCATCGACGCCGCCCCCCCGGCACTGGGCGGACCTCGTGCCCGATCAGTCGCTCGAGTCCATCGAGGGGAAGGTCATCGCGAGCATGGTGGAGCGTCACCACGGCAACCTCTCGGAGGTCGCCAGAGTCCTCGGAATCTCTCGCTCGACGCTGTATCGCAAGATGTCGTCGCACGGCATCTCCCGAGGGAGCGAGTCGTGATGGCCGTCTCGACGAACGCCGGACCCGAATTGCTCGACGGCCACGCCGGCGTGCTCACCGTGATCCAAGGCGCGCTGGAGCCGATGGCTCTGCTGGACCGGCAGGGCCGGGTTCGCCACAGCAACCCGGCCATGGCCCGGCTCCTGACGGACGGTGCCCGCGATGTCCTGGGCACCCCCGTCTGGGACTTCGCGCACCCTCGTCATCGGGCCGCGCTCCGTGCCTGCTTCTTCACGACGGTCACGTCCGCCAGGCTCGCGGAAGAGAAGAAGCTTCGCGTCACACGACGCGACGGCGCCGAATACACGCTGCACTTTCGCCTGACCCACTTCACCGACGAGCCTGCCGTGGACGGCCTGCTACTGTCGATCCGCGACGTCGGGCGTCTCGCCGAAGCGGAGGGCCGCCTGCTCGTCGAAGCGCTCCGTGACCGACCCACCGGCCTGCCGGGTCGGGCGGCCTTGATGGACCGCATCGCGCGCGCCTCGGCGGACGGACGACCCTGCTGGGTGCTGGTGTTCGAGGTGGACGGTTTCGACTCGGTCCGCGGTGGCTGGGGCCTGGGCACGGGCGACCACTTTCTGGTCGCCCTGGCCGACCGGATCCGCTCGATGGTCGGGACCGACGACTTCCTGGCACGCCTGGAGGGCGATCAGCTGGGCCTTCTGCACTTCGGGTCGGACGAAGCGTCTGCAGTCGCCCTGGCGCGCGCGGTGCAGGCCGCCCTCCAGCGTCCTCTGTTGGCCGACGGTCGAACCGCGAGCTGCGGCGTGCGTGTGGGCATCTCGGCGCCGAGTGAGAGTGGAAAAGACCCCCGCGAGCGGGTCCGCAGAGCCTGCCTCGCGTGCCAGGCGCGCGAAAGAGGCGGCCCGGCCGGCGTCGCCTTCTACCGGAGCGAGATGGCCGAGTCGGTCAACGAGCGCATGGCCGTCGTCGTGGGACTCCGGGCCGCGCTCGACCAGGCGAGCGCCCTGGATGCGCACTACCAACCCATCGTCGACCTGAGCTCCCGTCGCATCGTGGGCTTCGAGGCGCTGATGCGCTGGCGACACCCTCAGCGGGGCCTGCTCACCGCGGGCGCGTTCCTCCCCCACGTAGAGGAGAGCGACCTGATCGTGGATCTCGGATGGTGGATGCTCGACCGGGTGTGCGCCGAGGTGGGTCGGCGGGCCGCGGCCGCGGAGCGGGTGGTGCCGGTGCACGTGAACGTGTCCCCGAGGCAGGTCGCGAGCGGCGAGCTCGTCGACCGGGTGACCGACTCCTTGCAGCGACATGCATGTCCGGTGGAGCTCCTGCACCTCGAGGTCACCGAGTCCGCGACCGAGCTCTCCGCGGGCGAGCTGGCCTCGGCGCTGGAAGAGCTGAGGATCCTCGGGGTCCGGATGTCGATCGACGACTTCGGCACCGGGCATTCTTCTCTGAGCTACCTACATCGCCTACCCGCCGACGTGCTCAAGATCGACCGCTCGTTCGTGACCGGCATCGAGCCGACGGCGAAGCAGGAGCCTCTCGTGCGGAGCATCGTCGCCGTCGCTCGCGAGCTCCAGATGAAGGTCATCGCCGAGGGCATCGAGACGGAACTGGAGGCCTCGTCCCTTCGCGACCTCGGATGTCAGCTGGGGCAGGGCTACCTCTTCTCGAAGCCGCTGCCCGGCGAAGACGCCTTCGGCCTGTTGAGGGCGGGCGCATGAGCGCGCGCGTCGCCGCGACTCGGGCGGCGTCCCCGAGGTCAGGGGGGCGACAGGTCGAGGATGAACGACAGGCCGACCCCGTCCTCGCGAGGGTAGTACTTGAACTCGACGCTGTGCTCCCGGTGCTTCCACGAGTCGAGCTCGGTGTCGAACGTGCGAAGCCCGTGGAACTGAAGGATCTCCAGCCAGTAGGTCTCCGTTCCGTCAGGATAGCGCACGCACGAGAGCGCGAGGCGCTCGTCGGGTGGTCGCTCGAGAAGATGGCGCACCGTCGTATAGGCTGCTTGGGCTCTTTCCGGTGCCGGTACTTCCTCGACCTCGACCCGGAACCCGCGGGTCTCGAAGAATCGGACCGTCTCCCGGAGGTACTCGAACGACATCTCCATGCGCGATCAGCGCACGAAGTACCAGAGGAGCGCTTGTCTCACCAGCAGCGCACCGGCGAGCAACTCGAGCACCAGAACTACCCGATACAGGAGGAGCCGCTCCCGCTCGACGTCCAACGCGAGGTCCAGCTGGAACTCCATGCGGACGCGGTTCCACTGGGGCTGGCCGCCCGGGTCGGCCCGAGGTTCCACCCCGTCCCCGGAGGAAGGCTCCGTCACGCCAGAACCGCCGGACCGGATCCGTTCGGCCTCTTCAAAACTGCAGCGAAGGCGGCGCACCCGGGGAATCCGCCGAGGTGCGACTCAGGAGGAGACCGGTGAGCGCCAAGACCTCGACCACCAAGATGACGAGCACCCAGCGACGGTATCGCCGCGCTTGGCGCCTCAAGGCCTCGAGTTGGCCTCGCTTCTGTTCGATTCGTTCCATGCTTCGCGGAATCTGCCGCGTCCCTCTGTCGCTCGCCAGCCATTTGCTCCTGATCGGACTGTCGCTGTCCGGAGTCGAGGCGGTCTCGGCCCAACAGGTGGACGTGCCCGTTCTGTCCGCGCCTCTCGTGCTCCGCGGTCGCATCGCACGAACTGAGATCGTGGTCCCGGTCTCCTCGACCCGCGAGTCCCCGAGGGTGTCCCTGGACCTCTCCTACTCCGGCACGCTCGACCCGGCGCGCAGCACCGTGACGTTCCGCGTCAACGACCGCCCCGTGACGAGTGCCCGGTTGGCCGACCTCGGCTCTTCGGTGGACGTCGCGCTGGCTCCGGAAGCGGGGTTTCAGCGCGTGTCCGTCGACGCGCGACTGGCGCTCCACGGAGATCCATGCCTCCTCGACGACCGCGACAGCGCATGGCTCACCGTGCTGCCGTCGAGCCGTGTGACCTATGAGATCGCCCCCACGGACCCAGAGGAAGCAGCCCCGGTGCCGGTGGGCGGCATCCCGGCCCTGTGGCGCGACCTGGGAGCCGACTCGGTTCACATCGACGTACCGCGCGCGCAGGAGCCCCGGCTGCTCCTTGCCCTCCTGGACGTCGATCACCTCGTGCGCTCCTGGGGCTTCCAACCTCGCTACGGCCCGGCCCCCACCGCGGAAGGGCCGCGCGTCCGCGTGGACATCGAACCGTCGGGGTACGACCCGACGTGGGAGCCCGGCGCCGACGAGCACGTCGGTGCGCTCGCGCGCACGCGTGGCGCCGTTCTGGAGCTGATCGCCACCGAACCGGAGGGAATCAGCCGCATGGTGGCCATGCTCTCCGATTCGGAGGCTGTCCGCCTCTGCTCCGGCCCGACGTGCATGGTAGGGTCGAGTTTCCGACCCGACCCAGGTCCGCTCGGCCTGGGCCTCGGCGACGGAGAACCGGTCCTCGACCTCGGTGACGCCGGCTATCCTCAGGGATGGGTCGCCGCCGGCGCGGGCCGTCACCAGATGCAGCTCATCTGGCAGCGGCCTCCCTGGTGGCAGCTCCGTCGTTGGCCCGAGCTTCGGCTGCGCGTCAGGCTGGCCGGACAGCTCAACCCGACAACAGACGGCTCTCGCCTCACGATCCACCTGAACGGACAGCCGCTCGCCTCTTTCCCGCTCGCGAACCGCGAGAGCGATCTCGTGACGCTGTCCACGAGGATCCCTCCTCAGTATTGGTCGGTCGACGAGTGGCTCTTTCGGCTGACGGCCCGGCTGGAGGACGACCGAGAGGACTGCGCGGCCTCGGATCCTGACGAGCTCTGGCTGCTCGTGGAGCCGGAGTCGGGCTTGTGGGTGCCACGCACGGAGGAGGTCTTCGACGGAATCTCGGACTTCCACCAGGCCGTTGCCGCGCCGGTGCTCTCCGGAGACCCGTTGCTCGCCGCGAAGCACCTGCCCGCGCTGGCGAGCATCCTCTACCCCTTCCGGGAACGCCTGGCAGGGGAGTCGTTTCGGTGGGCGTCGCGCTGCGAGCGCCACTGCTTCGATATCGTTCGGATCGGTGCCGTCGGTGAAACCGACCCCGTCGCCCTCGGAGGGAAGGTTTGGGTACTCGACCGGCTTGGGGACCTGAGGATCCCTCTCCTGGCGGAAGCCGGCCTGTATCAGCTCGCGCGTGCGGATGCAGGCGTCGTCTTGTCGGTCCCCTCGGAGCCCGGAGGCGCTTCCGTACCGGACTACGCGGCCCTGCGAGGCTCCTGGGCCTTCCACGTGGATGGAGCCTGGATCGAGCGCAACGTCGACGATCCGAAGGGCGTGCTCGAGGTCGGGCCCGAAGGGCGTGAGACTCTGATCCTCAGTCGCGAGCAGCGGCGGGCCCAGCTCGTCGAGCTGCTCTGGCTCTGCGCGGCTCTGGCCGCTGCGGCGCTGGGGGGCTTCTGGATCTGGCGCGGCTACCGCGACAGGCGCCTCGGTACGATCGAAGACCTCGGGTATCCGACGTGAGCGAGGACACTCTGATGCTCGCCGTGACTGCGCTCGCGGCCATGCTCGTCATCGTCGCGGCGCTGCCCATCCTGAGCGGGCTCTTTCAGTTCCTGCTCGCGGGCGGATCGGTCTTCAGCACCCACCTGGAGAAGGCTGGAAGGACGCTGCCGAGAGTCAGCATTCTCATCCCTGCATGGAACGAGTGTGCCGTGATCGGCACGACCATCGACAGGCTGATGGGGCTGCAGTATCCGATGGACCGGCTGCGCGTCTACGTCGTCGACGACGCGTCGTCGGATGGCACGCCCGAGGTCGTGATCTCGAAGATGAAGGAGTACCCCGGTAACGTCTTCCACATCCGCCGCGTGGCCGGAGGCGAGGGTAAGGCCCACACGCTCAACTACGGCCTGGAGGTTCTCTGGAAGAGCGACTGGACCGAGGCGGTCCTGGTCATGGACGCCGACGTCGTCTACACGGCCGACTCTCTCGTCAAGATGGCCCGCCACCTGGGCGACCCCGAGGTCGGCGCGGTCACCGCATACATCAAGGAGGGCAGCAGCGCTCCAAACTACCTTCAACGTTTCATCGCCTTCGAGTACATCACCGCCACCGGGGCCTCCCGACGAGCCCAGAATCTCCTGCAGTTCCTGGCCTGCTTGTCGGGCGGGGCGCAGCTCCATTCACGCGAGAACCTGATGGCCATCGGTGGACGGATCTTCTCAAACACGCTCGCGGAAGACACGTTCACGACATTTCGGACCCAGCTACGGGGCCGCAGGGCGATCTTCGAGCCCAACGCGGTGGTCTACGCCGAGGAGCCCGACACGCTGGACGGCCTTTGGAAGCAGAGGATCCGCTGGGGGAGGGGCAACGTCCAGATCACGTCCGTCTTCCGGGATCTCTGGCTCAACAGAAACGCCCACGAGTCGATGGGCTCGCTGGCCATGGCGCTCCTGTGGTTCTCCATCTTCCTCACGCCGCTCTTTCAGATCGGCGCCTCCGTCGGGCTCCTGTCCCTCTTCTTCCTGGATGAAGCCGCAGCCTGGACGCTCTTCCAGATGTTCTGGATCCTGTCGGGCGTCGTCTACCTGGTGGAGACACTCGTCTCCTACGTCGTCGACGTCGAGTCCGCACGGAAGTCGTGGCTCGAAGGGATTCTCTTCCCCGGCGTCATCTCCCTGCTCATCATCGCGAACAGCCTTTTCCCTCCGGCCTTCGAGCCGGTTGTCGGCTGGATCGACCTCGACCCCGATGGTTGGGTCGCGACGTCCTTCACGCTGTTTCTCTACGCCTGGGTCAGCGCCAGCATGGT
>Ga0224512_10001956_pt1 | contig 19274 bp, 13 predicted proteins | sample SF_May12_sed_USG_4_FD_169103 | JGI IMG/M metagenome (GOLD analysis project Ga0224512, IMG submission 169103) | Sediment microbial communities from San Francisco Bay, California, United States - SF_May12_sed_USGS_13 | ecosystem: Environmental > Aquatic > Marine > Sediment | place: USA... | reverse complement strand
CGGGGTCGCACCGATCATCGAGGGCCTGGTCGGGCTGTCGGCCGGCGTCTATCCAGCGCTGCAGGCCGCCCGAATGGAGCCGGTCGATGCGCTGCGCGGAGGCACGACATGAACCGCCTGATCCGGTGTCGAGTGGCGGCGGACACGTGGGTCAGCAGAGGGTCAGGCACGCAACTCTAGAATCCGGCGACAACTAATCGAGCGGTTTCAGGCCTGGAGGGCTACTGATGAAACGAGCACCTGCTGTCGACGGAAAGCGCTTCCGGTGATTGCGGCGACAACCGAACGAAACCGGACCGACCTCTCCGACGGAGGCGATCCGGTTGTCGAACTCCGCGGGGTCACCAAGTCGTTCACCTCGGAGACCGGGTCGACCCTCGTCCTGGAGGACGTCGATCTCACGATCAACGCCGGCGAGAAGGCCAGTCTGGTCGGGCCGTCGGGAAGCGGCAAGTCGACCTTGTTGGCGCTCGTCGCCGGCCTGCTTCGTCCCGACCGAGGAACCGTGCTGGTCGACGGGACCGCAAACTCCGAACTCGGCGAGCGGGACCGGGCGCAGATCCGAGCCGACCGCATCGGTATCGCCCTCCAGTCCGACAATCTGATCCCGTTCCTGTCCGCCCGTGAGAACATCGAGCTGGCCCTGTCGTTCTCGTCGGCACACCGCTCCCGGCGGGCCGTCCGGGCCCGGGCCGACGAGCTGCTCGCCGATCTCGGTCTGACCAATCGTGCCCATCACAAGCCCCGCCATCTCTCGGGCGGTGAGGCCCAGCGGGTGGCGTTGGCCGTGGCGATGGCCAATGAGCCTGCCTTGCTCCTGGCCGACGAGGTCGTCGCCGCGCTCGACAGCGACACCGCCGTCCGTGTGGTCGAGATGGTGATGGAGGCCGATTTCGCCGTCCTGTTCGTGACCCATCATGTGGCCCTGGCCGATGGAGTCGACAGTCGATACGAACTGGTCGACCGACGGGTCGTCAGGAGATGAACACCACGACGGCGGAGCGCCTGCCGACCGCCGGTCGGATCGAAGCCCGCGACCTGATCGTCGACTACCAGACCGACAAGGGCACGGTTCGGGCCCTGGACTGCCCGGAGTTCAGCGTCGAGCCGGGTTCCAATGTGGCGGTGATGGGCCCGAGCGGATGCGGGAAATCCACCCTGTTGGGGCTGCTGGCCGGGCTGGCCGTCCCGACGAACGGCACGGTCGCGGTCGGCGACATCACGATCTCCTCGCTTTCGGAACAGGAACGGGTCTCGTTCCGCAGGCGATCACTCGGCATGATCTATCAGGCCGACAATCTGCTGCCGCACCTCACCGTCGAGGAAAACGTCGGCCTCCAGCTGGCCATCTGCCGATCCGAGCTGGCAGCCGATCACCGCACCGATCCGACGGAGCTGCTGGAGCGGCTGGGTCTTGCCGATCTGGCCCGCCGGCTACCGGATCAACTGTCGGGTGGGCAGCGACAACGGGTGGCCGTCGCCCGGGCCATCGTGCATGGTCCGTCGGTGATCCTGGCCGACGAACCGACCGGAGCCCTCGACACCGAGCACGCCGAGCGGGTCATCGAACTCCTGGTGAACGTCCAGCAGCAGACCGGGGCGACGATGGTACTGGTGACCCACGATCCCGGTATCGGCGCCCATCTCGATCGGACGGTGGTCCTGACCCGCCCGGTACTACCCGGAGAAAGCGACGATGCTCACTAGCTACGTCGTCGCCGAGCTGCTCCGCGTACCTCGCCGCACGCTGTCGACCATGGCGGGGGTGACGTTGGGGGTCGGCCTTTTCTGCGGCGTCCTGTTCTTCGTCGACGGCCTCTCCGCCTCGATGACCCAGCGGGCGGTCGCGCCGCTGGCCATCGACATGCAGCGCATCATCACCGAACGGGTCGGTGGGGAACTGCTCCTCACGCAGGTCTTCGACCCTGCCGGGACCCTGGCCTCCGGCGAGCAGTCGGCGGTCATGCTCGAGATTCACAACGACAGCGAACTCCCGGCCAACGAGGTAACGGTCCGATCCACGCCAGGGCCGGGCCTCGTCTACGTCGATGGATCCGCCGAGATCGACGGCGTGCCGGTCGACGACGCCGACGGCAACCCCTTCTCCCGGGGACCGGCCCAGACGGGGCTCAACCTCGGCCAACTCGAACCGGGTGATGGTCGCACCATCACCTATCGGGTCGAGGCCACCGAGCAGGTGACCCTCGGCGACGATCAGGTTCGTGCCACCTTCTCGTCCCGGGAGCTGGTCAGCCCGGTCGCCGCCAACTCGGCATCCACCGTGCCGATGGCCGAGCTGGCCCGGCTGATCGGTGCGCTCGACGGAGTTCGCGAGGCCAACCAACTGTCACTGGCCAGCCTGGGTTCCGACACGCTCTCATCGGGCTCGGTCGTGGCCACCGGTCCGGTCCGGATCTTCGGGTTCGATGCGGACTACGCCGACGCCGACGACACCATCCGGATCGTCGAAGGCCGCCTCGAACCCGGCGGCGCCGTGATCAGCAGCGAGGCTGCACGCGACCTGAACGTCGGGGTCGGGGATTCGGTGACGGCGGAGCTGCCCGACGGATCGACCCTGGTCCGCGACGTGACCGGCATCGCCGACCTGAGTTCGGCCCGATCGCTGTTCAGCAGCCGTCGAGGTGGCGACCTGGAGACGTTCATCTACACCCGGAACTCCATCGTGGTGTCGCCCTCCGACTTCGCCGACATCGTGTACCCGGCGTACGAGCGGGCGGCGACCACAACCGGGGAGCGGCTCAAGAACCCCCCGATTCGGGAGATCGATATCACGCTCGACGACGCCCGACTCGACTCCGATCCGGCCACCGCGTTCAACGAGACGACCGCAATAGCCGAAGCGGTCACCGGCGTGGCGGCCTCGCAGGACTATCTGCTCGACAACATCTCGAACACCCTCCAGGTGGCCGCCGACGACGCCACGGTGGCCAGGCGGCTGTTCGTGTTCCTCGGCGTTCCCGGAGGGCTGCTCGGGGCGGCCCTCGCCGCCTACGCGGGGACGGTGCTCGCCGGGGCGCAGCGGCGGGAGCAGGCGACGCTGCGGGTTCGGGGCGCCAGCCGCCGTCACCTGCTTCGCATGCTCGGTGTCCGCACCGCCTTGCTGACCGGGGTTGGATCCGCGGTCGGGCTCGTGCTCGGCTATGGAGCCACCGCGGCGATCCTGGGCCAGGAGTCGCTCAGCCGGGCATCCGTCTCCAGCCTGATCCGCTCGGCGATCACAGGATCGATGGGGGGCTTCGTCATCACGGGGGCCGCCCTGTACTTCACCGGAAGGCGGTCCATCGACCGGGAGATCAACGAGGCCCGCGCCCGCTTCGCCAGGCGGCAACCCCTGTGGCGCCGGGCCTGGATCGACCTGATCACGCTCGGTCTCGTCGTGATCGGCACCGGTGTGGCGCTGTCGACCGATGCGTTCGCCGGCACGGCCGGGTCGGTGTACTTCGGTCGATCGGTTCAACTCAACCTCGGCCTTCTGGTGTTCCCGATCGCGGTCTGGCTCGCCGGGAGCCTGCTGGCCGCCCGACTCCTCGGGTTCATCCTGACGACGACCCAGCCCCAATCCTCGCCCCATCTGCAGCGACCGCTTGCCTCCCTCTACCGACTGAGTGTCGGCCGCAGGCCGTGGGCCATCGGCGACGGCGCCATCGTGGTCGCCCTCGTGGTTGCCCTGGCCACCTGTCTGGCCGCCTTCACGGCCTCCTACGACGGGGCCAAGCGTCGTGACGCTCTGTACGCCAACGGATCGGACATCCGAATCACACCCCGGTCGAACGTCGACGTGGTGATCGGCCCCGACGACGCGGACGTCTTTCGAACCGAGGGTGTCGAGACCGTGACACCGGTGATCTACGCCACGAGCAACGTGATCCTCCGAAGCGCCCGAACGTCGGACCCGGCCAACCTGGCGGCCATAGACCCGGCCGGCTTCGTCGCCGTGGCCCCCCTCGAAGGCACCCGATTTCTCGACACCGACGCGGCCACGGCGCTCGAGTCACTGACGGACGCGCCCGACACCATCCTGCTGAGCGAGGAGATGGCCAACTTCCTCAAGGTCGAGGTTGGCGACACCCTGCACGTGCTGGTGGCCCGGGCCACCGATGACCAGGTCGAGATCGACCTCGTGGTCACCACCTTGTTCGAGCGGATCCCGGGCTTTCCCGACGGCGCCGATGCGGTGATGTCGCTGGCCCGCCACACCGAGGCCGCCCCGAACAAGCCGCCCGATTTCTTCCTGGCATCCACCATTGCCCCGGACGACGAAACGCTCAGACGAACGGTGACGGCCATCCGCCAGGGTCCGGGCACCCGGACCGCCTTCGGTATCGAGACCAGGATCTCCACGCTGGCCCGAGACCAGTCCAGCCTCGCCGCCCTCAACATCGCCGGACTGACCGATCTCGACGCCAGTTTCGCGCTGGGCATGGCGGTGATCGCCATCGCCATCTTCGTGTTCGGGCTGCTGCTGGCCCGCCGGAGAGAGTACGTCACCCTGCGGGCCCAGGGAATGGAGGCCCGGGCCATCCGACTCCTGATCGGTGCCGAGGCGGCGACGGTGGCCGCGGCCGGTGCGGTTTCCGGCCTGGTCGTCGGGGCGGTCATGGGCTTCTACTTCGTTTCGGTGCTTCGCCCGCTGTTCGTCCTCCGGCCCGGCTACGAGCTGCCCGCAGGCGGGGCACTGGTCCCGGTGCTGCTGGTGGCGGCGGCGACGCTCGTCACGTCGATCCTGGGGTCGAGGCTGGTCAACCGTATGGAGCCGACCGAGCTGCTGCGCGACGAGTGAACCTGTCGGGTTGCGCTCGATCGCCACCCCGACCGATTCTGTGCGTCTGCGGCCCGGGTTTCCGGGTCTGGAGCGCACGGTTCGAGGCGAGGCGTGGTCGGGGTGCGCTCAGCCGCCAGGCTGGCGGGTGACCTCGATGAGGTCCTCGTCGGCCATGAGGCGGCGGGCCATGGCGGCGACGTCGGCGGCGTCGATGGCGGACACGGCCGAGGGTTCGGCGAACGGGTCGGTGGAGGTGCCGTCGAGGTAGCCGGTGAGCAGCGCTTCGAGCAGGTCGAAGTTGGTGAAGAACTGGAGATCGTTGCCGAGCACGGCCTTGGCCTCGGCCAGGTCGGTGGCGGACGGGCCGTCGGTCAACAGCACGCTCAACTCCTCGTCGACCGCGGCTTTGATCTCGTCGAGTCGGGCCGGATCGCCGTCGACGGAGATCTCGAACGACGTGTCGCCCGAGTTGAGATAGCCGGAGTTCACCGTCGCATTGCCGCCCCCGTAGGACGCGCCCAGTTCCTCCCGGACCCGGCTGAACAGGCGGTCGTTGATGATGCCGGCCACGAGCTCGGCGGTCAGCCGGTCTTCGAGGTTCAACCCGTCGGTCGACACGAAGACACGGTCGAACCCGGCCCCCGAGTCGTTCCGGCCGGCGCCGACCCGCACGCGGATCGGACCGGTGGGGTAGCGGCCCGCCGGGGGCTCCGTGATCCCACCGGATCCGCCGCCGCCCGGTAGCGAGCCCAGGTAGTCGACGACCACGGCCTCCAGGTCGCCCCGCTCGATATCACCCACGATCAGGAACACGAACTCGTCGGCGGCCCCGAAGCGGCTCTCGAAGATCGACAGGAGTTCCTCGGCCGATGCCGAGTCGACCTCGTCGGCCGTGGGGAGCACGAACAGGTTCGGGGTCAGCTCGAACCGGGCCTCCCGCTCGGCGGCGAAGGCGGCGAACGACGGGTCGGTCTCGAGCGCTTGAAGCTGGGCGTCCATCTGGTTCCGAGCCTCGGCCAGGCCACCGGCGTCGACACCGGGATCGGTGAGGTAGGCGTTGATCAGCTCAAACAGCACGTCGACGTCGTCGGTGGCCGCCGCGGCGCTCAGCCCCTGGAACCGAGTGTCGACGAACGGGGCGACGAACACCTGCCGATCGCTCAGGTACCGGTCGAGGGTGACCTGAGTGACACCGGCGACACCTGACGCGGTGACCGCCCCGATCGCCATGTCGGCCAGCGCGCTCTCGTCGGCCGTGAGATCCCGGCGGCCCGATCCGCCGACGGCCAGGACGTCGACCTGGTTCGAGGCGATCGTCGAGTCCCAGAACAGCACCGTGATCCCGTTGTCGAAGTCCCACCGGTAGGAGCCGTTGAACTGATCGAAGAACTCACCCTCCGACACCGGATCGGGGCCGTCGGGTCGAGCCAGCAGCTGCTCGATCTCCTCCGCGTCGACGTCGCCCAGCAGCTCGCCGGCCAACCCCTCGGCCACGGCGGCCTCCAGCTCCGCCTGCGACGGAAGCTCCGCCGGATCGGAACCGAGCAGCCCCAGAATGGGTGCGGTGATGCTCATCTCCCACCGGAAGATCCGATTCAGCTCATCGAGGGTGAGCGACTCGAGCTGATCGGTGGTCCGGGCCGCCCAGGCCTCGATGTTCTCGAGCGGCGAACCGGTGAGGAAGTGATCGGTGATCTCCCCGGCGTACTGGAAGTCCTGCTTCGACGGTTCGGCGGCCACGGTCTGATCGATCGTCGACAGCGCCTGTTGACGGGCCTGGTCGAAGTGGCGCGGAGCGAACCCGTTGACCTCGACCGAGCGCATCGCCCGCATCAGATCAGCCGGACCCTGGCGGTAGTCGTCGGCCGCAACATTCATGCCGAGCAGACGCCGGCTGCGGGCCACCGGCGCCACCCCGACGAACGGCCGGATGAGGTCGAGCGACGGATCGGCCGCCTGCTCGTCCAAATACGCGCCCAGCATCGAGGCGATCAGCTCGTCGGCCAGCAGCATACGCTGCCCACCGACCGTTGAGGGATCCCACGTCGGCCACAGGTAGTCGAGCGAGATCGACGGCTCGGGTCCGCCCTCGGCCGTCAACACCTCGACGATCGGTTCGATGATCGGCCCGGTCTCGACCGGTGTTCGAGGCGGCGACGAGCCCCGGTCGGTCAAATCGGCCAGCTCCTGTTTGATGAGGCGCTCGATGGTGGCGGCGTCGACGTCGCCGACGGCGATGATGGCCATGTTGTCGGGCCGGTACCAGTCGTCGTAGAACGCCCGCAGCTCCTCGGCGTCGGTGGCCAGGATCTGCTCCGGCGACCCGATCGGCAGATGGTTCTCGTAGCCGCTGTTCTGCGTGTAGTACTCGAAGAGCCGCTCGTTGATCTCGGCCCCGCCCGACTCGTTGCGCAGCCGGTGCTCCTCCCGGACCACACCCCGCTCAGCCTCGACGTCGGCCTGATTGATCGTTGCCGCCCCAGCCCACTGGGCCAGTACTCGAAGGCCCAGCTCCACGTTGGCTTCTTCGACGGTCGGCATCGACATCTGATAGACGGTCTCATCGAACGACGTGTAGGCGTTCAGATCGGGCCCGATCTCCACCCCCAGCCCACCCAGCACCGCGTCGAGTTCGTTGACCGGGAAGTCCTCGGTGCCATTGAACATCATGTGTTCGAGAAAATGGGCGTTACCCGAATCGGGTACCGGCTGCTGGGCCGAACCGGCATCGACCGCCAGCAGCAGCTCGACCTGACCGCCGGGGGCGTCGTTCTCGACGATGTAATAGCGCAGCCCGTTGTCGAGTTGCCCGACAGTCATATCGGCCGAGATCCCGATCGGCGTGGCGTCGGGCGCAGTGACGCCGTCGATGTCGGGCCCCGAGCCGAAATCCATGCTGGCCGGAATCGAACCGCTCCCGTCGCCCGAAACCCCGTTGCCGGAGTCACCGACGTCGCCCCGAGCCGACCGGTCCGGGTCACGGGCCGCGTCATCCCCACCGCTCGACGTACAGGCCGCGGCCGCCAACGAGAGCACAACCGCCACGATGGCGGCGACGAAGAGCCGCTCGGCGCCGATCCGGCTTCTGCTCCGACTCTCCAACAACGCAACACCTCGCCCGACGACCGCCACCGAATGGATCAGCCGACGACCTCGGATGTTGCTCAGCCGGCCGGGTCCGACTCCAACTCGTCGGCGGCGGCGCAACCACTGTCGGTCAGATCGCCGACGAACGCGTCGGTACGTCGCTCCCGGTGGCTGAAGTTCCAGAAGGTGGCACCGGCAATGGTCAGGTTACCCGAGTTGCCAGCGGTCCAGAATCCGGACCTGTCGACCTTCAGCGGGTAGTAGAGATCATCGGACGTGTCGCCCGTCGCATGCCACCACAACAGCCCGATGTTGGAGTTGCGGGCCACTTCCAGCGCCGCATAGTAACCGGTCTCGTTCCACGCCGGGTTTCCGGCCGTTCCGGCGCTCGGCGGGAAAGGCACACCGGCTTCGCCGATGATGACGGCCAGATCGCGGTCGGTGACGGCCTTCGAATAGGTGGCGTAGTCGGCCTCGGTGGCCTGCTCGCCCGACAGTGAACCCCAGGCGTGCCACCCCAAGACCGTGTTGCAGGCATTGCCAAGCGGCTCGACGAACTCACCCTCGGCCGCCAGGTGGATGCCCTGGCCGTAGAGCGGCAGGTCGAAGATCATGATGTTGTTCACGCCCTGATCCCGGTATCGGTCGTAGTAGAACTGATGCAGTTCGTTCCACTGCTCGGTCTCATCGGTCGTGTAGGGCTCGTTGAAGAAGTTGAACCAGACGTAGGGGTTGTCGGCGTACTTGGGCACCACCGCGTCCCAGAAGGCCCGGACCTGGACCTCGAGCGGACCGTTCAACACCGGATCGTCTCCGGTGGCGTCGTGGCAGGCGAGAATGACGACGATGCCCGCCTCGGTGAACTCCCGCACCGTCTCGTCGATCCCGTCGATGATCTGCCGCTGGCTCGGTTCACCGCTTTCGTCGTAGCACGACAGATTGGCCCGGATCGTGTTCCAACGCCAGGCCTTGATTGCGCTGACCCTGCCGTTCACTCCACCGTTGCCTCCGTCGAACACGTAGGCGTAGTCGGTTATCCGGATCGCGGCGTTGGCCCCGATCGGGACGAACACGTTGCCGTCCGGATCGACGATGTCGTCGCCGACGACGAAGAACGGTTTGCGTTCCGTCGAATCCGGTGGTGGTTGCCCGGTGGTCGTGGTCGGCACCGGGTTGTCGGCCTCCGCTCCGGCCACGATCGCCGTGTTGGTCGACGTTTCGCCGGCGTCCCGATTCGTCAGGTACCAGAAGACAACGACGGGGATCGCCACCATGAGGAAGCCGTACAGGGCGAGTTTGACAATCGGCGTGGTGTCCCAGAATGCGTCGAACCGATGTCTGACACCCTCTCCGACCGACCCGACCATAGATTTCGAGGTTAGCTCTCCACGCTTCGTTCGGTTGACCATTCTGATGAAACGATGAACATCCGCCCACCCGACCTGGCGACCAACTAGGTCAAATGGGCTAATCGTCTGATCCGACCGGCCGATAGACCGTCCATGGCCAGGCGATGGCAACTTTCCGTGTGGGTGCTGGCGGGTCTGGTGCTCACCGTTGTCGCCCTGTGGGACAACGCCACGGTCTCGGCCGTCGCCGACCGGATGACGGAGCGGACCGAGACGGTCGACGCATCGGACCGTCCCGACACCGACGATCCCGCTCCCTCGGACCTGGCATTCGGCGAACTCGACGGTTCCGGCCCGGGGGACGGCGGGTCCAACCTGCTCCGCCCGACGACCACGACGACCACCCGCCCGACCACCACAACCACGTCGACCACCCTTCCACCGGATCCGTCAGCAAACGACGAGCCCGGCGACGGGACCGATTCCGACGGTGAGCAGGCACCCGGTTCGGCCACGACCGTCCCGGTCGGCGATCAGGGGGACATGCCCGGTACCAACAACCCGGGCGGTTCGACGTCGACGGCACCGAACCGTTCGTCGTCCACGGTTACCGACGATCGAGGGGTCAACACCGTCTTCGCTGTCGACTTCGCGGACGGCTCGTTGACCGACGGACGGTGGTCGATGGCCAACTCGGTCGGCACCGACGGCTGGGGTCTGCTCCGACCTTCGTCGGTGGCCGTTGTCTCGGATCGGTCGGCCTCCGGCGGTCATGTGCTGGCCATCACCGCCCGCATGGGTTCCGGCGCCGAATCCGGCCAGGTTGTCTCGGGGGCGGTGCGGCTGCTCGGCCACGGTCTGACCCATGGGCGCTACTCCGTCCGGGCCCGGGTCGAGCCCGACCCCGCACGTGCGACCTCCGGTGTCATCCTCCTGGCGCCCGTCGCCTCCACCGACGCACCGGAATCCGAGGGCGGCGAGATCCGCATCATGGACACCGGCCGCAACCGCTCCACCCGTACTCCGGTCGAGTCGACTCTGCGGTGGGACGAGTCGGGCGGGACCGCCTCGATCGAGAAAGCCCACAGCGTCGACGGACCGGTCTCGGCCTCGTCATGGCATGTCTACACGCTGGATTGGACGGCCGATCGGGTGGTTGTTTCGGTGGATGGGGAGCCGTTGACCTTGACGGCGGACCCGGCGCAGGTGCCGCCGGGTCCGATGGGTCTCGCCATCCGACTCGATGCGCTCGACACGCCGTCGGCCCCGGGTGAGCAACCCACCCTGTCCGGCGAGATCCGGCTGCTGATCGACTGGATCCGCATCGAAGAGTTCACCGGCGAATCAGCTCAGTGAGCCCGGATCGTGGCCACGGTGGGCTCGCAACTCATCGCCTGACCCAGGTTGTGCCGGTTGCGGTGGCCGTGGCCGTGGCCTACTGTCTCGCCCGGTTCGCCCCCTACTGGGTCGTGGGCGTCAATCGCTGGGTGTGGTGGTTCGGGGTGTTGAGTATCGCCAACACGTGCCTCGTTCTCGGTGACAGGGTGCGCGGCCGGATGACGAATCAGGTCAGGCCAACGCCGACTCCAGGCTCTTGGCCGCCCGGAGCAGGTCGAGGTCACCGTGGGGACGGCCGATGAGCTGGGCCCCCACCGGTAGCCCGTCATGGAACCCAGCCGGCAGCGACAAGGCCGGCAGGCCGAACGCCGTGATCCGGAAGCACACGCTCATCCAGTCGACGTAGCGATCCATCGGCCGACCGGCCACCTCGGTCGGGTACTCCAAGTCGGCCCGGAACGGCATCACCTGGGTGACGGGTGCGATCAGCAGGTCGTAGTTGTCGAAGAACCCGTTGGCCCTGTCCCACAGCACCTTGAGGTGGGCCAGTGCTCCGTCGATCTCCGTCGCCGTCAGGGCGAGACCCTTCTCCAGCTCGACCCGCACCGGCTCCTTGACCTGGTCGAGATGCGGTACCAGTCGGTAGGCCTGACCGGCGTAGTGGAATGATCGGAGGGTCAGGTAGGCGTCGTCGGCGCCCGAGAAATCGGGTTCGTCCTCGGTCACCGACCATCCAAGGTCGTCGGTCATGACCGGGATCAGCCGGGCCAGGGTCTCGGTGATGGCCGGCCCGATCGGCAAGCCGCCGAGGTCGGTGCTCCAAGCCACACGCAAGGGGTGGTCGACCGGATGGGTCGACGGACGGATCGACGGCAGCCCACGGCCCATCGGGTCACGGCTGTCGGGTTGGGCGATCACCGACAACAGCAGCGTCATGTCGTCGACCGTGCGACCCATCGGACCGTGGATCGGCAGTGGATTCCAGGCGTTGCCGATACCCCCGACCGGGACCACACCGGCTGAAGGGCGGAAGCCCACGACGTTGTTCCATGCCGCCGGATTGCGCAGCGATCCGCCCGAGTCGCTGCCGTCGGCCACCCCGACCATCCCGCAGGCCAGTGCGGCGGCTGCCCCTCCGGAGGAACCGCCGGCGCTGCGGGTCGGGTCGAACGGGTTGACCGTCGTCCCGTAGATGGGATTGAAGGTATGGGAACCGGCGCCGAATTCCGGCACGTTGGTCTTGCCGACCGCCATCGCCCCGGCGGCCTTGATGCGGGAGACGATCAGGGAATCCGCCGCGGGGCGGTGGCCGGCGTAGGGCGGCGAACCGTAGGTGGTGACGAAATCCGCGGTGTCGCTCAGATCCTTGAACGCCGTGACGAGCCCGGCCAAGGGACCGAGCGCCTCGACCTCGGCCTCGGTGATCGCGGATGCCCGCCGCTCATCCAGCTCGGCCGCCTTGCGTCTGGCGACGTCGGGGTCGGCGGCCACGATGGCGTTGACCGTCGGGTTGCGCTCGTCGATCCGAGCCAGGTGGGCGTCGAGCAGCTCCCGGGCCGAGACCTCGCGGTGGCGGAACATCCGGGTCTGCTCGATGGCGGTGAGATCGCACAGCTCGGAATCAGAACTCATGATCGAACGTTAGCCGCCACCGCCGACGACCGTCACCCCTCCGAACTCCGAAGCCGAGGTCACGCTGGGTGTCACCCGGGTTTGCGCAGAACGCTCGGCGTCAGCCGAGAACGGTTTCGCTGTCGCGCACCAGGAGATGGTAGAGGTCGGCGTAGAGGCCATCGGCGGCCAGGAGCATCTCGTGGGTGCCGCATTCGACGAGCCGGCCCTCATCGAGGACCAGGATCTGGTCGGCTTCGGTGATGGTCGACAACCGGTGAGCGATCACCACCGATGTTCGCCCGGTGAGCGCCCGGGCCAGTGCAGCCTGCACCTGGGCCTCGTTCTCCGAGTCGAGGTGGCTGGTGGCCTCGTCGAGGATGACCATGGCCGGGTCCTTCAGCAGCATCCGGGCGATCGACAGCCGTTGCTTCTCGCCGCCCGACATCCGGTAGCCCCGCTCGCCGACGATCGTGTCGAACCCGGCGGGAAGCGCCTCGATGACGTCGTGGATCTGGGCCGCCCGGCAGACCTCGACCAGTTCGGCATCGGTCGCGGTGGGTTTGGCGTAGCGGAGGTTGTCGCCGATCGACTCGTGGAACAGGTGCGGGTCCTGGACCACCACGCCGATCGAGGATCGCAGCGATTCCTGGGTCACCGACCGCACGTCGTTGCCGTCGACCAGAATCGCCCCATCGGTGACGTCGTAGAGGCGGGGGATCAGCGACGTCAACGTGGTCTTGCCCGCCCCCGACGGCCCGACCACGGCCACCAGCTGCCCTGGCTCGATGGTGAAGTTCACGTTCTTCAGTACCGGCGCAGTCGCCGCTTCAGCGGCGGCCGCGCCGTTGTTCGACGCGCCGGGCGTCTCCAATCCCGGAACGATCAGCTCGTCGGAGCGTGGGTAGCGGAACGAGACGTTGCGGAACTCGATGCGGCCCTCCGGCCTATGCAGCGGACGGGCGTCGGGGGCGTCGACAAGCGGGCTCTTGGCGTCGAGCACCTCGAAGACCCGGTCGAACGACACCAGCGCGGTCAGCACGTCGATGCGGGCATTGGTCAACCCGGTCAACGGCATGTAGATGCGTCCGACCAGGAGGCCCATGGCGGTGAGCTCACCCACCGAGAACGATCCCTCGAGGGCGAAAAGCCCGCCGAGGCCGTAGACCAGGGCGGTGCCGATGGCGCCGAGCAGCGACAGGACCGTCATGAACCCACGGGTGAAGATGGCCGACCGGATTCCGATGTCGCGCACCTGCGACGCCCGGTCGGCGAACAGCTCGAGCTCGTCGTCGCCCCGACCGAACAACTTGACGAGTAGGGCGCCGGCCACGTTGAACCGCTCGGTCATGGTCGAGTTCATGGCTGCGTTGAGGTCCATACCCTCCCGGGTGATGCCCTGCTGGATCCGGCCGATGCGCCGGTAGGGGAGCACGAACAGCGGGGTCAGGATCAGGGCCAGAAGGGTGAGCCGCCACTCCAGCACGAACATCGCGATCAGCGTGGTGACCAGGGTGATCACGTTCGACACGACCGTACCCAGCGTGGTGGTGAGTGCTCGCTGGGCGCCGATCACGTCGTTGTTGAGCCGGTTCGTGAGCGTGCCCGTCTGGGTGCGGGTGAAGAACGCGAGCGGCAGCTGCTGCACGTGGTCGAACAGCGCGACCCGAAGATCGAAGATGACGCCCTCGCCGATGCGGGACGACCAGAACCGTTCGAACAGCCCGACGAACCCCTGGAGGAGGGCGGCGGCGACGATGGCGATGGCGAAGATGAGCAGGAGACGGCGGTCCTGGTTGGGAATGGCCCGGTCGATGATCGAACCGAACAGCAGCGGGGGCACGAGACCGAGCACGGCCTGAAGGATCACCGCCGACAGGAAGCCGAAAACCTGGCCCCGATAGGGACTGGCAAAACGCCAGATCCGAGCCGCGGTTTCGGCTCCGATCTGCACCCCTTTCACCGAATCGGCATCTCGGGGCCACAACATGTGCATCGACATCATCGCCTTCCAGCGTACGGCCCTTTGTCGTCGGTGGTTCCCTCCGGCCCGGCCCCGGTTCGACGGCGCTCGCGATCCGGGTCGGCTGTACGCTGAGGAGACTCTGAGGGACTGACGCGGCCATGGCATTCCGAAACAATCAGCAGACCAGGAACGGTCCGGTGCTCTCACCCCGCCTCGACCGGTTCGATCCGTTTCTCGCCGACGTCGAACTGCGCAACGCCTATCGCTACCTGGTCGACGGCGACTGGCGCCGGTTGGAGAACTTCCTCGACTCCTCGCCCAAGTACTGGCTGTACACGTCGGCCATCACCGGATCGATCGTGGGGATCGAGACCATCACGTTTGTCCGGTGGGTCGAAACGGCGAACTCGCCCCGGGCTCGATGCTGCCACGCCGGTGCGCTCATTCGTGATGCTTACGAGGCTCGGGCGGCCGTCGAGACCCTCGTCGCCACTCCCGCCTTTCACGCCCGATACGGTGACATCGAAGCCGCCCGCCGGGCCGAGGAGGCGGCGGCCGACCATCAGGAATCGCTCAAGCTGGCCGAGCGCCTCCTCTACGACGTGATCCGCGACCGACCGAGTCTGTCGGACCCTTGGGTCTTCCTGCTGATCAGCGGCCGAGGCCTCGGGGTACGCCTGGAGGAGTTGCGGCAGCGGTTCGACAACGCCCACAGCCGCAACCCGTTCCGGCCCGACGCCTGTCGGGAATACGTCGAGGGGCTGACGGAGAAGTGGGGCGGATCGCAGGAGGCGACCTTCGACTTCGCCCGGTGGGTCGAGCAGGAGGCTCCTCCGGATTCGCCGGCCCGTGTGTCGCTCCCCGTCGCCCATCTCGAGCAGGGTCTGCTCGGCGGGAACGGGTCCAACCTTGCGACCTACCTCAACGAGGAGTCCGTCGTCGGGGAACTGGCCGGTGCGCTCGAGTCGTTCCTGTGGGCCACGGCATCCCCGGCTCCAACCGAGGCGCTCCCCGTGCTCAACGCCTACGCACTCGCCGTCAGCGCCGACAGTCCAGGCACCGCCCACCTCATGTTCGAGGTGTTCGAGCGCATCGGTGATCGACCAACGGCCTATCCATGGTCGCTCTACAAGGAGAACATCCCGGAGGTGTTCTCCGAGATCCGCGACGATCAGCTCCGCTTCTCCGCCCGTTACTGAGCGGCGCCTCAACCGTGTGGCGGCATCGCATCGCATTGCGCGACCTCGTCGTCGGCGGCGTGCCGACCGGCGGTTGGCTCGACACGGTGGGTTGATCCGGTCGCGAGATCTCAGAAGCGGCGTTCGGCCGGTACCGTTTGATCCATGGCAAACGACGCGGCTGATCTGTCCGAACTGACCAAAGTGGAGCTCTATCGGCGGGCCCAGGCCCGACAACTTCCCGGTCGATCCACGATGACAAAGGCCGAGCTGATACTCGCGCTGGTCGAGGCGGCACCCGCCGCCGCTCCGGTTCGAAAACGACCGGCAGGGCCATCGTCTCGCACGGTGCGCAAGGCTCCGGTCAAGGCGTCCGCTGCTCCGCCGGTCGATCCCGTCGCGGCGCCGCCGGTCGAGCCCGAGGACACACCGACCCGGGGCGACGGGCCGCGACAGGAGCAGAGTCCAACGAAATCCGAGGACCAGGGGTCGAAGAAGTCGAAGAAGTCCAAGGCCAACAAGCCTCGGCCGAAGAATTCGAAATCGAGGAAGTCGAAATCGAAGAAGGACAAGCCGCCGAAGAAGAAGAAGTCGAAGTCGAAGAAGGACAAGCCGCCGAAGAAGTCGAAGAAGTCGAGGTTGAAGTCGAAGAAGGGCAAGTCGAAGTCGGACGTGGGAAAGCAGAAGGGTAAGAAGAAGAGTAGGAAGAAGTAGGGGCTCCGCTCGGCGTGCGCAGAACCGGGGTCCGATTGTGCTTCGGCATCAGCTTCGGGTCAGGGTGTGAGTGTGATGAGGTCGCCGGGTTCGCAGTCGAGCACCTCGCAGAGTGCCGTGAGGGTGGAGAAGCGGATCGCTTTCGCCCGGTCGTTCTTGAGGACGGAGAGGTTGACGACGGTGATACCCACCTCGTCGGCCAGCTCGGTGAGCGACAGCCCACGCTGTTCGAGGAGTTCGTCGAGTCGACAGTGAATGCGGTGTGGGATCTCCGGCGGCACTAGATCGTGGCCTCCACGTCGTCCCGCAGATCGATACCGATCCGCCACACGGCCGCCAGCAGTGCGATCAAGAGCCCGAAGATCAACGGGAGGAAGCTGATGGTGGCGGTCGTGGCGAACATGTCGGCCGCGGCCGATCGCTGGATCAGCAGCATGTGGAGGAAGCCGGCGATGAGCTGGTAGGCGGTAGCGCCCACGCCCACGAGGACGGCGAGCGACCAAAGCCGTTGCTCGTTGATCGCCGTGAACGGATCGCCGCGTCGGGTCGATCGTACGATCTGCAAAACCAGCCAGATCCCGGCGGCGACCAGGAGCGGAGCGAGCAGTTGGTCGATGGCCCAGATGGTCCTCTGTGATTCGGTCGGGTCCCAGAAGCTGAGTTGGACCTCGACCGGTCCGCCCAACTCGACGGGCGGTTGTCCGGTTGCGGCGTCGCGGGTGCCGTCCTCCGTCTCGACCCGGGAGAGTCGGTCGCCGAAGTCGATCGGGAAATCGACCTCGCCCCGAACGCCCATCACCTCGTCGGAGCCGAAGATGTTCGCGCCGCCGGGTCGGATGCCGAGAACGTTTGGTCCGGTGAGGATCAGGACGACCTGGAGTGCGGCGGCCGCAAGGCCGACGATCGCGATGCCTTCGAGGATGCTGCCGAGGCGGCTGGAATGGGTTTGTCGGCGCGTCGAAGCTGACGTGTTGGACATTTGGCTGTCTCCGTGAACGGGTGGTGCTGGTTGGTCGAGATCGTCGGAACCCGGGTGGCCGAGTGGCTCGTCGCCAGGTCCCGACTTATCGACTTTCGATATGTCTACGGTGGACGTTACATATCGAATTTCGATAAGTCAACAAGAACTTCGGGAGAGTTCTCCGGGTCAGCGGAGGGAGATGCCGGCGACCTTGGTTTCGAGGTATTCGTCGAGTCCTTCGTGGCCGCCCTCGCGGCCCAGTCCGGAGTCCTTCATGCCGCCGAAGGGCACGGTGGCCGACGTCGGATTCACGTCGTTGATGCCGATGATCCCGAACCGCAGCTTCTCGAAGGCGGTGATGGCGGTGCGCATCGAGTCGGTGTAGACGTAGGCGGCGAGGCCGTAGTGGGTGTCGTTGGCCAGCTCGACGACCTCATCCACATCGTCGTAGATCACGACCGGGGCCACCGGTCCGAACGTCTCCTCCCGGTACACGATCATCTCCGGCGTCACATCGGTGAGCACGGTCGGGGCGTAGAAGAAGCCCCTGTCGAGGCCGTTCTCGGTGAGGCGTTGCCCGCCGACCGGCACCCCGGCCCCTTTGGAGCGGGCGTCGTCGACCTGGGCCGCCACCTTGTCGACGGCCCGGCTGTCGACCAGCGGCCCGACACCGACGTCGTCGTCCATGCCGTTGCCGGTGACCAGACCCGACACCCGTTTGGTCAACATGTTGACGAAGGCGTCGGCGGCATCCCGGTGCACGTAGAGGCGGTTGGGGCTGATGCAGGCCTGCCCGGCGTTGAGGAACTTCAGCGCCGCCGCACCCTTGGCTGCGTTCTCCGGGTCGGCGTCGGGGTAGACGATGAAGGGGGCGTGGCCGCCGAGCTCGACCGACACCCGTTGGAGTGAGGCACCGGCCTTGGCCGCCAAGGTCCGGCCGACGGCGGTGGAGCCGGTGAAGGTCAACTTGCCGACTCGGGAGTCGGAGGTGAGCACGTCGCCGATGGGAACCGGGTCGGCGGCGGTGACCAGGTTTATCACGCCCGGCGGAACCCCGGCCTCGGCGAAGATCTCGAAGACGGCTTTGGCGCACAGCGGCGTGGCTTCGGCCGGCTTCAGCACCAGTGTGCAGCCCGCGGCCAGCGCCGGAGCCATCTTCCGGGTCAGCATCGAGATCGGGTAGTTCCAGGGTGTGACGGCGGCGACGACACCGATCGGCTGGCGGACCGACAGGAAACGTTGATCGGGGCGGGCCGACGGCAGCCACTCACCGCTGAGGCGACGGCCCTCCTCGGCGAACCAGCGGATGAAGTCGGCCGCGTAACCGACCTCGAACGTCGCCGCCTTGAGCGGTTTGCCCTGCTCGGTGACCATAAGGCGGGCCAGGTCCTCGGCCCGCTCGTTCATGAGGTTCCAGGCCCGCATGAGGATGTCGGCCCGCTTGAAGGCGGTGGTGGACGACCAGGCGCCGAACGCAGCGTCGGCCGCCGCGATGGCGGCCTCGGCATCGGCCGCCCCTCCATCGGGCACGGTGCCGATCACCTCCCCGGTGGCCGGGTTGATGACCTCGAAGGTCGCTCCGGATTGGGCGTCTATCCACTCGCCGTTGATGAACATGACGCCAGCTTAGGTTGAGCCTTCGAGGCGCTGCGACTCAGCCGGCGGCGAGGACGAAGTTGCCTCGGCCTGCCCGGCCGGGAGACGGAACACCGCATCGCGGACGGCTTCGGCCACCGGCTCCAGGTCGACAAGGCGCTCGATTCGTGCGAGATCCTCCGATCCCAGCTCGATGCGTGGAACCGAGAGTTTGCGGCGAGCTCGATCTGCCACCCGGATTGTTGATGCGCTCCCGGCATCGGCCGTGGCGGCCGTTCGAAGGCCCTCGTTCTCCTGTGCGATGGCCCGATGGATCCGACGGCCGGCGATGGCGGCGAGGAGGTGCGCCTCGGCCGGACATGTCGACCGACAGGGTGTTGCGGCAGCCGCCATCCGTCGCTTCGAGAAGACGGGATGCGGTCATCGTCACGCCCAGGACCTTGGCCGTCCATTCGAACAGGGTCGGTGCTTCGAGGCGGGTCACCGTTCAGGTGGTCGGTCGCTGGGCGGGTTGTTTGACGAGAGCTTGACTCCCGACCCAGATCGGGCCGTCGTCGAGCCTCTTGATCGCGGCCGGCGTCGGCACCAGCCATCGCATGTTGCTCTACCACTTCGGGTCTCGGGAGGGGCTGGTGGCCGCAATCGTCGCCGCCGTGGAGGCCGACCAGCGCCAGGTCCTTGCGGCCTTGGC
>Ga0224512_10001955_pt1 | contig 19275 bp, 13 predicted proteins | sample SF_May12_sed_USG_4_FD_169103 | JGI IMG/M metagenome (GOLD analysis project Ga0224512, IMG submission 169103) | Sediment microbial communities from San Francisco Bay, California, United States - SF_May12_sed_USGS_13 | ecosystem: Environmental > Aquatic > Marine > Sediment | place: USA... | reverse complement strand
GCATGCCGCAGAGGCTGGTCGAGACGCTCATGAAGATGGGCCGGACGCGGGTGCGCGTCGACTCCTTGATGGCGGCGGTCGGCTGCAGGCCCTCGTCGCGCATCAGGTTGAGCGCCTGGTGGACGATGAGGATGGCGTTGTTGACGACCGTGCCGACGAGGATGACGAAGCCGAGCATGGTGAGCACGTCGAGCGCCTGGTAGGTGAAGAGGTTGAGCACCCCGAGGCCCAGGAAACCGCCCAGCGCCGCCAGCGGCACGCTGAAGAGGATGACGAACGGATAGAGGAAGCTCTCGAAGAGCGCCGCCATCAGGAGGTAGGTGATGAGCACGGCGAGCAATAGGTTGAACTGCAGCGCGCGGCGGGTCTGGGTCAGCTTGTCGGCGCTGCCCGAGTAGGTGACGCGGTAGAGGCCGCCGACCCGGTCGCCGTCGCGCATCGGCTGCAGGATCTCCACGTCGATGCGCTCCATCGCCTCCTGCAGCGGCAGCTCCGGCGGCGGGGTGACCTGGATGGTGATGGTGCGCTCGCGCTCCCGGTGGTTGATCTGCACCGGCCCGTTGACCAGCTCGACATCCGCCACGGAGCCGAGGGTCACGACCTGGCCGCCGGGTGTCGCGATCGGCATCTGCTCGAGCAGGTGGGTGCTGTGGGCGAAGCTCTCCTCCGTGCGGACCACGAGGTCGATCTCGCGGCCGTCGTGCTGGTAGTCGCTCGCCTTGGCGCCGTCGACGAGGGCGCTGACCGTGAACCCGAGGTCGCGGTTGCTCACCCCGAGCTCCGCCGCGCGCCGCCGGTCGGTGTGCACCCGGAGCTCGGGATTGCCGAGATCGAGGCCGGGGAAGGGGATCGCCTGGGCGCCTGGCAGGATCCGCTGCACGCCGCCCATCACTTCGCCGCCCAGGGCGATGAGCCGCGAGAGGTCCGGCCCGGTGATCTCGACGTCGATGTTGCGGCCCTCGCCGAACCCGCTGGAGAAAAGCGAGGCCTGGGAGACGAAGGCGATCGCCCCTTGGAGCTGGGCGTTGACCCCCTGGATCTTGCCGACCAGCTCGCTGGCGCGCAGCGGCGAGCGCGCCCGCGCGCCCATGAAGGCCTGGTTCGCCAGGGCGCCGAAGAAGTAGTGATCGATGCCGCCGCCCGGCATGGCCTCGGCCTCTTCGTCGCTCGCCTCCCACAGCGGCCCGAGCTCACGCCGGTAGATGTCGTTGTAGGAGGCCGTCTCGTCGACGTTGTAGCCCGGCGGCGGCAGGGCGAAGCCGAAGACGAAATTCATGTTGCCCAGCGGCAGGTACTCGGCCTTCGGCATGAGCAGCCAGGAGAAGAGGATGGAGGCCCCCGTGAACGCGGTGACGACGACGACCCGGCGCGGCGTCGTGCTGCAGATCCACCCCACCCGCTCCGCGATCCACTCGTTCAGCCTCCCGGCCCACGCCACCCGCCCCCACAGGTTGCGGAAGTTCTTCTCGCCCCGCCGCGCGGCCGCCTTCGCTTCGTCGTGGCTGACGGCGTCGAGGATCTTGGCCGACAGGCTCGGAATGACGGTGATCGCCACGATGAGGCTCAAGCCCACCCCGCAGCTGATGGCCAGGGCGATGTCCCGGAAGAGCTGCCCCGCCTCTTCCTTGACGAAGAGGATGGGCACGAACACCGCGATCGTCGTCAGCGTGCTCGCGAGCACGGCGCCCCACACCTCGACGGCGCCCTCGTGGGCGGCCCGGAAGCGGCTCTTGCCCATCTGCCGGTGGCGGTAGATGTTCTCGAGGACGACGATCGAGTTGTCGACGACCATGCCGACCGCGAACGCCAGGCCGGCCAGCGAGATGACGTTCAGGGTGCGCCCCAGGGCGTTCATGGCGAGGAACGAGCCGACGATGCTGATCGGGATGGCCGCCGCCACGACGAAGGTGCTGGCGCGGCTGCGCAGGAAGAGGAGGAGCACGAGGACGGCGAGGATGCCGCCGACGACGAGGCTCTGGCGCACGAGCCCGATGGCGCTGTAGACGTAGTCCGTCTCGTCGTACGCCTGGACCAGCCGCAGGCCGCGCTCGGCGAGCAGGTCCTGATTGAGCCCGGCGACGGTCTCCTTGATCCCCTTCATCACGTCCAGGATGTTGGCGCCGGGCTCCTTGATGGCGTTGATCGCGATCATCTGCTCGCCGCGGTAGAAGATCTTGGCGAACGGCTTGCGGTAGCCGAGCTCGACCCGCGCGACGTCGCCGACGCGCAGCGGCACCCCGTTGCGGACGGCGACGACGACGTCCTCGATCTCGCCCACCGAGGCGTACTCGCCGATCGTGCGCACGACGTAGCGGCGCTTGCCTTCCGCGAAGTCGCCGCCGCTGTAGTTGCGGTTCTCGCGATCGAGCGCCGCGGCGAGCTGGTTGATCGTCACCTGGTGGGTCGCCAGGGTGCCGGGATCGACGATCACCTGCATCTCGCGCTCGCGGCCGCCGAAGAAGCCGGACAGCGCGACGCCGGGCACCCGCTCGAGGGCCGGCTTGATCTGGTCGTCGACGAAGTCGTAGAGCTTCCAGATTTCGTCCGCGTAGGGGCTCTCCCCGGCCGGCAGGAGGATGAACCAGGCGATGGCGCTCTGGTTGGGATCGGAGGCGAGGATGACGGGCTTTTGCGCCTCGTCCGGGTAGACGGGAACCTGCTCCAGCCGATTCGAGACCTTGAGCAGGTTCGCCCCCTTGTCGCTGCCGACCTCGAAGAGCAGGTTGATGGTGCCGAAGCTGTCCTGGCTCGAGCTGCTCATCTTGACGAGGCCGTCGAGCCCCTTGAGCTGCTCCTCCTGCTCGTCGATGATCTCGCGCTCGATCTCGCCGGGGCTGGCGCCCGGCCAGAACGTCTGGACCGAGATGAGGGGCTCTTCGACCGTCGGCGTGAGCTGGACGGGGATCCCGAGGAGCGCGAGGATGCCGAAGAGCAGGAGCAGGATGACGCCGACGGCGGTCTTGACGGGAGAGCGGATGGCGGACTCGACGATGATCATGGCTGTGCGTACTCCACGGTCTCGGTGATGAGCTGGGCGCCGGGGGCCAGCCGCTCGTTGCCGCGCGTGACGACGAGGTCGCCCGGCGCCACCGCGTCGACCTCGATCCACTCGCCGCTGCCGGCGCCGAGGGTCACCGGGACCACGGCGGCCACGGGGCTCGTCGTGCCGTCCTCGCCGGGCGGCCCGTCCTCGACGCGGTAGACGAGGCGCTGCGCCCCCTGGCTGACGATGGCGTCCTTGGGGACGACCGTCGCTTGGCGCTCCTCGCCGCCGGGGAAGGCGACGCTGGCGGACATGCCGACGCCGATCCGGCCGTCCGGGTTGTCGATCCGGATCTTGACGGGGAAGCTCCGCGATTGCGGATCGGCCAGCGGGATGATCGCGGTGATCTGGCCCTCGACGTCGAGGTCGGGCAGGGACTCGAAGAGGACGCGGGCGGCGGCCCCCATCCGGGCCGCGGCGAAATGCCGCTCCGGCACGTTGACGACGACTTCCAGATGCCGCGGGTCGACCATCTCGACGACCGGGCCGCCGGTGTCGACCCACTCGCCGAGCGCGCAGTGCTCGCGGACGACGACGCCGGCAAACGGCGCCCGCACGACCGAGTCCTCGATCTGGGTCGTTAAGCGCGCGATCAAGGCCTTGGCCTGGTCGGCCCGCCCCTGCCAGGCGCCGACCTCGGTCTCGGCGTCGTCGAGGGTCTGCTGGCTGATCACCCCGGAGTCGCGCAGGTCGCTGGAGCGCACGAGCGCCCGCTGGGCGAGCTCGAGCCGCGCCTGGGCCTCGGCGAGCTGGGCCTCCGCCGCCTCCCGGTCGCGCTCCCGGGTCTCGTTGCGCAGTCTCACCAGAATGTCGCCGCGGTTGACGAACGTCCCCTCGCGCGCCCGCAGCTCGGCGACCAGCCCCGACACCTCGCTCGCCACGAGGGCGTTGGTGCGCGCCTCGACGGAGCCGGAGAGATACACGACTGCCTGAATGGGCGCCTCCCGCGCCGCCGTCACCCCCACCCGCGCCGGTCCCCACCCCTGAGCCCCCGCGCCCCCGGCCAGGGCGAGCGCCCCCACCCCGAGAACGCCGAGCCGAGCCGCCGACCGCAATGTCGTTTCCATGACCGAAGCTCCCATGCGCCCCCGCCGCTACGGCGGGGAGTCCCTACCGAGGCGCAATCCTCTCATCTAAGCGTGGCGATTCCCAAGTGCCTGCCGGAGAGATACGGGCGAGACGCGCCAGGGTTCACCGGCGGGCCGCGCATCGGCCGGGCGACGGATCAGGGCACGGTCGCCGACCAGCGCGAGGTGTCGCCGGTCTCGAAGCCGTCGCTGAAGAGCGGGGCGCTGAAGGTCAGGTCGAGGAAGGGCTTGGCGGTGCCGAGGACCTCGGCCGCGCCGCGGTGGGGGAGCGCGCTGCCCAGGACGAGGCGGGTGACGGTGGTGCCGTCGGGCGTCTTCTCTGCCACGAAACGCAGGGTCTCGACCGGCTCGGGCACCGCGGGGATCTCCACGTCGCCGTCCTTGAAGGAGACCGTGTCGGTGCCGGAGTCGACGTTCGAGAAGGACACCCGGAACTGGGTCAGGCCGTCGGGGTTGACGGCGGCGAGGGCCGCGGGGGCGAGGTCGACGCGGACGGCGTACCACTCGCTCGCGGCCGAGCCGACGAAGCAGCCGGCGTCGGCCGCGTCGGCGGCGGCGGTCGCGTCGCCGGGCTCGACCTCGGGAGCGCCGAAGCTGCCCGTCTTGACGTCGAGGACCGGCGGGCCGAGGTCGCCGGAGGTGAACGGGTTGGCTCCGGCGCGGGTGTCCTGGAGCAGGTAGAGGCTCGCGGCCGCGATCTCGGCCCCGGCGGGCAGGGCGCTGGTGTCGAACGAGGCGATCCCGTAGTAGAGGCGGATGCCGTCGTCGCCCACGACGATGGCCTCGTTGCCCACGCCGACGCCGTCGGTCCAGCCGTCCTCGAGGCCGCCGCGCGAGGTGAAGGTCGCGGTCACCGGGCCGCGGAAGCGCGGGAAGAGGTGGGTCTCGGTCTGGACGGCGATCTTGTACTGGTAGCCCTCGTAGTCGAGGTGGATGGGATCGGCGGGGATGCCGCCGGGGGCGCGGAAGTTCTCGCGCAGGGTGGGGGTCAGAGGGTCGCCGCCGGGGAACGGCAGGTAGTCGGGGGGCGCCTGGCCGGGCCGCGGCAGCTCGCCCGGCGGCCGCGACTCGTCGCCGTAGTAGTAGTGCATCTCGCCCACGCCGTGGTCGAAGTCGAGGCGCCCATCGGCGTTGGTCCAGGCGACGCGCCGGGTCTCGACGTCGACCATCAGCGCGTTGAGCTCCTCGTCGGTGACGAGGTCGTTGTCGGGGTCGCGGCTCAGGTCGCGGCGCTTGGGGCAGGCGTAGATCCAGCACCACAAGGGGTCGACGTTGAAGTTCGGGTACTCGTAGCTCGAGACGAGGAGGCGCAGATCCGGCCGCGGTGCCAGGCTGGCCTGGGCCACGGTCTCGAGGTCGGCCAGGATGCGGTCGAAGAGCGCCGCCTCCGAGCCCGGCACGTCGAGGTCCATGTCCTTGTACCAGCCGCCGCCCGACTTCGCCGCCAGGATGTCATTGCCGCCCAGGCTGAGCATCACCGTGTCGATGGCCGGCAGCCCCACGAGCTCGGCGACCACGTTGGCGATCCACGGGTAGTTCGCCGTGTCCACCCACTCCCGCGCCTCGCTGCCCGAGATCGCGTACTCCGGTCCCGTGTAGCCTGGCCCGGGGTCCGAGCCCAGCGAGCGGCTGACGGCCCGCTTGTCGGCGTGGCCGAACTTGTCGAAGACGTCGTTGTGCGAATCGTCGTCCCACATGTACTGCGCCCAGCTGTCCCCGGCCAGCAGCACCCGCTCGACCGGCGCCGGCGCCGGGCAGGCGCCGGCGATCGGCGCCATGACCGGCGCCCGCGGCAGCACGCCCTCGTAGTTCCAGGGCAGAAGCTCCCTGGCAGGCTGCTCGAGAGCTCGGCTTGCAGGGCTCCCGGGGGCGGCGTGAGCGGGGAAGGCTATCGCCACGAGGCACAGCGTGGTGCTGAGGGCAGGAAGCAGCTTCATGATTCCGGGTTCCGGCGTCGGGCGTGGGGCGTGACGCCCGGTCGAGCTTAGCAGGGCCGGATGGACCGGCGGAGGCGCGAAAGATGGTCCGTGACCGGTCGCTGGAAGGCCGCTGCCGGGCGGCCATTCCATCGCTTTCGAGATCCCGACCGGCATACCGCCCGGAAGCACTGGCGACTCCGGTGAACGCCGCGGGGGTCTTCCGGGTAGGGCAGGGAGCCGTCTCGGGCTCGATCGCCCGAAGTCACCGGCGCGGAGAGTCTCGCTACGGCCTCTCCCGCCTTCACGGCCGCGCATCGGGTCACCGGATCGGCCACACCGAGCGGAACTCCTCGCGGGTGGCATGGACCGCTTCCTCTTTTCTACCTGAAGTCTTTTGCGACGACCTGGCAAGCAGCCGGCTTCAGGAACTCGCCTCGCCCTCGAGCGCTTCGAAGGTCGCCCGGGCGATCTCCACGTCCTGGACGGCAACGCCCGTGAGGTCGGCGACGGTGACGTCCTCGGGGCGGACGCGTCCGGGGGCGGCTCCCGCGACGACGGCGCCGAGCTCGACGAGCTTCTCTTCCTCGAGCAGGCCCGCCTTGCGGGCCTGGAAGATCTCGCCGCGCTCGCGGCATTGCTCGAGGCTGTCGGCGACGACGCGGTCGGCGCGGGCCAGGAGCTCCGGGTCGAGCTCCTGCTTGGCGGCGGTGTCGGAGCCGACGGCCGTGACGTGGGTGCCGGGGCGCACGGCGGCGGCGGGGAAGAGCGGCGCTTCGGCGGCGGTGGTCGTGACGATGAGGCTCGCCGCCGCCGCCGTGGCGGCCGCGTCGCGGCTGGTCTCGACGCGGAAGCCGAGGTCGGCCACGGCCGCGACGTAGCCGTCGAGCTGGCGCTCGCCGCGGCCCCAGACGACGGCGTCGCGGCAGCCGGTGACGGCGCGCAGGTGGGCAAGCTGGAGGCGGGCCTGGGTGCCCGTCCCGAAGATGGCGATGCGCTCGATCGGGTGGCCGGCGAGGTGGCGCGCCGCGACGGCGCCGGCGGCGGCGGTGCGGACGTCGGTCAAGTGGCCCTCGTCGTGGAGGACGGCGGCCAGCTCGCCGGTCTTCTGGAAGAAGAGGAGCATCACGCCGTTGCTCGAGGGCAGGCCGAGCGAGGGGTTGCCGTAGAAGCCGGAGGCGATCTTCACGACGTAGTAGTCGCCCCCTTCGAGATAGCCCGACTTGACGTGGACGTCGCCGCCGGCCAGCAGCAGCTCGCCGACGGGCGCCACGACGGCGCGGCCCGCGGAGTAGGCCGCGAAAGCCCGGCCCATCAGCTCGACGAGGTCGATCCCGGCCAGCGCCGGCCGGATCTCAGGCAGGCGGTAGAGCTTCATCGCGCAGGATCTCTCCGAGCTTGGCGGGGGCGATGTTGGCGCCGCAGAGAACGACGGCCACCTTACGGCCGGCGAAGTTCCTCTCCATGGCGAGGAGCGCGGCGATCGGCACGGCGGCGGCGCCTTCGATGAGGGCGTGGTGGTGGCCGACGAAGGCGCGGAGGGCCCAGGCGATGGCGGCCTCCTCGACCTCCACCTGGCGGTCGATGAGCTCGCGGCAGAGCTCGAAGGTGATGGCGCCCGGCTCGACGCCGCCCGCCGTGCCGTCGGACAGCGTCGGCAGCGACGGCAGGTCGAGAATGCGGCCGGCCGCGAGCGAGCGCATCATCACCGCCGAGTTGCGCGGCGAGCAGGCGACGATCTCGGTCCCCGGCCGCGCGGCCTTCAGCCAGGCGGCGCAGCCGCCGAGGAGGCCGCCGCCGCCGAGCGCCACGAAGACGGCGTCGAGCCCCGGCACCTGGGCGGCCAGCTCGCGGCCGACGGTGCCCTGGCCGGCGACGACGGCCGGGTCGTTGTAGGGCGAGACGTAGGTCGCGCCCTCGCTCCGCGCCGCGGCCCGGGCGGCGGCCTCGGCCTCCACGCAGTCCTGCCCGGCCACCTCGACCCGGACGGCCGACGCCCGCAGCCGGCGCACCTTGTCCGGGTCCGCGGTCGCCGGCACGAAGACGGTGGCCGGCGCGCCGACGAGGCCGGCGGCGTAGGCGAGGGCGGCGCCGTGGTTGCCGGTGGAGGCGGCGACGAAGCCGCGGCGGCGCGTTTCGAGGTCGGCGGCCAGTACGCGGTTCACGGCGCCGCGCGCCTTGAACGAGCCGGTGATCTGGTGGCTCTCGAGCTTGACCCAGACCTCGGCCCCGGTGGCCGCGGAAAGCCACGGGGAGGGCTCGACGGGAGTGCGCCGCACGTGCGGCGCGATGCGCTCGTGCGCCGCGCGGATCCCGGCGGCCCAGGAGGCGAGCGATGCCGCGCCGCGTTCCATCCGCTCCGCCGCCGCCCGCGCCGTCCGGGCCTCAGTCCGCCAGCTCGGCGATCAGCTCGTGGATGCGGCCGAGCGCGGCCGTCAGGTGGTCCTCCGGCAGGCCGAAGCTGATCCGCAGGCAGCCGTCGAGCCCGAAGTGATCGCCGGGCACGACGAGGACGCTCTTCTCGCGCTGCAGCCGGTCGACGAGCGCCGTCGAGTTGACGTCGAGCGCGTAGCGCACGAAGGCGATCGCCGCCGCGTCCGGGGCGTGGATCCGGAACATGCCGGGATGGCCGGCCAGCCAGTCCGCGAGGATCGGGTAGCCGCGGCGGATGTAGCCGCGGGTGCGCGCCAGGATCCGCGGCCGCACCTCCGGCGCCAGCGCGATCGCGGCCAGCTTGTTGGAGAGCATCGAGGCGGCGAGAGCGACGTACTCGTGGCGCGCCCAGATCTCGTCGATCGTGGCCCGCGGGCCCACCACCCAGCCGAGGCGCAGCCCGGGCATCCCGTAGGCCTTGCTCAGGCTGCCCACGGCGAGCACCTTGTCGTAACGGCCCCAGAAGGAGGGCGTGATCTCGTCGCCGACCCGCTCGGCGCCCGCGTAGACCTCGTCGGCCAGGATCCAGGCGCCGGTGCGCTCGGCGCTCGCGACGACGGCGTCCATCTCGCCGCTTGCCAGAGCCTTGCCCGTGGGGTTGTTCGGGTTGCAGACGGCGATGAGCCGCGTGCCGGGGACGGCGGCGGCCTCGAGCCCCGCGACGTCGAGCGCCCAGCCGCGCTCCTCGACGAGGTCGAAGGTCGACACCGCCAGGTCGCGGTTCTTCGCCACCCCCCAGACCTGCATGTAGTTGGGCGCCATCACGGCCACCGGATCGCCCGGCGAGAGGATCGTGTGCACGGCGAGATAGTTGGCCTCGATGGCCCCCACCGTGACGAGCACGTTGTCCGGCCCGGCGCCGGGGTAGAGCGCCGCGATGTTCTCGCGCAGCTCGGGGATGCCGTTGACGTGCGGGTAGTTGAGGTCCGTCGCCAGCAGCGCCTCGAGCGCGCCGGGCCGCTCCGCGAGCAGCTCGCTCACGAGCATCGGGTGCACCCCGCTCTCCGAGAGGTTGAACTCCACCTCCTGCTCGAACCGGGACATCATCCGTTCCATCTCGAACGGCTGGAACTCGCTCATGCCCACCCCTCCTGCTCGTCCGGTCGAAACTAGCACGGAGGGAAGGAATCGGTGGTTCGGGGCGTCGCTGCCAGGCGGCCATGCCAGCGCTTTCGAGATCCCGAGCAGAATGCCGGCCGGGTCTCGCTGCCGGCTCCGGCCAGCGCCGCGGGGATTCCAAATAGGACGAAAAAACAGGGGAGGTCGGGGGCAAGGCGAGCGGCGGTCAGCCGGCGCCGCGGTTCAGGCCGAGATCGACGAGGGTTGCGGCGAGGGCGCCAGCCAGCTCGGGCTCGCGCTCGTCGAGGTCGAGCTCGGCCAGGGCCGCGCCGAGCGCGGCGGCGAGCTTCGCGGGTAGGTCTCCCGGTGCCGAGGGAGCGAGCGGGGGGACGGCGGGCTCCGGCGCCGCGGCGTGGTCGGCGATCCGGGTGATGAAGTCGGCATAGCCGCGGGCGCAGTCTGCTGGCCGGTGGTGGCTGGCGGCCCAGCGCGCGGCGTTGGCGCCCAGCGCGTGGCGCAGCGGAGGGCTCGCGGCCAGCTCTTCGAGCAGCGCCGCGAGCAGGTCCTCCTCGTCGCCGCCGAGGGGCACCTTGGCGCAGCAATCGTCGGGGATCTCCGCGAACCAGCCGGATTCGGTGACGACGACGGGGCGGCCGAGGCCGAGGAGCCGCAGGCAGGCGCCGGAGGTCTCGCCGCCGGTGGGGTGGCGCAGGTTGACGGCCACGTCGCAGCAGGCCATGACCTCGAGCAGCCGCGGGAGCGGCAGCCGCCCCGTGGCGTGCACGCCCTCGCCCAGCGGGCCGGCGAGCAGGCCGGGCAGCTCCGCGTAGGCCGCCGAGGGCTCGCCGGCCAGCAGGTAGGCGGCGTTCGGATGCCGTCGCCGCAGCCGCGCGAAGGCGCCCAGGGCGACGTCGAGCCGCTTGGCCGCGGTGAGGTGGCCGAAGGAGGCGAGGAGCAGGGTGTCCTCGGCCAGGCCGTGCTCGGCGAGCAGCCGCGCGCGCGCGCCGGGGTCGGGGGGCGCGGTCCCGTGGAGGCTCAAGTGATGCGGCACGATCGCGATCTCGGCGGCCGGCCGGCTGGCCCGCACCCGGTCGCGGGTGGCCCGGCTGTGGACGAGGAGCCCGCGGGCGGCGTCGACGACGCGCTCGAACAGCGGGAAGTCCCACATCTCGGGAAGGTCGTTGGCGTGCAGGATGCGGCCCGCCATCCGCAGCCCCGTGGCGCCGTAGCAGTAGCGCATCTCCTCCCGGAAGGCGGCTTTGCCGCCCAGGGCCAGGGTGAGGTCGCGCATCAGGTGATGCAGCATGTACTCGTGGAGCACCACGACGCCCGGCCGGGCGAGCAGGAGGCGATGGATCTCGCCGTGATGCGCGGCGCTGTTGCCGAGCTGGTAGACGAGGCCGAAGTACGGCCGCTGCTCGTCGCGGGCCGCGAGCTCGGCATAGGGGCGCACGGCGAAACGCTCCGCGAGGGCCCGGTCCGTGGCTTCGGGGCGCCCCGTGAAGAGGTCGATCTCGAAGTGGGCGGCCAGCGCCGGGAGCAGCTCCGCGCTGTAGTCCGCGATGCCCGAGGTTTCGGGCGGCAGCGGGCTGGCGAAGGCGATCCGCCTCAAGGTCCCGCTTCCGTCAGCGCGGCGATGGCGCGGTCCCAGCAGATGTCCGCCACCCGCCTGGCGCCCTCGCGGCCGAGCCGGAGGGCCAGCTCGCGGTCGCCGTAGAGCTCGTCGACGCGGCGCGCGAAGTCCCGCGGCGAGTCGGGCGCGCAGACGAAGCCCGTGCGCCCGTCCTCCACGAACTCGAGCACGCCGCCCGAATCGGTGGCGGCGAGGACCGGCTTGCCGGACTTGAACGCCTCCACGGTGACGTAGCCGTAGTCCTCGTCGAAGGGGGCGTAGAACACCGCCAGGCTGCCGGCGTAGAGATCGAGGAGCTCGTCGTCCTCCACCCAGCCCAGAAGCTCGACGCGGCCGGCGAGCCCGGCCTCCTCGATGCGCCGGCGCAGGCTCTCGCTCTCGGGGCCGGAGCCGGCGATCTTGCAGCGCACGCCGGACTCGACGTGCCGCATCGCGTCGACAAGGAGCGCGAAGCGCTTGAGCTCGTCGAGCCGCCCGGCGGCGAAGACGTAGTCGCCGAAGGGCCCGTCGTGGTACCTGCCGTCGAGCGGCGGGGGCGCGTAGAGCGGCGTCGCCTCGAGGCCGTTGAAGCGGCGCAGGCGGGCGGCCGTGTTGCCGGCGTTGGTAAAGAGGGCGCGGGCCTCCGCCAGGGCGCGGCCGTCCATGCGGCGCACCATCGCCAGGGTGGCGCGGTCCTCGGGGCCGTCGCCGAAGTCGCTGTACGGCGTGCCCAGGAGGTCGTAGGCCTGCCGGAACTGGTGGATGAGCCAGACGACCTTGTTGGGATGGCCGATCAGGTAGGAGGGGAAGCGGGTGGCGATGACGAGATCCGGGCGCTGGCCGGTCGTCGAGTGAAGGTCGAGCAGCCGCCACGCGTAGGCGCTCTTGAGCAGCTGCAGGCGCGAGTGCCAGGCGAAGGGCACGGTCACGAGGTCCGCCTCGTGGCCGCGCCGCACGAGCTCGCGGTGCAGGGACTCCACGTGGATCTCCGCCCCGCCGCGCGAGAACGGGACCTGGGTGGCGCAGACGCAGATTCGCATGTTCGCTGGCCGGCCGGGGCGCCCGGTCAGTCGCCGCCCGCCCCCTCCGCGTCGCGGGCGAGGCGCTCGAGCTCCGCGGCGAGAAGACCCTGGCGCGCGAAGAGATCGCGCAGCGCCTCGCTCGCCGCGCGGTTGAAGGCGTTCTGCTGCCGGACGAGCGAGTCGAGGTACCACCTCATGAAGCCCTGGTAGACGAGCTTCTTGGCCAGCACGATGAAGCGGCCGACGACCGGCCGGTGGGACTCGCAGACGGGCTCGTCCACGTAGCGCAGCTCGTGCACTCGCGCCAGGGACGGCGGCAGCCGCTTGAGCTCCTCGGAGATCGTCGCCAGCTCCGCCCGCCGCTGCCGCGCCCCCGCCCGCACTCGCGCCAGGACCGCGGCCACCTCCACCGCCTCCCCGCCGGGAGCTGCCTTCTCCTCGCTCACGCTTCGCCTCCTCCGATGGTTCGCGCCGTGGGCTGCGACGACAGCCTACTGTAGCGCGCCGGAAGGAGAGCAGCCCGGCCCCTACTCGGAGAGAGCGTCCATGATCTCCACGTAGCGCCGAATGCCATGGTCCTTGAGACCGTCCGTTCCCGGCTTCAAGAAGTCGTCGATGCGGCCCTGCACCTGGCCCTGCATTCGCCGCAAGAACAGCTTCCACGGGCCGGTGCCGGTGTGCAGTCGCCCCGCCGCGTCGAGGTACTCGACGGTTCCGACGTGCTTGTAGCCGGCGCTCCGTGGCGGCACACGGGTCACGGTGTCGTTGTTGTTTACGACGCGGAACGCCCGCCTTCCGTGCTTCGCCGTGAACCGCTTGGCGAAGACCTTGTTGCCCACCCTCGGCGAACCGAAGGTGTAGAGACCGGCGATCTCGATGCCCTCCGTCTCCGAGGCGGCCACCGCCAGCGTCGCCAGCGCCGCTCCCAGGCTGTGACCGGTCACGAAGACCGGCTGACCACGATCTCGGAGCCGCCGGACGGCCGCGGCCATGTCGGAGGCGACCGCCTCGAGAGCCGCCTTGAAGCCGCGGTGGACGTGCCCACCGCCCTTTCCCGGAACCCGCCTGATCTTGAGGTCCGTCATCCAGTCTTTGAGCTCGCCGGGCTCGGTGCCCCGAAAGGACACCAGGACGAGCTCGCTGTTGCCGGCGACGAAGCCCTGCGTCCCGGCTCGGTCCGAAAAGAACCTCGCGTTCGGGAAGCCCCAGCTCCCGAGCGTGCCGCGCACGTCGTCGGCTCGGACCTTCCCGTATGCGAGCTGCGACGCCCTGGCCATCGCTCGCGCATTGACGAGATCGAAGGTCTTCTTGTCCGCGTGGAAGTCGAAGGTCGGCATGGCGTGTCTCCCGTGCTGTTCGATCCCGAGCCCGCGCCTCGAGTCTACTCCGCGGAGACCCCTGAGGTCCCGAAGGGCGGGCGAGTAGCCTCCGAGCCTCCTCTCCCGGCCTTCTTCGCCGAGCTCTCGACTTCGCGCCCGCCCCGGGAACCGGTGGACAGAAGGGGGCTGTACGGTCCGAGCCGGGTCCTGGTCCACCAGGCGCCGCTCTCGCGCCGCTCGGCTGGCGTCGTGAATCGATAGTCGTAGAGCACGGCCCGGATCAGCCTCGGTGGCCGCTCTGGAAACGGGCTCGGCGCGAGCAGGGCGAGCACTTCCGGCTCGCCTTCGAGCAGCCGGTGGAGGAAGCTCGCGAACCAGCGGTCGCGGGGGGACTGGAAGCTCCCCAGGGCGGCGAACCACATCTGCCAGTCGAGGCGCGGCTGGTGCGGCGCCACCCGTCCCGGGCGGCGCGAAACGTCGCCCGGCTTCCAACGGAATTCGTACTCGCGCCACGTCCGGCCGTCGTCGCTGCCTTCGACGACGATCTCCGGCCGCGAGGTCGTCATGCTGCGGAAAAGGCCGTAGGTGTTGATGCTGGAGAAGCGACTCGAGTAGCGAAGGACGGCCTTTCCGCTCTCGGGCAGGGCGCGAAAGCCGAGAAAGGCGGCGGCCAGCCAGAGCCCGCCGACGACCAGAGCGACGGCGGCGAACGCGGCGGTCAGCGAGCGGTGCAGCCTGGCGGCCGGCGGCCGGGGCGCCGGGAGCCGCGCGTCGCGGGCTGCCGCCGCGGGAGCGAAGGGGCGCAGGCAGCCGTCGTCGAGCAGCATCAGGCACAGCGCGATCGAGAGCAGGTTGAAGAAGTTGTAGTTGCCGGTCCACGCGATCAGGAGCTGCAGGAAGACCAGGGGAAAGAAGGCGGCGAGGCGCAGCCGGCGCGAGGTGAAGATCAGGAACGGCACCGCGATCTCGATGGCGAAGACCCCGAGGACGGAGGCCTTCTGGAACCACGGCGGCAGCTGGTGGGCGTACCAGGCGATGGCGGTGGGCAGGCACTGGGTCTCGTAGTGGTAGGTCAGGGCCGTCAACATCTTCCAGGTCGGCGCCGCCGGGCTCTCGTCGAGCAGCTTGACGACGCCGGAGAGGAACATCAGCCGGAACACCAGCCAGCGCACCAGCCACACGGCGACAAGCGGCGGCTCGGGCTCCGCCACGAGCCGCGGGCGCAGCTGCCAGGGCGCGAGAAAGACCCCCAGCAGCCCGGCCTCGAGCAGCAGCAGGTCCCACTGGAAGGCGAGGAAGGTCTGCCCCAGGCCGTAGAGCGACAGGTAGAAGACCCACAGCACGGCCAGCACGGCCGCGGGGGCGACGCGGAGCACGACGAGCACCGACAACGCGGCCCCGCCCCAGCACAGAAACAGCAGGAACCCGTCGCTCGCGCTCAGCCAGCCCAGCGTCGGCAGCGCGAGATAGGCCTCCGCGCCCAGGCTCGCCTTCACGGCCGCGAGAAACTCTGCCGCCGGCAGGATGCCGCGGCTGCCGACCAGCTCCAGGACTTGGACGCCGAGCGAAGCGAAGGCGATGCAGTAGACCACCCCCAACGTCCGCAAGAACAGCCAACGCGTCAGCACATGGCTGGAAGACCCTCCGAGCCAAGACCCCAACGAAGTAGCGGACCGCACGCCCGCGATTGTCGGCCAGACAACAGGCCGCGGGCAACCGTCCGCCTACTTGACGTCTTTGTCCTCTCGTCTGGCGGTGCGCAGCCGGCGCCGCAGCAGGAGGCCGTAGAGCGCGAGATTCGAAACCAGCAGGAAGATGCCTGCGGCGAGCTGCAGCTCGCGCGTCAGGGCGCCGGGGTAGACGAGGGGCGCGACGTAGCGCTCGAGGAACGTGCCCGTGTAGCCGGCCTCGCCGGCCAGCCGGCGGAAGTGGTTCTCGAGCGGGGTCAGCGGGCAGACCCAGCCCATGAGGCTGACGGTCGCTCCCCACAGCAGGGCCGGCACGTGCAGCCACGCCAGCCGCGGCCACCGGAGGACGAGCAGGCCCCCGCAGACGGCGAAGAGCAGGAACCCGAAGTGGAGGCCGAGAACCCCATCCGCTAGCAGGCCATGGAGCACGAGGGCATCCTAGCCTGCATCATCCATGAGCGTCCCGGCGTCATGAAGAGTGCAGACTGGCGCCCGCGACCACGGCCGCTCAGCTCCGCCGCGACGCCCGGGCGGCGGCGTGCCGGACCGCCCCTACTGGATCCCGATGCTCTGCAGCTCGACGGGGATGGGCGTACACTGGACGGTCGGCATGCACGGGTTGCCGTCGTCGAACACGTTCAAGTCGAAGTTGCCCGACTGGCCGCCAAAACCGTGGACCATGACGTCGTACGTCGTGGACGGCGCCGAGCAGAACGAAAACGTCGAGTGGAGGGCGCTGGAGGGGCAGCTATCGTCGTTGCCGCCCACGCAGGTGAACCCGCAGTTGTCGCAGTAGACGCTGGCCTTCGTGTCGTAGTCGGCGCCGCCGCCGAAGTCTTCGCAGGTGGTCACCGTGATGGTGTTTCCCGTGCCCACGACGGTGTACCAGACCGACGGCGAGTTGGCGGTCGTGCCGCAGAACCCTGGGGCGTCGTCCCCCGCGCCGATCGTGGTTCCGGCCGTCAGCGACGGCACGGCGATCGGGATCGCGTTCACGCAGAGGTCGTTCGGGGGCGCCCCCACTCCGACCACGGTCTCGGCCATCACCCGGCGGGCGAGGGCGTCTTCGTCGATGTTCGCCTTGTCGATTGTCTGGGCCCCGAGGGGGAGAGCGAACACCGCCAAGGCGACGAGGCCGAGCATTGCCGTTCCGCGCATCACAGTAAACCTCCTAATTGGCGACCACGCCTTCTGAAGATAGGACAGTAGCAACAAGCGGCGGCCAGCGTCAATTCGTCGTTTGCAGATCGAGAGCGCCGACGGCGTCGATCCCTGACTCCTCGCTCCACAGGTAGGCGAGGATCCAGCGGTCGCCGGCCTCCTCGGCGAAGGGCACGGAGAGCCGCGGCGCCGTCATCTCGAGCTCCTCGCTGCGCCGCGTCGTGCCGTCTGCGGCGAGCACTTCCAGAAGCGCGCGGCCGTTGAAGTCCGCCGCGTCGATCCGCAGCTCGAGCTCGAGCCCCTCGATCAACGTCAGCTCGGCGCGGCGGCTAGGCGACGCCAGCGGCACGGCGGGGTCGCCGAACAGGTTGTACAGCTCCACGAGCTCGCGGATCTCCTGGCGTCGCTTGGCGCGGAGGAAGGCGTCGCCGATCGTCGTCCCGAACTCGAGCTCCTCGAGCAGTGCCCCGCTCAAGTGGAGGGACTCGTAGCCGGTGCGCCACGACGCGCTGACGACGGCGATGGCGCCGCGGTCGGGGAGGCGCAGGAACTTCTCGGCGATCGAGTCGGCGTTGGGATGGTCGAAGGGGCCGCTGTGGCAGGTGAGACTCATTACCAGCGGAAGGCGGCCGGTCGGCTGCAGTGCGTCCAGATGGTCGAGGGTGAAGAGGTCGTGGTTCTTGTCCGTGTCCGAGGGGGCGGTGCGCCAGATGAAGCGCCCGCCGTGACCGACGAAGTGGACCAGGAGCTGACCGGCGTCGAAGGCCCGCAGCAGGGACGCCTGATGGTGCTCGTTGGTTGCCTCGTCGTCGGACGGATAGACCTCGACGGCGGCGATTCCTCTCGGGAAGAGCTTCTGCTGCAGGTTGTCGGTGAGCTGCTGCAGCCACTTCGACTCGTTGGTGATCCAGAGCGCCCGTCGCCGCCAGGGGCCGACCTCGGGCGCGGCGACGTAGCGGATCGTCTTCTCGACGATGCCCGCGAGCTCCTCGGGCTCGACGACCGGGATCCTGCCGATCGCCATGTCGGGCAGGAAGTCGTCGCCGTCGACGCTGACGAACCAGTTGTCGCTCGCGGCGTGGCCCTGTTTGGCATGGAAGTTGTGGGTCGGGACGAGGTTGCGGTCGTTCGCCGCCGGAGCCCGGTCGTAGACGGTCGCGGTCCTGGCCCGGAACTCCCCTTCGAAGGCGAGCTGGCGATCGCTCCAGTTGGCGTAGAGGGCGTCGTCGACGACGCTGTTCTTCGTGTCCCAGCTGGCGTCTCCCACGAGCAGCACGTAGCGCGGCCGTGGCGGCCGCCAGTGGTGATAGGCGTGGGCGAGGAAGTCGCGGATCGCTCGCGGGTGGAGGATGCCGTGATTGAACTCGTCGTAGACGTCTTGCACGTCCACGACCGCGACCTCCAGACCGCGCCGCCGGTGGAAGTCCGCGAGCGGCTGGACGGCCGCGAGCATAGAGGAGTGGCCGATCATGACGTAGTCGGCCCGACGAGAGGTCTCGGCCAGGCGCGACGGGGTGTCGGCCTCCACCCTCGCCGGTCGCCGCAGGCCCCCTTCCCGGACGAGCCACCAGGCCTCCTCGCCGGGCCCGGGTCGCAGGGAATGACTGGCGCCGCGCCCCGCGCAGCGCTCGACGATCAGGCGGCGGCTTCCGCCGTCGCCGTAGGCGAGGAGGCGGGGGTCGCCGTTCGCCTCGAGGCCGACGGCGCCTCCGGGGGGCGCCGCGATCGAGAGGCGGACCTGCTCGTCGCCGATTCGGCCGTCGTGGGGGTAGCCGACCTCCACCCAGTCGAGCATGACGACGTCGACCGTGGCCTGCGCGGCACCGGCCGCCCGCCGGCGGAGGACCCTCAGGCTCAGCTGGGCGCCGCCGGCCGTCAGCTCCCGGGGCGGGATCGGCGGCAGGGAGACGAGCTCCGGCTGCTTCCCGCTCCAGCTCGCCCGCAACGTCCGGTTGCGGCCCCACGAGATCTCCAGCTCGTGGTCGGGCTCTGCCGGCTCGCCCGTCACCGTCTGACCGGTCACGCGCTGCGAGGAGAGCCCCCGAAACTGTAGAGAAATGGTGATCGGGTCAGGCGCCTGTACGTCTAGGCCCGCGAGCTCGAGCGGCAGGACGAAGGGCTGGCGGTCGACCTGCGTCAACTTGGCCCAATACCAGAGCTCCGGCTCCTCGACGTCGCCGAGGTCCCGAGCGCTCAACCGGACCATGAGGCGGTCGCGCTCGAGGTGCAGCGCGCGCGTCAGCCGAGTCCCGGCTCCGCGGTTGGCCGCACCCGGGAGGGTCGGTCCCTCCCTCTGCGCCGGCGGCTCGGTCATGCGGAGACTGCCCTCGCCGGCCGCGTGGAGCCAGTAGACGTTGTAGGGCGAGTACTCGTGGGAGTAGGTGTGCGCTCCGGGCAGGACCTCGGCGACGAACTCGATCCAGTCGCCGGGTCCCAGGAGGCCGTCGCCGCCGTCGGCGACGCGGATCGGCACCGGCCGGCCGCGGTTGGAGAGGGAGATCCGGCGGCTCTCGAGAGCTCCCGCCACGCCGGGATCGGAGCTCCGCAGATCCTCCCAGCCGAGGCGGTAGACGCCCGGCTCGCCGGTGTAGACCCGCCAGGCCGGCGGCGGCTCCTGGGCGGCGGCCGGCGCGACCGCCGCGGCCGCCGGGGCGGCCAGGATCGCGGCGGCCACCAGGAACGGCATGCGGACTGGGAGGGCCGTGCGCACCGGGAGCGACGACGAGACGGTCGAAGAGCGCCCGGCCTCAGCCCCGCCGCGGCACCCAGGCGAGGCCGAGGAGCCGGACCTCGATGTCGGTGCGGCGGGGGCGGACCTCGGTCTTCGCGAGCTCCTCGTTGAGGGGGTCGAGGCGCTGCGCGAGCTCTGCCACCTCGCGCTCGGCCTCCGCCTGGAGCTCGGCGAGGTCCTTCTGGATCTCCTCGATGTCCTCC
>Ga0224512_10001954_pt1 | contig 19286 bp, 25 predicted proteins | sample SF_May12_sed_USG_4_FD_169103 | JGI IMG/M metagenome (GOLD analysis project Ga0224512, IMG submission 169103) | Sediment microbial communities from San Francisco Bay, California, United States - SF_May12_sed_USGS_13 | ecosystem: Environmental > Aquatic > Marine > Sediment | place: USA... | reverse complement strand
TCGCACCCTGCATTTCATCGACGCCATCCCCGCAGACAGAATCGATTGGTCCCCCAGTGACGGCGAATTCTCGTTCGGAGACATCATCCGACACTTGGCTGCCACCGAGTATATGTTTATCGGCGCCGTTGTGAAAGGAAAATGGAAATACGCTGGACACAAAATCGAAGAGAATCAGGAACGCGACGTTGCCATCGCGTTACTCAAGTCCACTCACCAGGAAGCCATGAAGATATTGGGTACGTTAAGCGACTCTGATTTGAATGAGGGTCGCCCATCTCTAAGCGGTCAGGAAGTCAAGACCTGGCGCTTGTTAATGGCGATGATCGAACATGAAGTTCATCATCGTAGTCAAATTGCAATGTACTTAACACTGATTAAAATCAAACCTCCTCATATCTATGGCTTGGGAGTGGAAGATGTGATCGCATTGGCAACCGGATGATCTTTTGGAGCCTAACAACAGGCTGAAGCTGACGGCTCGCCTGGGGTAAATCATGAGCGCCCGCAGCTTAGCCTGAGCGTTAGGTTCACGATATTGGGCTTGACCCCCACCATGGTATGACATATTGTAATACCAAGGAGGTGTATGATGGCCCGCGCAAAAGTAGCAATCTCCTTGGATGAGAATACCCTTGATCGACTTGACCGCCTCGTGAAGAAGCAAGTGTTCCCGAACCGGAGCCAGGCAATCCAGGAAGCAGTCGAGGAAATGCTTACCCGCCTTGATCGGAGTCGGCTTGCGCGCGAATGCGCGAAGTTGGTTCCTGCCTTCGAAAAGTCCCTCGCCGAAGAGGGCCTCTCGGATGAGTTGGCGGAATGGCCCGAATACTGAGGGGCGAGATTCGATGGGCTGATCTCAACCCCGTCCGGGGGAAAGAACAATCCGGACTTCGCCCCGTACTAGTATTAAGTCACGACGTCTTCAACGAACGTTCCGGCACAGTGATCGCGTTAGCAATCACGAGTCAGCCCCAACGAGCCGGGTTTCCCCTGACCTTGGAGTTGAGCTCCAAGGACCTCCCGAAAAAATCCTGGGTCAAGATCAGTCAAATTCGCACTCTTGCCGTGGAACGAATCGGGAAGAGGTTGGGACGTGCTACCCCGGAGGAATTAACTCAAGTTCTTGAAGGCCTGTTTGAGATTGTCGGAACCTAACAACAGGCTGAAGCTGGCGGCTGCCCTGCCGAAATACCTGAGACCCCGCAGCTTAACTGGAGCGTCAGACACACAGTCATAAAGGTAGAGAGATAGGAGGCGGTGGTGAAAGTCTATAAGGTTTATAAACATCCATCATTGGGGGCAGAAGCCGTTAAAGTTGGTTTCTCTTGGCCAGCTGCTTTCCTGGTAGTTATATGGATGCTTGCCAAGAAGCTTTGGACGTTAGCTGGATTATGGGTGCTTTCCTATATTATCCTGGCAATTATACAAGATGCCGCGTTAAAGTCGCATTCGACAGGCGCGATTCTCATAGTTCTTGCCGGGCATTTGGCCCTTGCTCTTATTCCAGCCTTCAAAGGTAATGAGTGGCGTATCAAGAATCTGACGAAGCGCGGTTATGAATTTTTGGATTCCGTTCAGGCGGCAACCTCTGATGCGGCGATCGCACAGGCATTAAAAAAGAGTTCTGGTGTCTAACCACCAGTTGAAGCTGACGGCTTCCCAAAGGAAACATGAGGCCCCGCAGCTTAACCTGAGCGTTAGGCGAATTTCGCAGCAGCACAGGTGCTGATAGATGGAGATCGAAAGGGCATATATTGCCGGATCCGGTTTCTTGAATGCGTGGGTGGCGGTGATGGAGAACCACACTCGCGTGATGGAGGTTCGGGATTCTGACTTGCGGGATGCGAAGATCCTCATCATCTCTGCACCGACGGACAGGGGAATAGCGGCGCTGACTGAGGCCAACTGCCAAGGGGAGTCATTTCTCCTGTGCTTCTCTGCCGAAATCGAGGATATCGCGCAGGGATATTGCCGCAGGCGTGGCATTAGCAATCTGGTGACAGTTGTGGCGCCGTTTTCCAGCATCCCCTCCGACAAAGAGGTATTCGACGCGGTCTATGCGAACTGTCTTTTTGACCTTTGTGACCCACGTGAGGTCGACGTTGTGGTTGACGAGATGTGGCGGGTGCTGAAGCAGGGGGGTCATCTGTATTCCGTCCATATGGGTCAACCGTCCCGTATGACCGGCCGTGTTTGGGCATGGTTCCTTCGGCGGTTCCCGGCTATGAGCCGCGGTTTCCGTCCGGTGCGTGTTGTTCCGTCACTGCTAAATCAAGGCTTCAGTCTCGTTCAGGATAAGGCACCGGAAAGGTTTGGGTTTCCACTGCGATACATCCAAGCAAAGAAACCGATGGTCGCCTAACAAGGCGCTGCAGCGGACATGGCATGCTTGCAAATCAGCCCATGTGTGAAGAGGTCAAAGAACCGTGCAAAGGCGGATTGGCAAGCGCACCACGCAGCCGAGCTTTGACGTTAGGCGGACCTAAATAAACGACAGGTAGAGGTGACATTCAGACCAATACGGTGTCTTAATTACATACCGGACGTGTTTCGTTTCTTTGCTCATTAGCTGCGGAGCAATCGATGAAACTTATACCCAAGGTGTTGCGCCGGCCTGGATTCCCTGATGATGAATTGAACCGATTGCGGTCCCGCTTAGAAGAATTTCTCAAGCGCGCGGACTTGGGGGAGAGCGCCCTCATCATCGATGGATCGGGCCTCGGGCTCATTTCACACTTCGTTGCCCTATCGCTTCTCGGGCCCGAACGATTCAGTCGTTTCCGGTCCATCCATTCCGTGAGCGCCAGTTCGTATTCTGTCCTCTACTTTCTCGCGTGGCAAAAAGACTTGCTATCGTTGACTCACGAGAAGATCGACAATTTCAATCAAGCCAATCAGATACGTCACAACATAGCCGGTTGGGGACGAGGCTCCTGTTTGGTGATCCGTTTTCTGTTGGGATCGCCGTACCTATTCTCCAACGACCGCCTCGAAGAAGCACTCGCCTATGGAGTGCGCTCCGAATTTCAAAATATGAGAGTGTCTGAGTTGTCGGAGAACATATCCTTCTTGACCTACTGCGTCGAAGACCGCGAGTTGTGTGAGATCCAACAGTCCAGTCGCTTTGCGGACTGGTCCATGGGGGAAGTGATACGTTGCGTGACAGCCGTGAAGGGCATCTGGGCCCCGTTTCGTAAGGAAGGAAAGACTTACATGGATGCAGTGACGGGCCGTCCGCAGCTCCGCGAATTATATCGGAATCTTCGGAAGGGACATCGGCATGTGCTTTCCCTTCACATGGATCGAGACGATATTCATGGGAATACGACATTCTTGAAAATGCACGTTACGGGCTCTGGCCGAATCCGGGTTATGCTTGATTTTTTGTACTTCATGTCGGGTGTGGAGAACCGGGATTTTAACGAAGCAATTCGTGTCGGCTTACACCGAATCAAACCGATCTAAGAAACGTAGTGGGCTGGTGTCTCAGTGGAATTCGTAACTTTGATACGAAGCCTTAAAAACAGGCCTGGAAGCCGCCTAACAACGGCTTGAAGCTGACGGCTCGCCTTTATTCTTGCTTAGCGCCCGCAGCTAAAGCCGGAGCGTTAGCCAGTCTTCGGCATGGCCGGCAGGGAAAGGAGGATGTAAATGATGTACGATTTCATGCTCACAGAAGAGGCCAAGACTATAGTTCGGGAAGTCAGGGATTTCGTACGTGATGAGGTGTCGCCGGAATATATCCGAGCGATGGACTGCGATGAAATCCGTTTTCCCAAGGAATTCGTGGAAAATCTAGGACGAAGGAACCTTCTTGGCCTGCGATTCGCTAAGAACTGGGGAGGCCGGGGATTGCCTTGGACAACGGAGGTGGCGGCTATCGAAGAAGTCGGTGTGTTGGGTACTGCACTGGGTTGCGCCTATGTGATGCCTTCGATCGTCGGAGAAGCCCTTGACAAGTTCGGCACGGAATCACAGAAGGAGAAGTATCTCAAACCGCTTCTTGCCGGCAAGTTGATTGCCGCCGAGGCCCTGACAGAACCAAGGGGCGGATCGGATTTTTTCGGTGCCACCACTCGTGCTGTCAAAGAGGGAGACGAGTACATCATCACCGGCCAGAAGAGATTCGTTGTCGGCGCGGAAGGTGCGGACTTCTTCATCGTGTACTGTAAGACGAATTTGGATCCGAATGCACATCCCCACAATCGTATAAGCTTGTTCCTCGTCGACAGAGGACCGGGCGTCGAAGTGGAATACCGATACGGACTGATGGGTACCCGCGGAGGGGGGACCGGTCGGTTGGTCTTCCGGGACGTGAGAGTGCCTGCGGAAAACGTCGTGGGTGGCATCAACATGGGCGCATTGATCTTCAACCAAATGATGATACCGGAAAGGCTGACATCCGCCGCCGGTGCTCTTGGGGTACGGGGTTCTCTTGAGGTGGCAGCCCGCTATAGTGACAAGCGTACGGCATTCGGGCAAAAGATCCGAAAATACCAAGCAATCAGTTTTATGATCGCAGACGGAATCACGAAGCTGGATGCCGCGCGGGCACTTGTCAATATGGCAGCGCGAGCCGTGGACGCGGGGGCACCGAACATGCGCAGGCTTGTAAGCGAGGCGAAGAAGTTTGCGACGGACGCTGCTTGGGAGGTAGCAAACATCGCCATGCAGGTAGTGGGCGGGATCGGGTACACCGATGTCTACCCAATTGAAAAGGCTGTCCGTGACATCCGTCTTACGCAGATCTGGACAGGCACAAACGAGATCATGAATCTGCTCGTGCAGCATGAGTATTACGAGGAAGTGCTGGCCGACCAATCGAATCGCAGAAATATCGAGGACGATGCCAGGAACGCCAGCGATACGGAAAAAGTTTATGTCGATGAAGATCAGGAGAAGGGGATGAGGCGATAGTTCATGGTTGAATACCGGTCGTAATCGAACTACCCTTGCCTCACAGAAGGAGACCAGCGATGAGCGGAACTCTCACCCTATATGAACGATTTACAAGATTTCCCTGGAGACATAAAGGTTCCTCTCGAGATAAAGGATGAATCAGGGGAAGCTGTCCTGAACGCTGTGATCGTCTTCTATATAAGCGAGAGAAGGGAAAAGAATCGAGCTGCCTAACAACAGGCTGAAGCGGACGGCTGCCCTGACGAAATATCTGAGGCCTCGCAGCTTAAGCCGGAGCGTTAGACGGATCGGACAAACAGCATGACGTTATCTTACGAGGAGGCCCGAACTTTCTATGATCGCTTCGGTTCGAAGCAAGACGGGCAAAGATTTTACGAAGATAGAGCGATAGCCGATCTGATTGCGCATGCCTCATTTGAGAAGGCAGGATCGGTGCTTGAGTTCGGATGCGGCACCGGGCAGCTTGCGGAAACCTTGCTGGCTCGGCATTTGCCTCCAAGTTCTCGATACCTTGCACTGGACATCAGTACAACGATGGTCTCTCTCGCACGGAAACGTCTCACGCATTTTGGTGATCGTGTTGATGTTCGACGTACTAGCGGCGAGATGCAGCTTCCGGCGAATTCAGGTACCTGCGATCGGTTTCTTTCGACATATGTTTTGGACCTTCTCTCGGACGATGATATTCGTTTGCTGATCAAAGAGGCTCATCGCGTTCTTTCGTCAGGGGGCTTTCTGGCAATTTCAAGTCTTACCCATGGCTCCAAATTTGTCCCACGGCTTATAGAGAATGCCTGGGTTCTCTTTTATTCGATCCGACCCAGATGGGTAGGGGGCTGCCGGCCAATTTCCTTACTGTCGTACATAGATGACTCGGAATGGCGTATTTTTCATCGTGCGGAGATCGTTCAATGTGGGGTAACATCTGAGATAGTCATAGCGGAGAGAAAAACGACTTGATGGTCGTTCAATTCCGCAATCCACGACCGTCCAACATCAGGCTGAAGCTGACGGCTGCCCTGTTTTTCGCTTTGGCCCCGCAGCTTGGCCTGAGCGTTAGGCAGGTAGTATCAGAGATCTGAAAGGAGGCTCAGAGGATGAATTCCGAAGCTTCCCGAGAAGAAGTGTTGAAGAAAGTCACAGAGAGAGCTCTCCAGATACTCTTACAATCCGGCAACTGCGCGCAGACCTCATTTCTTGTACTAAAAGAACAGTTCGACCTTGATGACGGCAGGATTTTGAAGGCCCTTACACCCTTCCCGGGGGTTGCACTCCGAGGTGAGACGTGTGGTGCCGTTATCGGGTCTCTCATGGCCCTCGGGTTGGTCTTCGGGCGCGACAACATCGATGACATGCCAGGATACCTGCGCTCATTACCACCCGCTCGGAAATTCTGTCGCCAGTTCGAGAAGGAGCAAGGTAGCACCATGTGCGGCGCTATCCTGGAGGCAAAGCTGGGGAAGAGATACAACCTGGCCAACCCGATAGAGTCTGCCATGTACTTATCTTCCGGCGGACCCGAGAAGTGTGCGGAAGTCGTCGCAAGTGCTGTTCGGATTGCTGGTGAGATCATGCTGACCAAGGGATAACATGAAAAAACCTGTTTTCATTTTGACCTTCATCCTAATGCCATTAATATCCTCTTGTGTTCATAAGAATTATGTTGAAAGAGAAACCATTGATAAATACAGAGCCTTTTTAGTATCAGAATTCGTTAAAACCTGTTGGGATTTTGACTTACTTAATGGCGATAGTGCCGAATTTATTAAGAAGAAATTCGGTGGCCCTATTTCTGAGAAAATTGAGAATGTAACAAATATTCATGACAATGAACAAATAGACCAAATACATATCCTGAAATACCAAGGTTTAGAGGTTCAAGTTTTACGCGTTAATATGATTGAACCATATGACTTGCTAATTGGAGTAAAAATAACAAATAGTGATAATTTCCCTATAAAATTCGGCATAAAAATTGGTTCAGAGCGTTCATACGTAGTGGATTTATTGGGGAAGCCATCCGATGGCGATGGAATAATAAAATATTATAACGAAGCAGAGGACACCTATCCGACAGTTTATATGTTTTTCGAAAAAGACAAACTCAAGGAAATACAATGGGTATGGCTTCCGGATTAATGGCGATATCGCTGGAATGTCTAACCACAGGCTGAAGCTGACGGCTCGCATTGTTTTCCGCTGAGCGCCCGCAGCTTCACCTGAGCGTTAGGCTTACGATACAAACAAGGAGATAAAACCATGAGCCTCCGCGACAAGGCATGGGATGCGGTCAAATGGAAAATGATGAAGTCGCATCTTGGTTATTCAGACGAGGAAATGAAGATCTTTCGCGAAAACCCGAGAAACGAGGATGTCCTTTCGAAAGCACCCGAATTGCTTAATAAAACGATCGTACTGACAGTTGTCGAATCTCACGGGTGCAACAGCCAGCACAAGGTGGGGGACAAGTTCTACTTTGATGGAGCGGGGAATCTCCTCACCAAACGTTGCCCCAAGAAGGTTTGCGTTTACGCGCTCAGCGCGGCCACCTCGATGATCTTTGCCTCCAACGAACTCTTCTATGCAGGCATCGATCCGAATGAAATTCGGTTCAAGCGCGCCGCATGCTTCGATGTTGGCGTGCAGTGTGGCGGCTGGGGACGGATCGTTTTGGAGCTAAGTGTTCAAGATCGGTGACCGAAGCCTAACTACAGGTTTTCAGGCCAGAGTGAACTGTCGTCCAACACCCGGTGGGAGCTGACGGTTCCTTGGCGGTCTGGACATTTCATGGGTACATGCCTCCCCGTATGCAGCGCTTGACGTTTAACGCGAGCGGTAAACATATTAGCCGGAGTGTTAGCCATATTTTTTGACAGGTGATTCAAATGATCAAAGATCAAATGGAGAAGATATATAGGGAGATGTCCCCAGACGAAATCCCATGGAATATCGAGACTCCTCCAGAGATATTGCAGGCGCTGATAACAAATAATGTATTGGGACCGTGTAAGGTAATTGAACTGGGATGTGGAGCCGGGAATTATGTGATCTATTTTGCGAAGAACGGTTTCGACGCTATCGGGGTAGATATTTCGGAAAATGCAATTAACATGGCCCGAAAGTCGGCGTTACGGGCAGGCATTCAATGCGCCTTTGTGGTTGCAGATGTGCTCGGCGATATCTCCGAAATTCACGACGAATTCGATTTCGTATACGATTGGGAACTTCTTCACCATATTTTCCCGGACGACAGAGTCAGATATATTGAAAATGTCTGTCGGTTATTAAAGCCAGGAGGCCACTATCTTTCGGTGAGCTTTAGCGAAAAGAGTAAACAATTTGGTGGCATTGGAAAATATCGAAAAACACCTCTTGGTACGGTATTGTATTTTTCCGGCGAGCCCGAATTGGAACGTCTGCTCAAGAATCGCTTTGTTGTGGAGGAATTGAAAACCGTTGATATAAAGGGAAAACACGCGATTCATACCGCGGTATATGCTCTGTGCAGAAAGAAAAACGGCTAACTACGGCTTGAAGCTGGTGGCTCCAGCAATGTTTCTCTGACGTCCCGCGGCTTAGCTCGAGCGTTAGGCCCCATGGACCCTTTATTACAGCAGGATGAGCGCATGAGCCGAAGACTCCGTGGTTTTACATTACCGTGTCGATATGTGAGCGGTATAGTTTGGCATCAAACGTGTGTGCTCTTCCGATTAACCTGAGCGTTAGCTGGGCGGGGGATCATATGAGACAAAGAAGTATCGGGCTAATAATATTTGTTTGTTTTATTGCAGTTCCGGTAATCACAACCGGATCGGAACCAATACCTATACCTGATGGAGTTGAAAGGATCATCTGGGAACACCAGAACTGGGAGACCAATGGGGGCTTTGAAAGGCTTACCATATGGAGCGATGGTCGTTCGGAAGTCGTGGTGGCCCCTCTGCGGCATGCCCGTGATGGCCAGGAGAATCTCCGGCCGAAAAAGGGTTGGGAAAGGGTAAGGCAAGAGTCCCCTCCTCACGTTGAGTTTGTCCGCAGAAATATTTATCCGCCAGATGTTGCACGAGCGAAATTCAAGGAGGTGCTTGCGGCAGGCATCCACCTCCTGGAATCTTTCAAGCCGGGTTATCGCGACGGAAGTGGGACTCGAGTTGTCATCCAGACAAAGGGTCAGCAAAAGGAAATCGTCATTCCCATGTTTATGGACCGTGAGAAAGGGACATCGAATCACAGGCGTTTCCTTGCCGTGTCGGAAATATTAGGCGGATTCGATAAATCGGCGTACGAGGTTGTTCCCAAGTAACGCCAGCCAACCACCAACTGAAGCTGACGGCTGCCCTAGGAAATACGTGAGGCCCCGCAGCGGAAGCCTGAGCGTTGGGCGGCGACGATTGGTGGGCGATGAAGGGGAAGGTGGCCCCGCGGATCTATTGCATCCCAGCGACGGAGGCACGGGTGGTGGCGGTGTTTCGCCGCGGGCCCACCAATTGGTCCCACGTGGGTCGCTGGGACCTTGAGCAGGGACGATACGAGCCCGGCGCCTGGCTGGGTGGACGCATCTTTCCGCGCCGGTCCGATCTCTCGCCCGACGGTCGCCTGCTTTGCTACTTCGCCCACAAACCCAGCGCCACCTGGGAGCATGGCGAGGCGTACGTCGCCCTGTCGAAGCTCCCCTGGCTCACGGCCCTTCAGGCTTTCCGCACCTGCGGCACCTGGACGCGCGGCTATTACTTTACCGAGGATGGTAGCTGCGATGACGCCGGGGATGTGAAGCTTCCGATCCCCTACGGCTTGCGCTCTATCCCGGCCGTTCAATTCGCGATCGAACGGCGCCGCGGCTGGGAGGAAGCACCTGACTCCCCCGTACGCGACCCCAAGGACGGCTGGGATCAGCATCGCAACGTTCGCATGCAGAAACGACAACCCGGGGGCAACCGCTTGCTTTGCGTAGAAAGTCGGGGCTGGGCGGGCGGCGAGTTCGGCATCGACCAGGCGGTGGACGGCATGCGCGTGCTTTACTCGCTGGAATCCGACGGGAACCTCGAGGTGTTGGATGAGCTGCAGTGGGGGGACTGGGATCGGAAAGGGCAACTGCTGGTCGCCACCCGTCGCGGACAGCTGCAAGTGCGGAGTCTGGATGCCGATCGTCACGAGATCGTATTCGAAGAGGATCTATCGGTTCTCGAGCCGAACCCCACCCCAGCACCCCTCTGGGCCCAGCGCTGGTAGCTCGCAACTCGTTTCGGATGGTCAGACCTTCTCGAACTCGATTTCCCTGGCCCCCCTAAGGGTATTCGGGTTGGCGCATGTTCCTCATAGAGATATTTAGGATAGAACTATAATACTGAAATGAGACGATACACATCCTTAGATTGGTCATAATTGGGTTGTTTCCTGAACAGGAGATGCATGCATGAGAACAGCACGTCTTACAAGCGGTCTGCATTTTCCCATCGGCAAGATTCTTTGCATTGGCCGCAACTATGCGGAACACATCAAGGAGCTGGGAAACGCGATCCCCGAGGCGCCGGTGATCTTCATCAAGCCGGCCTCTTCGGTCATCGGCGATGGAGAAGCGATTGTCATTCCGCCCTATTCGAACGATTGCCACCACGAAGCGGAACTGGCGCTCCTGATCGGCAGGAAGGGGAAGGATATTCCTGAGGACCAGGCGATGGAATATATTGCCGGGTACGGGGTGGGCATCGATCTCACCCTGCGCGACGTTCAGGGTGAGCTGAAGAAGAAGGGGCTGCCGTGGGAGATCGCCAAGGGATTTGACACTTCCTGTCCGCTCTCCGCCTTCGTGGAGGCATCCCATGTGGCGGACCCGCAGAACCTGCAGATCCGCCTGACGGTGAACGGAAAGATCCGGCAGGATGGAAACACCTCGATGATGATCCACCGTATCCCCGCCATCATCAGCCACATGTCGGGCAACTTCACCCTCGATTCCGGCGACGTCATCCTCACCGGAACCCCCGCCGGCGTCAGCCGCATCGTCTCGGGGGATAAGCTGGCTGCAGAAATTCCAGGAGTGGCTGCCCTACGTGTGTCGGTGGCGTAAGCGGATAACGTGATATGAGCCGTGAGGAAATAAGGAATATGGACACAGCATTGCGAAAACATAAAATATGAAAAAGACCTACTCCATAATAATATTTACAACAACAATCTTGGGTGTAGTCATATTCTCTGCTGTTTGCTGGCATTCCATTGATGAAATTCATTATTTGAAATCGTTTTTTCCGAAACAATTCAGCGTTCAAGAAGCCTATTACGCTACTGCCATTGAGCTAATAAAAATCATAATAATTGGTTTACCTATTGTCCTGGTTATATCCATAGTTCTATATTTATGGAGGCATAGAAATAAAAATCAATAAGTATAGTGAAGGCGGCGAAACAATCCAGACTGTGATTTTGATAATCTCCTATGACCTTGATTCGACGCTGGTTTTGTCCTTTTGGCCGGAAAAACAAGGAACTCGGATCGAATTAGTGCATGTCAATGTAGCGGATTACGTCAGGCCGGCTGAAGGAACCATCCGCGGGTCGGTGTGGCAAGAGGCAGCCAAGTGCCATGGAAATCCTGAAAGCCGGCGCACTGTATTTTGCCCTCGTATTCGGTGCGGGTTTCCTACTCGGAGCCATTCGTGTGCCTTTGTTGGTCCCCCGCTTCGGTGAAAGGACGGCCGAACTGATGGAAATGCCCATCATGTTCGTGGTCACCATCGTTTCCGCCCGGTGGATAGTTCTTCGTTTCGCCGTGCCGTCCACACTGCTTAGTCGACTCGGCATGGGTTTCGTCGCGCTTTTCTTCCTGCTGGCTGCCGAGTTTACCCTTGTCCTCCGGCTTCGCAGGCTGTCGATCCGGGAGTATTTCGCGAACCGGGACCCTGTATCGGGGATCGTCTATTACGTGATGCTCGGAGCATTGGCAATCATGCCGCTTCTCGTGGGATGAAGCGGGACACGTCGGATGGTCACTCAATATAATAAGGCATACGGCTGTTTTGCCATTGAAGGGAAAGGGGACGAATGTTCATGACGCAGAAAAAGATCGCCATGGAACAGGATAAAAAGATCGCACTTGTTGCGCACGACAACAAGAAGATCGATCTGATCGAATGGGTAAAATACAATCGGGTCCTCCTGGCGCACCACAGAATATATGCGACAGGCACCACCGGCGAGATCCTGGAACGGGAGCTTGGCGTTACAATCACCAAACTGCAGAGCGGACCGTTGGGCGGTGACCAGCAAATCGGCGCCAAGATCGCCGACAGCGAGGTCGATTTTCTCATCTTTTTCTGGGATCCGCTCGAACCGCAGCCGCATGACCCGGATGTCAAGGCGCTCCTGCGCATGGCCGTCGTATGGAACATCCCCATCGCCTGCAACCGCGCCTCCGCCGATTTCATGATTTCCTCCCCATTGATGAATGGTCATTACGACCGTCTCGTGCCCGATTATGATGCGTATCGAACCAGGAAGATCGCCTTGGATGAATGAGAAAGAAGGGGACTATGGGGGCGATCGGATATTTCATTATCGAACATACATCTGTCATCCGGTTCGTATTGGCATCTTACTTCATCGTTATGGGAACCATAGGAATAAGGTCGTTATTTTATGGCACAAAGGAAAAGCACAAAGAGTTCACGGAAAAAAGCAGAGCATTCAAGTTCGGGATATATTTTCGGGAATTATTTTTTTACCTATCCGATGTGATCCTGGGCGCCATTATCCTCCGACAGGTATCCTGGGCGAAAATCTTCGGCATTGTTCTTTTGGTTTCGAGCACCATGTATAGTGCAAGAGGGTTTGCCTGGGGGTTCGCAAAAGGGAAACCATCCGGGCAACTATTTCTCCTGTCGCTTGCGGGTTTCTGTCTCTGGAACGGGTTTTTGATCTACGTCATGTACATGGTCTTATGAATTCCAGGAGGGGAACCAAATGGAGATGCATCCCCAGATGAACGAGATCGATTTTATCAAGTTCATCGATGACAATTTCTACTTTGATAGCGACCGTGAATACGAAGAGGTCGCCCGGGTGGGTTGCTCGATTTCGGACAACGCTGCTCTCATGGTAGGTTACCAACTCGCTACCGGGGCATCCCACGCAAGCCCCGAGGCCAATCTGCGCATACTCGATATTTTTGCGCAGGAACGGCCGACTCCCGTTGTCCTGGCGTCGATACCCGTGGTCAGATCGCTTCTCAACGGGGAGCCGGTTGCGCAAGAGGACACTCGCAGGCTACTGGATGCGTGCAGGGAGCATTCGAATGCGATGTGCGGTCTGGGCATTGTCCTGTGCGCCGATGTGGGCCAGGAACAGGAATGTGAAAACATCATGGTCGCCTGGCGAAAGGCGCATAACATTTCACCGGACAGCTGACTGCCGGGTATTGCCGGCATCGGGAACACAGGGAGAAAGGCTAAACGCGTGAATCCATACCATCGCAATCCCGCCCGCTGGCCGAAATGGGTGCTGTTTATCACGTTTCTGCTCACCGTGCCCGTCCCTTACGTCATGGTGGTTGTCGGGGGACTGATCCCCACCTTTTGCATCGTGTATCTCGCAGTCCTCGGGCTGATTGTGGCGTTGCCAAAATTCACGGGGGAAGGGTTTTTCATGCTCGGGATCCTCTGGGCGCATGTCGTGATTCTCGGCGGCCTTCTCTATCTCCTGGCGGCGGGAATCACGCGTGTCCTGTTCCGCCTGTTTCCCGGGCGGTATGCGGCATCGGTCGTGGGCATCCTGGTTGTCATGCTCCTGGTCGCTTCCACCTTCACGATCTATCGATTGCCGGGACATAACAGCGCGCCACCGGCCGACATATTTCGGATTCTGAAAGCGTTCCTGCGGTGATGAACCCCGGAACCCGGCGGACGTTTCCGCTTCCCGCGAAGTCGTGAGAGTCCCGATCCGGGAACAATGATGCGTGCCGCCATGCTGCCTGGACGACTCGGGACGCTCCTGTTCGTCGCTGCTTTGGGGTATTCCGCGATTCTCCTGATCGTCTACCTGTTTCAGGAAAAGATCCTCTATTTCCCCGATGTCTATCCGTTGGCCGAAGCGAAGAGCCGGGCAAGAATGCTCAACTTCCGCGTTTGGCCGGAAACCGGATCCGACTACCACGGGTTAGTCCGTGCGGATCGTTGGGACACACGGCAGGGAGTGATCCTGCTTTGCCACGGGAACGCAGGAACGGCGTTGGACCGCTTCTTCTATGCGAAGGAATTGGCCCATCTTGGATACCCGCTGCTCCTCTTCGAGTACCCGGGATACGGCGCGCGCGCAGGCGAATTGCGGGAGTCTTCACTCGTATCTGCCGCTGTAGAGGCGGCCCGCGCCGCGGTCGAACAGTTCGGCGAACCGCTGTATCTGTTTGGCGAATCGCTGGGGTGCGGCGTGGCGTCCGCGGTGGCAGGGTCGGGAGAGGTCCCGGTAGCCGGTGTCGTGTTGATTACGCCCTGGGATTCGTTGCCCCTCCTGGCGCAAAGCGTGTATTGGTACCTTCCGGCAAAATGGCTGACCAGGGATCAATATGACAATGTCCGGAACCTGAACCGATACCGGGGACCCGTGGCGGTGGCGATTGCGGAAAATGACGAAGTCATTCCGCCCCGGCGCGGCCGGCGGCTGTTCGATCTGCTTACCGGCAGGAAAAAACTGTGGTTATTGCCGGGCGCAGGCCACAACAATTGGCCCGACGCCGTGGATTCCCTGTGGTGGAGTGAAGTCATGCGATTCGTGACATACGTTCCCGAAACTCCGGGAGAGGGGGAGAAATATTTTCGATCTACCGGCCGATAAGGAAAGGTAGGGTTCTTTTCCCATTTTCGGCCCGGGAGGTCGCCATGGAACACACAGAAGGACAGAAAGCCGAAATCCGGACCCTTTTCGCCCTCAGGCGCCGCAGGCAGTTTCTGATTTCCCTTCCCCTTATTGCCCTGATCATGGGATTCGCCTTCCTGGAAAACGGCAATCCGGGAGCGTATCTCGGGATTCCCCCGTCGATCGTTTTTCCTGGCTTCCTGGCCATAATCGCCGGGGCGATCCTGTTTTCCCTGTACAACTGGCGCTGCCCGGCGTGCAGCAAATACCTCGGGAAACAGAGGAGCCCGAAGTACTGCAGCAAGTGCGGAGTGGCGTTGCAATAACTCCTAGAGCCGGTTGATCACCGAGGAGATGACGCCCGCGCCGAAGCCGTTGTCGATGTTGACCACCGCCACCGTGGGCGCACAGGAGTTGAGCATCCCCAACAGGGCGGCCACCCCGCCGAAGCTCGCCCCGTAGCCGACGCTCGTCGGGACGGCGATGACGGGCTTGTCGGTGAGCCCTCCGACCACGGATGCGAGGGCGCCCTCCATCCCGGCCACCACGACGATCACTCTCGCGGAGAGCAGCGCCTTTTTCTGCATCAGCAGGCGATGGATCCCCGCCACCCCGACATCATAGAGCCTCTCCACCCGGTTCCCGAGAAACTCCGCCGTCACCGCAGCTTCCTCCGCGACCGGTATGTCCGACGTGCCCGCGGTGACGACGAGGATGTTCCCCTTCCCGTTCGCCACTGCCCGGGCGGATCGGATGACCGCGCACCGGGCCTCCTGATAGACATCGGCTCGGCGAAACTGTTTCCGGATCGCCGTCAGCTTCCCCTTGTCGAGTCTCGTGATCAGAACGTCGGCACCGGCCTTCCGCATGGCGCGCGCGATCCGGATGATCTGCGCGGCGGTCTTCCCCTCCCCGAGGATCACTTCCGGCACTCCCTGACGGATCGACCGATGATGGTCGACACTGGCCATCCCGAGGGACTCGAACGGCAAAGCCCGTATCTTCCGGAAAGCGGAGTCGACGGACGCCTTCCCTTCGGCCACCTGCCGCAGCAACTGCTTCAGCATCTCCGCTGTCAATCCGATCCCTCCCAGGGCTCCATCCCGACCCCCTCCTCGTCCTCTTCCGGGTACACGCCGCCGGCCGGCCGGCTCGTAAATCGCACGCGCACCTCCTTCACCGCGCGCTCGGAAGCGACCGTCACGGTGAACTCGGCGCCAGGAACGGAAAAGGATTCCCCCTCCGCAGGGATTCGCTCCGCAAGGGAAATGAGCATCCCTCCCAGTGTCGAATAGTCCCCTTCCGGAAGGGAAATACCCATTTCCTCCACGAATCTGCCCACTTCCATCCTTCCGGGAACGAGGAAATCGCCGGAGGGGGTTTTTTTATAATATTCCATCCCCCGATCGTATTCATCCTCGATCTCCCCGACGACCTCCTCCACGATGTCCTCGGCGGTGACGATCCCCGTTACCCCCCCGTACTCGTCGACAACGATGGCGAACGACGTCCCCGCCTCCTGGAATTTGCGCATCAGCTCGTCGATCGGCATCAGTTCAGGCACATAGAGGGCCTTCCGCATGAGAGGCCGGATCAGCCCTTCCGGAGGCTCGCCCACGGTGTCGATCACGTGAAGGAACCCGACGACGTGATCGATCCGGTCCCGGTAGACGGGGTAGCGGGAATACCCGCTCATGGAGGAGAGAACGGCGGCATCGCGGCAAGTCGCCTCCTCGGGAAGGGCCACGACGTGGACAAGGGGACGAAAGATGTCCCCGACCTGTTTTTCCCCGAAATGGAATACCCGCCGCACCATCGTCCGCTCGTGCGCCTCCACGTCCGACCCGGACCGGCTCATAAGCAAAATGAGGCGGAGCTCCTCCCGCGTGATCATCCCGTGAAGCGGGGGAACCCCGCCGAACGGACGGGACAGGACGCGTGCGAAGAAGGCCGTGAGCGAGACGAGCGGGTAGAGCACTTTCTCCGAGAACCAGATGAACCGGGCGGCCGGGCCTGCCAGGCGGTCCGCCCGCGGCTGGGCGAAACTCTTGGGCACGACCCCCCCGAAGAGAATCACCAGGGGGGTGATCACACCAACGGCGATCCACGCCGCGTTATCCCCGTAACGCGGGAGAAGGTGGGACGTGGTGAGGACGGTACTCAGGACGACGAAGATGTTTGTCCCCGTCAGCGTGGTGGCCAGCGCGCGGTCCGGGTGCTCGAGCAGCTTAAGAGCGGTCCTCGCACCGCGCCCCCCGCTGCGCGAGCGATCCGCCAGCTTGTGCCGGTCGGCGGAGACGAGGATAATCTCGGCGGCGTTGTACAGCGCCTGCATCAGGAGACAGAACGAGATGGCGAGGATAAGCTCCATGTCGGCTACTCCGTTTCCTCCCGGATGTTGCGCACACCGACCTCGACGATCCGGATCCCGCGCACCCTCTCCACCGTGAACCGGAAGGAGCCGAGGAGAATCGAGTCGCCCTTCCCCGGGAGCCTGCCGAACGCGTGAAGGAGCAATCCCGCCACCGTATCCCATTCCTGGTCGGGGAGTCCTGCCGCGAAGGCGTCGTTGAACCGGTGAATCGGCATCTTCCCGAGCACGCGCCAGGAGCCGTCCGGCCGGGGAATCAACTCCTTCTCCTCGCGGTCATGCTCCTCCCGGATTTCCCCGAAGAGCTCCTCGAGCACGTCCTCCAATGTCACAATCCCGACGATATTGCCGAACTCGTCAACGACCAGCGCGAGATGCACTTTCATGCGCTGGAACTCGCGCAGCAGCAGAGGAAGTTTCTTCGAGGTCGGAAGGACAACGGGGGGCCGGAGGAGTCTGGAGAGCGAGGCATCCCCTCCCTCCGGGACCGGGCGAAGCAGGTCCTTGAGGTAGAGGATGCCGATGATCTCCTTCCGATCCCCCCGGTAGACGGGAATCCGGGAGCAGCCGTACTTTCGGGACTGCGCCAGAAGCTGCTCGCGGGAAATATCGACAGGCACCATGAACACGTCGGCAAGCGGGGTCATGATCTCGCCCGCCCTTTGGTCGGTCATCTCGAAAATATTGTGGATGAGCTCTCTCTCTCCCGGATCGAGCGTCCCGTGCTCGCCTCCCACATCCACAAGAAACCGGAACTCCCGCTCGGTAAGCCCCCATTTCCTGTTCACGACCTTCCCCCCCCCCAATACGAACAGAATCCCGTCAGCCAACTTCTCCATCAAGTAGCGCACCGGCGCGACAATGCGGGAAAACAAGAGGAACGGACGGGCGGCGAGGAGGGAGAAGGATTTCGCCCTCGGCCACACGATGCACTTGGGAGTGATATCCCCCAGGATCAGGATCCCGAGGGTGCCAGCGGCGAGCGCGATAATCTCGCCGTGCGCCGGGACGACCGGGATCAGAAGGGCCGCAAGAACCGAGGAGATGGAGACGTTGGCGAATTCGTTGCCGATGAAGAGCGTCGAGATCAGACGGCTCGGTGACTCGAGCATCTTACCGATAACGCCCGCCATCCGGTTCCCTTCCGCCTTCCATTTCAGAAGGTCAACGCGGCGCAGTGCAAAGAGGGCCGTCTCCGTGGCCGAGAAAAATGCCGACGCGAGGAAGAGAAAGGGAAGAAGAAACCATTCCATTGTGGGCGTCAGTTTCTCCCGCCTACGGGCAGGAGGCGGACGGCGCTGCCGAAACGGCGCCTTGGAATATCGATGGCCCCGAATATCCCGGCGTCGCGCGGGATCGCCGGATTCGGGTCGGTATCGTTCACTTTTTCTTCCGAACCCCCCGTGCCGCTCCGCCACGCCTGCCTCGCGCCTCGGCGCGGAACGGATTTTTCTTCAATGCCTTGGATACGACATCGTCCATGTTGTCCACCAGGGTGAAACGGAACCGTCTCGCCTCGTTGCGCGGGATTTCCTCGAGGTCCTTCCGGTTCTGTCCGGGGATGATGACTTCGGTGATCCCGGCCCGCAAGGCCGCAAGGGCCTTCTCCTTCAACCCGCCGATCGGCAGCACACGGCCCCGTAAGGTGATCTCCCCCGTCATCGCCACATCGCGGCGGACGGGAATTCCCGTCAGCGAGGAGATGAGCGCAGTGGCAATCGTGATACCGGCGGACGGCCCGTCCTTCGGGATCGCCCCCGCCGGGACGTGGATGTGGATATCGGAATTGGCATGGAAGTCCTTCGGCAGCCCGAGGCGGGCGGCGCGGGACCGCGTATAGGTGATAGCTGCCTGCGCGCTTTCCTTCATCACCTCCCCGAGGGACCCGGTGATGGTGACCGCCCCCTTGCCCTTAACGAGGGACACCTCGATGAACAGGATGTCGCCGCCGGTCGGGGTCCATGCCAGGCCCGTCGCGACGCCCACCTCGTCCCGCTCCCCTTCTGTCTCGGGGAGGAACTTCGGCACCCCGAGAAACTTCGAGAGGTTCCTGTTGGTCACCGTGAACGGACCCTTCTCCCCCTCGGCGATCCTGCGCGCCACCTTCCGGCAGATGGTGGAGATCTCCCGCTCGAGGTTTCGCAGT
>Ga0224512_10001953_pt1 | contig 19297 bp, 13 predicted proteins | sample SF_May12_sed_USG_4_FD_169103 | JGI IMG/M metagenome (GOLD analysis project Ga0224512, IMG submission 169103) | Sediment microbial communities from San Francisco Bay, California, United States - SF_May12_sed_USGS_13 | ecosystem: Environmental > Aquatic > Marine > Sediment | place: USA... | reverse complement strand
GGTGATGGTGTTGATTTCGGGCGCGGGAAATAGTCTGAAACTCAAGGTGCCGAATCCTAGCACTAGGATCAAAATCGTTGCTGCGACAAACCCTGCAACTGATAGGTAGCGTCTGCCTAGAATCTTAATGAGAACCGAGCAATACCAGCGCCGCAGCCGCTCGAACCAATCGCGCCGTGCGCCCGCTTTGAGCGTACTGTGCGCCAGGTGTCCCGGAAGAATCAGCTTACTTTCCAGCAGGGATGCCGACAGCACTATGATCACAACGACGGGGAAAACGAACATGAGTTGGCCTTCAAGACCGCCCAAAAAAGCCAGCGGCAGGAAGGCCAGCATTGTCGTGGCGACCGCCGCGAAGACGGGCGCCGAAACTGCGACCGTGCCTTCTACACTGGCGTCCCGACTACTCAGGCCTTGTTCTCGGTGGCGCTGAATGCTCTCACCGATCACGATCGCATCATCAACGAGCACCCCCAACATCAGAATCAGTGCCGTCACGCTGATTGTGTTGATGGAAAAACCGAACAGGTCCATCAACACGAAGGTAAGCATGATTGAGAACGGGATACCTATTCCGACCCAGATAGCCTGTCGCAGCGAAAAGAAGACCCATAGTAAGACGATGATTGCGGCAAACCCCAGCAATGCATTGTCGGCCAGGGCACCCATCGTCTTTTGCGTGTGCCGGGATGTATCGTTGACGATCAACAACCGTAAATCTGGTGGTGTCTGCTGTTCTAGCTCAGCGACGAGAGCGTGCACAGCCGCTGCGGTGCGGCGCTCATCTGCCGTTGGTTTTTTTCTAACCTGCAGGACAATACTCGGCTCACCGTTCGTCCGAAGGTGAGTCTCCCAGTCTTCATAGTCGAGGACCACGTCAGCAATGTCTTTAATCTTGAGGTCATTGCCAGGCCCCATACTACGGATGATGACATCCTCCACTTCCCGTGGATAACTGAACTGACCGATCGTGACCACCTGCTTCTCAGTCAAGAACGATTCAATCGCGCCCCCGGAATCCCGAACATTGCGTTGCTCGATCGCGCTGATGATGTCGCTGTGACTAAGGCCAAATTGGCTCAATTTTCCTGGCTGCAACAAAATGCGGACCTCGCGCTTTCTGAAGCCCAGCTTTTGAACACTCGCCACACCGTCCAGGTCCCTAATCTTATCCTCGACCTTCCGGGCAATGTCTCGCAAAAGCTCCTCAGACAGTTGCCCCACCAGATGAACATCGATGACCGGGGTACTGCTCGTGGAAACTTCCTCGACTCGCGGCTTTTCAAACAAGTCCTGAGGTAATCGCGTCGTCGCGCGATCGACAGCCTTTTGAATATTGGCCAATACCGACCGGCGATCTCGTATATCCGGGTCAATTCGTATGGTTATGACGGAGAGGCCCTCCATGCTCCGCGATACCATGTTTTTAAGTCCATCTACCTTGAGTAACTCTTCCTCGATGGGCGTCGTCAAGCTTAACTCCACGTCCACGGCGCCACTGCCGGGTCGTGAAGTCGTGATATTGACGACACCGAAGTCGAAGGAAGGGTTTAGTTCGTATTGAAATGCATCCAGCCTTAGAAGGCCGAAGAGAAAAACGAACGCAAAAATAAGATGGACCAGTACAGGCCGGTCAACGAAGAATGCAATAACCGACCTCACGATTCGTCCTGATCTTTAGCCGTGACTGGCTTTCCATCTGTCATTTCATCGAGATTGCTGATGATCAGAAGGTCGCCGCTATGCAATCCACCCACCACAAGAAACTGATTGGTTCCACCTACCCGAAGTTGCGGCGCAAGTTCTGTGGCAACGCCTTCGCGTAAGATATATACAACCCGGCGTCGGCCACGATCGACCACGGCCGATTCGGGCACCACAAGCTGGTTAGGTAATTCGACGCCACTTAGGTACACGCGCACGGTCATGCCCGGTCGCACGAATCGATCCGGTTCATTCAAAATAAATCGAATGGGGAAACTACCCGTATTAGGGTCTGCCTTGATTCCAGTAGATTCCAGTACAACGTCATACTGCCGTTGCTCAATTCCCGCTAAATAAATTCTGGCCGACATACCCGGCGACAAATAACTTATGTCTTCGCCGCTCACGAAAGCATGTACGCGCATTGCGTTCATGTTCTGAATCGTCGCCACCGCTCCGCCTGACAGTAACGTCTCGCCGGGTTCAATGTCTCTTGATTCGACGATACCGGTTACCGGGCTGGTAATGATCAGTTTATCTAATTCCTCTTCAGCCAGCGCCAGCGTTGCGCTTGTCTCATCGTAGCGTGACTGCGCCAGCTGGACTTCGTTGACAGCTGCATCCAATTCGTCTTGCGATACAACTCGCTCATCAAATAGCGATTCTTTTAATCGGAGCTGGCGCACCGCATCCGTCAGTTGAGTGTTGGCTTGCTCCGCAGCTTTCTGGGCTTGTGTGCGACGAAGCTTACTTTCCTTGTCGTCAAAGATTGCGAGTCTTTGCCCCTGAACCACCTGGTCGCCTTCCTCGAAAAGCACTTGCACAACATCGCCGGAGAAATCTACGCCGATCTGTACCTCTTCGACAGCACGTACCTGCCCGTACGTTTCGATTTCAATATTCCACTTTGTGGGCTGAAGAGTTAGAACCGACACATTGGTAATGTCTTCGGTTGTCAGATTGTTTGCTTCGTTTCCTGACTCCACCGCTTCGCGACTACATCCCAGAAGCATCACTGCAGCAACCACTGCGCCAGTGATGAGAGAAGTTGGTCTTCGACTTTGACGGATGTTCATCAATTTTTTGGCAACAGTTTGACTGGCATGGCAACCTGATTATTAAATCCCATATTTAGAGAGTATGTCCCGCTTTTTCCCGAAGCGCGCGGCGATGAACCGCTTCATTATCCTGCCGGTGGTGATCCACGCGATGCGCTTGCCACTCTGTTTATTGGCGAGGATTTGATCGACCAGCCACGGCGTCACGGTTTCAACATCGTCACATAGAATATTCAGCATAGGCCGAAGACTCTGCCACTGCTTTTCTGACTCCAGCTTCTGTTCTTCCAGCCAGTTGTCCGTTATCAGCATGCCGGGACTAATCCGGCCGATGATGATGTTCTGATCCTTATTTTCTTCGACCATGTACTTCGTCAACAAGTTAATGCCGGCTTTTGTCGAGCTGTAAAAGCCCATATTCGGCACGAGGCGCTTGCCGTCGAAGGCGCCGCCCAAAGTATTGTATATCGCTCCATGCCCCTGCTGCCGCATGCCGTTCAACGCAACCTGCGAACCGTAGGTCGTACCAATGAAATTACCCTGCGCCATGGTCAACAGATCACTGGCCGGCAGTTCATGAACTTTGTATCGCCCGGTTGCGCGCCCGGCGTTGTTGATCCAGATATCCACACTGCCATAAGCTTCCATAGCGCGGTCCCAGACTGCCTGCACCTGTTCTTTACTCGCCACATCACAAACGCAGCCGTTTGCTCGCCCCGGGCCCATCGCATTTAATTCCTCGATTACCCGGTCAACATCTTGCGGGTGGCGACCCAGTACGAAGACATTGTGGCCGCGTTTAACGAACTCCCTGGCATAACCCAGCCCGATGCCCTTGGTACTTCCGGTGACAGCGACATTTGCCATGAGACCCTCCTGCTAGTAAATACGCCTTGAGCCAACGTCGCTCCGCGGCGAGGAACAAGCTACTGTGGCGGCGTCAGTCGAAGTTTTTTCGCGATCGCCTTAACCTCCGCGGGATCCGCCTGGCTGACTTCCGGGTAATCATCGAATCGCTCCGGCACCTTGATCGTGGCGTCGATTCCCATTTGTTCCGACTGCTTCGGCATGCCCTGCGCGGATCTGGGCGCCGAAGGGTCATCCACGAAAGCCTGACCCGCGCGATTGATCAATGTGTCCGAATAGGGCTGCACGCGACTCATGATGGCCCATTCAATCTGGGTCCAATCGTAAGGGTTTACGTCGGGACCCACGACGATCACGAGCTTCGCGGTTCGACCCCAGCGGCCCGACGCACCCCACACAGCATGCAAAATGTACTTGCCGAATTCCGGGTGCGGTTTCGACGCTCCGTCCACATTTAATTTCACGATGACCGTCATGGCCGGTGTAACCACGACGTCGTCGACCTCCGGAATTTTTTGCTGCAGATCACTCAACAACTCGCTCTCGACGGGCAGCAAGCCGATGTAGTTGTGATCGAACGGCGGCACCATTTCCATGGTCGCATGCCAGATCGGATTCTTGCGATGGGTGATGCAATTGACCTGCATGACGGGAAATAACTGTACCTTATCGTAGTAACCCGCGACGTTTGAGTGCCAGCCGATCGGTTCCTCTTCTCCGGGCAGGATAACGCCTTCGAGTATGTACTCGGCCGTTGCAGGGACTTCCAGATCCACGGTTTCACACTGAACGACATCCAACGGCTCGCCCCGGAGTCCACCGGCGAAGGTGAATTCGTCGATGCCATAGGGCACCCCGGTCGCCGCGGCCAGGTGCACAGCCGGATCACAGCTGCACGCAAACGCAATCTCCAGCGGCTTGCCGGCATTTGCCGCTTTGGCTACGTGGAGCCCGATATGGCTCATGGGCGGATTCCAGAAAGCATAGACGGCTACGCAGCGACGCTCACGTTCTTTGGAATACGCACCACCGCTCGGGTGCCAGGCATTCGAGAACATTGCACCCCGGTACCAGCCCACATTGCGGGCACCGGTGTCAGGGTCGCGCGTAACCGCGACGCCATTGGTGATAAATGCTGGCCCTTCTTTGCCAAACCAGACGAGCGGAATTTGAGTACTTATATCTACCTCTGTCTCTGGAATGATGACTTCCTTGCAGAGAGCCGCGCCTGGTTGGATCGGATTCGGCTCATGCCAGGTCGAACGGTCCGCGAGAATTCGCGCATGGCGAATTTTTGCCTCCATGGGGTCCGGCGTGCCCATGATCATCGCGGTGCGCTCGCGGGAGCCATAGGGGTTGAAAATAATTGGCACGCCCGGTGTGTTGTAACCGTCCAGGTTTTCGAGAATCAGAGCAATGTTGTTTTGATCGTGCAAATAGCGCATCAACGCTTGCAGTTCATTGTCATCCCGACCGCAGCGCAGCGCAGTATCGACTCGCTGGAGTTGACCGACTGCCTCTAACCGCTGCAAATATGCGCGCAAATCATCGAATGGCATGTTGACAGAACTCGTTATTATTAGGGTCCTCCAAAGGCTTTTGCATTATCGCTATTATGCTATTCGTAATCACCTATTTGACAAAGAGAGCGGTGATTTTATTCGTAAGTCGTATTTACACGACAAGGGCAGATCATGGCACACGAATCTACCATGCAAGCTTTCGCGCCTGGGGACATACTAATAGGTTGTACCCTATTGAACGATCCCGATGATGACCACGCCGGTGACGGACGCATTCGCCAGTACGACAAGCACATGCAAATCAAGGGCGAGCTCTGGACGGAGGGTGGCGGGCATTATGTCGGTGGCCTGGAGTTTGACCGAAACGGTCTGTTATGGGCGTTTAACGATCATGCGGTCATTCATGTCGATCATAAGACAGGACGCCAGCTGCCACTGGCCGAGTTCCCCCCTCGGTCGTTTTATAGTGCCAGTTTTGCGGATGACGGTAGTATTTTTCTAGGCGAACACGAGAATGCCAAGGATCCGCCTCCGGGCCTGGAAAAGTACACAACGATTAAGTTTGTGCGCACGCCGGATACCGGCGTGCTGGGCTGCGGAAATATCTACAAATTCAACAGGGACTGGCAATTCGAAAAGGAATACGAGGTAGAGAACGAGCCTGAGTTTCTCGGCTTCAAAGGCGTCACGCATTCGACCCTGCACCCGAGCGGGCAGTTCATCGCCTACACCACCGAAACCGGTAAACGCATCATGCGTTATGACGTTATCAATGATCACCAGAAGGCATTGTTTTTTAATGCCTGGGCCTCGCGCTGACGTCCGACTTCCCGAGCCTCGTTATCGTCCGACACCGGCACGCTTTGACGTCAATAACACCACTCCGATTTAGTAACCAAGCCGAAAGCGCTTGGTGAACGATGAAATCTATTTAGCTCTTAAACCGAGCTGATCCAGGGCTTCTTCCAGCAACAACACGCTACGGTCGATATTTCTGAGCTTATCCAGTCCAAAGAGCCCGATCCGAAACGTCTGAAAATCTTCGGGTTCATCACATTGCAGTGGCACGCCGGCGGCGATCTGCACGCCAGCCGCGGCGAACTTCCGACCGGAATGGATCGCGGCGTCATCCGTGTAGCTGACTACCACGCTGGGCGCCTGAAAACCTTCGGCTGCAACGCTCTTGATCCCCCGGCTGGCGAGTAGCGCTCTTACCTTCAGCCCCAGCTTCTGTTGCTGCAAACGAAGTTTATCGAAGCCCTCAGCCTGTGTTTCTTTCATTACGGCTGCAAAAGTCCGCAGACCGTCGGTCGGCATAGTTGCATGGTAAGCATGGCCGCCTTTCTCATACGCTTCCATGATCTCGCGCCACTTACGCAGATCGCAGGCGAAGCTGCTGCTGGTTGTCTTGCTTAACCGCTCACTGGCGAGGCAGCTGAGCATCACAAGTCCACAGCATGGTGATCCAGTCCAGCCTTTTTGCGGCGCACTGATTAATACGTCCACGCCGAGCGCCTGCATGTCCACCCAGGTGGCGCCCGATGCGATGCAGTCCAGAACCAACATGCCATCGACTTCATGAACGGCGTCTGCGATTGCGCGCAAGTAGTCATCTGGCAGGATGATTCCAGCTGAAGTTTCCACGTGCGGAGCGAACACCAAATCTGGGTTTTCGGCCAAAATCCTGGAGACCACCTCGTCAATCGGCGGCGGTGCAAAGGCCGCATGCCTGCCAGACTCTAACGGCCGCGCCTTTAAAACTATCGTTTCCGAGGGCAGGTCACCCATATCGAAGATCTGTGACCAACGATAACTGAACCATCCGTTTCGTATGACCATGCACTTCTGACCTGTTGCAAACTGTCGCGCGACCGCTTCCATGCCAAAGGTGCCACTACCAGGTACGATCACGATCGACTCAGCGTTGTAGACTTTCTTTAACGTTGCCGAGATATCGTTCATCACGTTCTGAAACAAGTTCGACATGTGATTCAGGGCGCGATCTGTGTAAACCACTGAATATTCCAGTAGTCCTTTTGGATCCACATTGAGAACTAGGCCTGCCATATATCCTATTTAGAGTATTGTTTTCGGTTGTTAACGAATTGAGCCACTGGCGAGACGGTCGTGGTTACTGTTTGTCTGCTCATTCTAGGTATGAATTTGTGTTTTTACCATTCCCTATTTTTTCTCAGCAGTCGTGAATAATGCGCGACCACAAAAACACACAAATATTCTTTCACCATGGTCGAGAGCGCTATATAAGCAATGACAGCAGTGGGTCGAAAGACGAATAACGCCCCGCAGCAAGGCATACGGCGGCTTTCGGGCTGGTTAGCAGTCGTCCTGCTCTCCATCGAATTGCTTGCTTGCAAAACGAGGGGGAGTCCATATACGGTCATTAGGCGGATTTAACGCCTTGAAAAGGGGCGTCGCGACAGCGACGTCCCAGCCTGCGCAGCAGGCGCTTTCTTCAACTGCTTCCGTGGCAATAACAATCGCTTAACCACCTATCTCCGGCAGTTTCGGACTATAGGCTCACCTCAATAAATGGTAATCCCTCAAACGAAACCACTTACGTGAAAAGATAAAATGGACCACTGATTCTGGTGACAGGCTGGTCACGTCACCAGTCATATCCTTTCTATAGAATGCCGAACAACCGCCAGTTTGCCAAACAGTCAATTGCAGGTTCTGTTTCATTATCGAAACGTATTCGTTTTGAACATCGCTTCTAACATCGATGGCCTTGATGCTCTTATCCCGCTTTATTGCACAAATAGCTTTAACCGTATAGTTAACCATCGTCTCCATGTAGCACAACTGTGAACTATGGCCTGTGCCAGTGTTGGGCCCGTTTACTTTGAAATAGTTTGGGTAGCCTGAAACTGTGATGCCCTTATACGAGACAGCCTCTCTTTCCCATTCACTGTTTAGATTTCGACCACCACTTCCATATACCTGAAACGAGAGTGCCTTTTTCATATTTGAATATGCAAAAAATCCCGTGGCATAAACAATGATGTCCAAAGATATATCTTTACCATCTTTTGTTCGAATCCCTGTTGGCGTGATTTTTTCTATCCCACTAATATCAACATCAACATTTTTTCGGGAAAGTGCAGGAAGGTAAGCATTTGTCGGTATGACGCGTCTACAGCCCAATTCATAATCTGGCATCATGTGCTGACGCAATTTTTCGTCATCGATATATTTTTCAAGATTCTTTTCTAGATTTTTTGCATATAGATTCTTAATAAGTCTGCTGATTGTTAACGTAAATGGATAGCGGCGAAACGCAACAAATCTCACTTCGTGATAACTAAATATCACAAAACGCTTGATATGCCGTATCCCCGGCAGATTGGTAATAAAACGCTCTGCAGAGCTGTAACTCCTGTCTGAGCGCGGAATTATCCACTGAGCCTTCCCCATAAACACTGTTAGCTTTTCTACCTGGCTTGCAATGGCTGGAATAACTTGAGCCGCTGAACACCCTGAGCCAATAACACCAACACGTTTTCCTTCATAGGGCACATTGTGATCCCACTGTGCTGTATGGAACTTCGCCCCTCGAAATGCTTCCGCTCCCGCAATGTAAGGAATATGTGGGTTTGCCAGTACGCCACTGGTATCTATAATGAAGCGAGCGGTATAGCTCTCGCCTGACTCCGCCTCAACATTCCATAAAGACTTGCTTTCGTTATAAGTTAGCTTTGTGACAGCTTGGTTTGTTTTTGCGTATTTTCTTAAATCAAATTTGTCTATGACGTAGTTCGTGTATTCGAGCAATTCGCTTTGGGGGGAATATTGTTTCCTAAATTTATAAGGAACAAAGGAAATAGAATACAAACCGGTTGGAATATCTACCTCGGCTCCTGGATACGAGTTGTCCCGCCAGGTTCCACCTATATCAGAACCTCTCTCTAACAAAACAAAGTCATTAAGATTTTTTTTCTTTAAACCTATAGCCGCTAGCAAACCGGAAAAGCCTGTGCCGATAATTAGGGTTTCAAAATGATGATCATCCTCTTTCATGACTGATTTTCTTTCCCATTCCCCTCGCTGGCATTAATGAGTGAATTGGGTGTAGTTTAGGGGCAGACGCTTAAGGGAAGCTTAAGCTTCAGTCCTTTAATGTCCTTTTTGGGTCGATTCCAAATATCAGAGTGTTATTGTAGGCCAGCAATAAAGAACCCATCGCAATGATGGGTTCTGTACGAAAGTATGTTTGTTTCAAAACTAGAAGTCTGGGGTGGATTCAAAAACAGGTAGCCGGGCGTGTTACGTAACCAAGCCCCGTAACAGAGGATTCTAATAAATGGTGCCGGTGGTAACTTTATAACTTGTTGACAGCTCCAGATAGCGCGGTTGTTGTCTGGCGCGCATGCGTGAACGTTATTTTGCGAATCGAGGGTACTTCTAAGGGCTGAAGTTATAGAGTTACCACCGGCACCGTTTCTTTGATTGGAAACGCCATTCGCGCCGGGCAGCCAGGCCGCGAAACGAAGCTGCCTGCGGATATCCCGACCTTCGTCTGGGCAGGTAAACGAGCATTCGAACGGAGTACGTATTTATACGAATTGCGCTTTAGGCGCCCGCGCGTAATATGTCAAGTGTGCGTATTTGCGAAGCGGGGTCTCGTCCGCGAGTAGCGGCGTGTATCAGTCCAGACATATCAGTCAATCCCTGAGGGAGTCGCTTGCCTATCCACGCTCGATGGCAACCGCCAGGATCAATCGCGGATCGTGTCCGCATCATGGGTACTTCGACAGTTGGGACCGCAAATGCCGGCGCTGCTCGAACGAGACCGAGTGCCGGTGGGTCAATAGGCTCGATGGCGGCATAGACGCATCCAGTATGTCAGCCGGTGAACTGATTGCCGCGCTGGACGTTGCGATTGGTTTCCTGGGGCACCGCAATGCACACCACGATCGGCAAACCTGTGACTGCCAGGCGTGTTCATGGTTGAGAGACACGCGACACCTTATCAAGCAATACAGAAGGCGGTCTGCATAATTGGTTTAGGTGGAAAAATAATATCGCTGGGGCTGCCCCCGCGCCGGTGACCTAATAGAAAACTTCTTCGAGCACCAGTACCGTGTCGATAAACACCGGCGTATTCCGGTCGACCACGTCGACATCGTGAAACACAATATGGTCGTGTCCGGGCAACGGAATTGGGTTTCCACCGGCGGCAACGTACATGACGACCGAAAATGCATAGGTGCCCGGAAACGTTTCGGTCACATACCTGATTGGCACGACGTATTCTATCTCCGAGCCGGGCCCGGCGTCGCCCGGATCAAAACTCAGGTTCAAGATCGAATTCGGCCCGCCGGTCACGGGCTGCTGAGTGCCGGCTGCATAAATTGAAACCGCCCCCTGCGTTGGCTCGACGATCCCCGGTGGGTAGCGCAAAATAAACGATAGCGTTGTATCGATCGAATTCCCGACACGTGCGTTACCGCCTCCGGCAGGTGGGTCTGCGGTCGGTCTCGCGTTATCGAGCGAGGCGAAAAACTGCCACGTAGATTCGGATGCGAAGCTGGGCCAGTCATGCGCCTGGACGCCAGAACCTTCCTGGTGCAGACACCATTGGACCGGAAACGGCGAACCGCCCAATGAGTGATCTATGCAGCTCGGATGAACGCCCGGTTCTGAAATATCGTATTCAAAGCCGTTGTAGAGAACCCAGAACTGATGCCCGCCCTCGCCAGTGCCCCACGGGACCAGCGCGTCGTTTTCTCCATGGGTCTGCAACACCGCCACCGAGCCGACACATTGTGTGCTGCGCATGATGCCCGCGTGGGCCGCAATGCCGCGAATGAGATCACCGAAGTTACAGCCCAATTCATGTGCCATGCCGGCGCCATTGCTATGGCCGGTGACGAAGACCCGCCGGGGATCGAAGTTCACGCGGCTTTCAACGTCCGCCAGCACGTCTTCGAAGTATTCGAAGTCGTAGTCATAATTCCATCTAGTCACGCCATTACTGTCCGGGAGGGCTTGCGTCAACACGATAATGGCGTCATCGCCGACCGCATCGAGGAGATCATAAAACCCGTTTAGCCACAGATCGTAGGTGCCTGTCGTGCCGTGATAAGCGAGCAGCAGCGGTTCTTCGAAGAATCGTGGGTCATAGTCATCCGGAATGATCAGATAGTATGTCCGTTCCACGCCGGCCGACATCACGGTCACTTCACCGGATTCAGTGGGCGCCTTGATCGGGGCATTCGAGCTGCTACCGGAACATCCTGACAGCCACCAAGCGGCAATGAGCCACCAGATTATGCTTGATCTTTTCATCTGTCGTCTTTATCGCCAAAGCAGCAAATCAAGCCAAATGTTACCAGTTCCCGAGCCAGGCACTAGTTGCGATTTCTTAGATGGATCGGTTGCTGTCGCGCCGGGGGCAGCCGTTGGATTGCCTGGACTATATTGAGGCCATAGGCTCTCGCCGGCCGAACACGGCGCGTGACGACAACTCACCGTCAGTCCATAATTTCTTCACTGAGGCGCACGCCAGTGGCGCAACTTTGTGCTGGCGACAGATCGCCTTGATGGAGTATTCGCTTATGGACATTGAACTTATTCTTGATTCCGATTGGGACCCGCAGCAAGTGGCGGAAATCGCTGTCGAAGCGGAAAAAGCCGGCGTGCGGACAATCTGGCATTCCAATATTACGAATACCTGGGATCCTTTTATCGGTCTGGTCCCGGCCGCCCTGGCGACCAGCAAGATCAAGCTCGGCGTCCTGGCGATCAGTCCATATGAAATGCATCCGCTCAAAATCGCCAATGCCATCCTGAGCCTGAACGAATTGGCCAATGGTCGCGCCATCGTCGCGCTAGGCGGCGGCGGCGCCGTCGCGTTGAATATCGTCGACGACCTCGACTTTAAGAAGATGCGAATTGTGCGCGGTGTCCGGGAAGCCGCGGAGATCATTTACCTGATTGCCTCGGGTAATTTCTACGCCGGCTACCCGGGGGGCGTCTTCAAGCTCACGAAACCTTCGCGGATGAAATATTGTAAAGCGCCAAGGCCGAGAATTTTTACCTGCTCGATGGGTCCGCAGATGCTGCGCATGGGCGGGCGAATCGCGGACGGCCTGCAGGTCGGTGACGTGCCGCCCGGAAGAATGGAGGAAGTCATGGAGGACATTCAGACAGGCCTTTCGCAGCGCCAGTATCCAGCCGAAGACTTCCGCATTAGCAACTTCTGGGCCTGGCACATAAAAAAGGACCGGGAGGCATCGATGCACGAGGCGCGCTGCCAGTTATTCGCGCGTGCGGAAGTCATCCGGCCGAATATCGGGCTAGAGCATGTTTGTAACGAAGCAGAAGCGCAAATCGTCAAGGATAATTTTATGAGCTTCATGATGGCGAACATCACCCGTTCAGGGGAGATCAAAGATGTGCCAGAGTCCCTGGTCGAGCACCTTATCAAAGAAGTCAGTTCCGCCGGCGATTTCGGTGACATCGATCGCGAAGTCGAGCGCTATCGTGAGTTCGAGAAATCCGGGCTAACGGACCTGGCGTTGCGAATCTTTGATGATCCGATGGGCAATCTGAAAACGATTAAAGAGCGTGTGATGCCCCACTTCACTTAGGTCGCATTGATTGCTCGAAAGTTGTGACCGTTGCACTGCCGCGACTTCATGTAAGCTGCGCTCGCAAAACTGATCTGCCGCCCGCAAACTGATTGATCGGGTATCGCCAGATATCGAGGTCACTTAAACAGGCTTGCCGGTGCCAGCCCCAGCATGGTTTACCGATAACGTAAAATCCGAACTGATGCGTTTGAACTTGCCTGGCCGGTCGAGCTTCCAGATGCCTGCGGTGATCCGGCGCGGCCGGTTCGGCACGGATGCGGCGAGATGCTGATCCAGTAACCCCGCTGTGATCTCCGGTTTTTCAGCATCGAAGTATAGATGCAGAGATCCGTCACTGAGCTGATGGAGTCGCCATGCCGTCAGGTGTGGCACCTGTTCGAATTGGAAACTCAGCGGCGATACCTGGCGGCCCGCGCCGTCGATGATCCAGTCGTCGCGGCGGGCCATTTGGATCTTAATCGTCGGTAATTGCACCGGGCACTCGGGTTTATCATTATCGAACGTGATGATGTCGCCGAGGCGATAGCGCAACAGCGGTTGCGATGAAATAAACAGCGGCGTAGCGATCAGGCCACCGGGCTCGGCTTCCAGGATAATCTCGTCGCTGTTGGCGTGATAGCGATGACAGTGCGGGCACTGCCAGGCGATGGCGCCCGTCTCCGTCGAACCATATCGATCCAGCACCTGCGCGCCAAACGCCTCCTGCATAAGAGTCCGCCACTCATTCGTCAGGAATTCGCCGCCCGGGCCGATAATCCGGGCACCGATGTGCTGCAGCGACCGGCTCGATTCATGGATAAAACGTACGATGCCGCTGGCTATGCCGCGAATCAATTGCGGGCGCAACGTGACCAGCAGGTTCAGAACAGCCGCTGGCTCTGCGCTGGCGCCGACAAACCAGGTGCGATAGTGGCGCCCGGCATAAGTAAATTCCTTCGGCTTCGTCTGCGCGTCGGCGCACCAGCGCCCGTCGACGAAAACGACCTGCGTGACCGACTGCGGCAAGTCATAGAACAGCTGCGGCCGATACAGGAGCGCCCGGCGAAACTCGCGTTCGCGCCGGTTATTGTGAATCGTGACCTGAAAACCGCTGGTGCCGGAGGTTCGCGCTTCTTGGGTCGGTGTCGTGGCATCGACTGGGAGGTCGTGGAGTTGATTTTTCTCCAGCGGCGGAACCTGCACCCACGAATCTGCCATGCCGATTCTGTCTCGATAGAAGTCACTGTGACGGCGATACCGATCCAGCAGGTTGCCGAGATCGTGACTGATCTGCGTGCCGAGCGCCCGCTGCCGCAGCAGGTCCGCCCACTCCGATTGCGGCGCATGAATCGCTGACTGATGCACGCTCATGATGTCAGCAACAGCGGCTGTTCGACTTTCTGATCGCTGCGAGCGGTTCTGCCGCGGACGTACTTAACACGTAACGGCGGTGGCATAGAGTAATTATGATTCGTCCGCAGCCAAACTCGTTTGAGCGTGCGGCGATGCGCGGCCGGCAAGCAGCTCATGCGCCGCCCCTTTGGAAGCTCCATATCTGATGCGCACAGCGATTGCGGCGATACACAAAATTGCATTGAACGCTGCCATATAGACGAACGGCGCCTGATACATCCAGGCATCAAACAGCATTCCGGCAACCTTCGAATGAATCAAAACGCCCACGGCACCAAACAAACCCACCATGCCGATAATCGAACCACGGATTTTCGCCGGTGCTTCCTGACCAACCAGCGCGGGCCCGGATACGACGACGCACGCCTCCCCGGCGCCACCCAGGATAGCCACGGGATAAATCCATGCCGATGAAAACGGATCGCCCACCAGGCCCAGAGCGAGATACCCGGCGGTGGCAATAGCCATGGCGATCGCGAGCGCGGTGACGCGATCGAAGCGGTCGACTATCACGCCCATCACCGGCGTGAATAGCAACATAGCAAGCTGCGATATACCAAACAGGCGGCCAGCAGTGCTCTGCGCAGCGGCGGCGGACACGCCGGCATCAGTGCCGGCGGCAACGATCCACAGCGAAAAAAAGATCACAAAGATGGCAAGATCGCCGCGCGATACGAAATATGCGGCACAGGTGAGGCCAAGTCTTGGGTTTTGTCGCACCTCACCGATGCCGTTGCGGAATAATTTCGACAGCGGCACACGTTCGCGCTGGGCCACCGTTTGTCCGCCCTGCAGGCCGATCCTGGCGACCAGTGCGGCAAGCAACGCGGCGGCAGCGACCAGCCAAAAGGTATAGGTGCCGGCCGGGATCGGCGCGGCGCCGCGAGCGGCGAAAAATGAAGGCAATTGGGCAAACACCAGCGACGCCAGCAGCACCACACCGAGACCCGTAATCACGCCATTTAAGCTGATCAATTTTCCGCGCGAGGCGTTCTGCGGGTAATCGGCGATCACCGAGGCCAGCATCATCAGAGACGTTGAAAGTCCCACGGCCATCAGGACGCGCACCAGGATTAGGGTCGCGGGTGTGCGGATCAGCGGCATCAGCGCGAAACTGACACAGACGATCAGAAATCCGCCGACATACAACACACGACGACCCACCCGGTCCGATAACACGCCCGCGATCACCACCACAATAATCGCCACGATTTCGGCGATGACGGTCAGGTTGCCGGTGAAATCGCCCTGTATTTCCGTGGGCATCTTGAGGTGTTCATGCAACACATAAGGATACAAAAGACCCAGGGTAGTCACGAACACGATGGTCATCGCGCAGGAATAGAAGAGCGCAAGCACGTTGAGCGGCTTTACGCCGGCCGAAAGCCAGATGGGCCCGAGTTTGCGTTGGGACCGGTCGATTTCGTAGAGCGCTGATTTCGGCATTTTTGTGGTGCGCGTATGGTTCTTTTTATTCGGCTCGCCGCATTTCCGCGAGCGTGCGCCGCGCCTTCGACGCGGTTACGAAGTCTTCGTCACAGCGACAGAAGATAACTGACGATGTCCGTCGATGTCACGATACCCACGAGCTTGTTATCCTCGGCGACCACCGGCACCGCGTGCAATTCACCGGTAGCCAGCGCGCGCGCAGCATCATGCACGGTGCTGTGACTCGGAATCGTCACCAGTTCCGTCCGCATGATTTGTGGAATCGAGAAATGCGCGTTCAGGTATTCGTCCAGATCTTTGTGGCTGTCGCGGGGTTCGAATCCGAATTCCAGAAGATCCGTGGTACTGATAATACCCACCAATCGTTCACCATCGACAACCGGCAGGTGATGCAGGCGATGATCGGCCAGTGCCGCACGCACATCCCCGATGGTCTGGGTTACCTGCACTGACCGGGGGTGCTTGGTCATCACCTCGCCAACTGGCTTGTCATGTTTCATCGCGTCTGCCTCATCATGTGCGCCCACAGCCAAGGATCGCACAATCAAGCGATCGAATTCATCTCTTTCTGAAGATCCGTTTTCGGCCTTGTCTATAGCCGGCCGGAGCAACGCGCCGGATTTTCCGTGCCGGCACGGTCACCCGTTTCGCCAGCTGCCGTGGCCTGCGCTCGATGTCGAGCGCGATGGTCAATTATCAATCGGCGCTTTTCGATTGCACCAGTTGGCGAAACTCATCGTCGCTCAACAAGCGCCCCGCGGCGGTCCCCTGTTCTTTTACCGCGGCAAGAATCGCGGGGTAAGCATCCTCGGCCAGATCCAGCCCGAGCTCCTCGACCTTGAGTTTAATGTTGGACAGCCCGCTCTTCTTGCCGAGCACTATTTTTCGCTCGGCACCGACAATATCGGCCGAGTACGGCTCGATGGCTTCGGGGATGTGGAACTGGTTTGCCACCGCGCCACTTTCCCGCGTGAACAGATTGTCGCCGACAACCGGTCTCCAGCCGTCGACGCGATAATTGCCAGCCTTTTGTACCAGGGCCGAGACCCGCCGCGCCTGGGTAAGATCGATATTGTTGGGCACGTCATACAGGCACCGCAAAGCCAGGGCCACCTCACACAGATCGGAATTTCCGGCGCGCTCACCGATACCGTTCACCGTACCCTGGATCCAGTCCGCACCGCCGCGGACCGCGGCAATCGCCGAAGCGGTTCCAAGACCAAAGTCGTTGTGGCCGTGAAAGTGCAGCGGTATCTCGGCGCCGCACCAACTGCGCACCTCGCGGATCAGCAACTCGACGGCTTCCGGAGCACAGGCGCCGATCGTGTCCACCAGGGCGATTTCAGACGCGCCCGCCTCCAGCGCCGTCGCATAAACCTGGCGCAAAAACTCCAGATCGCTGCGGGTGCTATCCACCGGAAAAAACAACACCTTCATGTCGTGCGCGACCGCGTGCCTTATCGAGCCGGCGACCCGCTCCAGAACCTTGTCGCGGTCAAAACCGTAGGCCTTCATCTTGACGTCGCTGGTGGAAATCTCGATCAACGTGGCCTGTATACCGAGTTCGATCAGCGCATCGAGATCCGCGGCAACCGCGCGCGAAAAACCCCAGATCTCGGCCGCCAGGCCCGCCTCGAGGATGCGCTTGACGGCCCGGGAATCGGCCTCGGAGACGCGCGGAAAACCGGCCTCGATTCGCCCGACGCCAAGATCTGACAGGCCACAGGCGATTTCAAATTTTTCCTCCGGCGTGAAAACTACACCGACCGCCTGCTCGCCGTCGCGCAGCGTCGTGTCATAAAAATTCACCGTCTTGGCGTGATCAAAGCCGGACAAGACTTCATCACGACTATTCAATTCACTAATCCAGATTTTCTCTTTCATGATTTTTCTCGACTCAAGTGTCGTGTTCCTATGCAATAGCGATCGGGCGGACCAGCGACGCCTCACCGCCTTTGATTTTCAGCGGCAGAACCACGACCGTGGACATCGCCTGCTGATCCTGCGCCAGTGATTCCAGGGTCAGGCTCTTCATCACGTAGATTCCATTTTCCACCAGCAACACGCGATGCGCATCGAACAGGTTCGGCACGCCGATCGACAGATTATCGGTGCCAACGAGGCGTGGTTTGCGCGCCGCCAGCCACCGCACGGCCTCCGGTGACAGGCCGGCCCACTTGTGCAAATAGGTATCTGCATCGGTTTCGAAAAACTGTGCATAACCGGTGCGCACCAGTAAACAGCCCCCCTCCTCCACGGTAATGCCCTGCTGCTCGGCTGCCGCCTCGAGATCGTCGACCGTGATCGAGTAACGCTCCGGTAACACGTCCAGGCCCTTAAGACGCGGTATATCGAAGAGTGCCGCGCGCAGCAGCAATGGCGGCACGCTTTCCATACTGTGCAGCGGCTCAGGCAGATCCACGAAGCCGGTGTCCCGCTGATACTCGCGCACATCGATGCCCTGCACCTTGTAATCCTGGGACATGTGAATCGGTATGTCGAAATGGGTGCCGGAGTGCATCGACGTGATCATCAGACTGATGGCGTCGCCAAAGCCGGCTTCGATCTTGCCGAGATCCTTTTCAGTGTATTCGTGGTAACGATAAAGGTAGAACTGAAATGGTGGATCGAACGGGTGGACCGGCATCGAGGGCCAGTAGGCCTGACCGAGGTCGTAGACCTTGGCAGCAGCAAGCCGTTCATGCAGGGACGGTTCAGCCATGGATATCTTTATGCCTTACCTGACAACACCGCACATGCTCAGGATGCACTGGATGTAGACCTTGACGATGTCGTGCATATCGCCAATGTGCACCGCTTCACCCTGATGCGTATCGAAACCGCCACCGCCACTCCGAATCCTGCCCGCCGCGCCGTAGTTCACCGTTGGAATGCCATAGCGATTCATATGGGCCGCGTCGCTGTACCATATCTCGTTGCCCATCTGCGGCGCTTCACCGAGTTGATCCGTGTGGGCCTGAACGACGGTCTTAATCAAGTCGTGGTCGTCGGGTATCGAGGTGCCCGGCGCCGACACGTAGATATCCACGACGGTGCCGTCCAGGCAGGCATGCTCCGCAACAAGCTCGCGGATCAGTCCCCGCACTTCGCGGTAGATCTGAACCGGCAATACGTCCGGCGTGGTGCGCACGTCCATGTAAATAGCGCAGGTATCCGGTGTCCGGGCGCCGCGCCAGGGCCAACCCCCTTCGATGGCGGCGATATTGACCTTGGGCTTGAAGTCACCGATGGCGTTCCGCGACACGTATTCAGGAATCCATTCATGCAGCGCATTCAACACGATTGTCGAATTGCTGATCGCGTTTTTCTCCGTCTCCGACCAGGCCGTGTGAATCAACACGCCGGGAACCTGAATTTTCAGCCAGGTGCTGCCACAGTGACGTGGGATGACCATCATATTGGTCGGCTCACCCAGAATGCAGGCATCACCCACCGCGCCGTGCGTGATCGCATATTTCGTGCCGACGCCATAGCCCTGGTACTGGCGGCCATCAAAATCATTGACCGGCGCTTTTTCGATCTCTCCGGCAACCCCGGCAATGACAATATCCCCGCCCAGCTTGATGCCGGCCGCCTGGATTGCACGGGCCGCTGTCACATAGGTGGCCATCGCACTTTTCATGTTGAACGTGCCCATCCCGTAGATCCACTCATCGTCGACGATCGT
>Ga0224512_10001952_pt1 | contig 19299 bp, 16 predicted proteins | sample SF_May12_sed_USG_4_FD_169103 | JGI IMG/M metagenome (GOLD analysis project Ga0224512, IMG submission 169103) | Sediment microbial communities from San Francisco Bay, California, United States - SF_May12_sed_USGS_13 | ecosystem: Environmental > Aquatic > Marine > Sediment | place: USA... | reverse complement strand
TGCCCGACCGCGGGAAGGCCGTGGCCGGGCAGCCGTCCGGATTGGCCGGTCAGAACCGATGGCCAATGCCGGCGAGCGTCATCGGGAATCGACCTCGAACTGGAAGCCGCGACTCGCGGCGTCGCCCGGGTCGATCCCGGTGTCGCCCAGGCGGGGCCGTTCTCAGAAGGACCAGAACCAGGGAATCAGACCGGTCGCCAGGATCCAGAGCAACAGGTTGAGCGGCAGTCCGAAACGGGTGTAGTCGAGGAACTTGTAGCCGCCCGGACCATAGACCATGAGGTTGGTCTGGTAGCCCATCGGCGTGACGAAGGCAGCCGAGGCGGCGAAGCAGACGGCGATCACGAAAGGTCGCGGGCTGACGGCGAGGGCCGACCCGAGACTCAAGGCCACCGGCACCAGGATCACGGCGGCCGCGCTGTTGGACAGCACCTCGGTCAAGAGCGACGTCGCGAGGTAGAGGAGGCCGAGGACGACGTAGGGGGTGGCCTCCGGCGGCAGGAGGGCGCCCGCCGAGATGAGACCCGAGGCCAGGAGGTCGGCGACGCCGGTCGCCACGAGGGCGTGGCCGACCGGAATGAAGGCCGCGATGAGGAACAGGACAGTCCAGTTGATGGAGCGATAGGCCTGTTGGGGCGTCAGGACCCGGAAAATCAGCAAGCTGATGGCCGCGATGGGAGCCCCCACGCCGATCGCCACCAGGTCCGCGGCCGCGAGGGCGATCACCAGGGGAAGGAGCACGAAGACCAGCCACCAGAAGCGGTCGCGTCGCAAGGTGGCGTCGACCTCCGAGACGATGATGAGGTCGTCCGAGCGTCGCAGCTCCTCGAGGCGCTCTTCGGGCACGAGCATCAGGAGCGAGTCGGAGGCATGCAACTGGATGCGACCGATCTTCGAGTGCAGGCTGGAGCCCAACCGCCGGATGGCGAGCACGAAGCCGCCGAACTGGTGGCGGAAGTCGGTCTGCTGCAGGGATCGGCCGACCATCGCGCTCTTGGGAGCGACGATGCCCTCCACCATGGTCAGGCCGCCGGCATTGAGCTCCTTGTCGGTCAGCTTGATGTCCGGCAGCAGGGCCAGACCCTGCTCACGCCTCAGGCGCATGAGGTCTTCGACGCCGCCTTCGAGCAGCAGGTGGTCCGACGCTCGGAGCTCCATCTTCTCGATGCCTTCGACGTGGCGCTCGCCGTCGCGCAAGAGCTCGAAGATCAGGATGCCGTATCGCTCATTGACCCTTGTCTGCTGCAAAGTCTTGCCGACCAGCTTCGATGCGGCGTCGACGCGGACCTCGGTCAGGTACGGGCCGACGCCGTACTTGCGGGTCAGCGAAGAGGAGGTTCCGGTGTCGGGCAGCCGCCGGGACGAGAAGAAGAGCACGTAGGCGAGTCCGGCGACGAGAAAGACCGCGCCTGGTCTGGTGAGCTCGAACATTCCGAGCGGGGGCTGGCCGGCCTCGACGAGGAGGGAGCCGACGAGGACGTTGGTCGAGGTTCCAATCAGCGTCAGGGTGCCGCCGAGGATGGCCGCGTAGGACAGCGGCAGAAGCACCTTGCTCGGGCTCAACCCCAGGCGACGGCAAAGCGTCACGGCCACGGGAATGAACATCGCGACCACGGCGGTGTTGTTGAGGAAGCCCGAAGTCAGGCTCGCGACGACGAGGAGGCCGGCGACGGCGAGTCCCTTGCGCGTCGCGAGTCCCCGGCCGAGCGAGTCCGAGACCAGCTCCAGAAGGCCCGTGCGGGTCAGCGCCTCGGCGAGGACGAACAGGGCGCCGATGGTGATGACGGCGGCGCTGCTGAACCCGGTGAAGGCGTCCTCCGGGGGCACCAGGCCGACCGTGACCAGGGCCGCGAGGAGGCCCAGCGCCGTGACCTCGATGGGGAAGGTCTCGCGGAAGAACGCGACGAAGGCGGCGACGAGAAGCGCCAGCAGCATCCCGGCTTCGAAGGTCATTCGGGGGCCTCGCGAGGAGTCTACGCCAGGCTCGACTCCGGGCGACCGCGCTGACCGCTAGCGACCGATCAGCCCGCCGTAGCGCAGCTTCTCGCCCGTCTCCCAGGGCCGGTAGTCGTTGCAGAAGTCGATGCGCTCACCCAGCGGCGGGTGGGAAGCGCGCCAGAGCTTGTAGAGGGGACCGGGGCGCGGGTTGCCGAGGTTCTCTTGCTGGAGGCGGACGAAGGCTCCGGCCGCGGCGCGGTTGTCCTGCTGGAGCTCCAGGCCGAAGCGGTCGGCCTCGTGCTCCTGGTGACGGCTGAAGAGAAGCGCCGCCGGCGTGAGCAGGAAGATGTAGAGCCCGAGCAACAGCACCGCCAGCGGCAGCGAGGCGAAGTCGTGGAGCTCGCGGAAGCCGAAGCGGTGGCCCCAGCGGCTCACGAACCACTGGGCGGTGCGATAGATCAGGTAGAGCGCGGCGAGAATCATCAGGGAGACGAACGCGATGCTCTTGGCGACGTGGCCCAGCACGTAGTGCCCCATCTCGTGCCCCATGACGAAGAGCAGCTGCTCCCGGTCCAGCTTGGCGATGATCGTGTCCCACAGCACGATGCGCTTCGTGTCGGCGAAGCCCGTGACGTAGGCGTTGACCGCGTTGGTGTCGACGCTCTTGTCGACCTCGAACACTCTGCTGTTCTCGATTCCCACGCGCTCGGCCGTCGCGAGGATCGACGCCTCCAGCTGCTTGTCCTTCATGGGCCCGAAGTCGTTGAAGAGGGGGGCGATCCAGATCGGCGCGATCAGCATGCCCAGCACGATGAACGGGACGAGCGCAAGCCCGGTGTAGAGCCACCAGCGGCGCGGGCTCTTCTCGACGAGCAGGTAGGGGATCCAGAGGAAGAGGATGCTGCCGAGGATCCCCAGGCCGAGGCCCTTCAGCGAGTCGCCGAGCCACTTGCCGAAGCTCTGGTTCGAAAGCTCGTAGGCGTGCTGGCGCACGAACCCGGCGTAGTAGGCGAGCGGCAGGTTGACGAGGTAGTCGGCGAGCGTGTAGAGCACGATGAAGATCGCGAGGATGAAGAACCAGCGGCGGCCCCATCTCGTGGCCAGGTCGCGCAACCGGGATGCGAAGCCGGTGAACAGGAACAGCGCGGGCACCAGGAAGCCGGCAAGCGTCTGCGCCCACCAGAGCACGGTTCCGCTCCGGTAGTAGCGCATCGCCTGCTCGGTCGGCTCGGGGACGGGGACGCGGTCGCCCCGGGCGGCGGCCGCCGGCGCGGCTTCCTGGCCCGCGCTCGCGGCGGCCGGCTGCGCGCGCGTCGCGCTGGACACGAAGGCCAACAGCAGCAGGATGCCCAGTGCTCCTCGGATCGTCATGGCGGCGCCTCGGGACCGGCGGCCGGCGAAGAGACACCCCGGCACCCGCTGGCCTCGCCCGACCATACCCCAGCGGGTGCCGGGGTGTCTCTTCGCCTCGTGGGGTGGGCGGGGGGGAGAATCGCCGGCGGGCGGTCGGAGCGGACGGCGGGCTCGGCTAGTCGAGCAGGCCGTTGGCCCGCAGCCAGGCCTCGTTGATCTTCGACAGGTAGCGCTCGCCGGAGTCCGGGAAGAGGGTGACGACGAATTGGTCCGCGCCCAGCGCCGCCGCGACCTGCCGGGCGCCGGCCGCGGCCGCGCCGCCGGAGGAGCCGGTGAAGATCGCCTCCGTCCGGGCGAGCTCGCGCACGGCGTCGTAGGCCGTCCGGTCGTCGACCGTGATGACCTCGTCGATGTACTCGAACCAGATGCTCTCCGGCATCAGGTCCTCGCCGATGCCGTCGATCAGGTACTGGTGGATCTCGTCCTCGGGCGGCAGCTCGCCGTGCTGCTTGTAGTAGGCGTAGACGCTGCCGACGGGGTCGACCCCGATCACCCGGACCTCGGGGTTGCGGTCCTTGAGGTACTTGCCCGCGCCGCTGATCGTGCCGCCGGTGCCGATTCCCGCCACCCAGTGGGTGACTCGGCCGTCGGTCTGGCGCCAGATCTCCGGTCCCGTGGTGTCGTAATGGGCCTGGGGATTGGCCTGGTTGTAGTACTGGTAGGGCAGGAAGGCGCCCTCCTCGTCGCGGATCCGCTCGGCCGTCTTGTAGTACGAGCGGGGGTCGTCGGCCGGCACTCCCGTGGGGCAGACGTGGACCTTGGCGCCGTAGGCCTCGAGCAGCGCGACCTTCTCGGGCGGGATCTTGTCGGCGGCGGTGCAGACCAGCTTGTAGCCCTTGAGGATGGCCGCGATCGCCAGCCCGACGCCGGTGTTGCCGGACGTCGGCTCGACGATCGTCATGCCGGGTTTGAGCTCGCCGGAGCGCTCGCCGGCCTCGATCATCGCGATGCCGATGCGGTCCTTGACGCTCGAGCCCGGATTGAAGGACTCCAGCTTGACGGCGAGGGGGGCGCCGGTCGGCGAGTAGCGGCCGAGGCGGACGAGGGGCGTGTTGCCCAGGGTCTCGAGGAGGTTGTCGTAGAGTTCCATCGCGGCCTGGAGGATGTCGTGAGCGCCCGCCGGCCGGCGGGCAGCCAGAATCTAGCATAGCGGCGGGGAGGCCCCGGACGTCCCCGCGGCGGGGGACGGATGCGATTCGCGGGTCATCTCAGAACGGTGGGGGAGCTCGTCAGGCGCCAGCTGCTGGCCCCTCCGGCGCCGCCCTCGCGGGAGTGGAACGGCCCCGTGCGCGACCCCCTGGCCGGCGACGTCCGGCTCAGCGGCCGCCTTTCGGGGCGCCTCCCCGGGGAGTGCGGCGGCCCCCTCGTGCTGGCGGTCCACGGCCTCGGAGGGTCCGCCGACAGCCGCTATCTATGGGAGCTGGCGGCGGCGGCCGGCCGGCGCGACTGGGCGATCCTGCGCCTCAACCTGCGGGGCGCGGACCGCCGCGGCGGGGACTTCCATCACGGCGGCCTGACGGCCGATCTCCATGCCGCCCTCGCGAGTCCGGCGCTCGCCGGTTACGGCCCGATCGCCGCCGTGGGGTTCTCGCTCGGCGGTCACACGGTGCTGCGCCTGGCCTGCGAGGGGGCGGATTCCCGCCTGCGGGCGGTCGCCGCCGTCTGCCCGCCCCTCGACCTGGCGGCCGGCCAGCAGGCCATCGATCGCCCGGGCGCCTGGATCTACCGCCGTTACGTCCTGCGCCACCTCAAGCAGATCTACCGCGCGGTGGCGGCCCGCCCCGCCGTGCCGCTGCCGCTGCCCGTGACCGCGGCCGAGCGCATCGCGACGCTGTGGGACTGGGACGAGGCGGTGGTCGCGCCGCGGTACGGCTTCGCGGGGGCGGCGGATTACTACGCCCGGGCCAGCGTGGCGCCGCGGCTGGCCGCGCTGCGGGTGCCGGCTCTCGTCGTGGCCACCCAGGGCGATCCGATGGTCCCCGCCGCCACCCTGCGGCCGTGGCTCGAGCTGGCGCCGGACGCCATGACCGTGCGCTGGGTCGAGCGCGGTGGGCACGTCGCGTTCCCCCGCCGCCTGAGCCTCGGCTACGGGCCCGAGCGGGGCCTCGCGGGGCAGCTCCTGGCGTGGTGCGGGGCCGCGATCGGGTAGAATGGCGATCCGTAAAGATCCCATGGCGATTCCGAACAACGAGTCCTGGCGCTACGCGGCGCCCAACGCGGTGACCGCCGCCAACATCGCGGCCGGCTTCGGGTCGATCTGCGCCGCCGCCAACGGGCGTTTCGAGGCGGCCGTCTACCTGCTCGTGCTGGCGGTGCTGCTGGACATGGCCGACGGGCGCGTGGCGCGGCGCTTCAACGCCACGAGCGAGCTCGGCCAGCAGCTCGACAGCTTCAGCGACGCCATCAGCTTCTGCGCCGCCCCGGCCTTTCTCGTCCAGCGGGCGCTCCTGACGGAGCTCGAGGGCATCGGCGTGGCCGTCAGCATCACCTACGTCCTGGCCGGCGTCTTCCGCCTGGCCCGCTTCAACCTCGAGAGCGACGCCCACGGCAAGGCCGCGAAGACCTGCGGCGTGCCGACCCCCATCGCCGCGGGCTACCTGATGGCCCTGGCGCTCATGCGCACGCAGATCTCACCGCAGGCCGCGGCGCTGGTCGTGCTGTTCTTCGCCGGGCTCATGATCTCGCGGATCCCGCTGCCCGAGACCAACGCCCGCGGCGTCCTGGGCTTCGCGTTCTTCATCGGCTTCTGGAACTACATGGCGGTCGTCTTCCGGCCGAACTGGTACACCGTCGGCTGGTGGAACGTCTGGAACGTCGTCATCCTCCTCATCGCCCGCGCCCAGGAGCGCAAGCTGCGCGCCGAAGTCGAGGCCTGATCCCGCGCCGTCACGTCGAAGACGTGCGGCGCAATAGGCCACCGGGCAAAGGCAAAAAGACTTCTGGGTAAAGAAACAGACTGGATCTGTCGCCCCGCCGAACACGCCCAAGAGGCGCGGGGCAAGGGAGTCTGGGCGAGCGAGGGACCTCGGGCACGCATCCGGAGTTCGGCTTGCCGCGCCCGGGAGCCGCTTCCGCGGCGATGGTGCCTGCGACGGCGAGGCCGGGAGAAGCCGGGCCTCCCGTTTCCAGGGACACCCTTGGGAGCCTCCCTCCCTACCTGAAGTCCTTTGTCTTTTGTTGCTCGAACGTTGATTCTGCCCGCCGCCGCGCTCGTGCCGGGCTCGCGATCGAGGATCGGCTCGCGAAGGCGGGTACACTGCCCCTCATGTCGAGCGCCTCCCACGATCATCCGCCCAACCGTCTGGCGGGCGAGAGCAGCCCGTACCTCCTCTTGCATCGCCACAACCCGGTGGACTGGTATCCCTGGGGTCCGGAGGCTCTGGAGCGGGCGAAGGCCGAGGATCGGCCGATCTTCCTCTCGGTCGGCTATTCGACCTGCTACTGGTGCCACGTGATGGAGCGGGAGTCGTTCTCGGATCCGGAGACGGCGGCGTTGATGAACGAGAGCTTCGTCAACATCAAGGTCGACCGGGAGGAGCGTCCCGACCTCGACGAGATCTACATGACGGCGACCCAGGTGCTCGCCGGGCAGGGGGGGTGGCCCAACTCGGTGTTCCTCACCCCGGATCTCGCCCCCTACTTCGCCGGGACCTACTTCCCGCCCGCCGACGCCCACGGCCGCCCCGGGTTCCGGACGGTCCTGCGGACGATGCGGGACGCCTGGCACGAGCGCCGGGCGGACGTGGCGGAGCAGGCCGCAAGCGTCGTCGGCGCCATCCGCCACTACCTCGAGGAGCGCTCGGGCTCCGCCGCGGCGCCGCCGGGGCCGGAAGCGGCGGCGAGGACCCTGCGCGACCTCGGGCAGCGCTTCGACGCCCGCTGGGGCGGCTTCGGCGGCGCGCCGAAGTTCCCGTCCCCGTCCAACCTCCTGCTGCTGCTCGAGCTGGCCGACGACCACCCGCCGGCCGCCGACATGCTGGCGACGACCCTCGACCGCATGGCTCGCGGCGGCATCTACGACCAGCTCGGCGGCGGCTTCCACCGCTACGCCACGGACCGCGAGTGGAAGGTGCCCCACTTCGAGAAGATGCTCTACGACAACGCCTGGCTGCTCGAGGTGTACGCCCGCCAGGCGGGGCGCACGGGAGATCCGCAGGCCGCTCGCGTCGTGCGCGAGACGGCGGAGTTCGTCCGCCGCGAGCTCAGCGGGCCGGAGGGCGAGCTGTGGAGCGCGCTCGACGCCGAGACCGACGGCCGCGAGGGCAGCTTCTACGTCTGGACCCGGGAGGAGCTGACGGCGGCGCTGGGCGAGGAGGACGCGACCTTCCTCGCGCCGCTCTACGGCTTCGACGCCGCGCCCTCTTTCGAGGGCAGCCACTACGTCCTCCACCTGCCGGCGACGCTCGAGGACCAGGCCGTGCGCCGCCGGACGACGGCCGCCGGGCTCCTCGAGCAGATGGCGCCGCTGCGCGCGCGGCTCCTGGCGGCCCGCGCCGAGCGCCCGCCCCTGGCCACCGACGACAAGGTGCTGGCCGACTGGAACGGCATGGCGATCGGCGGCCTGGCCGTCGCCGGCCGGATCCTCGGCGACCCGGCGCTCGTGGAGAGAGCCGCCGCCGCGGCCCGTTTCGTGCTCGCCAGGATGCGGGCGCCGGACGGGACCCTGCTGCACGCCTGGCGGGCCGGCCGCGGAACGGTAGCCGCTCTCCTGGGCGACTACGCCTGCCTGGCCCGCGGCCTTCTCGCCCTCCACGAGGCGACGGCGGACCGCTCGTGGCTCGACGCCGCGATCGTCCTCACGGAAGAGCAGATCGCGCGCCTCGCGGACGGCGCGGGCGGCGGCTTCTGGGTGGCGGCGGAGAGCCCGGACGTCCTCGTGCGCAGCAAGGAGGTCTTCGACGGCGCCGTCCCCGGGGCGAACTCCCTGGCGCTCCTCAATCTCATCCGGCTCGCCGAGCTCACCGGCGAGCCACGCTGGCGCGACCTCGCCGCCGCCGGGCTGAGGGCCTTCGGCGCCATCGCCGAGAAGAGCCCCAGCGCCGCCCCGACCCTCGCCGTCGCCGCCACGAGGTTCCACCGGCTCGCGGGCGGCACGAGCGGCGCCGGCGGCGAGAAGGGCGACCCGGAGCAGGTCGTCCTGGCGACCCTCCAGGCCGACCTCGACGACGCGGGCGACGGCGAGGTCACCGTGCGGCTCGACGTCGCCGCGGGTTGGCACGTCTACGCCGCCGAGCCGGGAGACGAGAGCCTGATTGGCACCCGGGTCGAGGCGACGGGAGTCGACCGGATGGAGCTCGACATGCCGCCCGGCACGGCCTGGCAGCCCGATCCCCGGCAGCCGCCGATCCGCGTCTACCAGGGAACGCTCGAGCTGCCGGGCCGGGTCTTCGCCGCTCGCGAGGATGCGAGCGTCGAGATCCACTTCCAAGCCTGCGACGACAGGCGCTGCCTGGCGCCGGCGACGATCCGGCTGGCGTTGCGGTAGATCTAGCCACCGGCCGCAGCGCAGTCAGAGGCCGGTGCGTGGGCCGGACAGGGCTCTTGCACGCGTGGCGGGAGGAGCGGAGACGAGGTATAGTCGTCGTCTGGAGCAGAGGTTCATAAAGTGCCTGAGACAAAGACTTTTTCGATCCGTTCGCTGGCCCTCTTCGGGCTGCTGGCGGTAGCCGGCGGCGCGGTGGCGGTCGTGGGGCAGGAAGAAGGCGCCGGCGAGCAGGAAGCGGCAGCTTCGTCCGCGGCGCGGAGCGGGCCGGTCTACCGCATCGTCGTCGATTCGATCATCCACAAGGGCACCGCGGAGTTCGTCGGCGAGGCGCTGCGTCAGGCCGACGAGGCCGAGGCCGCGGCCTTCGTGCTCGAGCTCTCGACGCCGGGCGGCATGCTCGATCAGACGCGCGAGATCTCGACCGAGATGTTGAACGCCGAGACCCCGGTCATCGTCTACGTGTCGCCCAAGGGCGCCCAGGCGGCTTCGGCCGGCTTCTTCCTGCTGATGTCGGCCGACGTCGCGGCGATGGCGCCGGGCACGAACACGGGGGCGGCCCACCCGGTGAGCGGCTCCGGCGGCGACATCGAGGGCACGATGGGCGAGAAGGTCGAGCAGGACGCCGCGGCGCAGATCCGCTCGCTCGCCAAGCGCAACGGTCGCAACGTCGAGCTGGCCGAGGCGGCGGTCCTCGAGAGCCGGTCGTTCACCGCCGAGGAGGCGCTGGAGGCGGAGCTGATCGACGTCATCGCCGAGAGCGTCGAGGACCTGCTGGATCAGGTCGACGGCCGCACCGTGCGCAGCGGCGAGGAGGAGATCGCGCTCGCCACCGCCGGCGCCGGCGTCGAGACCGTCGAGATGACGGGCTTCCAGCGGTTCCTCTCGGCCCTGGCCCATCCCAACATCGCGGCGATCCTCATGTCCCTGGGCTTGCTCGGTCTCTACTTCGAGTTCCAGAACCCCGGGACCATCCTGCCCGGTGTCGTCGGCGCCATCTGCCTCATCCTGGCGTTCATGGCCCTTTCCGTGCTGCCGGTCAACTACGCGGGCATCCTGCTTCTGGTGCTCGGCGGTATATTCTTCATCGCCGAGATCAAGGTGACGAGCTACGGTCTGCTCTCCGTGGCCGGCGTGATCTCGCTGGTCCTGGGCTATGTCCTGTTGTTCAAGAGCGCCGATCCGGCGGTGCGCGTGAGCTGGAGCGTCATCGGGGCGCTGGTGCTGACCGTCGTGGCCGTCATGGGCACGATCCTGGTGCTGGCGATCCGGACGTTCCGCTCGGCCGTCAAGACGGGCCGCGAAGGCCTTCTTCAGGAGACCGGAGTGGCGCGGACGGACGTCGCGCCGACCGGCAAGGTATTCATCCACGGCGAGATCTGGAATGCCCGCGCGGACGAGGAGATCGCCGCCGGGACGCCGATCCGGGTCGTCGCAGTCGACGGCATGACCGTACGTGTAGAGCAGGCGCCCTAGCGCGCCGCTCCGAGGAGAACCCCATGGGAATCGCGCTAATCGGTGCATTGTTGGTCCTGATCTTCCTGCTCAGCCGCTGGATCAACATCCTCAACGAGTACGAGCGGGGGGTCGTCTTCCGCCTCGGCCGCCTCGTCGCGGGCGACCGCGGCCCCGGCTTCATCCTCGTTCTCTACCCGTTCGAGAAGATGGTCAAGGTGTCGCTGCGGACCGTCGTCCACGACGTGCCTTCGCAGGACGTCATCACGAAGGACAACGTCTCGGTCAAGGTCAACGCGGTCGTCTACTTCCGCGTGGTCGACCCGGCCAAGGCGATCGTCGAGGTCGAGAACTACCTCTACGCCACGAGCCAGATGGCGCAGACGACGCTGCGCTCCGTCCTCGGCCAGGCCGAGCTCGACGAGCTGCTCTCCGAGCGCGAGGCGCTCAACGAGAAGCTGCAGGAGATCATCGACGCCCACACCGATCCCTGGGGCATCAAGGTCTCCTCGGTCGAGGTCAAGCACGTCGACCTGCCGCAGGAGATGCAGCGCGCCATGGCCAAGCAGGCGGAGGCCGAGCGCGAGAAGCGGGCCAAGATCATCCACGCCGACGGCGAGCTGGAGGCTTCGAAGTCACTGGCGCAGGCTGCGGAAGCGTTCTCGGCCAACCCGACGACGCTGCAGCTGCGCTACCTCCAGACCCTCACCGAGATCTCGGCCGAGCACAACTCGACGATCGTCTTCCCGCTGCCCATCGACATCCTCCAGGCCTTCTCCCGCGACAAGGGTCCGCGCGGCGGGGAATCCTAGGCCGCCCCGCGCTGTTGGCCGGGCTGGGGAGGACGGGAGAGCAGGAGATGAACGACGCGCGTGAAGCCAGCTGGTACGAGATCGCCCTGACCCATTCGCAGGTCGTGAAGATCTTCGTGGGGCTGCTGCTCTGTCTCGTGGGAGCGTTCTTCTCGGGCATCTGGATCGGCCGTGACGCGGTCGACGCGGTCGGCCCGGCCGACGTCGCGCCGCCGCCCGCTGCGGCGGCGGGCACCGGGGGAGCGGACGGCCGCGAGCTGGCGCGGCTCAACTTCTTCGACCATGGGGATGCCGCGAGCGCAACGGCGACGGCGGAGCCGGAGGACCGTCCGGAGCCGGCCGCGGCGCCGCCGCCGCAAGGCGCCGTCGCGGTGGAGCGACCCCGGACGACGCTCGCCGACGACCTCGCCGCGGTGCCGCAGGTGGCCACGAGCGAGCCCGACGCGCCGGTCGCGGTGACCCGCGAGCCGGCGGCGCCCGCCGAGACGGCGGGCGAACTCGTCGTCCAGGTCTTCTCCTCGAACGACGCCACCCAGGCGCGCCGCGTCCTCGGCCGGCTGGCGCAGAGCGGCCATCCGGCCTATCTGTCGCCCGTCGAGGTCGACGGCCGTACGATGTACCGGGTCCGCATCGGTCCCTACGTCGAGCGCGCCCAGGCCGAGCGCGTAGCCGAGAACGTGCGCCGGACGTTCAAGTTCGACACCTGGATCACCCAGAAAGCGACGTGAGCCGCGCCCCGGCGCTCCCCGGCGCCGTCTGGGCGGTCCTCGGCGGCGTGGCCTGGGCGCTGTGCTTCGGCGACCAAGGCCTGCGGCTCGCCCCGTGGCTGGCGCTGGCCCCCCTGTTCCTGCTGCTGGCCGGCCGGCGGCCCGCCTGGTGGGCGTTCGTGCACGGGATGGCGTTCTGGCTCGCGTCGCTCTACTGGATCGCCGGCACGCTGGTGACGTTCGGCCGGCTGCCGGCGGGGCTGGCGGCGCTCGGCCTGCTGCTCCTGGCGGCCTTCCTGAGCCTGCTCTTCTGGCTGCCTCTCGGCCTGCTCGGGCGGCGCCTGTGGGCGGCCGGCGGCTGGCGCCTGGTCGCCGGGCTGCCGGCGCTCTGGATCGCCCTCGAGTGGCTGCGCGAGTACCTCTTCTCGGGATTCCCCTGGAACCTCGCCGCATACGCGGTCATCGAGGTACCGGGCGCGCTGCCGCTGGCCTCGCTCGTCGGCTCCTACGGGGTGTCGTTTCTCGTGGTCGCCGTCAACGCGGCGGCGGCGGCGTTCCTCGCCGGCCTGCGGGGCGGGCGCGAGGGAGCCTGGAAGCCGCTCGCCGCGGCCGCCGGCGCGGCCGTCGTCGCGCTGGTCCTCGGCGCGGCGGCGGCGCCGCCGGAGAGGAGCGCGGCCGGGCAGGCGGTGGTCGTCGTGCAGCCGAACATCCCCAACCTCGTCGCCTGGGACGCGGCGCTCGTCGAGCGCAACTACCGGCAGGTCCTGGCCATGAGCGAGGCCGCCTGCCGGCCCGGCGCGCTCTTGATCCTGCCCGAGAGCGCCCTGTGGCCGCGGAGCTACGAGACCGACCCCCGCCTCGTGGCCGATCTCGACCGGCTAGCCCGCCGCGGCTGCCGCATCCTCTTCAACTCGCTCTCCGGGCGCGCGAGCCCCTACCGCAACTCGGTCCTCCTCGTCGGTCCCGACGGCGTCGAGGGCCGCTACGACAAGCGGCATCTCGTGCCCTTCGGCGAGTACGTGCCGTTCGCGGGGGTGCTGCCCTTCGTCGACAAGCTGGCGCGGATGGCCGGGGACTTCGCCGCGGGAACGGACGCCGGGCTCATCGGCCTCGGCGAGCACGAGCTCGGCGCGGCGATCTGCTACGAGGTCGTCTACCCGGCGAGCGTGGCGGCCCAGGTGCGCGACGGCGCCACCGTCCTCGTGACGGTCGTCAACGACGCCTGGTACGGGGACACGACGGCGCCCTGGCAGCACCTGCGCGCGGCCCGTTTCCGGGCCGCGGAATCGGACCGGGTGCTGCTGCGGGCCGCGATCACCGGCGTCTCGGCGGTCATCGCTCCCGACGGCTCGGTCGAGCAGCTGCTGGGAGTCGGCCGCCGCGGGGTGCTCGCGACCCGGGTGGAGCCCGGCCGTCGCCTGACGCCCTACTCCCGGGCCCCCTGGCTCGTCCCGGCGCTCGGGGCGCTCCTGGCGCTTGCCGCGTGTGCTAGATTTCCCCGTCGATGAGCGCCCCCGACACCCAGCAGCAGACCCAGCAGCAGATCGACTCCCTCGTAGAGCAGGCAGCCCGGCTCCGGGGGTATCTTTGACCCGGAAGCGCTAGCCGAGCGCATCGCGGAGCTCGACCGGCAGGCCCAGGCGGAGGGCTTCTGGGAAGACCCCGCCGCGAGCGCGCCCATCCTGCGCGAGCGCCGCGCCGTCGAGCGCCGTCTCGAGACCTACAGGCGTCTGGCCGCCGACAGCGAGGAGCTCGCGGCCTGGCGGGAGCTGGTCGCCGAGGGCCTCGCCGACGCCGATCTCGACGCGTTCCTGGAGAGGCTGGAGCCGCGGCTGCGCGCCCTGGAGCTCGAGCTCAAGCTCTCCGGGCCCGACGACGACAAGAACGCGCTGCTCGCGATCCACCCCGGGGCGGGCGGCACCGAGTCCCAGGACTGGGCCGAGATGCTGCTGCGCATGTACCTGCGCTGGGCCGAGGCCAGGGGCTACGAGTCCGAGCTGCTCTACCGGCTCGACGGCGAGGAAGCGGGCTTGAAGAGCGCCGAGCTCGCCATCCGCGGCGCCAACGCCTACGGCTACCTGCAAGGAGAGTCCGGCGTCCACCGGCTCGTGCGCATCAGTCCCTACGACGCGGCGAGCCGCCGCCACACCTCGTTCGCCTCGGTGGACGTCTACCCCGAGATCGACGACGACGTGGAGATCGAGCTCGACGACAAGGACATCCGGATCGACACCTACCGCGCGTCGGGCGCCGGCGGCCAGCACGTCAACAAGACGGACTCCGCCGTGCGGATGACCCACATCCCCACCAACACCGTCGTCTCGTGCCAGAACGAGCGCTCGCAGCACAAGAACCGGGCCATGGCCATGAAGATGCTGCGAGCCCGGCTCTACGACCTCGAGATGAAGAAGCGCCGCGAGGCGGAGGCCGAGCGCGAGGGGCTGAAGAAAGACATCGCCTGGGGCAGCCAGATCCGCAGCTACGTCCTCCACCCCTACCGGATGGTCAAGGACCACCGCACGGGAACCGAGGTCGGCAACGCCGACCGCGTCCTCGACGGCGGCATCGACCCCTTCATCGAGGCCTGGCTCACCGAGCAGATCGGCTAGGGCGGGCTGATGCTCCGCCTCGACTACGTCTCGCCCCTGCCGCCGGTGCGGTCGGGGATCGCCGACTACAGCGCCGACCTGCTGCCGCATCTCGCGCCGCTGTGCGATCTGCGGGTGATCGGGGTGCCGGGGCAGAAGGTCGCGGCGGAGATCGCCGAGCGCTGGTCGCCGGTGGCCGCCGCGGAGATGGCGGGCAGCGGCCGGCTGGCGCTCTACCACATGGGCAACAACCGCCACCACGAACGAGTGCTCGAGCTGGCGCTGGCGCACCCCGGCGTCGTCGCGCTCCACGACCTCGTCCTGCACCACCTGCTCATCGAGGCGACGCTCGGCAAGGAGGAGAAGCTCGAGCCCTACCAGGAGCGGCTGCGGGCCGATCACGGCTGGGTCGGCGACGTGGCGGCGCGGGCTCGGCAGTGGGGCGAGCTCGGACGCGCGCCGATGTTCGAGCTGCCGGCAAACCGGACCCTGCTGCGGCGCCAGCGGGGAGTGCTCGTCCACTCGCGGTGGGCGGCCGAGCGCCTCGCGGAGGAGGATCCCGAGCTGGCCGTGCGCCACGTGCCGATGGCGATGCCCCTGCCGGCCCGCCTCGACGAGGAGTCCGGCCGGGCGCTGCGCCGCCGCCTGGGGGTGCCGCTGGCCGCCCCGCTGCTGGGCTCCTTCGGCTTCCAGACCCCGATCAAGCGCACCGACGTGGTCGTCGGGGCCCTGGCGCGGCCGGAGCTGGCCGGCGTGCACCTGCTGATCGCCGGCGAGCTGTCCCCGGCTCTCGACGTCGTGGCGCAGGCGCGAGAGCTGGGAGTGGCGCGGCGGGTCCACGTGGCTGGCTTCCTTCCCTACGACGAGTTCGAGGCCGCCATCGCGGCTTGCGACCTGTGCGTCAACCTGCGCTACCCGACGGCCGGGGAGACCTCCGCTTCGCTGCTGCGGGTCCTCGCCGCCGGCCGCGCGGCGCTCGTGTCGGACTACGCGCAGTTCGCGGAGCTCTCCGACGAGGCGGTCCTCAAGGTGCCGCTCGGCGAGGGCGAGACGGCGGCGCTCGCCGCCGCGGCGGGCCGGCTGCTGGCCGACCGCGCGGCGCTCACGGCCATGGGCGGCGCCGCCCGCGAGTACGTGGCCCGCCGCCACGATCCCGCCACCGCCGCGCGCCGCATGGTCGCGGCCTGCGCCGAGCTGGCCGCGCGCGAGCCGCCCGGCGACGCCGCGGCGACGGAGCCGGCGCCCTCGACCCTCACCTGGCGGATCCTCCCCGGCGAGCTCACGGTCGCCGGCTGGAGCGAGGAGTGGCCGGTCGGCGCCCGCCGCCGGCTCTCGATCGAGCTCGCCAACACCGGTCTGGCCCGCTGGCTCGCCACCCGCCACGACCCGGGCGGGGTCCTCGTCGAGCTCCAGTGGCGCGACGAAGCCTGGGGCCGGACCCTCGCCCAGAGCTGGGTCGAGCTGCCCACCGACCTCGACCCCGGCGAGCGCCGCACCCTCGCGACCGAGCTCCGCCGCCCCCCCGGCGCCGGAGCGCTGATCGTCGAGCCCCACGTCAAAGGCATCGCCGGCTTCGACAAGCTCGGCGGCCCACGCCAGATCCTCGAGCTGGGCCGAGCGGAGCGAGGCCCTGCGGCGAGCTGCTGAGGTCGATCGAAAGGTCGCCAAGAGACTGCTGGGTAAGGAAGGGTACAGATTCTGCCGACCAAGGGATGAACCCGTCCCGTCCCGGCCCGGCAGCGACTGTCCGTCGGCTCCCCGAGCGTCCGGTTTCGGGAGCCTTCGACAAGAACCTCACCCTTGCCTTACCCAGCCATCTTCTGACGCCCTTCCGCAACACCCCCAGCCGGGGCTTTCGCGAGGACGTGCCGCGGATCGGCCCCGCCGAGAAGTCCTTGACGCCCTCCCGCGAAGCGAAGGACGCTCGGCGCCGGCTTGTCGGCCGGCGGTCCATGCGAGACAATCCGCCGGGATGAGCGTGTCGGCGACAGGTACCCGCACCTGGGTGCACGAGATCCGGGCGCGGCTGGCGTCGCCGCCGCCCGTCCGCCTGCCGGCGGAGCGGCCGGGGCGCCCGTCGGCGGTGCTGGTGCCGATGTTCGTGAACGCCGGCGAGCTGTGGCTGATCCTCACCAAGCGGGCGGAGACGCTCAACAACCATAGCGGCCAGATCGCGTTTCCCGGCGGCGCGAAGGACCCCGGCGAGGACAGCTGGCAGGCGGCGCTGCGCGAGAGCCACGAGGAGATCGGCATGCCGCCCGACCGGGTGCTCGAGCTCGGGCGGCTCGACGAGATCTACGCCGAGGTCAGCGACTACCGGATCGTCCCCTGCGTGGGCGCCGTGCCGTTCCCCTTCGAGCCGGAGCCCAACGAGAACGAGATCGAGGACGTCTTCTCCGTGCCGGTCCTCGCCTTCGCCGAGGTCAAGGTCATCGAGGACCGGGTGATCGAGTGGCGGGGCAGGGAGCGGCAGATCCGCATCTACCACGTCGGCGGCCATGCCGTGTGGGGGCTGACGGCGCGGATCATCCAGAACCTGCTCGTCCGCCTCGGCATCGAGCCGCCGACCGAAGCGGCGCCGCCCGCCCCGCCGGCGCGGTAGTCCGCGCCGCCGGCCGCGAGATCGCGGGCTCAGCCGTCCGCCAGCTCGCGCAGCCTGGCGGCGAGGGGGCCGAGCTCGGAGCGCGCCACGGCCCGCAGATCGAGCAGCAGGGCGTCGTCGCGCACGAGGCCGAGCACGGCCGGCTCTCCCAGCCGCAGCCGGCGGGCCAGCTCGCTCGCCGCCACGCCGTCCACGGTCACTCGCAGCCCGCGGCTGGGGATCTCCGCGAGCGGCAGCGAGCCGCTGCCGGCCTGCGAGGCGCAGGCGACCATCGTGATCTCGACGCCGGCGGCCGGCTCGAGATCCGCGAGCAGCCGCCGGGCCCGGGACTCGAGCTCGTCGACGCCCAGGGTCAGGCAGGCAAGCGTCGGAACCCGCCGCGCCGCTTCCTCGGGGCCGTCGAGGTAGATGCGCAACGTCGCCTCGAGGGCCGCGTAGATGAGCCGCCCGGGCCGCATCGCCCGGAACAGGGGGTGCTCGCGGCAGCGCTCGACCGCCGCCTTCGTGCCCGCGAGGATCCCGCACTGCGGCCCGCCGAGGAGCTTGTCGCCGCTGAAGCAGACGAGGTCGGCGCCCGCCGCCAGGCAGCGCTGGGCCAGCTGGTCGGGCGGCAGGTCGAAGCGCTCGAGCTCGACGACGCAGCCCGAGCCCAGGTCGTGGATCACCGGCACGCCGCGCTCGCGGCCCAGCTCGACGAGCTGGTCGATGGGCACCGCGCTCGTGAAGCCCAGGACCTGGTAGTTGGACGTGTGGACCTTGAGCAGCGCGCCCGTCCCGTCGTCGACGGCGCTGCGGTAGTCCTTCAGGTGGGTGCGGTTCGTCGTCCCCACCTCGTGGAGCACGGCGCCGCTCTGGGCGATGATCTCGGGGACCCGGTAGGAGCCGCCGATCTCCACCATCTCGCCGCGCGAGAGGACGACCTTGCGTCCCGCCGCCAGGGCGGCGATCGCCACCAGCGTCGCCGCCGCGTTGTTGTTGACCACGGTCGCGTCCTCGCAGCCGAGGATCCGGGTCAGCAGTAGCGAGCAGCCGCCGTCGCGGCCGCCGCGCTCGCCCGTCTCGAGGTCGATCTCGAGCCGCTGCGGACGGGCCGCCAGCTCGGCCACCGCCTGCGCCGCCTCGGGGGCCAGCGACGAGCGCCCGAGGCCGGTGTGGAGGACCACGCCCGTGGCGTTGATCACCGGGCGGTAGTAGGACCGGCCCTGCTCTTCGAGCCGCGCCGCGACCCGCTCCGCCAGGGCGCCCGCGCTCAGCTCGTCCTGGCGCAGCTCCTCGGCGAGCGCCCGCGTCCGGACCTCGTCCAGCACCGACCGCGTCTCCGCCGCCACCCGATGCCGGGAAGAGCGGGCGATGAGCGCGGCGAACGGCTCGCTCTGCAGCAGGACGTCCACCTGCGGGATGCGGCGCGCAGGCGAATCCGGAGAATCCTCGGACATGAGGGGATGCTACTACGCGCCACTGCCTGCCTTGCTAGCCGAAGGGGTTCGTCACGCGCAGCGCGCCAAACCGTGCGAAGTCCCGATCTCCGGTCAGCAGCTCCGAGACGCCGTGCTCGAGACAGAGTGCCGCGATGTGGGCGTCGTGCACGAGATTGCCGCTCGCCTGCGAGCTCTCCAGCACCGCGGCCATCACCTCGACGTGGCGATGGGTCTCCGCGAGGAGGGTCAGGGACGGCGATCCCAGCACCCGACGGAGATCGGAGAGCGCCCGCGCCAGCGGAACCGGCGGATGGTAGACCCGGGAGTGCGTCACGACGCGCAGGAACTCGTAGGCGCATGGCCAGGGCAGCGCCCACGGCTGCACCCCCTCGGCGAGCTCCGTCACGAGCTCGAGAGCGCGGCGATGGTGGCGGCAGGAGGTGATCTCCGCGTAGACCAGGACGTTCGTGTCGATGGCCCGCACGCTCTATCCGCGCGACATCAGATCGAACAGCTTGTCTCGATCGAGGATGTCGACCCCCGGCTGCTCCTCGGCTTCCCAGCCCTCGAGCTCCAACCGGTAGCTGCCGGCACCGGTTCGCTGGGCCATGCCCTGGCGGAGCAGGTCGTTGGCGACCTCCTGCAGGGTGCGCCCTTCGCGAGCCGCCCGCTCCTTGAGGCTGCGCAGCAGATGATCCTCGATGGCCAGGGTCGTCCGCGTCATGCATCAAAGTGTATGCAGTGAACATCAAGATGTCCAGTCGGTCGAGCACCGGGCTCTCGTCCTCTTGACAAAAAAGCACGATCGGTCGTACTATTGCTTCGTGATGAGAAAGGGGCAGGCCACCCGCGCCATGGTGCTCGACCATGCGTTTTCGCTGGCC